>Ga0172364_10004140_pt1 | contig 11550 bp, 10 predicted proteins | sample LakKivSesite10cm_FD_114545 | JGI IMG/M metagenome (GOLD analysis project Ga0172364, IMG submission 114545) | Sediment microbial communities from Lake Kivu, Rwanda - Sediment site 10cm | ecosystem: Environmental > Aquatic > Freshwater > Lake > Sediment | place: Rwanda: Western Province, Lake... | reverse complement strand
TTTCAGTAGATTTTCAAGAGCAGTCAGGTAGGTTTTCTTAACATCGCTGATAAAACCAAAGGATACATCATCGATACGTAATTCACCTTTGGTAACGTGGCCCAGTGTTGTACAGGGAACACCACTTTCCATCATGAAATCAATAAAATCAGTCTCACGGCTGGAAATAACTGATACAATGATGCGGCCTTGCGACTCGCCGAACAGGAAAGCATCTTTCCTTATCTCTGCAGGAGAGGTAATGTCAAAGCCCAGGTCATTCGGCATGGAAGATTCGACCAGGCTGATAAACAGTCCCCCTTCGGATACATCATGGGCTGACCTGATAAGGTTCCTCGCGATCAGTCCATGAACGGCTTGCTGTACCTTATATTCCTCTTCCAGGTTAAAATACGGAGGGGGGCTTTTCCTGATGCCATGAACCGTATGAAGGTATTGTGAAGAAGCTATGTCATTCCTTGATTCCCCGATCAGGTAGATCATGTCCCCTTTTTCCATGAAAGACATGGTCATCATATGGTTTTTATCCCGTATTACACCAAGCATACCTATCACGGGTGTAGGATAGACCGGTTCGGTCGTGTTTCCTATGGTTGCCTGGTTATAAAAGCTCACGTTCCCTCCTGTAACCGGTGTGTCAAATTTCCTGCAGGCTTCGCCCATCCCTTTCACCGCCTCCACAAACTGCCAGTAAACCTCAGGGTTATATGGATTTCCGAAATTAAGACAGTTGGTAATTGCCACCGGCTCGGCGCCTGAACAGACAATGTTGCGGGCCGCCTCCGACACCGCAATCATGGTGCCGATCCTCGGGTCAGCATAAACATATTGTGAGTTGCAGTCGGTGGTCAGAGCCAGGGCTGTATTGGTACCTTTAATATTCACAACACCTGCATCAGAAGGGAAATTGGTGCTCATGTTATTGGTGCGCACCATGGTATCGTATTGCTCATATACCCATCTTTTGGATGCAATATTCGGATGACGTACAAGGATGCCTGCAATATCTTTCAGATTTTCCGGCTCGGGAACATTATCAATAGTGAATGCCTGCAACTCCCTGTACCAGGACGGTTCCCTGTATTCCCTCTCATAGACCGGCGCTCCGCCACCAAGCACAAGTGTGGATGCAGGAACATCGGCAACCAGTTTTTTACCTACGTAAAATCGAAGACGATCCTCATTAATAACCTCCCCGATTATTTTGCAGTTCAGGTCCCATTTTTCGAATATTTCTTCCACTGCCTTTTCCTTACCTTTTTTCACGACCACCAGCATGCGTTCCTGTGACTCCGACAGGAGGATCTCCCATGCTTCTATATTCTGTTGTCTCAGGGGCACCTCCGCCAGGTCTATTTTCATACCCACCCCACCCCTTGCTGACATCTCAGAGGTTGAGCATATGATCCCGGCAGCTCCCATATCCTGCATACCGATGACCGCACCCGTACGGTTCAGCTCAAGTGTAGCTTCCAGCAACAGCTTTTCCATGAAGGGATCCCCGACCTGTATAGACGGTATGTCATTGGCAGAATCCTCGGTGATGTCCGCCGAAGCAAATGTAGCGCCATGGATCCCGTCTTTCCCGGTAGATGAACCGACAATATATACCGGGTTCCCCTTACCCCTGGCCACGGCTGAAATCACTTCACCCTGCCTGACGATCCCTGCAGACATGGCATTCACCAGGGGATTGGTATTATAACAATCCTGGAAATACACTTCTCCTCCCACCACCGGCACACCGAAGGAGTTTCCGTAATCACCTATTCCTTTGACCACTCCCCTTAATAGCCAACGGGTACGGTCAAGGCTGAGATCCCCGAAACGAAGGCTGTTCAACTGGGCTACCGGCCTGGCTCCCATGGTGAAAATATCCCTGTTGATACCCCCGACCCCTGTGGCAGCTCCCTGGTATGGTTCTATCGCACAGGGATGATTGTGGGATTCGATCTTAAAAGCGCAGGCAAGGCCGTTTCCTATGTCCACCAATCCGGCATTCTCCTCACCGGCACCCACCAGCAGGTTTTTTCCCTGGCGGGGGAGAGTCTTCAGCCACCTGATGGAATTCTTATAGGAAGCATGCTCCGACCACATGACCGCAAAGATGGATAGTTCTGTGTAGTTCGGCGTTCTGCCAAGTATTCCTTTGATCATCTTGAATTCTTCAGCGGTCAGCCCGATCTCCTGTGCCGTTTTCAGGGTAACTTCCATACATGAGAATATTTGTGAAGTAATAACTGACAAATATAATTATTATAGTTAATATCCGGTTGGCCACCCGGCCGGGTGGCCAACCGGATATTGATACTTCATGAGGTAGATGGCAAACATTTATTATTTTTACCGGTATAATCTTAGCCTATGAGACAGATATGCATGATAACAGGTGCCACCTCGGGGATAGGTAAAGCCACAGCCCTTCTTCTGGCCTCCAATAGTTATGATCTGATCATCACCGGCAGAAGAAAAGCCCTGCTTGAAGAGACAGCCATGCTTATCAGGAAGGATAGCCGTGCTGAGGTATTCAGCCTGTGCTTTGATGTAAGGGATCGTGATGCTGTGGAACAGGCTTTATCATCTCTTCCGGATAAATGGAAGAAGGTAGACGTGCTGGTGAACAATGCCGGACTGGCAGCAGGTCTGAGTCATATTGATGAAGGAGATATAGAGGACTGGGAACAAATGATTGACACCAACATAAAGGGAGTGCTATATGTCAGCAGGATGGTCTCACAATGGATGACAGCCAGGGGAAAGGGTCATATCATAAACATCTCTTCCATTGCCGGCAAAGAAGTATATGAGAAGGGTAATGTCTATTGCGCCACCAAGTATGCTGTTGATGCGCTGACAAAAGGTATGCGTATTGACCTGCTGAAGCATGGCATACGCGTCACCTCCATCGCACCGGGCATGGTGGAAACGGAGTTTTCACTGGTACGCTTCAGGGGCGACAGGGAGAAGGCTGATGCAGTGTACAAGGGCCTCACCCCGCTTTCCGCCGTTGATATCGCCGAAGCAGTGCTTTTTGCAGTTACCCGCCCGCCGCATGTGACCATCAACGACATCCTTATCATGCCCACCGCTCAGGCCAGCGTGGGGTATGTGCACAGGAAGGAAGAAAGTGAGCAGTGAGCCGGAAATAGGCTATTAGGCTGAAGGCTTTTAGGCTATTAGGAAGAAAATGAGTAGTGAGTAATGAGTAAAAACTGTTACGCGTTAGCGTGTGGCGTGTTGAAGAGATGAAGCGAATAAGGAAATAAGTGGATAAGAGGGGAGAAGATTGTATCTAACCTTTTCCGCTTATACCCTTACCCGCTTATCCTCTTCTACGCATTAACGCATTAACGCATCAACGTATTAACTTTGAACCTAATAACATGTACGAAGTCAAGTTTCTGGAAAAGTTCACATCTGATGTGTTCATGAAAATGGGATGCAGCCCGGGTGATGCTGAGACCATCACGAAAGTGTTCATCGCTGCCGAGCTCAGGGGCATCTCTTCGCACGGCATGATCCGCATAAAAGATTATTACGAGCTATGGAAAGCCGGGCGCATCAACATTTCACCCAAGATAAAGATCGTTCATGAAAGTCCCAGCACGGCTGTTGTTGATGGCGATAATGCTGTGGGCATGCTACCTTCCGTCTTTTCCATGGAGCTGGCGATCAGGAAAGCTGCGGAGGCAGGCACAGGATGGGTTGCCACACGTAACTCAAATCATTTCGGTATTGCAGGGTACTATGCAATGATGGCACTGGAACATGACATGATAGGCATTTGCATGACCAATGCCAACCCGCTGGTAGCCCCCACTTTTTCGGTGAGCCGGCTGCTGGGTACCAACCCCATTGCCGTGGCCATTCCCGCCCACCGGCAGCCGCCTTTTGTTGCTGACTTTGCCACCACACCTATTGCCAGGGGCAAGCTGAACGTCGCCGCCAGGCAGGGTAAAGAGGTTCCATTTGGCTATGTGCAGGATGCCGCCGGAAAGCCGTCACATGACCCTGACATCCTGAAACAGGGCGGCTCTATGGTTACCCTGGGTGGTGACCGCGAGCATGGCAGTCATAAAGGTTACTGCCTCAGCGCTATAGTAGATATTTTCTCAGCAGTCTTCTCAGGTGCCAACTTTGGACCTTTTGTACCGCCATCCGTGGCTTACCTGCCCGTCCTTGAGGAGAAGACCGGTGTGGGCACGGGGCATTTCTTCGGAGCCATGCGCATCGACGCCTTCCAGCCGGCAGAAACGTTCAAACAAAAGATGGACCATTGGATCGAGACCTTCAGGAAAGCAAAAAGCATGGAAGGGCAGCCTGCAGTGCTGATACCCGGCGATCCCGAGCGGGAAAATGAGCAGAGGATCATGAAGGAAGGAGTCAGCCTCATCCCTGCTGTGGTGAAGGATATGAAAGATATTGCTGACGAACTCGGGCTTGAATTCACCTGATCCTCCAGTCCACCTAGGCAATAGTCCAGGTCTTCTCACCCCGACTATGAAAATTAAATGGCCTTGTAAATTATATATTTACGAGGCCATTTTAATTAGTAGTACAAAAAGTAGCACAAAATAGCATTGCGATTAGCCTGCGAGGATTCTTATCAGGTCATCATTCAAATAATAAACTTCAGATCCATCCTTTTTGGGAGTTAAAATTCTTGTTGCAACCAGCTCATCCATAAGTTTTGAAAGAGTTGTCCTGGAGGATCTGCCTAATACTTTTCCAATTATCTTTGGTTTAATATAGGGTTGGCTAAAAATGGCTTCATTCACCTCCTTGGTATACCATCTTATTCTTGACTTTCCATATTTAAGCGTTGAATCCATCTGATCCAATATGTCGTTAATCAGATTGTTGGTTAGTGCAGACGTACTTTCAACTGCATTGAGCATGAATAGTATCCATTTTTTCCATGACCCCAATTGCGTTACAGCACCAAGATTATAATAGTAGTCTGATTTATTGATAATTATATACTTTGAAAGGTAAAATACAGGTTGATTTAACAGCCCTGTTTGTACGAGGTAAATCAGGTTAATAATTCTGCCGGTTCTTCCATTACCATCCTGAAAAGGGTGAATTGCTTCGAATTGATAATGTGAAACACACATTTTTATCAAAGGGTCTGTGGGATAATTCTTATAGTCATTTAGATAACTTAGAAGGTTATCCATTAGCCGTTCCACAATTTCATTACCCCGTGGCGGGGTATAGATCACTTCTCCAGGACGTAACTCACTTTGTCCTCTTTTGATAACTACATTTGCCTGTGGTGGTCTTATTCCAGATGTAGTATTCTTAATTTGTCTGAAAATCGAAAGAACTGACTGTAGATTCAAAGTTTTTGTTTCATTCATTGCATGGTATCCAGCCCAAAGTGCTTCTCGATATCGTAAAACTTCTTTTACAGCAAGATCTGCTTTTTCTTCACTTTTATTATCCGAAACTGCTTTATATAGTTCGTCTTCAGTGGTGAAAATATTCTCAATTTCAGTTGAAGTTTTGGCTTCCTGTAATGCTATTGTATTTACCAGCATATAAGGATTTGGCAGTCTCATAACATTAATATTGACCGAGGCTAGTGCTCTCGAAGCAGATACCAGTTTTATTAAGATATCAATGTCATTATCGATTTCTGCTGAGGGTGGAAGAAGAGGAAGATCATTGAAAGGGGTATTTCTGTCGAATTTTGGTTTAGTCATAGCTGTTCAATATTTGCTCAATTATGGACATCTTGCAAATTTATGTTGTATTTTCATTAAAAACAACAATGCATGTCCAATATTTTAATAATTCTGGACATGCTGATGAATTTTGTCCAGTTTTCGTTAATCAAATGGTATGAACCCCAGGGCAGCGCCTCCGCTGAGCAGCTTCAGCGCTCGCGGAAGCCCTGGACCCGAATTCCGGAGCAAGCTCCGGGGAATTAAACCATACCTTCCCGTCCGCCGTCCGCGTGTCGCCGAAGCTTTAGCGGAGGCACAAGCGGAACGCGAAGGTGGAATTAAACATCAGAAAAGATCGCGCTTATCGCTCTCTGGCGGAGAAGAGATTGATAGTGGGCCTTTTTGTTATATAATTTCTTTTTTTCTTTACTTCTGATCGGCATATCGCCACCATGCCAATGTCCCAAATAATCCTAAAATACTGGTAGAAAAAAGAATAATATAACTGGTAATGCCTACATGAATACCTTCAGTCCCTGGAGGGGAACATAAAAGTACCGGTATTGCCCATGGAAAATAAGGACCTAAACCCAGCAGTCCGGAAAAGTTAGCCATCAACATTGAAAGTATAAGAATGCCAATGGGCAGTAATACTCCCCTACTAATACTCGCAAAAAAAGATGTTGTGGTACAAAGTAGAATGGTCAGAACACTTACCTTGGTGCATTTATATAAAAACTGTGAGATAATTTTACCTGACCAGTCCGAGATACCAGACAAGTATCCAAAAATAATGGAAAAGATCACGAAGATGAATGCAAGCAGAATACTCCACAATGCTGCGACCAATAATTTTGAGATCACAATCGATGAACGAGAGACCGGTAAGGAGAGAATATCTTTTAAGGTATTTTCGGAATATTCGCGTCCGAAAACCCAGCTGGTCACAAATCCGAATCCGATGAGTCCGATTGCACCAATGCCTTGCAGAAGCAATGCCAGATAATTACTCCAGTTGGGTTCACCAAATCGCATCAATGAGGCTTTTGTACCTATCAAACCCAACTTCTGGGATATTTCAGGATGTTTCTGGATAAGCATGATCAATCCCATCATGAATGATACAAATACGAAAAATACCATGGAAAGCCAGAAGATTTTCGATTTTCTTACCTTCATGCATTCCGCCCATAATGTTACACAAATACTTTTCATATAACTACTCCTTTCATTTCTGTTGTATTTATTGTCCGTAAGAAATAAGATTCCAGATCTTCTTCAACAACATTCAGCATTGAAGGCGGCACCTGGTTGTTGACAAGCAACATTGAAACTGACTCCGGATGATCTATCAATTCGCCATTCAGGATTTCAATCACTTCATCAACGTTCTTTTGAGCCGTAATACCGTTTCTCTTCAGAACCGATAACGCCTGGTCATTATCCGGAGTATTAACTTTTAAGCGTTTTTGGCAGAGTTGTTCCAGTTGTTGTGTTTTAAGTTCCTGGATTAATACTCCCCTGTGAATGATTCCGATCCGTGTAGCCAGCTTTGATATTTCACCTAGGATGTGACTGGAAATAAAGATTGTTACACAGTGATTTCTGGCCAGATCACGAAGCATTTCCCTGATCTCACAAATTCCTGCCGGGTCGAAACCATTTGCCGGTTCATCGAGGATCAGAATATCCGGATTGTGAATTAATGCCTTCGCAACTCCAAGGCGTTGTGCATTACCCAGCGATAGATTTCCGGTTTTCCTGTTGGCATATTCGGTCAGCCTGAGTTTATCCATTACGGAAGCTACGGCATTTTTATCATTCAAAAACCTTAATCTCCGGATGATTTCAAGATTCTCTTTAACTGTAAGATTCGGATAAGAGAACGGCATCTCAACCAGGTATCCGATTTTCTTCCATAATTCAGTATTACCTGCATAAACTCTTTGTTCATTGATAAATGCCTCTCCTTTGTTTGGAGAGATCATCCCAAGCAGCATCCGAATCGTAGTAGTTTTTCCAGCCCCATTAAGGCCCAGAAAACCATATATCTCTCCCTTGCTGACATTCAGAGATATCTCCGAAACGGCCAAAACATCTTTGTATCTTTTGGTCAGTTTCTCGGTTCTGATTTCTGTATTCATTATTACCTTAATTTGAAAGTGTTTTAAAATTTTGTTTAAACAACATTCCAAAATTGCATTGAATACCCTGACAGTCAAAGCAGCATCTGTATGAAACGGACAAAATAGAAGGTAAAACGAACAGGAGGTGTAGTGATCGGTATTTACGGTCCGGATCAATATCCGGACAGCCAGTTCAGAAAGGCAGGTACTTTGTTTTTGCTAACGGTAATGGTTTCCGGAAAAGAAACCGTGAGACTTAAAGAGAGCTTGCGTCCAAAATACTGTGATGCCTCTTTTATGGCTTTCTGATTGATAAGAAATTGCCGGTTGACCCTGAAAAAATCATCCGGGGAGATCTCTTCCACCTTTTCCATGGTTTTGTTTATGGTATAGGTTTTATGGTCGAAAGTCACAAGTCTGGTAATTTCGTTGTCAATATAAAATATGGCAATATCTTCAAATCGTACCGGGATTATTTTATCCTGCTTATATACCAGAACGGAAGCTTTTATCTGTTTACTCTTGTTTTCGATTAATTGAATGATATGATCGAGATTGGCAGACTTTCCGGAGAACGAATCTTTTAGTTTATGATATTTTTGAAAAGCTTCTTCGATCGTTACTTTGTCAAAAGGTTTTAAAATGTAATCTATTCCATTGGCATCAAATGCTTTTAACGCAAATTCATCGAATGCAGTACAAAAAATGACAGGAGCATGAATGGGAGTGGCTTTAAAAATCTCAAAGCATAAGCCGTCTCCCAGCTGAATATCACTGAAAATAAGATCGGGCTGTTCATTTTGCTGAAACCACATAACCGATGACTGAACAGAAGGCAAAATGGCGGTAATCTGAGCATCATGAACAACCGTTAAGATTGTCTCTGCCAAATTGGTGGCGGTCAGTTTTTCGTCTTCAATGATCACGATTTTCATGGGAAAGAATTTTTATACTTACTGAAAAAGTTGAATCATCTTGTTTGATTACAATATCTTCACCTGAAATAATCTTATACCGTTCGGAAAGGTTAATCAAACCCATGCCGGAAGAGGATTCAACCGCCTCCTTATGCTGAATGTTATTACTAACGGTCAGCCACCCGTTATCACATGTTAATGTAATATGCAGGGGTGACTCTGGGGTGAAAGCATTATGTTTTATCGCATTTTCAAGCAGCATTTGAACCGAAAAAACAGGTAATAGACCAACTTTTGCTTCATCAGAAATACTGGCCTCAAAATATATTGAATGACCAAACCGTATTTTTTGCATCTCAATGTAATCAAGGCTTAACTTCAGTTCTTCCTCAAACTGTACCGTATTAACATTGTCATACAAAACAGAAGCCCGCAGAAAATCAGAGAGACGCTTAACATAGATTTCTGCATTATCGGGCTGCTTCTTAATCAATGTTTTCAGTACATTCAGGGAGTTGAAAAGGAAATGGGGCTGTAGCTGTTGTTTCAGCTTCTGGTTAGCTGCTTCGACATTTTTAATTTTCAACCGGACATTCTCATTTTCTATTTTCGCCTTTTTTTCGATCAGCAATACAAGATCCTGGATAATCAGCACCATGGAATTGACCGAAGCGATAACGAATACCACGATCAGGATCTGAAACATCCAGTTTGTAAAGGGTACATAATCAAAATTCGTGTAATTAATGCCAAATGCCTTTGATTTCCATTCGATAGCTTTCTGTAACCTTACAGGGTCATTTATGACCGGGGTTACCATCAGGCGTATGGATATCAGAGGGATTAAGCATAACAAGAAACTCCACAAATAGCGCATATACTTTTTCCTGAAAAGGAATGCCCTCTTCCTGGAATAATACAGAAGAGCTATATTGATCAGCCAGATGAAAAATATAAAAAAGCTGATCCCAATGACCGCTGAGCACAGGATCTTAGCCAGAACGTCAACCGTTGTTTTAATGTTGGCAATGGTTATCGCAACCATATATACCGGTCCGATGGTAATTAATCCGATGGCCGTGGATGTATAAACCGCTATCCTTAAAAGCTTCTTTATGGGAATTATTGCATTCATTATCACAAAAATAAATATGCTATCTCAATTTTCATTAAAATAATTCTGAAAGGGACAAATTACCGGTTGAAATGAAAAATAATACATGTGAAAAGCTTCATTTTTTTTACTGACCTTCACAAGGTTCATTACCAGCCACAGGCAGGCTGAACATGCCTCTTGTGCCGATAAAAAAATCATCCATACTTTACTAATGGTTTTCGGGCGGGAAAGGATTTGAGACCGGATGAACAACAGGATTATTGACGAGGCAAATGTTAATGAGCCGGGAGTGCATCGGGGGTAACCCCCGATTAGCTGTGGAAGAGACAGGTGCCACAAACGCATCCATCATCACCTATAACCAGGAAGACCGCATGGATGGAATAAATCTGATACCTGCCTGGCAATGATTGTGGTCAAACAGATATTATTCACACTATAATAACCTGATTTATCATGATCAGTATATATAATGCGATGAATATTTTACTATGGCATCGATGAATTACCTGTCTTTCTTCATAATCTGTTCCATCAATTCAATCTGTATCTCCTGGATTTCAAATAATCTTTTGGCCTGGTGAATCAGGATATGGTCGATCTTTTCGTGAAGTTGTTTTATTTCAATTTCGGCTTTGAGGTTTATCTGATAATCATTTTGTGCCCTCACCCGGTCCTTGGCTTCCTGCCTGTTCTGACTCATCATAATTACAGGAGCCTGTATCGCGGCAAGGCATGAGAGTATTAAATTCAGCAGTATAAAAGGATATGGATCGAAAGGTTTCTTCAGCAAAAGATAACTGTTAATGGAGATCCATGCAAGCAATATGAAAGCAAAGATTATTATGAATTTCCAGCTTCCTCCAAAAGTTGCCACCTTATCAGCAATGCGTTGCCCGAGTGTCAGCTTTTCTCCGGGTTCTATTTCCATTTTGGATGAAAGAAGATCTCTGTTTTTAATAGATTCTATAACTTCAAGGTCCAGATTCCTTAGCTCCCCATCTTCTTCCATGAGCATTTGTTTGACATACTCATTCCTGAAAGTATCCAATATATCCGAAGAGATCATCCCATCCACACTTGTCCGGTCCGGGTAAGTTTTTTTTATCATTTCGAGAATTGGTGGTCTGATAGAGTCGACTCTTACAAGATCCCTTAAAGGATATTCTATCCCTGTTATAGCACACTTACCGGTTTTTTCCATTATTAATAATTGTTTCGTTGTTTTCTGATTTTAGTGATTCAGCCCATTTACAGATCAGATCAGTCTGTTCTTTTGTCGGAATAAGTTCAGGGTTCGAATCTTTCATTCTTCTTGGAGGCATTGTTCCATTGCTTACTGCAGAGCAGATCGACAAAGCTTTTTCTCCTTCTTTGGCAGCACCATACCCTGCCCACTTCGAAAAATTCAGGCTTGAAGTAGGCAATCTTCCTCCTTTGCTTCCATGACAGGGCATACACGATGCCTGGAAAATCTTATTGATGCTGTCAGGTATGGCTGCAGCTTTTTCTTTCCCGGACTGACCTGAAGCTGAATGACTGTTCCCCGGTAAACCAATTAAAGAGGTCAATAATACAACACATATAAAATGAAATAACCTTTTCATGGCACTATGATTTATTTACGGATTAATTTACGGATAAAAAATATTCGTGCAGATAAAAGGACAGATAATATATTGATAAAATGTAAACCCTGATCCTGCTGATTTTTGTAC
>Ga0172364_10004139_pt1 | contig 11550 bp, 9 predicted proteins | sample LakKivSesite10cm_FD_114545 | JGI IMG/M metagenome (GOLD analysis project Ga0172364, IMG submission 114545) | Sediment microbial communities from Lake Kivu, Rwanda - Sediment site 10cm | ecosystem: Environmental > Aquatic > Freshwater > Lake > Sediment | place: Rwanda: Western Province, Lake Kivu... | reverse complement strand
TCGCACTTTATAATCGTTGATGTGCGTTAACGTGATAAAAAAGATCTTAACAGGCTGCGGGTGCATTGACAGCAACATGGACGGCGGTGTCTCCCCGGAAAGCGTTACCCTAATCTATGGTGAACCAGAAACTGGAAAAACAACACTGGCAATGCAGTGTGCGGTAAACTGCGCCATGCAAAACCACAAGACACTATTCATAGACTGCGACAACACATTCTCCGCCAAAAGGCTCTCGCAGGTAGCCTCTGGAAAATTTGAAGAAATCGCCCAACTCGTAATTCTCATCAAGCCGAATGATTTTAGAGAGCAAACAGCCGTTATAGACCGCCTATCAGAGTACACTGCGAAAAACTTTGGTTTAGTGGTTATCGACACCATCACTTCGCTTTATCGAGTCAGGGTTGCGGAAACTTCTGGAAAAGCGTTTGGACTAAACCGCGAGTTAAACAGGCAAATGGCCATTCTGGCGCAAACGGCGAAAACCCAGAAAATCCCTGTTATCGTAACGAGCCAGGTGAGGAGCGTTTTCAATGAAGCACGTGTGAGTGTGGCGCCGGTGGCTACCAGAGTTTTAAAATTCTGGGCGGACACAATAATTGCCATGAAACCCACTGAAAACCCGCAGATAATCAGAGCGGTGCTCGAAAAAACTCCAAAAAGAGCTAAAGAGGTAACTTGCCATCTACGCATAGAAGAAACTGGAATACACGATTATTCACTCCGTTAAGAATGGTTGATCACATGGACATAGCCGCACTCATCATCGAAGCACTAAAATTCATATTCCCTGCCTACTGCGCAAACGCTGCGCCAGTAATTGCCGGTGGAGGACGACCCTTGGATTTTGGGAAAAACTTTTTTGATGGAAAACCGATTTTTGGGAAAAACAAGACTTTCAGAGGCTTCTTTTTCGGGCTGGCTATCGGCGTAATGGTCGGATTGGCGGAGAGCCTAGTTTTCAGCTATCCCGTTCCGTTCAGTATTCTATTCAGCGTGCTTTCGCCCTTGGGGGCTCTCGTGGGCGATTTGGCTGGTGCTTTTCTGAAAAGACGCTTAGGAATCGCTCCCGGCGGTTTGCTCCCGATTATTGATCAAATCGACTTCGCCGTCGGCGCAATCGTGTTTTCGCTGCCCTTGGCGATGATGTATTGGGAGTTGGCAATTGCGGTTGTCATAATCACTGCTCCGATTCACTTGTTTACCAATTTCTTGGCGTACAAGTTGAAATTGAAAAGTAACCCTTGGTAAGAATGTTATCCAAAAAGCTTGATGTTGATTACATCTTCCAAGAATATGTAGGCTAAAAGCAAGAGCGCCACGCCTATGATGAGCATCATGTATGCCTGTCTCGGCTTGTAGGCGTACTTTGTGCTTTGATAAATAGCCAGCAGGCCTATTATGCCAATAATGTAAAGTGCAGCGGAGATGATGCTTTCTGACCCAAATTGGTCTCCTATGGTGCCTCCTAGTGAGCGACTGTAGATGAAGTAGAAGCGATTGGCATAATAGGCGTAGATGATGGGTTGTGTGATAACGGTGAATAATCCTCCGCTGAAAAGAAACACGGCGGAAACTATTATGATTATGGAGAGGATGAAGGTTGAGGGCTGCGCTGTTGAGATTCTGCGGAACCATCGGCTCAGCGAAAAGGACATTGATGAGGTTTGTTTCTTAGTTTTTTTTGCCATTTTTGCTTCCTCGCTGCTAATCAGGTACTCTGCTGCTTCTTTAGCATATTCTCCTGTTAAAGGATTCTTGTTAATCTGACTTAAATATTCTTTCCAAGGAATGTTTAAGGCTTTCCTTTCAGTGTATTGGGCAGAAATCTCTTTCGTCAGCTTCTCTACTGCAAGCTTTATAGCGCATTACTTCGTCTTCCTAGCTGTTGGTTGTTTGGAGGTTTGGGTTGTGGACTTTTGTGTGATTTTTCTTCTATAGCCCCCTTATTTAAACTATAAATAGGCAGCGCTAGATGCTCGGAAAAGACTATAGCCCCCTTATATATAGAATCTGCATGGGTCTCTGCAGGTGTTTTAAAGAGCCTTGCATTCATAGTTTTGCCTTACAGTGGACTGGGGAAGATTTGAACTCCTCACCAAAGTGGAGATATTACCCTCACATTCCATTTTTTCTTTTTTTGGGAGATTTTCTAGCTAAAACAATCCATACTATTCCTTAAGACCAACGGAAATTGTGCAAAATAGGATTAGTTCGCTTGGTTTCACCCAGCGCTGAGGTGTCTTCCCTCACACGTTTCTTTGCGTCTTTCCTTTTTTCCGGCTTTTGCTTTTCTCAATTCCTAGTTGTACGCTGTTCAGTTCAATGCCTTTACTCTTTGGTTTTCGTTGGGCATTCTGGGTTGAGGCACAGGTTCCAAGGGCGCTTTCTCCTTATCCAAACTCGCACCGTAGGCCAGCCGCAGCCTTTGCAAATGTTGCCTGTCGGCTTCACGGAGCCTCTCTGTGGAAGGGGAAAGGCGGTTTTGCATTTGCCCTCGAAGTAATTTGTGCAGCCCACGAAGCGTTTGCCAGTTTTTCTTGAGTACACAATCACAAGTTTTCCGTTCTGGCAGATTGGGCATGTTCCGATTATGTTTTCTTCCAGTTTGGATTTCTTCAGCGCCTGACTCAGCTGCGCGCCGATTATTCTTTCGTTTTCTTTCAGTTTCTCTGTTACAGGCTTTAGAATTTCAATCGCACTTAGTAGGACGTTTTCTCTTGTTTCCTTTCCTTGCTGAATCTCGTTCATTCTTTCTTCAAGCTTTCGCGTTAGCTCAAGTGACACAGCGGTCGGACAGTACTTCTTCAGAACATCAACAACCTCAAAACCGAGGTCGGTCACCACAATTCTTTCCTCGCGGATGTACTTCCTGTCGTATAGTGTTTGTATGATTCCTGCTCTGGTTGCCTTCGTCCCGATTTTTTCCTTTTCCATTTTCCTGAGAAGACTGCTGGGATTGTACCTCGAGGGCGGTTTGGTAAACTTGTCCTCCAAATTCACTCTTTCAACGCTGACTATTTGCCCTTCTTCCATTGGCGGCAAAGCCGCGTCTTCTGACCGAGCAAAGGGCTTGTAGAAACGAAGCCAACCTTCCTCTAAAGTCTGTCTTCCCCTTAGATGGAACTGGTTCCCATTGATGTTGATGGTGAGTTTTACAGTTTGCCGTATTGCTGGTTCGCCAAAAGTCGCCATAAACCTTCTAACAACAAGGTTCCAAATGTTTCTCTCAGCGCTGTCAAGAGCTCTTTCTGGCAGCTCTCCGGTGGGATGAATAGCGGAGTGCGCTGGATCTTCATTTTTTCCTTCGTTTGGCTTTAGCTCTGGCTTGGCGAGAAGTTCAGCGGCAAGTGTGTGATATTCACGAGTTCTGCCTAGTTTCTTTAGAATCGGTTCATACCCGATTGCGGGTGGAAGTTTCTGGCTGCTGGTTCTCGGATACGAGATTAACGCGTCCAAGTATAAGCGCTGAGCGATGCTTGAAGTGCGCATCGGCGTATACCTGAAAAGGCTGTAGGCTTCGCTTTGCAGAGAACCTAAGTCGAAAGGCGGCGGAGGCATCTGCTGGAACTTTTTCGTCTCAATTTTTTCTATTTCACCGTCTTTTCCCTTGCAAGCGTTAACTATGGCGTCAGCTTCTTCTTTAGTTTCGATAATTTCCTTTTCATATTCAACTTCAAAAACTGACCCATCTATCCTAACTGTAGCTTTTATGCTCCAGTACGGCGTTGGCACGAAACACTTTATGCTCCTCTCTCGTGTTGCGAGAAACTTTAGCGTTGGTCCTTGCACTCTTCCTGTGCTGAGCGTGGCGTATTTTCCGCTCCAGTTCTTCGCCGCTGTGGTCAAGGCTCTGGAGAGGTTTACGCCGTAAAGCCAGTCTACCTCGTGCCTTGTTAAGCCAGCCTCTATGAGGGAAAAATCCAGGTGCGGCAGTGCCTCGGTGTACGATTTTTCCAGTTCCTCCTTTGTCAGAGTTGAGTATTTCATGCGTTTTGAAGCGTTCTCCTTGTTGCCGCACGCATATTTCAGTATGCAGTACCCGATTATGCTGCCTTCAATATCGTAGTCGCACGCATCAATGAATGCATCTGCGTCATTCGCTAGTTTGGCGATTATTTCGAGCCAGGTGCGGGTTCGCCTTGCTCCGCGTTTGGCCAAGTATAGTGGAACCCACTGGTAATTGAAAACAGGATAGTGGTCTCTTCCTTTCTTTTCGCTTGCCACTGTGTACAAGTGCCCCAAAGCTGGAACGACAACGATGTCACCGCTTCTTTTTGCCACGCAATATGGAACGCCGTTATCCACAATCTTCTTAGCTTTTCCTGCGGCGTCTAGTGCTGAGGCTATTCTGTTAGCGGCATCTGGCTTTTCAGTGATGATTAACGTGTACTTTCCCAAACGCTGCAAACCACACTTGAATATTGTGATTCAACTTTTCCTCAAAATAAGCTTTACAGCAAACAGCCAGATTCTACATGTCTTGAGGCTCAAGAATGTTTATTAATCCATTTTACGATTTGTTTCACGGCATTTTCCTTTAACATTAAGGGTTTTTGAGACACTATGGAAACAGAAAGCACACAAAGAGGAGAGACTAATGTTCGAAGAGCTAGGGCTAGTAGGTAACGCGATAATTCTCATTGCGGCATTGGTCGCTCTGTCCAGAGCTAGTGACTTGGCAATCACTCATTCCTTAAATGTGGCAACTGCAACAGGTTTAGGAAAAACAACGGTGGGCTTTATCCTCGTTGCCTTTTCCACATCCCTGCCCGAACTGTTTGTCGCTGTATTCTCAGTATTAGACCCAGAAACCGTTGGCGTGTCAATAGGAAATGTCTTAGGTTCAAACATCGTAAACATATGCCTCATTCTCGGAGTATGCTTTCTTCTTGTCGCTTTTAGGTCTCCAAGGAATGCACGGGCTCTGCCTGAAATGGCGAAAAAAGAATTAGGGAGCCTTCATTTTGGTCTTTTCATAGCCTCTATTGTTCCTTTGGCTTTGCTCTACATCGGTTATGCGAGTCGATTCATTGGGGTTATACTGTTAGTGATTTTCGTATCTTATATTTATCAGCTTTCTAGGGTGAGGACTCCTATAGAAGAGGCGCCTTCAGGAGCAGAAAAACAGAAACTCCGTAGATATGCAAGTTTGTCAGTTTTAGGTGCAGTCGGAGTTGTTGTTTGCGCTTATTTCATAGTTGAATCCGCGTCTTACTTAGCATTGAGCGTTGGCATCCCAAGAATCGTTATAGGCGCCACCGTTGTTGCTTTTGGCACGAGCATACCAGAACTGGCAACAAGCATAGATTCGGTCAAAAAGGGATATTTGGGTTTAGCGCTGGGCAACATTGTTGGAAGTTGCTTCATAAACATCACTTGCATTCTCGGAGTGACCTTGATATCATCGCCTCTAAGTATAAATGTGGGTGCTTTTTCAAACGTGGCTGTCTTCTCATTGATAGCAAATCTTCTCTTGTGGTATTTCCTGTCAAGCGAAAGAATTAGTCGGCGAGAAGGAATAGTGTTACTCTTCATGTATGCACTGTTTCTTGCCACTAGTCTTGGCGGTTAGAACTTGAACTGTATTATTGGATAATCTAAAAATATCCAAAAAGAGTATCTACATAGTAGGTGGAGAAGAATCATGGATATTGAACAGAGAAAAATAACGAGGATACACGACTTCTGCATGGATTTTGAGGGTATGGAGTCACGGTCAAACAGCTTAAGTGCAAAACATCCCTCTGGCTTAATAATGCCAATAAAGGGCAGTGACGTTGAAAGCCCAGCATTGAGACAGGTAATAGCTAGCCTTGCGACCTTGTTGAGAACGCTCACCGAAACAGATGCCATAGACGCATCAAAACCATTCTTGTTAGGCCTCCAAGTGCTATACAGGAGAATAGCACAAGACAAGATACGGCAATACGGCTCAGATGCCCTATGCAATAATCTACATTTTGACAGACACGACGAAGAGACAAGCGTAGACTCTTTCACAGACAATAATCAGCGCTGGGAAAAGTTATCTGAGAAAACCTGTGGGAACGCAGTTGCCCTGACTGGATACGCACCATCTCAGCAATGCCTAACATCAGAGAAAAACTCAGGGAAAAAGCCATTGAACAATAAAAGCGCAAAAATAGTGACCTTCACAGATTTGGATGGCACGTTGCTTGATGAAAAATACAGTTATCAAAACGTAAAGCCAGTAATAGACCAACTATTAATCTTGAATGCGGCGATTGTGTTTTGCAGCAGCAAAACCAGAGCAGAAATCGAATTTTACAGGAAAAAGATGAGAATTAATGACCCATTTATTTCAGAGAATGGCTCAGCCATATTTATTCCCAGAGAATATTTCCGATTCAAATACACTTATACGAGACAAACAAGTGACTACGACGTAATTGAATTGGGCGCTGCTTATGCAATTGTAAGGGAAAAACTTGAACTGGCGAAGAAGAAAAGTGCAGCTAAAATTATTGGGTTCGGGGACATGACTGAAGAAGAAATAGCCGAGGACAGCGGTTTGCCTCTGGAAATGGCGAGACTGGCTAAGAGACGAGAGTATGACGAGCCCTTTCGCATTGTGGAAGGAAGCGAAAAAGAGATTTTAGACACAATAATAAAGGAAGGCTGCCGCTACACCAAAGGAGAAAGATATTTTCACATGCTTGGAAAAACTGACAAAGGAAAGGCTGCCGCCATCCTAAAAGGCTTGTACGTCAAGCGTTTTCGCAAGCTTATTACTTATGGCATAGGCGATAGCCCAAATGACCTGCCAATGTTAGAAGTGGTAGACATACCGATTTTTGTGAAGGAAACAAGCAGAGAGTACAGGCGCGAAGCTTTATGGAAAGGCTTATTGAACCAAATTCGTGCAACTATCTCTAAGAAATGAAAGAGTTTAAGCTTGTAATTAAAACTGCTTTAACTACGCAGCCAGCTTGCTTTAATAATTTTCCCGCTTGATAAGCGAGAAGAGAAAGAACGACCCTTGCTTCATGATCAAGGTAGCCGATGTTGGAAACAAATCAACCATTGTCAATCAAGGTGAGTTGTTCAAGAATTTTTGAAGATAAGATTGATAGGATTCTCAATGCCAAGAAAAAAATCCAAATTAGAATGACTATTAGAACAATACCGCTAATTGCAAAGTGAAAACTCGTTAGGAGAGGAAAATACAGTGCGTAAATAATGAGTGTGAAGATTATGTAAGAGACGTATTTGAAAAGAGTTACTGCGTCTTCTTGGTTTATTCCTCGTTTTAGACCGTATTTCCTTGCGGGCAGAAAAGAAAACGCGTCAATCACTTTTTTGAAGCCAAGGGCTGCTCTATATATAAAGATTGTGAATGTTGCGAAAATGATTAGAGAACATGTCAGTCCAGTCTGCCAATTTAAGGAGTTAGCTAGTGGTATGAAAACCAAAACTCCGAAAAGCCATATTATGATGGCGGCGATCAAGTTATGAAATGTGGTTGGACCGTTGTTTCTTAAACATTGAGCAAGGTTTTCGATTTCCCGCCTTATTTGGTTTGACATGCGCAACACCCTATTTTCCAGTCTTTTTAACTGAATTATAAATAAAGTAAAAGATTAATGGTGCACAGATCAACGCAATTACAAACCCGGTAATTATGAATAGTGAACTGGTAATCTCGAGAGGAATGACTAAAAAAATGGAGATTTTAGTCGCTGTCCTCAATGTTATCACTGTTATGCTTTCTTTGCCTGTCTTTCTAACTCATCTGCCCATTTTGTTGTGTGTCGACCGATCTCTGCAGCTATTGCTCTGCAACTTCTCCATAATGCGAAGATAGACCAGATTACAATTAGAATCAAGACGACTGCAGGTATCGCTGGATGGATGTCTCCGAGGTATTGTGCGAATAACAGATAGGTCAAAGATACAATGATGACGTATAGTACGCCGTCCAAGGCTATTCTATAGTGTCGGAAGGATTCAACACCGACTTCACCGCTTGCTTTTCCGAACTGGTATGCTAAGACGCCTGCTATTCCACCAGTTAATTTTCGAATGTCAATGAACACTGTGAAGATTATGATGGCTAGCGTTGCCGCGAAAATGAAGCTGATTATTGCGTGCACAGGATAGCCAAGAAACACTTCCTTCATTCCTTTTGAGATTGGTATAAACACCAGCTGTCCGAAGAGCCAGATGAGTATTGCCGCACCGACAGATAGAACCACTCTTGCACCGACCTCGCGCATCGCCTTTGCCGATTCTAGGTACGCTTCTGAACCAAAGGCATCTACTTTTTTTGCCTCTCCAATAGGTTCCTCGATTCTCGATTCTTCTTTCTTAGCCATGATTTCACCAAATAACAATAAACATAGATATTTATTTATAAATATTTCTAAAATGTTATACTAATTGTATTTCGCAATTCTTATAAGACAGTTTTCGAAATATGCGATAGAAAGGTGTCGGTTTGGCGTTAGGGGAATTGGTGGTAACAGGCGAAGATGCTTTAAAGGTAGCTGATGCGTTGACTTCGACGAGCTTTAAGATGTTGCAACTGCTTTCGAAGGAGCGTCTCGATGTTTCAACGATTGCTGAAAGGTTAGAATTGAGCGAAGCCTACATGAGTGAGCAGGTACGCCTCCTAGAGGAATTAAAGATAATTGAAGTGAACTACGAACGAGGCAAAAGAGGAATCCGAAAGATGTGTAAATTGGCAGTCAAAAAAATCACCATAATAATCAAACCATAATTTAGTCTATCCAGTTTCTGCAAAATTACGCAGCTACCGAGAATAGAAACGTTAATTCTATCTCAGCCAAGTATAACTTGAGCCATTATAATAGCTCAACAAACAACGCCTTTTAGCAACCAATAAATATGTCGTGGATGTTACTTTTTTGGTTGTTCCTGGAAGTGAAATGCAGTGCCGCAGCGTGTTACTTGTCAAGGATGTGGTTACCTATTATACGAAGGCGCGGAGCTCAAACCCCCAGACGAAATTCTTCAGCGGTATGAGGGAAAATGCCCTAAATGCGGCAAGAAGCTGTCCTTGCTGCCCATTGATGTTGAAGTTAAACCAACTAAATAGCGGCATTTAAAACAAAACTTGGGACTGTGCGGAAAATTTCGTAGGCATTCCCATGGCATGTTGTGCAGTGTCTGTTCAAACAGTTTCCGCGGTGATGAAGAAAACGGATGCAGATTGTTGCCTTTTGGCAGAGCATCAGAAAATCGGTTGGCAACTTTTTGGTTATGGCTGAAAAAGTTTTTGTGTTGAGGGGCATCAGAATTTAAGCCCTTGCGTTGTGGTGCACGCTGTGAAATCGATTAGGCTCATCTCGTCGGCAATATTTGAATTCTCGGAAAGCCATAAATAAACGACCATTGTGATATAAACAATTATCAACCAAAGAATAAATAAAAAACTCGTCAAGCTGTATGAAGAGATGGCTCGCGTTGGGAATTAAGGAGAAACTGAAGAAAAGCCTTATCAGCGTCTTTAAAGGCTTTGGAAGATTGCGCCTCCAAATAAGCCACACGGCAATAATATCCTATTCAGCTTTACTCCTAATACTCTTCATCGCCTTCACCATCCGCGTTCTACCTGTACGCTGGGAAATCCCGTCAGGAACCGTGCGCCTCTCCGAATTTGACCCCTATTACCAGTTCAGTCTAACTAGGAAAATGGTGCAGGACGGATTGCTCTCGCCTTATTGGCCTACCCCTTGGATAAACACGCAACAGTGGTACCCTCAAGGCTTGAACATGTCTACATCGCTACCTGCCTTACCGATGACCACAGCCGTACTCTATGATATTATAACTTTTCTAGGTGTGAACATCGATTTAATGACGTTTGCCTCATTCATGCCAGCGATAATTGGCACCATCTGCTGCCTAATAATTTATTTTGTCGGCAAAGACATGGGCGGAAAACCAACTGGTTTGCTCGCAGCCCTTTTCCTAGCTTTGTCGCCGTCCTTCCTCCAAAGAACCTCCCTCGGTTTCTTTGACACTGAAGTCCCAGGTATTCTGGGGCTTTTGTTGTTCATGTTTCTGTTTCTAAGAGCCATCGACGGAAATAGAACTCTAGGATCATCGTTAAAATACTCGCTCGGCGCTGCGGCAGCATTAGCTTACTTCATTACGGCGTGGGGTGCAGCCTACTTTATACTGGATTTAACTGCATTTTTTGTTTTCGTGTTAATCCTGTTGAAAAGGTACAGCCAACGCCTATTGCTTTCTTATAGCCTAACTTTTGGTGTGGCACTTTTCGTGGCGACAAAAGTTCCATACGTTTCACTTGGTTATCTGACATCAGGTCCAGTGATACCTATCGTAGGCGTGTTTCTTTTGCTTTGTCTTTCAGAAGTTTTGCGCCATAGTATATCGGCGAGAACGAAAGTTTTACTCATTATCGCATCGCTTACCGTATTAGTTGGTGGTTTCGTTGTTGCTTGGCAGCTTGGTTACATGGAGAATATCGCGGGAAAGTTCATCTCGGTTTTGGATCCGTTTCTCCGTGAATTGAATCCTCTCATTGAATCAGTGGCTGAGCATAGAATTTCAGCTTGGGGCAACATCTATTATGAACTGGGTATAGGCATATTATTTTTCCTAGCAGGTTTGTACTTCGCACTGAGAAATCCTACTAATAGAAACGTGTTCCTGCTGCTTTTCGGTTTAACATCACTTTACTTCGCAGCCTCTATGGTGCGTTTGCTTGTTATTTTTGCGCCAGCCTTTAGCCTTTTGGTAGCAACAGGAGTTCTTGGTATACTAAAACCATTCTACACTTTGTTAAGAGAAGCACCGCACATCGCCATAAAAACAAAACGGGGTCTAGCGCGGGTAAGCAAAGAATACAGCGGAATTGCCATTTTTCTAGTGTTCCTTCTTTTAGTTACGAATCTTGCTTTCTCGCCTCAAGGCGGTGTTGTGCCTAGAGTGTACGGTTCAGCCTATTCGCCCGTCACAATCAGTGCAGCCAGTCTTCCAGTAGTCCCTGCTGAACCAGTAAAGGAGTGGCTAAACATGCTGAGTTGGACTCAGAACAATCTTGAATCAACAACTGTTGTATGCGCCTGGTGGGATTACGGGTACTGGCTAGGCATACTTGGGAATGTTACAACTTTGGCTGATAACGCTACGATAAATGCCACACAGATAGAAAATATAGGGTTCATCTTCATGGCTAATGAGACGCAATCATTGAAAATGCTGGCAAACTACAACGCTAAGTACATTCTCGTCTTCATCACCCTCGGCATATCGCTATCGTCCGATCAGACGTACTATATTGCTAGTTCTGCTGGTTACGGTGACGAAGGAAAGTGGATGTGGATGGCGAGAATTGCATGCCAAGCTCAGGACAGGTTCATTCAAGGAGGTTTTATCGATCTTAACTCGTCGTGGACTAACGAAACAGCCTTTGGTTCCATCAGCAATCAGACCAACAGGTGGGAATGGAACGATATGGGAAAGAACTCGACAATACATAAGCTGATGAGTTGGGCAAAGCAACGTTGGTGTGATGTGTCAGGCTTGGGCTATGTA
>Ga0172364_10004138_pt1 | contig 11551 bp, 8 predicted proteins | sample LakKivSesite10cm_FD_114545 | JGI IMG/M metagenome (GOLD analysis project Ga0172364, IMG submission 114545) | Sediment microbial communities from Lake Kivu, Rwanda - Sediment site 10cm | ecosystem: Environmental > Aquatic > Freshwater > Lake > Sediment | place: Rwanda: Western Province, Lake Kivu... | reverse complement strand
GTCAAGTGGCTGGGTTGCGCCGCGGTAATCAACCCCGCAGACGGGGATCGCTTTGAGCTTCGTTCGGCCCCGGCCCCACCCCCGACACGCCGCTGAGCATCGCTCAACCGGGCATCGAAGTCATCCGGAGCGTGGACACCGGCGTGATGACCGTCGAGGTGGGCGACCGCGGGCGCTATCTGATAGCCGGTGAACGGAGCGGGCAACTTGACTTCTTCGCGAACAAGTGCGGATGGCTGTAAGCGGCTCCGGCGGCTTGTCGGGTTCCATGCTTCGGTTGCCGGCTACGGGCTACGGGTTCCGGGCTACGGGTTCCGGATTCCGGGCTCCCGTTCGTCTTCGTCGTCGGTCGTTCCTTCTCTCGCCGGCTTCGCCAGCGGTGCCGCTCGTCCCAGCCGCGTCTCGTTTCGATGCCCAGGCGGCGTCGAAACGGGCGCCGGATCGACGAACGACCCCTCCGAGGTGTCCGGACACCCCCGGACCTGGATCGCCCGTCTTCTGCCCGGAATCCGCGCGCCTGGAACAGTTCTCCCGGACAATCGGGAGAGTCGGCGCGCGGACCTCGTCCGGCGCCAACTGTCCGGTCGCAATCGACCTCGCCATGGTTTATGATGCTGGCGGCGATGCGCACGGGACGATGGGAGCAGGACAATGCGTTCCAGCCGAAGCACGACCACCGTGGGGGCACTGGCGATGGCCCTTGCCGCGAGCGTCGGTCGGGCCTTCACGCCGACCTACACCCCCGCGCCGCCCCGGCCGGACATCCCCGACAGCCGCCCGCTGAGCTCCGCCGACGCGCAGAAACTGCTGGAGTGGGACTGGCTCTACCAGGCCGACGGCAAGGCCACCGTGCGGCGGTCGCTGGCGGAGGTCGGCTGGGCGCGCGAGCTGGCCGCCCGGCTGGCCGCCCGGCCCGGCGGGCTGAGTTTCGGCGCCGAACTGGCCGAACTGGCTGAGCTGGAGAAGAAGCTGTCGGCCATGGACGCCGACAGTGCCGGCGCCGAGGCCCGGCGGTTGTACTTCTCCGTCCGGCAAGTCAAGCGCCGCATCACGTTCAGCAACCCGCTGCTGGACTTCCGCCGCTTCCTGGTGATCGAGAGGCCCTACCCCACCGGGCAGGTCCATCAGGCCGAGGTGCGCCTGGGCACCTGCGCCGGCAAGACGGTCGGACGCATGGTCGTCGTCGAGGGCTTCGACCTGACCGGCGCCGTCCGCGATTTGATGCCCGGGCGGCAGGGCGTGCACTGGCGGGCGGACCTGTCGCCCGACGCCAGGAGGATCGTCTTCGCCTTCAAGCCGCTCGAGGAGCGCAGCTACCATCTCTACGAGATGAACATCGACGGCACGGGCCTGCGGCAGCTCACCAACCACCCGAAATACGACGACATCGACCCGATCTACCTGCCCGACGGGCACCTGATGTTCTGCACGACGCGGGGCAACACGTACGTCCGCTGCCTGCCGCGGGCCATCGTCCACGTGCTGGCCCGCTGCGACGCCGACGGCAGGAACATCTACATCATCTCCCGCAACAGCGAGGACGACTGGCTGCCCGCCCTGCTCAACGACGGGCGCGTCGTCTACACGCGCTGGGAATACACCGAGCGGCCCCTGTGGAAGCTCCAGAAGCTCTGGACCGTCAACCCCGACGGCACCGACGTCGCCCACTACTGGGGCAACGCCACCAGCCAGCCGGAAGTGCTGGCCGAGGCCATGCCCATCCCCGGCAGCACGCGCATCATGTTCACCGGCTCCGACCACCATCACTGGTGGCAGGGTTCCATCGGCATCGTGGACGCGGGCGCCGGACGCGACGGATACGAGGGCATCTCCGTCGTCACAGCCGACGCCGGCCCGCTTGGGGGCCGGCGAATGCCCCGCGCGGCGGGCGACTACCACACGGCCGGCAAGTTCTGGGCCTACCGCAATCCGATCCCGCTGGGTCCGGAGGACTTCCTCGCCTCGGCCACCGACGGCGACCCGTTGCGGAGCTTTGCCAACACGCATTCCTGGCTGTACCTGATGGACATTCACGGCAACCGGGAGCTGATCTACTTCAGCGGAAAGCAGAACGTGCTGCACCCGCTGCCGATCCGCCCGCACACGATGCCGCCGGCCATCCCCGACGCGGTGGCCTGGCCGAAGGCCGGCGAGCGCCCGCAGCCGGGCGTCTTCTACAGCCCCGACGTGCTGGAGGGCGTGCCGGAGGTCCCGCGCGACAGGGTCAGGTACGTCCGCGTCATCCAGCAGGTGCACCGAACGTATACCACGGTCGCCAAGACGTTCGGCGCCTTCCAGGGACCGGGCACGTCGGCCACGCAGGCCGACGCCGTCAAGCGCATCCTGGGCACGGTGCCCGTCGAGGCCGACGGGTCTGTGTACTTCCAGGCCCCGCCGGGCAAGGCCCTGTACTTCCAGATCCTCGACGAGCACCAGCGGTGCCTCCAGATCATGCGGAGCTTCACCGGCGTGATGCCCGGCGAGAAGCGGAGCTGCCTCGGCTGTCACCAGCAGGAGTTCGCCTCGCCCCCGATCGAGGTCCGCCCAAGCCTGGCGCTGCGGCGCGGCCCCGTCGCGATCAGCCCGCCGCCGTGGGGCACCGACCAGACCGTCGGCTACGAGCGGTTCGCCCAGCCGGTGCTGGACAAGTACTGCGGGCGCTGCCACGAGGGCCAAGGCAAGGCGCGGGCGAAGCTGGACCTGACGCTGCGTTTTGCCGGCCAACGGGAGGCGGGCTTCCCGCCGGAGGTCTGCATGAAGGAGCCGTACTTCACGCTGCTGGGCAAGGCGGCGTCCGCCCACGGCCTGCCCGCCGACAGCCCCGTGCCCGGCAGCGGCATCGCCGGCTGCATGTACGTCGAGTACCAGGGGCGCAGCGGCGGGCAGGCCGCCCTCGGACCGCTGAAACCCATGACCATGCTCAGCTACACCAGTCCGCTGATCGAGCGGGCCATCAGCGGCACCCACCACGGCGTGAAGATCACCGGCACCGACCTGCTGCGGCTCATCGCCTGGGTGGATTGCAACTGCGTCTACCGCGGCCTGGAGGAAATCCGCAAGCTGCCGGCCCCCCTGTGCCGCGACGCGCCGAGCATCGACCGCCTTCAGCCGGTGACCGACCCGCCGGTGCCCGGCGCGGCCGGACCGGGCCGCGTGCCGAAGCCGCCCCCGCCGTCTGCGAGAGAGCAAGGCAGATGATCCACGACATCACGGTGCGCCTGGCCGACCAGGCCCCGCCTTACCCCGGCGACCCGCCGTTTGAGCGCCGTTTCACCCGCACGATCGCCGGCGGCGGGGCATGCAACTTCTCCGTGCTGTCCATGTCGCTGCACCGCGGCACGCACGTCGACGCGCCGCTGCACTTCATCGACGGCGGCAGGGCCGTCGGCGACTATGGGCTGGAACGCTTCCTCCTGCCCGCCCTGGTCGTGGAGGTGCCCCCCGGCCCGGCCGTCCGCCCCGAGCATTTCGCCGCCGCGGACGTTCGGCCCGGCCAGGCCGTGCTGTTCAAGACCGACAACTCCCGCCGCGGCTGGGTCCGCAGCGGCGCGTTCACCGAGGACTTCGTGCACCTGACGCTCCCGGCCGGGCAAAAGCTCCTCGAGCTTCGCGCCGGACTGGTGGGCATCGACTACGCGACGGTCGAGCGGCGCGGCGACCCGTCGCACCCGCTGCACAAGCTGCTGCTGGGCGCCGACATCCTCATTCTGGAATGCGTCGACCTCGGCGCCGTCCCGCCGGGACGCTACACGCTGCACTGCCCGCCGCTGTCGCTCGGGCCGGCTGAGGCATCTCCCGTCCGCGCGGTGCTGATCGGATGAAGCCCCCCCAGCCGCCCCGAACCGCGCCCCGGACTTCCGCTTGCGTTGTGCCCCGTCAATGCAGCTCGCCCGCACGCGCGGGCGGATGCCGCGTCTACTCGGGCGCGGCCGGGAGGGTGGACAGGTGGGCGGCAGCGGGAAGGCCCGGGGCGGCGCGGAGCTCGCGCAGTCGTTCGGCCGCCGCGGCGCGGTCGGCGTCGGCCGCCTTGTGGCGGGCGAGGAAGCCGCTGTAGCATCTGGCCGCGCGGCGGAGCATGGCGCCCTTGGCGTCGGGTGAGGCCCTGCCCGCCAGCGAGCGGTACCACTCGCCAAGCTGCAGGCACGCGGCTTCCGCGATCGCGTTGGGGTCCATGGCGGCCAGGGGGAGCAGCGTTTTCATCTCTTCCGAGCAGCCGGCCTCGAGCAGCTTCGCGGCGGCGTTGGGGGCGTCGCGCTCGACCAGCAGCAGCTCGATGAGCCTGTCGCGGGCGTCCTGGTCGGTGGCGTCTTTGGCCAGGCGGGCGCGCATCGCGGCGATATCGTTGGCAACGCGCTGCCTGGCGGCCAGGCGCGTGCCCGCGCCCCGCACGCGCTCCTTCAACTCCGCCGGCAGGCCCGTGACGTAGGCCGACGTGTGCTGGAGCCGCCGGACGGCCGAGGCGAAGTCGTCCTTTCCCGCCTCCAGCTCCGCCAGGGCCAGCAGGCACTCGACGACGTCCTGTGCGGCCGCCGTGCGCCCCACGCCGTGCGCGGCGGAGTAGCGCCGCCGGTGCAGCGACAGCGTTTGCTCCAGGCAGTCGCCGCGCAGGGGAGGGACCTTGATCGCCAGCAGCGTCATGGCCTCGACGGCCAGCGAGTTGCCGGCCGCGTGGGCGCCGGCCAGGTCGCAGGCGCCGCGGAGCATTACCTCGGCCAGGCGGTCCTGCAAGACGTTGCGGGCGGCGTCGATGATCTGGCGCGCCAGGACGAGGTCGTCTTCGGCCGCGGGCGTGGCGCGGACGCGCTTCAGTTCCGGGCCGTAGAGTGACAGGAAGACGCCCTGGGCTTCGTCGGCGGCGGCCGGGGAGGCGCACAGCGCGATGGCGGTGGCAAGCAGCGCCGCGGCGGGCGCGGAAGCGCGGGTTGTGGGCGCCGGGCGGCTCACCTGGGCGGCTCCAGCTCCGGCGGCGTCTTCCACGGGTCCAGCTCGCGGATGCGGATGTTGCGGAACCACACGTCCCGGCCGGCGTCGGCCAGGCCGACGTAGCCGTTCTGCGTCATCTCGCGCGCCGCGCGCGGCAGGCGGTTTCGCGAACCGTCGGGGTTCAGTCCCGGGCGCGTCCAGCGGGCCAGGTCCATGTCGATCACGCGGACGCCGTTGAGGACGGCCAGCACGCGGGTGCTGTGGCACAGCACCACGAGGCGGTTCCACTCGCCCGGCGGCTTGACGGCGTCGGTCCGCGGGGCCTGGATGTCGAGGATCGCCCCGCAGTCGGCCCTGCCGGCGAAGGCATTGCCGCGCGAGTTGGCGAGCCGGACCTGCAGGCCGGTCTGCAGCGGCCGGCGGCGGTCGGCCACGCGGAACAGCACGCCGCTGGTGGCGTTGGCGGCGAGCTTGAACTCCAGGTCGAGCAGGAAGTCCTTGAACTTCGCCCTGGTCCACAGCCCGCCGGCCGGGCCGGCGCGGGCCAGCGTGCCGTCCTTCTCGACGGTCCAGCCGCGCCCCGCCTGCTCCCACGCCCGCAGGCTCTTGCCGTCGAACAGGACGGTCCAGCCTTCCTGCCCGGGCCTGTAGCCGATCTGCGGCTCGTCGGCGGCCTGCGCGGGCGCCCCGCCCGGCAGCCGCGCCGCAAGCTCGCTCCAGTGCCGCGGCCAGTAGTCGGCGGCCCTGGCGGCGGGGGCGACCGTGGCGTTGCGCTTCGCCAGTGCGGCCATCACCTTCTCCAGCGCCAGGGCGGCCTTCGAGTAGGCCAGGTCCTCCGCGGCGTGGCGGGCCAGGAAGAACTCGTAGTAGTCCTTGGCGCGGTGCAGCAGGGCGACCTGTGCGGCGGGGCTGGCCTTTTCGCTCAGCAGGCGGTACCAGTCGCCGAGTTGCAGGGCCGCGGCCGGGTCCAGTGAGCCGATCTCCTTGCGCGCCAGCGGAACGTACGTTCGGAGCTGCTCGGCGCAGGCGGGGTTGAGGAACTTCGCGGCCGCGGCGGGAGCGTTGCGTTCCAACAGGTACAGCGAGATCAGCCGCTCGCGGGCGGGCAGGTCGTTGGGGTCGGCGGCGAGGCGTCCGGCCAGCAGCGCAAGCTCATGGGCGAGCTTCAGGTCGGCCAGGGCGGCGGCGAGGGCCTGCTGCACCTTCGCTCGCCGCGTCGAGCCGGTTGCGCCGGCGACGTTGGCGGCGCGGCGCAGGTACTCGACGGCCGCGGCGTGGTCGCCGTCGGTGGCCGTCTCGTCGGCCCGCAGGAGCAGGCCGTCGATGAAGGCGTCGGCGGCCTGGCTGTTTCCGGTGGCCCGCCCGACGGCGTAGTTGCGCTGGAAGAGGTCCAGTACCTTCTGGCGGCAGTCGGCCTTGCGGTCGGGCAGGGCCCCGGCCAGCAGGTTCATTGCCGCGGCGGCGGGGCCGAAGCCGTCCACCGTGGAGCTACCAAGCTCGTGGGCCTTCTCGCAGAGGACGGCCAGGAGGGCGGGCCTGTCGCCTGCGCCCCGCGCGGCGGCGAGAAGCTTTCCGGCCAGGTGGACGTCGTCGGCCTTGTCGGGCGTCTGGCGGACGCGGGCGAACTCCTTGCCGTAGAGGGTCTCGAAGTCATCCGCGGGCGCGGTGGCGCGCAGCGGTGCGCAGACGCCCCACGCCGCCAATGCAGCCGCCGCAATTCCGCTCGCCCTCATGCCGTGGTTCCGTGCCGTCTCCCGTCCTGTTATATCACATCGGCCGCAGCGGCGCGGCGCTTTGCCGTCGCGGCGCCGACCTATTGCCCGCCGGCCGCGCGTCTGCTACGTTGACGGTTTCACGACGGCCCGACGGACACAGGAGCCAACACGTGAGCGACGAAATCGCCTACGCGCTGATCACGCCCTACAGCCTGTTCAAGAGCCGCACGGGCGGCATCATCGGACGCCTGCTGGCCTACGCCAAGCTCGACTTCGTGGCCGTGCGCATGTTCATCTTCTCCGACGCCTTCCTCGACGAGTACGTGAAGGTGGTCGCCCCGCCGGACTGCGAGCCGGCGATGGCCAGGGCCTGGCGCGACTACATCAACAGCTCTCTGCGGCGGAACAACCGCTGGGGCTACCTGCCGCGGTGCATGCTGCTGCTGTTCCGCGGGCCCAACGCCGTCCGCCACCTCAAGGAAGACGTGATCGGCCCGGTGACCGACCAGCCCACCGGCGCGACCATCCGCGGCACCTACGGCGACTTCATCCGCGACGAGGCGGGCAAGGTGCACTACTTCGAGCCGGCCGTCCTCACCTGCCCCGACCCCGCCCTCAACGACCGCCACCTGAAGCTGTTCGCCGACTACGCCGTCGCCGACGGCGGCGTGCTGACCTGCCGGCCCGAGTTCGACCGCGAGCCGGAAGTCTCGCTGGTCATGATAAAGCCCGACAACTTCTACCAGCGCAGCCGGCGCCCGGGGAACATCATCGACGCCTTCAGCCTCACCGGCCTGCGCATCGTGGCCGCCAAGCTGTTCCACATGACCGTCGCCCAGGGCGAAGAGTTCTACGGGCCGCTGAAGGACCTGTTCGTCAGCCGGCTCCAGCCGCCGCTGGCCCGCACGATCCGCGAGCGGCTCGCCGACGTGTTCGACTTCGACTTCACCGCCGACGACGCGGCCGTCCTCGCCCGACACCTCGCCGAGCGAAACGCCGTCACCGAGTTCCACAAGATCGTCGAGTACATGACGGGCATCAACCCGGCCGAGGTGAGCGACCCGGCCGAGAAGGCCAGCGCCAGCCGGGCCATGTGCCTCGCCCTGCTGTACGAGGGCATCGACGCCGTCGCGAAGGTCCGCAGCGTGCTGGGCTCGACCGACCCGGCCAAGGCCGAGCCGGGCACCGTCCGCAGCGACTTCGGGCGCGACCTGATGCGCAACGGCGCGCACGCCTCCGACTCGGCCGAAAGCGCAATCCGCGAGCGGCGCATCGTCGGCCTGCTGGACAGCGACAAGGGCACCTGCGACATGGCGGAGATCATCGGCGAGTACCTGGCCGGGCGGAAGTGAGCCGTGCCCATCGAGATCATTCCGTTCGTTCTCGGCCCGTTTGAGACGAACACGTACCTGCTGCGCAGCGGCGGGGCGTGCTGGGTGGTGGACCCCACGTGGGGCGCCGAGGCGGTGGTGGAGCTGCTGGGCCGCCGCGGCGAGGCGCCGCAGCGCATCGTCCTGACCCACGGGCACTGCGACCACATCGCCGGGGCCGCGGCCGTCAAGGCCGCGTTTCCCGATGCGGCGCTGTGCTGCCCCGCCGCCGACGCGGCCATGCTCGCCGACCCGCGGGACAACCTGTCGGCGACGTTCGGCCTGCCGGCAACGGCGCCGCAGGCCGACGAGCTGGTCAAAGGCGGCGATGCGCTGCTGCTCGGCGAAACGCGATGGGAGGCGCTTCCCACGCCCGGCCACACGCCCGGCGGGATGAGCTACTACTGCCGCGCCGAGGCCGTCGTCCTCACCGGCGACGCGCTGTTTGCCGGAAGCATCGGGCGCACGGACCTGCCCGCCGGCGACGTGGACGTGCTGCTCGACGCCATCCGCCGGCGCCTGCTGACGTTGCCCGACGACACGGCCGTCTACCCCGGCCACGGGCCGGCGACGACCATCGGCCGCGAGAAGCGCAACAACCCGTTCCTGTAGCCCCCCCGCCCGCGGCCGGGGCCGGTGCGGAAACGGCGGTGGAGTATTGACCCCGCCTTCGCGCGCCGATAGTATGAAAGGCGTCAGGACGACATGCCTGTGCGGGCGCAGCGGCTGTGACCGCATTTCATCAGGTTCATCGTATCGTTATCTGCCGCCTGGCAGGTGAGTGCCGAGCGTTTCGGCGGCGTAGTCGTCCGCATCGCCAGGTCGAGGGATCGGGCACGCTGCGCAGTCTACGGCCGGGAGCCCGGCCGCGGAACGGGCGGGACGCGCCTCAGCATCGGCGGAAATCGTGGCATCTATCCTCATCATCCAGGGGCGCGACAAAGACCGTTCGTTCGAACTGTACGACGGCGACAACCAGATCGGGCGCACCAACGGCGCCGTCAAGCTGACCGACGAAACGGTCTCGCGCCGGCACGCCCGCCTGACGGCCAGCAACGGGCACTGGGTGATCGAGGACCTCGGTTCGGCCAACGGGACGTTCCTGAACGGCGTGAAGGTGACGCGCCCGACGGAGGTCAACCGCGGCGACCAGATCCGCTGCGGCTCGACGCTGATGGTCTTCGCAGGCGGCAAGCCCGTCGAGGCCCCCGTCGACCTCGACGAGAACGGCTCCCTCATCGACGCCGCCATCGTCGCCAGCATCCCCAGCAACGAGGACTCGGTGGTCATCCCCACCCCCGAGGCCGGCGCCGAGGCCATCGAGAACCTCCGCATACTCTACGACTTCATGGCCGACGCCGGGTCGATCTTCAACGTCCAGCAGTTGCTCGAGCGGGCGCTGGGCAAGGCCTTCGACGTGCTGAAGGCCGACCGCGGCTATGTCGTGCTCATCGGCGAGGACGGCTCGCTGAGCGTGGGCGCCAGCCGCGTCGCCGCCGACGTGAGCGACAAGAAGATCCCCATCTCGCGCACGATCATCAACGAGGTCATCCGCAAGCAGGTCGGCGTGCTGTGCACCAACGCCATGAGCGACAAACGCTTCACCGCGGGCAAGAGCGTGCACGACTACGGCATCCGCTCGGCCATCTGCGTGCCCATCAAGGGCCGCCAGCGCATCCTGGGCGTGCTGCACGTCGATTGCAGCGTTTCGGAGCAGACCTACTCCACCGAGCAGCTCCGGCTGCTGACGGCGATCGGCTACCAGACGGGCCTGGCCATCGAGAACGTCAAGCTGCACGAGCAGGCGGTGGCGCGGGAGCGGCTGGCGGCGGCGGGCGAGACGGTGGCCTACCTGTCGCACCACATCAAGAACATCCTCCAGGCCCTGTCGGCGGGCATCGAGGTCGTCCAGCACGGGCTGGAGGGCGACGACATCCGGAAGGCCCGCGAGGGCTGGCCCATCGTCCAGCGAAACCTCGGGCGCATCAACGACGTCATCCTCAACATGCTGGCGTTCTCCAAGCGCCGCGAGCCGCTGCTGGAGACGCTCAACGTCAACCACGTGCTCGGCGAGTGCGTCCAGCTCGTCGCCCGGGCCGCCGACGAACGCGGCGTGGCCCTGCTGACCGACCTGGACGACGTGCCCGCCATCCCCGCCGACGCCGACGGGCTGAGCCAGGCCTTCCTCAACCTCCTCACCAACGCCCTCGACGCCGTCGAGGACAGCACCGGCGCCATCACCGTCGCCAGCAGCTACGACTCGCTCAACCGCAACCTGGTCATCCGCGTGGTCGACAACGGCAGCGGCATACCGCCCGACAGGCTCGCCAGCATCTTCACGCCCTTCTTCTCCAGCAAGGGCCAGAAGGGCACCGGCCTGGGCCTCGCCGTCGCCAGGAAGGTCTTCGAGGAGCACCACGGCAGGATCGACGTGGACTCCAAGGTCGGCGAGGGCACCACCTTCACCATCACCCTGCCGGCCATGCCCGCCGCCCGGGGCGATTCCTCCGACACGCACGGTCCGGCCGCCCCGCCGGCGCCGCCGCAGCTCTGACCCTTGCTCGAAGCCACGGGCCCGCCTCGAGGCACCGTCCGCCCGCCGCCAAGGCAAATCACGGAATCCAGGCGGATGAACCTCTCCCGCCCCGCCGGGGGCGCCTCAACGGCACGGCCGCCCTGTCCGTCTGCCCGCCCGTTACAGCCGCAGGAGTTGAACATCATGTCTCCAAAACTCCGGCTTGGACGTGTCGGGTGTCGAGTGGCGCGTGTCGGGTGGCGCGTGTCGGGTGGCGGGTGGCGAGTGGCGGGTGGCGGGCGGCGGCCGGCGGGCGGCGGGTGCTGAATGCTCAATGCTCAATGCTCAATGCTCAATGGCGGAACCGGCGCGCGGGCCGGGGCCTCCACACCTTGCGGGCGCCAAGGCCCGTCGAGGGCCGGCACAGGGTCGCCCCGCCCGTCAGGGCGGGGTTGGCCTGGGCCGCACGTCACCCCGGGCAAGGCCCGTCGAGGGCCGGCAGAGGGTCGCCCCGCCCGTCAGGGCGGGGTTGGCCGCGTACGTGAGGAACGCCAGGCCCGTCGGGCCGACAGAGAGGCCGCGCATTGCCGACAACCCCCGCGCCGGGCATGGACTCTGCCGGGCCTCCGGCCCTGCGCGTGTCGCCGGGGCGCACGTTGCCCCGCCCTGACGGACGGGGCTACGCTCTGCCGGGCCTCCGGCCCTGCGCGTTCGGCGTTCGAGGTTCGCTGTCTCTGTGTTCCTCGCTCCCGGTTCCGTGTTCCGGGCTCCCGGTTCCGGGCTCCGCCGGCTCCGCCCCTCCCCCTCGTTGCGGCCGTGCCTCGTTTCGATGCCCGGGCGGCGTCGAAACGGGCGCCGGAGCCACGAACGGCACCTTGGGCGTACGGGGGTACGTCCAAACCGGGCGAGGGGCATTCTTGGTCGATTTCGACGCGCCGGGTGCCATGCTCATGCGGCTGTTGGCATGAGCATGTCTTTCCCGTCGGCGGCCGGGACATGCTCACGCAAACGGCCGCGTGAGCCTGCCT
>Ga0172364_10004124_pt1 | contig 11571 bp, 19 predicted proteins | sample LakKivSesite10cm_FD_114545 | JGI IMG/M metagenome (GOLD analysis project Ga0172364, IMG submission 114545) | Sediment microbial communities from Lake Kivu, Rwanda - Sediment site 10cm | ecosystem: Environmental > Aquatic > Freshwater > Lake > Sediment | place: Rwanda: Western Province, Lake... | reverse complement strand
TTTTTTTGCTATTTTAAATTTGTTTTCAAGGTGAAAGTAGATTGCTTGTTTAGCTGATTCTCCAAGCGAAGCCAAACCTTCATCTACAGCTTCAGTTAAAAGGTTCTCGAAGGCTTTTCTTTTTCTCGCCAATCTTTGAATTCCTCCGTGAGGAGCTGTTCTGGAGTCTAGCTAATGATTCTATAAATAAATTGCTTGTGAATTTTTAAATTTTATCCTTAATCAAGCTGGTTTTGAGCTGAAATCCGAATCAGAGCCCATTTAAAAACGGTACGGCCAAAAACCTTTACCCTTTAACCTAACGTGCGGCAATTTAAAAGATGCCTGATGCACACGCTTTTTTCTTTCCGTAGACTATGACTGCCAGTGGTGTTGCTATTATGAATAGGGACAGAATTATGTTTTGGATATTTTTGGGTTTTTGCGGGTTACGTAAACATCGATCCAACATAGAGGCCGATGAAACCTAACACAAGCCTTTTCAGTGTTCATGCAATGATTGTTTTATTGCTGTTTTGGTTCTTGCCATTTCTCTACGAGCAGTTTATTGTCTCCGAGCTTGAAACTCACTTTTACAAGTACGGAGTCTGAGCCTCTAAATGGGAACATGCTGTCTTCAGCCAAGTCCAACGGTAGATAAATCAAGTATTTGCCGTCTTTTCTTCTGAACAAGCGTCCTCTTCCTTCATTAACCATGCATCTCCACCCCCAATTAAATCTAAGATTTAAGAACTAAACCTAATAGCGCATACATTATTTAAGCCTTATCGTGGTTCTATTTGCATCTTAGAACGTTAAAATCTTAAATTCTTTGTTTATATGATAATGACAAATTTTAAGTTTGTAGTAAATAACAATAATGTAAAGATGAGTAGCTTGTTAAAGAAGCATTCTGCATTTCTAGTCACCGTCACACTGTCAACTCTTTTGTTCGGAGCAAGCGTTAGCCTTGTTGCAGTTTCTGGTTGGAGCAATGGCGGCTTTAGTGTGATCCTTCTAATCCCAATTATGGGACACATGATTGGATTGCACAGCACGCTTTAGACTGGTTGCCCCTCGAGGAAAAACAATTCATACTAGATAATCTCGCGCCTTATTTGTATGGGACTGAACTGCCTGACAACGGAGGAGCTCCAGACGGCATCGGAGACACGGTTAAGCATCATGTGTATTATTTTGCTGACGGTTCGTTACAAGATGATGCCTCAGCAGTGAGGGCTCAAGAAGAATACGGCAAAGCTGTTAAACTTTATGAGACTGGCGATTTGGCTAATGCAGCGAAAATGCTTGGCGTAATGACGCATTACATTGCTGATGTTGGAGTTTTTGGACATGTGATGGGTTTGGAAACCGAGTGGGGAAATGAGACGCATCACAAGGATTATGAGGATTACGTGGAAACTAGAACAAACAATTATACTGACGATTTCAACATGTTTCTCGTTTTCGACGGCGCTTTAAGCGAAATTTTCGCGTACCACGCCACACTTACACTTGCTAATGATACAACTTTCGATGGTGGCGGGGTTTTAACATGCGTATGGATGGATGAGAATTATAACTGGAGCGATTCAACCTTTAAGAACCGCTGCGGAGAATCACTTAACCTTGCAGTAAATTTGATTGCGGATGTTCTACACACGTTTTACTTAGAAATGCAGGGAGTAGCACATTTTATCGTTGTTCCTTTCGACTACCAAGAAAAAAGCTATTATTGTGGGCCAGCAGCCCTTCAAATGATTTTTGATTTTTATGGTGAAAACATTTCCCAGGTTGAAATAGCGGATGTGGCGAGAACTGTCGGTCCACCTCTCTATTCGACATATACTGATGAGATTAGAAGAGCTGCTCATTTTAGTAATATAAGCATATCCATGGGAAGTGAAATGTCAGAGAATATAACTGGATACACCTTGCGGGCGCTTGGCTACGCAGCATTTGAAAAAGGCGGCATGACATTAGATGAATTGACGGCTCTAATAGATCAAGATTTTCCAATAATCTTATTGATGAGGTGGATTCCAGAAGAGTCATACGGCCACTACAGAGTTGCCATAGGATACAACCAAACGCACATGTTTCTACATGACCCATGGAACAATGTCACCTGGGGAGGCGATTACGGAGGCCCAAATCTAGTTATGAATTACAGTTTTTTCAATGAAATGTGGGATTATTCAGGTCATTGGGGGCTTTTCGTTTCGCCGTGGGAGATGACCTTTGACATGCCCAATGTTGTCTACGTTGGTGAACATTTCACAGTTACAGCCAACATAAAATATCCTTGCCCAAGCCCATTCTTCACTTATGAATATTTTGCCTCATCTTGCAATGCAACCATGACTCTTCCTCAGGGGCTTAGTTTGTCTGAAGGCGAAAACGCAACAAAAATCCTTGGCAACATTCAAGCCAACAACACTGTCCAAACTTTTTGGACTATAAAAGTTGAGCATGCTGGAAACTACTCGATGAACGTGGAGGCGGAAGGCATCGTTACTGGATTTGTTGCGGGAAAAACAGGCGTCGGACCCAGTTATAACTATCAAGACCGAATTGGCGGTTACACCTCCATCTTAGTTACTGCAGTGGACGATGAAAACCCGCCTTACATTGACGTTCCAACACAAGAGCCGCCTCGGGACATGGTGATGCCAAATCAGAACGTTACAGTTTGGGTTAACATTACTGACGCTGAGACTGGGGTTAAAAACGCAACCCTATATTATAATTTGAATAACAGCCAGATGTGGACTGCTAAATCTATGAGCTACAATCCTACATCGAATGTTTGCAACGCGACAATTCCTGGACAACCAGCAGGAACTTGCGTGAGGTTCAAAATAGTTGCCTACGACAAAGTGGGAAACAACGAAACAAGAGACGGAATAGAGCTCCACTGCACATATCAAGTAGTCCCCGAGTTCCCATCAATCATAATGCTTCTCTTACTCATGATTCTCATTACTATGACAATCCTTTATGTGAGCAAAAGATTTCTGAGAAAAGCGAAAATATGATCCAAAGTCATATTTTTATTTCTAGGAACCTTTATGCAGTTCTGTGTCAAACATATGATAAAGAAGAAAGTGAACGTGAATGAGACAAAACTTATTTATTCGTGATGGTCGACCACTTGTTAGCAAAGTTGCGTACGAAGGAAACTTGAAAAAATCGATTAAGCTTTCTGTTTCGCTTATTGGTGGAATAAAAAAACTCGTAAAGAAAGGCGACATCATCCTTCTAAAACCTAACTATAACACTGCTGATCCATATCCAGGCTCAAGTGACCCCGAGTTCATAAAAGCTGTTATAGACATTCTTTACGAGGCTGGAGCAGGAAAAGTAATTTTAGGAGAGAGAACCGCCTTTCTTCACAGTCGCAAAGTTTTGGAACAAGCGGGTATTGTCAAAGTTGCTGAAGAAGCTGGAGCTGAAGTTAGGGTATTTGGAAAGGACGGTTGGCAAGCATTGTTCGACAGAAAAGGTTGGCAACGCATCAAGGTTTCTGGGGGCCAATATTTGCGCAAAGTTTCAATTGCTAAAGAAGCCTTAGAGATAGATAAAATTGTTTATGCACCACTCATAAAAACGCATCATGCAGCGGATTTTACGGGCGCTATCAAGCTTTCAATGGGACTTGTTAAACCTTTTTTCGACCAAATCACATTTCACGCCAAGCATCTTCGCGAAAAACTTGCAGAACTAGGCTTACTTGTCAAACCAGACCTGATAATAATGGATGCGAGAAAAGTATTCATTACTGGCGGTCCAGCGAGAGGCGAACTACGTGAACCAAACCTAATTTTGGCATCTGGTAATCAGGTAGCAATAGATGTGGAAGGCGTGAAGATACTTCAAAGCTATGCTGGCAATGGTTTAGCGGATAAAAACGTGTGGGATTTAATGCAAATAAAACATGCGGTGGAGCTGGGATTAGGGCCTCATAGCGGAGAAGAATATGAGGTTGTAGTGCCTTAAATTATCAGGTTTCACTCTTGATCTCTGGGTCAACTTTTTTCAAGGACAAAGATAATTTTGGTCTTTCCGTTTTCTTCTGTTCTCCATTCATTTAGAACTTTAAAATTATCAGTCATCATCCTAGATAGTTGATCGCGTGTCAGGTTCCAATTTACCACCCCATGTTTCTTTAAAAACCAAGATCCATCTTCTAGAACTTCAACTGTCCCGTTTGGTGGTAGAAGCTTATCTCCACATGGCTCATGTATGAGAAGAACTTCATTCTGGAGAATTCTTCTGAATTCGCCTATACAAGCAGTTAGTTCTTTGTGAGTTAATTGATGCAGAATATAGTTAACAAAAATCGCCTGAGCTTTATTGTCTGCTACTGGAAAGTGTGGCAACTCTCCCTTGACAAAATCTACTACGCTGGGTTCTGCATTAATTGCTTTAGCGAGTTTGAGGAAATGTAATGATCTGACTAAGTGTTTGGTCAAAGCCAGCCCAGTCTTGGAAACGTCAATTGCTACTGTCTTGAAGCCTTGAAGCGAAAAGTAGGTTGTATAAAGACCTGAACCACAACCTGCATCAATTATTTGTTCTACCTTGCGTTGCTTGCACAGCGAAGTGAATCTTTCTAAATAAAAAACTGGAATTCTCCTACCCCAAACTAAATTAATCATGTAAAAACTATCCCAGGTTTTGATTCTTTTTCTCCGAATCTCCTTTTTTAGCGGCAAACTGTTCCACAGCCCAAATATAACCTTCAATATTCCCTAAATTCTTTCTCCATATAGAACTAAGTGTCTTGAGAATCCTTTTGCTGAGGGTTCTTTGCTCAGTCTTAGTAGCATTTCAGTTGTCTGTTTGAAGAATTTTTCATCCCATTTTCGGGATTCTAGAACTTTTTCTGGGATGGAGAGATGTTTTAGGATGCCGCAGACGGCGTAGATTTTGATGACTTTGATTCCTTCTTTTTCGAAGAGTTTTCTGGCTTCTTCTGGGGTGACTGCCATATATTTGTGTTGTTCATCGTAGCAATAGCTCGGTTCTGACTTGAGTATTGCTAGAGCGGATTCGGGGTCTTCTGGAAACTTGTCGATAGCGTTGCCGCACTTATTCATCAGAAATATTGAGACTGTTCCCCCTTCCTTTGTGACTCGTATGAGTTCTTTTGCGGCGTCGGCGATGGTGATCTTTGTTTTGATTGGCTTTCCGTTGCATTTGGTGTTGATTTCGCCTTTGGGTTACTATTGGGGGCTTTTGTATGTTTGGGCTGGGAAGATTTGGGAAGAGAATAGGATGAGGGCAATTGGTGAAATTGCGATTTTGGCTGCTGTTCTTATGGGTTTCGCTGTTATGATTGAGGCTGCTGCTCTTCCGCATTGGGGTGCGTGGGTTCAAGACAAATAAGAGACTGACAATCCTGGGGGTGGTGTGTCTGAGACTGATTGGTATTACATTGAAGGTATAATGTTGGCTGGACAGGTGTTCATAGACGTGATTCTTGTGCTTTTGTTGGGTTTCGCTGAGGTGTATGTTGGTTCGATGTTTAAGAAGACAGTGAAAAGCTAAAAGACACCCGAATGCTTACAGAAGACAACGTGTTTTTTGTTTTTGTGTTACAGATTACCGAGATGGAGTGTTATTGTGTTGCCAGTAGCGTGGAATGTTTAAATATGTGTTTAAACAGAGTTTCTGCTGGTTGTTGCCATGGCTAAGACTATTACTATTAGGGATGAGGTTTATAGGAAGTTGTTGAAGATTAAGCGTGAGGATGAAAGTTTTAGTGAGTTGTTTGAGAGGCTTGCTGAGGATGCGAATCCTGTTGACACTTTGAAGAGGCTTAGGGGTTGTGTGGAGTTTAGGGATAAGGAGCGTATGCTTGGGGAGATTTATGCTGTGAGGGCTGAGCGTAGGCGATGATTGTTTTAGATACGGATGTTTTGATTGAGGTTTTTGATAAGAAATCTGCTAAGGGTGACGAGGTTCTGCGTAGGCTTGAGAAGAGTGGCGAAGACTTGGCAACGACTGTGATTAATCTTCATGAGGTTTTGTATGGTTTGGAGAAGTATGCTAAGCCCGTTATGGAGGTTTTGTTTTTGCCTGTGCTTGATTTTGTGAAGAGGGATGCTGTTTTGTCTGCGGGTTTGGAGTTGAAGGCTGAGGAGATGGGGATGTCTATTCGTAGGACTGATGCTATGATAGCGGCTATAACAATGAATAGAGGGGCAAAGTTCTACACGTTTGACTTGAAGCATTTTGAACCTTTGAAAAATTTTGGACTAAAACTTTTCCCTAAATAGTTTAAATTTGTGTTTAGACATAAAATGGTAAAATGGTGTGTAGCTTTGAGGGATGTTGATAGGATAACGAAGGTGCTTGCTGAGCATAAGGGTGAGTTGAGGAGCAGATTTAAGGTGAAGGATATTGGTGTTTTCGGTTCTTATGTTAGGGGGGAGCAGAGAAAAAAAAGCGATGTTGATATTTTGGTGGAGTTTGAGGAGCCAGTTGGGTTTTTTGAGTTTATTGCTTTGGAAGATTATTTGGGGGATTTGTTGGGTGTGAAGGTTGATCTTGTGTCGAAGAAGGCTTTGAAGCCGAGGATTGGGGAGCGTATTTTGAAGGAAGTAGCTCGTGTATGAGGCGGCGGGATTATCGGGATTATTTGCAGGACATTTTGGATTCTATTGATGATGTTGCGAGTTTCATTAGGGACATGGGTTTTGAGGAGTTTAAGAGGGATAGGAAGACGATAAATGCTGTGGTTAGAAGCATTGAGGTTATTGGTGAAGCTTCGAAGAGGATTCCGAGGGGATTGAAGGCTAAGTATAAGGGGGTTCCGTGGCGTGAGATGGCGGGGATGAGGGATAAGTTGATTCATGAGTATTTTGGTGTTGATGTGGAGATTTTGTGGAAGACAGTGAAGGATGATATACCGCCGCTTAGAAATGTGGTTCAAGATATGTTAAAAATCTTGGAAGAGTAGTGTGCCAGACGCATTAATTAAGAGTGTGGTGATGTGAAGTCAGATCAAGAGCGTTGGTTGCGGTTGGGGCGGTTGAAGCCTGAGGAGAAGGTGAATATGATGTTGGAGATGTCGGATGCTGTTGTTCGTATATGTGCGGAAGGGATTAAGATGCAGAATCCAGGCATAACGGAAAAAGAGGTCATTGAGAAATTGAGGGAAAGGATAGAATGGAGTAAGAGATGGCGAAAGCGTGGTGTCTAGGCTTTGGAAGTTTTTTATGACGTTGTTAAGCGTATCGTGAAGAGTTTTGAAAAGATGAAAATTGATTACGCGTTTACTGGTGCTTTGGCTGTGAGTTTTTATGGTGTTCCGCGGACTACGGTGGATGTTGATGTTGTTGTTGCGGTTGCCGAAGTGAAGTGGAGAGCTAGGCTTGTTGAGGCTTTGAAGAGGGCTGGGTTGGTTGTGGATGAGAGGGAGATTGATAGGGCGTTGGAGTCTAGTTATAGGATAGCTACGTTTAGGGATAGTAAAACGGCGTATGGTGTTGATGTGGTTTTTTCGGATAAGAATCTTGAGAAGAGGGCTGGGACAGTTGCGGGTTTGCAATGTTTTTTTCAGACGCCTGAAGATTTGATTTTGGGGAAGTTGCGGATGATCAAGGCTACTGTGCCGCGTGAAAGGGCGTTGAAGGATGTGGAGGATGTGAGGGCGGTTTTGAGGTTTACTAGGGTGAATGTGGAGGCTGTGAAGATGGAGGCAAGAAGGGAGAACACGTTGTCAATGTTTGAAGCCATTGTGGATGGATTGGGATGGTAATAGTCATAACGTCTCACGCGGAGTTGAGGATGAGGGATCGGGGGATTAGTGAGGCTCAGGTTCACGTGGTTTTTCAGAATCCGAAAGAGGTGATATCTGTTCGTTATGGTCGGTTGGCAGCGTTTTGTGAGGTTGGTGAGAGAAGGTTAGTGGTTATATATGAGAGAAAGAATGAGATTGTTGAGGTAGTTACTGCGTTGTGGGTTGATGATAGGAGGTTGAAAGCGCTTGGCTTCACTAGAGTATGATACTGATAGTAATGCGCTTTATATTCGGTTGAAGAGGGGGAAAGTTGCGGAGAGTGAGCCGATTTCAGATAACCTCATCTTGGATTTGAATAAGAAGGGGGAAATTGTAGGTGTGGAGATTTTGGGGCCAAAGGCGATAGATATGACAAAGTTTTCTCATCCAATAAAAGTCATCACGAAAAAACGAGTCTCTCGCCAAGACAATTAATAGTTCTAAGATTCGGAGGCACAAAATATTCAGAAGGTTAAAACCCTCCTAGACATTGATGTGCGGAAGGTTTCGGAAAAGGTTGAGAAGAGGTATGGGTTGAAATTGCACGTAAGGTTGTTACTGTGGATTATGGTGATGATGTTGGCGATCTTTTTGTGAGGTTTAAGCATATGGAGTGTATGGAAGGCGAGCCAACTGAGGATCGAAGGGTAAATGCGCATTGTGATGAGAGAGGAAGAATAGCAGCAGTAGAAATAACAAACATAACAATCCTCTAACTTCGTATTTTTAGGTTTGAGTAGAGAGTTGTAGTTAGTTATTGGTGTAGTTTTGGGTAGGAGCGGGTGATTTCGTTGAGGAGCATGTCTATTTGTTTTGTTACTGCGGTGTCGGTTTTCTGTCGTATGGCTGTCGCTTGTGGGTTTTTCCAAAATTTTTCCCAAGCTGCGTAGTCTTAGTATTTGATTATTGTGGCGTATACGTAGGCATTACAGTACCCAAAGGGTTTTACGAAACTCATGCCTTTATGCAATTCATGCATCCGTCATTTCGAAACGCAGATTGAAGTGCTGAAGCTTCTCCAGCAACGCACAATTCCAGCCGAAATACATAGGACTAAACATATTCCGATCACGACAGTGTGCTATATAAGAGATAATACGCCAAAAATGTTGGACAACCTGATAGAGAAAATCCATCTTGCGGTCCAGAACTCAGTTCTTGATGAACACCAGGCCCAAAAACTAAGAAAAGTCTTGAGTAAACTTTAAATTCAATTCTGTCCTAGTTCCAGAACGACCTGAAGACAACTTGGAGACACTTCACTTGCCCTGCAATTTTCTCCCCCCAAACACGCATGACCACGGAGTAATGCGTTCCTGCCAAGATTCATGGTTGTCTTTCAAAACTTGCACATAGCAGTCCAAAATATGTAGGTGCTTGATAAGACACAAACCTCGCCTCCATCCTAACCCTTTCCAAAACACCAACAAGAATAGCCAACTGCCAAAGACTATCAGGCTTCGCATCCTCCACAAACTGCGAATCCAATGTCAAAAGTTGTTTCAGATTGCCTTCTTTTACAGCTTTTACGACCAACCCATCATACTCTTTCGACGCTGGATGAAAGCCATACGGTCCCTTTTTGTCATGAGCATGACCCTGATCTGCACTTGCGACAAAGGCAACTTTTCTTTGAAAAGATTCTGCAACTTCAGCAATAATCTTCCCAAACTCAACTAATTGTGTCAGCGGAATTTCCCTAGAAGGCGTAACAATGACTATTCTGGGCTTATTCTTTTCTCGCGCTCCAAAAAACCACAACGGAATCAACGTACCCCAATCCATCTGCATACAAGAAGCAGCTCCCTTATCCGTGCCATAATTGGCTCCCACAATCGGCAACCACGCCCTCCTCGCCCTTTCAAGAATCTTCCATGCAAGTTGACGGTTACACTTAAAACGAGCCTTAATCACCTTGCCTTTCTCTTCCAAACTTCCCTCAGAATATTCCGACGTAACCACACCAATAGTATGATCAAGCCTCAACCCATGAGGAGTCGCAATCACAATCGTGTCCGGACAATGCCTCCTCATCTGTTTAGCCAAATATTCCATGCCCCTCCTCGTTTCACCAAAAGCATCAAAATTATCTCCAGCAAGCTCAGGAACAGCCTCAGAACCATGCGGCGCAATACAAGCGTAAACAATTCCCATACTCAATAACCCTCTGACATCACAGATTTAAGCGTATACACGCACGAAACGCACGCGTTAGTTGGATAAAACTTTACCACCCAAACCCATCAAAAAGCGCTAACTTTGGTGAAGCACTTTCTCAACGTAATATTTTGTTATAAGCTCTGTTGTTAATTCCGTCTCCTCTCTGATTTTAGGCAACATTTGACGCCACAGTTTTCTTATTGCCTCAAGCCTTCGCATAAAATCTTTCACAGAAAAACTCTTAACAAGCAACGCTTCACCCAAAAGCCTCTTATAACCTTCTGGCAACCACTTCAACCCGTAAGAATAGAAAATTCTCCATTTAGGCGCAGGCAAAAACTCCCTATTCAACGCATATGTCACCCTAATCAACAATTCCACAGCATAATCCAAACAATAATGCGCAGAAACTAGATCACCCCTCTCAATCCAACACTTAGCAACAGTGCCAACCTCTTCCTCAGGTGGACAGCAATACCATTTAAGATATTCACCACAAACTACAATACGCTTAACCCAAAAACCCTTCGAAACCCTCAGCTTCTCCCCAAACACCTTCTTCACTTCTCCTTCTGGGTCAAAGGCAACCGTTGCCCTAGAAAACTCCCACTTATCCACCTCACCCCACTTCCACCGCTTGAAATCCTCCAGAAAATGGACCTCCAAGTCCACGTCAATCCCAAGCCTTCTTTGCTTATCTAACCCTAAATCACGAATTTTCCGTTTAACCTGCTCATCTCTTCTACTCAAGAAAACTATGATGTCTACATCAGAAAACTTGTCCACAAAACCCCTCACCAAACCACCAATAAAGACAATCCCTGTAACGCCTTCGAATGAAACTAGCTCCGAAACAAGCCCTTCAGCAACTTGCCTAAACTTCCTAATTTGATTCTCTCCCTTCAGCTTAACCATCCTTTTCACAAACCTTCCCATCCCACAGCAAAAAAGCGATTATGATATGCATACGTAAACTAACGAATAATTTCAGAATTTATGTTTTCTGTCAAAAGCAAAATTATTATATGCTCAACCAGATATGCAATAGACGGTGATTTGAATGGTAGAGGCTTTTCTCCTCATCCGCGTAGGCACAAGTGAAAGCTTGAATTTCATGAAAACAGTCAAAGAAGAAATCCGCGGAATAAAAGGTGTTAAAGAGGTTTACGGAGTCTTCGGTCGCCACGACCTAATTGTCAAAGTAGAAACAAAAACGCTTGAAGATTTAGGCAATCTCGTAACAGACAAAATAAGAGGCATCAACGGAATACAGACAACGGAGACGCTAGTAATAGGCTTCTAAACACTGCCATAAAAACAAAGAAAAACTGCCCAGACTACTTCAATGTTGCCTTCGCCAAATACTGTATGGACATTGGTTCCAGCAGTAGCTTCCACCCCTAAAAATGCAGTTCTTACATTCAATCCTATCAAAAAGCCGAATCCTACTCATAACACGCTCACAACTATTACTATACGAAACTCTCACTTTTAGCCTTACATCCTTTCTCCACAACAAAGCTCTATCGTGAAATTTATCCTAAACTTTAGGTCTGCTAAGAATTTTGAATTCATAAAGCCTTTCTGGTTTGCAAGTTAGTTTAGTCTCTGGCTTAATAGGGTAAGCGTGTTCCATTTGAAAG
>Ga0172364_10004122_pt1 | contig 11574 bp, 9 predicted proteins | sample LakKivSesite10cm_FD_114545 | JGI IMG/M metagenome (GOLD analysis project Ga0172364, IMG submission 114545) | Sediment microbial communities from Lake Kivu, Rwanda - Sediment site 10cm | ecosystem: Environmental > Aquatic > Freshwater > Lake > Sediment | place: Rwanda: Western Province, Lake Kivu... | reverse complement strand
GGGATGCGGTCCGTTTAAATTGGTGTCCCACAGCAGGTCTTCCTCCGTGTCTCCGTCTCCATCGCGATCATCCACATCGGGCGTGGCATAATGGTAATTGGAATAGAAAGTCTGGTAGCGCAGTTCATAGTAACTGCGTGAGCTCAGGGTGTGCGTCCAGACCAGGTACAGGTTGCGGCTATTCTGGTGGTAGTTCCAGAGATAATCCTGCATGGGACCAACGTACCAGGTCTTTACCCCGTGATAGTAACTGGTGTCATTGGTAACTGAGTCCACTGGCGTAATCCAGGTAATGGTCGTGTCGGTGGCCAGACCATTTTGATCCCAGTATTTGTGCGGGTCAGTGACATAGAGGTAATGGTATAATGTATCGTCCCCGGCAGTCTGTTCGCGCCAGAAATCATTATACGGATAGTCCGCACCCGGGCCATATTTCGAGGCCTGAAAATAAAACTGATCCCAATCGCGCTTGGAGTACAATCCGCCGAATGCCAGTTTGGTAGACTTGGTCGGTTTGACGGTTACCTTACCCTGATAGGATTGGTAAAAGGCTTTCTCGTTCAGGAAATTGCCTTGCTGACGGTCGGTGATTTCCGCCGACGCCGAGAAATTCGCCCGACCCGGCACCAATGGTCCATTTAAACTGAACTGGTAGACATTTTCCAGTTTATGCAGATAAGTGGCGTCGAGCCACTGACCGCGTTTACCCATTAACAATTCATTGAGGCTTTCGCCGAAATTGGTCGAGGTGACTCGCGACCGACCGGAAAATTTCTGCCCGCCCTCCTTCAGGGCTAAGTTCAGTACGCCGGACTGTACATTGCCGTATTCGGCGCTGAAACCGCCCAGGGTCACTTCCATCTCCTGAATGGCGGCTTCCGGAATGTCGGCGGTAAATCCACCCATGTTGCCGGAATACTCGCCCGCCGGGTCCTTGACCGCCAACCCATCAATCACCACCAAAACCTCGCCGACGCGTCCGCCGCGGAAGTGACTGCCAACCACGCCCGCCTGGTTGCGCGCGATCTGCTGGAAATTGTCCACCGGTTGAACCTCGATCTCCTCCGCCGATACCGTATGCCGCGAAGTAAATTCGTCCTGCCGCAACAGCGGGCGCTGAGCAACTACGACCACTTCGCCGGTTTCCAGAACCGTGGTTCTCAGCGCAAATTCTAATTTGGTAGTCAGGTCAATTGACACCGTCACATCCCGCAAGGTCATCGGCGCATAGCCCATCATCGTCGCTTTGACCTGGTATTTGCCAACCGGTACATTCAAAATGATGAAGTAGCCATTAATGTCGGTCGCCGCACCCATCAGAGTACCCTCGACGAAGACATTCACGCCGGTCAGGGGCGCCCCGTTCTGAGCGTCCCGAACCGTACCGGCAATTTTTCCACTGGTACCCGCCATCACTGATACAGCCACCAGCAGAAGCAATAAAATCGTCCAATACCTCTTACTCATCTACAGCCTCCATTACACCACCAATGAAAATTTTCCCTGGCGTCGTTTAAATTGGCGTTAATAACCGGCCTACAACATAAATCCCACTTCAAAATCACGCTTTAATATATGAGAAAATCGTGCTGGAAGTCAATGAAAAAGCGTGTCATCAACAAAGGAATAATGCACACTGAATAATAGCGCAGTAATCGGATCGCGTGTTTCCATTAAATTTTTCCTTGATAGATTGAAAAAAATTCATTAAATGAGATATGGATATTGTTTATTGAGAGGTCGGTCTGAAAATAGGATTTTAAATATTTTTAAGTAAGGCGCCCCAGAGGAATCAACCCATGGATTCGGAAAATACTGCCACCGGCATCTGCTTCGCCAATAGGCTGCTACTTTGCGTTCAACGCAATTTAACAAAACCACTTTCCATTACTCTATATACAGGATGAACCTGATGAGGATTCCAGCCACTATTACTGTGACAACAATTAAAATTCAGTTTCCGAACAACCTGATGCACAACTTCGATATTCCAAAACTGCGCGGATTTTTCGCACGTCGTTATCCCAAGGCAGTGCTGATTCATAATCATTTCGCTGACGGTCGCTTCCGTTACGCCTATCCCACTATCCAGTTCAAAGCTATCGACAAAATACCGACGCTGATTGGTTTGCAGGAAGGCCTCGACATTCTGAAAGAAGTTTTTCAGGATGTAGATGAACTGGTCATTGCCGGCGAGAAAGCCAGGGTATGGGAAAAATCAATCCAATTGAGAATGGATGAATTCGGACAAACCGATGTTTTCCATGATTATCAATTCATCTCGCCCTGGATGGCACTCAAAGAAGAAAACTTTGCAACTTTTAAAACTCTCAATAAGATTGAAAAACAACACTTTTTACGTCACTTACTACGCGAAAACCTGAAAACTGTCTCAAAGGGTTTCCATTACAATATTCCGGCAGTAGATGAAATAAAAGTTGAGGGATATTTCAAACCGCATCCGATGAACTTCAAAAATATCCGTATGACTTGTTTCACTGGCGAATTTACGATGAACTTCCTATTGCCCGATTTTCTTGGCATCGGCAAGCAAGTCGCCCGGGGCTTCGGAACGATTAAAAGCGTGACGTGATGAGATATATATCTGTCTTCCCGAACTGTGATCCGGCAATCCACAACTTCAGTCGTGGGAATATCAATATCTATCCGATATCTCCGATACCCCACGAATTCATTCGTGGGTATACCAATCCCGATCGAAAATTCTTCTTAACCCACGACTTCAGTCGTGGGAACTACCCGGAGGTGATCCAATTATGTCACATGCTCTCGTAAAAATCTGGATTCACGCCGTATTCCGAACCAAAGATGACCACGTGCTGATCCCCGCGAATATCCGGCCAGTTCTTAATCGCCAAATTGAAAATATCCTGGCCGACCAAAACTGCAAAGTGCGGATTGTAAATTCGGTCAAGGATCATGTTCACTGTCTCTTTCTGCTTTCCGCCGATACCGGTATTGCGCGCATTATCAAGAATCTCAAGGGTATTTCCTCACATTGGATAAATCAGGAAAATATGACCGATTCGAAATTCGTCTGGCAGGTTGGCTATGGCGCTTTTTCAGTCAGTGAATCGGCCGTTCCAAATGTTGAAAAATATATCCGCAACCAGGAACACCATCACCAAAAAATGACTTTCCGGGAGGAATACGATCGCTTCATGGAAATCTACTACCCAGAGTTGATTAAATGATGACGATATTTTTAAAACCCATGAATGAATTCATGGGCTCGTGGCGTGGTCCGATCGCTATTGTATCCACGAATGAATTCGTGGACTATTTCGATTGTCGGGATTATTCCCTCGCATCACCCGCAACCCATGATTTCAATCATGGGAATTGCCCAACATACCTATATTATCCGGCACCCCATGACTTCAGTCATGGGATTATCAATCCCAATCCACAATACCCATCAACCCACAGCTCGTCCCAATCCATCGGGAAATTCATTCGTGGGTCATAGGAGGCAAGATGCTAAATAAACTCAAAGTCATCGGGGAAAATATCACTAAGGTCAGTGGTTTGCAAAATCCTCTTAATCTGAATCTTCAGATTACATCGGGAAACGTGATCGTTTTGGATTTTAAATTGGATGAAAACGAATGCTCTTTTGTTGGGACGGATATTATTCAGTTTGATCAATCAAAGAATGAAAAAGTTCTACTCAAATCATCAGCAGGACAAAAAAAGTCAGCATTTCCTTCCTACCAAATAGGTTTTAATAATAAATCAGAAGAGCAACGAAAAAATATTCGTAAATCTCTCGAAAAAATAAAAGCGACTCTTGAAAATGACTCCATGATAAATCCTAGACTTAAAATAATCGCTAAAACCTTCAACGATTTTTTAACGAACTTGATTGATATTGTATCTGAAAAAATTGACCCGAACCAGTCAAATATTTGTACTGTCCGAATTAATGGCGAATTACCCGGAGAAAGTGAATATTTCAAGCCCATTATTGACGATCTCATGCATGATCAATATCGCGATTATTACACTAAATACGGAGTGACTTCAGCGGGTAATAATAACTTGTGTTATATCTGTGGGAATAGAAGTCCTATCACATACGGCTTTTGTAGTACATATAATTTTTATTCTGCTAATGAGTATGCCTATATAGCCGGCGGATTTCAGCGTGAAGGGACCTGGAAGAATTATCCGGTCTGTCCAACCTGTGCTACGCATCTAAGAACAGGAAAGGAATGGATTCAGAAGAATTTCCAAAGGTACTTTTATGGAAATAACTATTTATTGATACCTGCGCCGACAATCGAGCGCGATGATTTTTCCCCGATGCTTGAAGACATACAGCGCAATTTTGCGGACCTTTCGTTTAAACAGAAACACGAAAAAAATCTCCAACGTAGTCGCGAAATGGAAGATGAGGTTTTTGAAACCTTAGCGGCCCAAAAAGATCAGGCGACTTTTACCTTTTTGTTTTTCAAAGAAAGTAATAGTGAGTTTAAAATCTTACAGGAAGCCGAGGATATTTTACCTTCGCGATTCCAAAAAATCATCCACGCAAAAAAGACAGTCGAAAAACACCGGGATTTCCATGAAATTAAAGGACTATATCAAAAAGCTACACCTGATAACCTTTCTTTCAATTTTGGCATCATCAAGACCTTCTTCGATTCTAAGTTCAATAACGATTTTCTTGATCTCACCACCAAAATCCTGAAAAACCGCCTAATTGATAAACAATTCATCCTACATCAAATTTCAAATACAATCTCAGAAAAGTTCAGACAGAATCAACTTTTCTACGAAATTCAAAAAGCCATGATCTTTCTAAAATTTCTGTACGCCCTAAATCTAATTAACAATAACCATAATAAACTGGAGGTGAAAATGGAAAACAAGTATGAGGATTATTTTCGCACACATCCGGAGTTTTACGATGCTGACTGGAAAAAAGCCGTATTCCTCCTCGGGGTTTTGGCGCAGAATGTCCTTGATATTCAATGGCAGGAGCGGGGAGCGACTCCATTCCGAGACCGGCTTAATGGTCTCAAAATTGACTATCATACGATTAAGCGACTTTTACCGGAATGTATCAACAAACTGGAGCAGTATAAGAAGAACTATTACCGCGAACTGGAGGAAATCATCGCCATTTTACTTGAATCCGGCGAGCCGGACTTACGCACCCAAAGCATGGATGAAATCAGTTTCTATTTCGCTATGGGAATGAACCGTAACAAACAATTCAAATCAAAAGAAGAAGAAAAAGAAGGAGCTGAAAATGAGTGAGATTATTAAAAACCGGAGTGAATTGCTTTTTTGCTATGACGTCACTGATGCCAACCCTAACGGCGATCCGCTGGATGAGAACAAACCCCGGATTGATGAAGAAACCGGAACGAACTTTGTAACTGATGTCCGCCTAAAACGTACGATACGAGATTATTTCATCGAGTACAAAGGGTATGATGGTAAAGGCGATAAGGATGTTTTTGTCCAGGAGAAATTCATCGCCGGAGATGAAAATAAAGGAATTCAAGATGGAAAAACACGTGCTTCCGATTTTTCGAATAACAAAGATGACATATTAAAAAAATGCATTGATATCCGGCTATTTGGAGGAGTGTTGCCTTTAGAAAAAGATTCTTTCACGTATACGGGACCGGTTCAATTTAAAATGGGACGTTCTTTGCATAAAGTAGAAATGAAACATATTCAAGGCACCGGAGCATTTGCCTCAAAGCCAGGTGCTAAACAACGAACCTTTAGGGAAGAGTACGTTCTTTTTTATTCCTTTATTGCTTTTCACGGCATTATCAATCAAAACGCCGCCAAGCATACCGGCATGACCATCGAAGACGAAGCGCTCCTGCTCGAAGCGATGTGGCACGGGACGAAAAACCTGATCAGTCGGAGTAAATTTGGTCAGCAACCTCGTCTACTAGTGCAAATCATCTATAAAACCCCGAATTATTTTATCGGCGATCTTGACAAAAAGATCAAGATAGTCAGCGCGATGAATGAACTGAAAATCCGGGGATTGAATGATTTTTCACTGGACACAAGTATCCTGGCGATGGCGATCGAAAATAATAGACAACATATCCTGGAAATCCGCTATCAAAAAGATCCTGGATTACAAATAACCGTTCCGTCTGATTGGAGGGCTCTGAACCTGTAAGAAGGAGAATACATGCAGTATCTTGTATTTGACGTGAGAGCTGACTTAGCTCAGTTCAAAAAACCATTCACAACAATGTCTCCTCAAACCTTTGGCTTCCCACCCGGAACCGCAGTAATCGGTATGATTTCGGCGATAATTGGTTTGGATAAGGAGCATTATTGGCATTATTTCCCCGAAAATTCTTATCATCTGGCTATTGGGATCCGCAAACCAATTAAGAAAGTCGTAATCCCGATTAATACTCTAAAGACAACCCTTCCAAAGCACTTCTCCCGATTTGAAGAACATAAACGGACAACCATGGAGTTCATCAAGGACGGTACGTTTAGAATCTGGTTTGCCTGGGATAATCAAGAACTATTTAAGATATTGATCAATTCCGTCCAGAACCACGAGTCCTATTATACCGTTTCCCTGGGACTGGCATGGAATCTGGCCGATTACTCTTATATCGGTTTATTTGAGGGACAGACAAAAGTGATTGATGACCAGTTTGTTGAAATTTGTTCCGTAATACGCAAAGATATTCTTAAAGAAGTTCAATTCGAAGAGCGGGTAATTTATTCCACACGCATCCCAGTCCGGATGAAAACAGATGGCGGCCGGGAAGTCGAGCGGTACAGTGAATACCTGTTTGATAATAATGGTCAAAATTTACGGGCAAGCGTCAGGGAATTTGAAGAGCTCAGTAACGGGGAGCGGATTGTATTGCTTTAAACTAAAATCTCACCCGGATCGGTTGCTACATGAACATATCGTCGGGGTCTGGCGGAATGCCGATATGCGGTTTGCTGAATGCTCCTGCCATTTTCCATCTTTTTCAACATCTGATCTTAAAGATGTCCTGAAAGTCTCTTCACTTTTTCACGACTTCGGAAAAGCAACGCCCTGGTTTCAGAAATATATAACCAATCTTGAGGGAAAATTCTCCGCGAATGAGCGATCTTTACGCCAACATGGGCTCATTTCAGCTTTTATGACCTTTGGTGTTCTTGCTGAAAGCTTTCGGGATAATTTATTCCTTCCTGCTGTTGGATTTCTGATTGTCCGCCGACATCATGGTGATCTGGAATCCTATCAGAATCTTCTGACAATCACCGACGATGAGTATGAAATCTGTCACCGTCAATCAGATCATATTGATTTTGATGAATATCGGGAAATAATCAAAGATTATGGATTAGCTGATTTTGTCAGGACGGATTTTCTGAAAATCGTTTTGAACGAAGTGAAGAGCGGAAAATTTAGACGTTTCGGGGAAATCAAACGACTGGATAGAAGATTTACTCTCGAACATTATTTTATTGTTAATCTTTTATACTCTTTATTGACCAATGCCGATAAATCTGATGCAATATTCCACTCTGATGTCATGTTGGAGGCACCGGTTTTGGCGAGTAAAGCAGTGAACAACTTTAGGTCCACTTTAAAGGATGATGAAGAAAAGAAAATCAATAATATTCGAGAAATAATATTTCAAAATGTCAATGATGCAATTGATACGTGTGACGAATCAGAGAGAGTATTTTCCATTAATGCTCCCACAGGCTCAGGGAAAACCATTTCGGCGCTATTTGCCGCCTTAAAAATCCGGGAAAAATTTGGATTGTCACATATTATCTATTGCCTTCCATTCACTTCCGTAATAGACCAAAATTTCGAGGTGTTTGATAAAATCCGCTCTTTTGCCCATTTGCCCGACGAATCAAACATTCTGCTCAAACACCATCATCTCGCTGAAATTAGGTATAGACATCAAAATTGTAACGAATCAGAGTCATTTTATTCACCCGATAGGGCCTTGCATTTAATTGAAGGCTGGGAAAGCAAACTCGTCGTTACAACCTTTGTACAATTTCTACTTTCATTGATTAGTAATGGAAATGCCAGTCTCCGGAAATTTAACCGTTTTTCGGATGCCGTTATCATCCTGGATGAAGTGCAGACAATTCCGCATGATTATTGGTCATTGGTTAAAACCGCTCTTCAGAAAACGGCCGAATTACTGAATTCAAGAATAATTTTCGTGACTGCAACCATGCCGTTAATTTTTTCAGAAGAGAAGAATGAAATTAAGGAACTGGTTTCAGGTAAAATAGAATTGTTTAAAAATCTCTCCCGAATTGCAATTGACCTGTCGAATTTATCCCAAGAAGAAATGGAGTGGGACCGATTTTGCACCTGGGTGGAAACGGTCATTAGAGACCACCCGACAAGAGATATCCTTGTGGTTTTGAATACCGTTCGCTCGGCACGCGAACTATATCAGTACTGTTCCAACCTTGATATTCCTCATCGCATCGAATATTTATCTTCTCATGTCATTCCAAAAGACAGACTAATGAGGATTAAATCCATCGCGAATGGGGCAAGAAAAAAACCTATTCTTGTCATATCCACGCAGTTAGTTGAAGCCGGAGTGGATATTGATCTGGACATCGTGGTTCGTGATTTTGCCCCATTGGATAGTATCTTTCAAACCTGTGGTCGATGTAACCGGGAATGTCGCCAGGGATTCATTGGTAAAATATTTCTCGTATCCATCAAAGATTCAAATGGCTGGAAACCCTCGCAGATTTATGACCGCTTTCTACTTGAAAAAACTAAAAAGGTGCTGCTAGGTAAAAACATCATCGATGAGTCAATGTTCTATAACTTAGCTAATGATTATTACCAACAAGTCGCTGTCGACGGCTCCCAGAAAATATCTTCAGAAATCTTAACCGCCATGTCGGCGCTGGAATACACCGATGAAAATGGCAAACCATTTTCGGATAAATTTGAACTGATAGGCCAAGACTATTGTCAATCAGTATTCATAGAGATGGACGAGGAAGCGGAACAGGCTTGGCAAACATATTACAGTCTCATTACCAAGGAAAAGAGTTTTGAGAATAATGTCCTTCTGAAAGCCGCCCGCCGAGATTTAGCCGGATATATCATCAATGTTCCTAAAAAGTGTCTTAAGAGAGATAGCGAGTACGGTATTTATCATTTAAAACGATCTCAGGTTGATCAATTTTATAATTCAATTACAGGATTCGACCCGGATTGTGAATTGCCTGAGATAAATAGCACAATATATTTTTAAGGATTTGGCTGTGTACATCTCGATGCGTATAAATTCGTAGTGCCGGAGAATTGATATGCAGATCATTCTATCCACTTTTGGTTCTTCAATATCCAGAAAAGGCGCCATGTTTGAGATTTTTTCCAATGGTGAACGGCATATCATTTCGCCCAATAAAGTCTCTTCGATCCTAATCTTCACGGGAACGAACATTTCCTCAGACGCTGTCGAACTTGCCCTGCAATACAATATTGACATCCTTATCCTGAATAAGTACGGCGATCCGGTCGGCCGCTTCTGGCATGCCCGCATGGGCTCCACTACGCGCATCCGTCGTGCCCAATTGCAATTATCTACTTCCGCGGCAGGCACTCCGTACGGATTACAATGGGTATGCAGTAAATTCGAAAACCAGCTGGCTTTCCTGACCGCAATGCGCGAACGTCGGACCCGGCTGTCGGCCGAAATCACCGCGGCAATGAATGTCATTCAAAATGCTCTCGCACAAGTCAAAAACCTGCACGGCACCATAGCTGAGGTGCGCCAACACCTGCTCGGCATCGAGGGTTCTGCTGGAAAAGCTTACTGGGATATTTTTGCCCAATTCGTTCCCGATCATTTTGTTTTCGAAGGACGCAGTCGCCAGCCGGCCAAAGACGAATTTAATGCCCTGCTTAACTATGGCTATGCCGTACTCTACGGTGTAGTTGAAAAAGCGGTGATAGTGGCCGGCCTTGACCCTTATATCGGCTTCATCCACGTGGACAACTACAATAAGGTCTCTCTCGTCTATGATGTTATCGAGAAATACCGTATCTGGGCCGAAGAAACTATTCTGGATTTATTTGTCAAGAAAGCTATCCGTAAAGATCTGTTCGATAAGCTGGCTAATGGATTTAACCTCAGCGCCGACGGTAAAAAAGTCTTTCTGCCAGCTTTGAATGAACACCTCGATAACGCGATCCATTATAAAGGTCGGAACGTGCGCCGCCGTGACATTGTCCAACTTGACCTGCACCATTTTGCACAGGAACTTCTGGAGAAATTCAATGCAACCGAATGAGCAATTGGTCTGGGTGATTTACGACATTTCCAAGAACAAAATCCGGAACAAGGTCATTAAAGCCACCGAGCAAGCCGGACTTTATCGCGTCCAGAAATCAGTCTTCTTGGGTACGATTAACCGCACTCTTTTAGACGAAATGGTCATGAGGGTCAAAGATCTGATCGATCCAGAAACCGATAGTGTTTATATATTTCCCATGTGCGAACCGGACTTCAAAAAGGTTATCACCGCCGGGCAGGCGTTCGATAAAAAACTGGTCACCGACGAAATCAAGGCGCTGCTGTTTTGAGCGACTATTCTGCGAAAATCAATTTACCGAACTCACGATTAAATCCGCTGGCATATTGGGTAAATATCGAGCTATGGAATCACTGAAGATCACTCCAACAGAATTATTGGAATTTTATTTCTGCCCGCGGTTCATCTACTTTATGAACGTGCTGAAAATTCCCCAGTATGAAGATCGTCGCTATAAGGTGCAGAAAGGTCGGGAAGTCCATGAAGAACGTCAGTCGCACAATAAAGACTACCTTTGGAAGAAAGTCGGCGCGATTGCCCGTGAGTCGAATGTCTTCTTGGTCAGTGAAAAATATCATCTGCGGGGCGTCGTAGATGAGGTCGTTACTCTTGTTGATGGTTCCTTAGCACCAATTGATTACAAATATGCGATTTACCCACACTTCGTTTACCGTTCTCATAAAACCCAGATGTTGAGCTACTGTCTGTTGGTAGAAGACGTAACCCAACAACCGGTTAAATGTGGCTTCCTCTTCTACATCCGGGATGGAAACCGGCAGGTCAGAGTCGAATATAATTCCAAAACCCGCCAAAAAGTGATTGAAGACATCAATCACCTATTGACAATTGTTCAGGACGAAAATATTCCGGCGCGTACCGTCAACCGGAATGAATGCATTGACTGCACTTATAAAAATATTTGTGTATAGTATCCGCTCTTTGACATTGTGAATTGAAAATCAACTTGTTAGTGTAAGTCAAATTCGATAAAATTGACTTGGATTTTTGACAATCCGAGCTTTACCAATGGATTCAAAACAGCAAAATAATCGCAATTTTTTCCACTTAAGAAGCGGTATCTCAGTCGCTTGCGCCGATTCTGCTGTCTGAATCCGACTTCCAACAAATCAAGGATTGAAACAGGATAGTTTGGAACATGATATTTTATCCTTCTGTGTCTGAATCCGACTTCCAACAAATCAAGGATTGAAACAATTGACGGAATTTACTTGCAAATGC
>Ga0172364_10004120_pt1 | contig 11575 bp, 12 predicted proteins | sample LakKivSesite10cm_FD_114545 | JGI IMG/M metagenome (GOLD analysis project Ga0172364, IMG submission 114545) | Sediment microbial communities from Lake Kivu, Rwanda - Sediment site 10cm | ecosystem: Environmental > Aquatic > Freshwater > Lake > Sediment | place: Rwanda: Western Province, Lake... | reverse complement strand
TCTGACCTGGCAGGCCATGAGGAGCCCGAGCAGCAGTGGCACCAACACCCATCTTTCCTTGACCGAGACGCCACCCACGCCCCGAGGTTCCCCCGGCGGGGAATTTGAATATTTCCCATGACTCAGCAGGAGGCGCCAGAGGGCAGCCCGGGAGGCCGAACGCGGTTCCATTTATATGAAATACGGTCCCGCCTCTGCCGAAGGTCGTGCGTGTGCGCATTGAGGAAGCCGATATAACCAAGTCCATCCTTCACTCATATCTGCGGGAGCTGTCCCGCAACCTCCAGCTTGACGTGGCCATCGGGGGAGCCGGTCCCTCCGGCCTGGTTGCCGGGTACTACCTTGCAAGGTTAGGATTTCGAACCGCGATCTTTGAACGCAAGCTCAGCGCGGGGGGAGGCATGTGGGGTGGGGGGATGATGTTCAACCGGATCGTCGTCCAAGAGGAAGGCAAGGCCGTGCTGGATGAGTTCGGCGTCAGGTGCCAGCCTGCGGAGGAAGTGCCAAAGGGGCTTCACGTTGCCGATTCGGTTGAGGCGACCTCGGCCCTGTGCATGGGCGCGCTGAAGGCCGGGGCAAGTATCTTCAACCTGATCACGATCGAGGACGTGGCAATCCGGGGCAGGGCCATGGTGGGCCTAGTCATCAACTGGAGCGCCGTCGAAATGGCAAAGCTTCACGTCGATCCTATGGTGGTCATGGCCAGGAAGACGATAGACGCGACGGGCCATGATTCCGAGATCTGCAGGATGGTGGAGCGCAAGATGGGCCCCAAGCTTCGGACCTCGACCGGGAGGGTAGTGGGCGAGGGGCCGATGTGGGCCGACAAGGGCGAGAAGGCGCTTGTGAGGAACTCAAAAGAGGTCTATCCCAATCTCTTCGTCGCTGGAATGGCAGCCAACGCTGTGCTTGGAGGCCCGAGGATGGGCCCCATTTTCGGGGGCATGCTTCTCTCCGGAAAGGCCTGCGCGGAAAGGGTCGCGGTGGCCCTCAAGCAGGGAAGATAGAGGCATGAGGCCATTGAAGGTCGTCGGTCTGGTTGGAAGGGCGGGGGCTGGGAAGGACACGGTATGCCAGATAATGGGCAGCCGATTTCCGTCGGTTCGAATGGGGGACGTCGTCGTTGAGGAGACGAAGCGCAGGGGGCTTGAGACCAACGACGAGAACGTTGGCAAGGTGGCAAATGACCTCAGGCGTAAGGAAGGCATGGATGCCATAGCGAGAAGGTGCGTCGGTAGGATAGGCTTGCTGGATTCGCCCATCGTGATCGTCAACGGCGTAAGGGGTCTGGACGAGGTCAAGCTGTTCCAGGCCGAGTTCAAGGATTTCGTCCTCGTCGAGGTTCGAGCTCCCGATGAAGTGAGGTACGAAAGGATCATGAAAAGGGCGCGGGCGGATGATGTTAAGGACTTCCAGCAGTTCCTAGCCCGGGGCCGCCGGGAGGATTCCTGGGGACTCGGGAAAGCGATCTCGATGGCCCGCTACGTGATCGATAATGACGGGGACCTGCGAGCCTTAGAAGCAAGGGCAAGCGAGGTCCTGAGGAGAGTCGAAGCCGACAGCTAGGGTTTCTTCAGCCTGCCGTCCTCATCGATCTCCCCTCGTCTGATCCTCGTTGAGGAAATGGGCTTGCCGTCCTCGGCGTTCACGATCTCGACCATCACTAGGTCCAGCGGCCTCATCCCGCGTGCCAGCCTTCGAGCGTTGATCTTGCGGGCGTTCTCCACGGTGAACCTTGTGACCGCGATGGCCTTGAGGTTGGAGAAGTCCGCGGCAAATCCGTACTCATCTTCGATTCGGAACACGTGGCCCCGATCCGCCCATCCCGTGCTTTGAAGGTATTCAAGCAGGTTCCTCTTTCTGGTTCCATATGGCGGAATCTGCTGGCCCAGCTTGCTCCTTTTCACCATCTCGTCCGAGGTGAGGCCCACGTAAACATCCGTCCCGTCCGAGAACGCCTCCCGGAGAAGCGCCTTGTGTCCCTTGTGAAGGGGTGAGAATGTACCGCCGACCGTGATGCTTGCATGCCGGCCCATGATAGCGCGACTGATACATACATATTTTAAACTATTCCGACTCCCGCGACGGGGCGATTATCTGATCAGGATCCTCTTGTCTGGCTGCGGGCGGATGGGCAGGAGGGTCGCTGCCCTGGCAGCCGGCTCGACCGACATCAAGGTCGTCGGAGCTCTTGAGAGTCCCAGCAGCCCCGACCTTGGCAAAGACGTCGGTGAGGTCTCTTTGGTTGGGGCTCTAGGGGCCAAGGTCTTTCCAGCTGAGCGGATCGACAAGGTCGTCAAGGATGCAAAGCCAGATGTCCTCGTCGACTTCACTAATGCAGATGCATCCACCGCAAACGTGGTCGCGGCATCCAGGCTGGGCCTGCGGATCGTCATGGGGACCACGGGGCACAGCCAGGAACAGATGGGCAGGATTACGGAATCAATCAAGGCAAACAGAGTGGCCGCCGTGATCTCGCCGAATATGTCGATCGGCGTCAACGTGCTCCTCGAGGCCTGTGGGTTGGTTGCCAAGATGCTGCCCGGCTATGATGTGGAGATACTCGAGGTCCATCACAACCAGAAGATCGATGCCCCCTCAGGCACCGCGCTCAAACTTGCGCGCGTTGTCTCCGACGCGCTGCACAGGGACATCACCAAGGACATCGTTCCTGGAAGGAGCGGTACGCGCAAGAGAGGCGAACGGGAGATTGGAATCGCCTCGCTGAGGGCCGGGGACATCGTGGGCGACCACACCGTGCTCTTCGCCGGCGCCGGCGAAAGGATAGAGTTGACCCACCGCGCACACAGCCGGGACGCACTTGCGATAGGGGCTCTCTCTAGCACCAGGTTCGTGTCCAAGGCGCAGCCCGGCATCTACTCGATGAAGGACGTGCTGAAGCCTGCCCCGGGTGGATAGATGGCGCTCCGCAACCTGGAGAGGGAGATGGACCTTGTCCTAAGGCACGTCACGGTGCTGCAGGTTCTAAGCCAGAAGGGCCCCATTGGCATACGCAGGATCTCGAGCGAGACGGGCATCCCGAGGCATCAAGTGAGGTACTCGCTCAGGGTGCTTGAAAGGGCGGGTGTTCTGGTCCCAACCTCCCGCGGAGCCAAGCTCACAGGCAAGGTTGGTGAGTACATACAGAACTTGGTGGCCGACCTAGAGGAGCTGGACAACCGGCTTTCCGGGATCGTCAAGATGGCCCATGGCCTTGCGCCCGGGGCCTAGATCTTCTTCTTGGCTAGGGTCAGGTAGAACGAGAGGTCTTGGTCCGCGGGATCGGCGAGCAGGTCGAGCACCCTGCCCCCCAGCAGTTTGTACTCGCCCTTTTCAAGATCCAAGACGACCTTCTTTTCGCCTCCCAGCTCCACCAAGACCCGGGGAAACTGGCTGTCCCGGTCGATCATGACCCCGGTGACCTTTGACTCCGCAAGCGCTTTGCCGTCCAATAGTATCTTCATGCCCTTTGCCTCCTGGTGGCCCTAGGTCGGCTATTTCTATTTAAATTGGACGGTCTCTTGCTTCTGCCCACCCCGTTTGGGCGCCGAAGTTGGCCGGCACAGATCTCCTCAGATGTCCTGCGCCATCAGCCTGGTCGTGCCGACTTCCCTCCACAGCCTGCGGCGAACCATTGTCGACCACAGTACGAAGCCCGCCATCATCCCGGTCCCGGTCACCGCGAACCACTCGATAATGTGGACCCAGAAAAGCGCACGGTTCTTCAGTTGTATCGCGTCCTCTTCGATCTCCGTCAACATCTCGCTGACCTGGTCGTATGCCTGAAGGACTTCCTCGAAGCGCAGCTCAAGGTAGTCGGGAAGGGCGTCCAACGTTATCTGCGCCGCCTCATCGATCTTGACCTGGATCTTGGCCGTGTTCGCCCCGAAGGAGTCGCAGAACTCCAGCAGGCCGAACAACAAAGACTTCCTGGTTGCGAACTCGAACATTCGCATCCTCACCCGGTGGACCAGCTGTACGTCCTGCGGCACGGGGCGGCGATCCAGGTAGATCATGAGGTTCGCACCGAAATCCAGGGCGTACTCCCAGGGGTCGCCCCGGGTGCACATGGTGTGCAGCTGCCCGGGCTCCGAGCTTGGGCCGATTATCTCCCCCGTGATGGAGAAGGTCCTAGCCCCTCCCTCAAGCTCCCAGGTCACGAATCCTGGGTGGTCTTTGTAGGCGAAGCTCTCGACATGTGCCAGCACATCGGCCCCGGGTCGCGCGGTTACGAGGTTGTGGTGGAAGTTGTACATGAAGGGCTGCCTGCTGTCCCAGGGCAAGCTTGCCATGAACTCGTGCTCTGGTTCATCGATCACCAGGCGGTGGGATGATGCGGGCAGGTAGATGTAGATCTCGCCTGCATCCTCTGTGGGCAGGAGCTTTCCGACCGCGGTATCGCCCCAGCCCGGGTAGGCGCTGCCTACCCCTCCGAAACTTTCCCAACCGCCGAACATCACCAGTCCCATCGCGGCCTCCCTGACGCCGCCTGCGAGCATCTCGGTGTTCTTGGGCGAGACGGCGAGCCTGTTGGCGTTTGCCAGGATGACGACATCGAAGCGGGTCGTCAGGTCGGGGATCGACCGCGGCATGTAAAGCCTGATCATCCTGTAGACATCGCTTTCGGATTTTGCCACCTGCGAGGGGCCCCAGGCTGCCCAGTCGCGCAGCGTGGCCTGGACGAAGTTCATCGAGAAGAGCATATCCGACCTCATCCACCAGAAGGGGGTTGAGCGGGCAAGGCAGCCGACGTACAGGACCCCTATCCTGCCGTCCTCCGAGGCCGAAGCCTGTGGAACCTGCGACGCAAGAACAAGGGTATGCGCCAGAAGGAGGGCAATGGGTGCCCACCTCAGGCTCGGGCGAGACTGGCGGAATCCCCCGATCTGGAAACCGAAGGTACCCAACATCATCGCGGCAGGTGTCAGCGCTTTAACGTCTTGCGGTCAGCAGTCGCAGTCCAAGTGTGGCAAGGATGTTGGAGTCCGAGTATCGTGTGATGCTCAAGCGACTGGGGAGGCGGAGGGAAGAAGGAAGCCGTGGGGAAAAGTCACCAGTCTTGAGAGCCATAGTGGGATTTCATCCCCAAATTCACCGCAGAGTCGCCAAGTCAGGTCGAAGGGAGTCCTAGTTGTAGGTACTCATCCGCGCCAAGGGGGGGGGGGCAAACATATCTACTGCGACAAGCTGCTCCTGTGAGCCTCTACGAGGGGAGATCCTCGATGAAACCAAGAGATGTCATGGCGATAGGAGCGGCTGCCTCAGCGGCCGAGATCGTGGCTGACGATTCGATGGTCATCGCCGGGGGCATTCATCCGGGTTACGCCCACGGTCAGGAGGGGAAACTCAGAGCATCGGCTCTCGTCGTGGCGGGTGGAAAGGAGAAGCTCTGTTTGGTTTCATGCGATGTCCTGATGTTCAACAGGGATATGGTCGACGAGGTCACAAAGAGAATCGAGTCAGAGTGCGGCATACCATTTGAAAACATCCTCATCTCGGCCACCCACACCCACCACGCCCCTTCAACCGTCAGGGTACATGGATACGATAGGGATGCGGTCTTCTGCGGGAGGCTGAAGGAGGCCATCTTCAAGGCTGCCAGAGATGCCAACAAGAAACTGAAAACGGATCATGGCGCCCGGATGTTCTTCCGGCTCGGCCAGGAGTCCTCGGTCGGTCAGAACAGCCGACTGCTGCTTGAGGACAAGACCATCTACTGGGTAGGTCCGAGAGATGACGCGCTAAGGCCGACCGGGCCCTTCGATCCCGAACTTCCGGTCATCGCCTTCAGAAAGCCGGATGGGAGTCTGGAGGCGCTTCTATTCAGCCACTCAACGCACAACATCGGCACCCGGCCGGGCAACGTCCGCTCACCCGGATTCTGCGGCCTAGCAGCTCAGGAGCTTGAGGAGGAGCTTGGAGGAACTGTCATCTTCCTCCTAGGTGCCGCCGGCTCAACCCATAACCTGAATCTCCCAGCCGATGAGATGGTATTCAGGATGAAAGCTGCCGTCAAGGAGGCCCTCTCAGAGGCTCAGAGCAGGGACCTGAGAATGCTTGGATCTGTAAAGGAGGAGTTTGAATACCGCGTGAGGAGGTTCGACGAGGAGGCGGAGGCAAACGCGGTCACACGCTACTGCAGCAAGAGGCTGGGCGGAGATCCTGGGCCGACGATAGAGGTATTCAGAGGGATGAGGAGGGAACTGGCACTTCATCAGGGCGAGGTCCGCAAGACCTGGCTTCAGGCGATGCTGCTTGGAGATGTGGCGCTCGTCGGAGTGCCTGGGGAGCTGTTCACATCGCTCGGGATGGAGATGAAGCGCCGCTCGCCGTTCCGGCACACCTACATCGTCGAGCTGGCAAATGACTACATAGGCTACATCCCGGATGAGGAGGGGTTCGCTCTGGGAGGATATCAGGTCTGGACCGGATTTCACAGCTGGGTCGAGAGGGGAACAGGCGAGAGGATAGTCAATGAGGCCGTGAGACTTCTGTCTCGCCTCCGCAAGGGCGGAAGCCGATGACGGAGGACTTCAGATGAGACACTGTGTTGCCTGACTCATCCCTCGGTCACACAAGGATGTCGCATGGCTCTGGAGATACGATCCTGGATCTTGGTTGACCTAGCCCCAAGGGAGACTCGATCCTGCCCGCGATTGCGGCCCCCGAGGTTGGTTCCCGCCTTCATTTGTTGCCCAGTCCTACGCGCCAGGTGCTGCCTCTTGGTCTGATGAACAGTTCCGGAAGTGCCAAGAAAGCGAGGCTCGAACCCAACAGAACCACCGCCCACTCCGCCGCTCCAAGTGCGACTGTCCCGAAGAGGCTTTGGAAGAGGGGTGTGGAAACGATCGCCACCTGGGCCATGGCAGACAATGCTATCGCGGCCAGCAGCCATCCGTTGGATCCTGGGCTCAGCCGGAAGACGGACCTCGTCTCCGAGCGGCAGTTGAACACCGCTATGAGTTCGAAGAAGACTATCTGGGTAAAGACCATCGTCCGGGCAACGACCTCGTCCGCTGCAGAGAGGCCCCAGTGGAACACCATCCCCGCCCCTGCCAACAAAAGCAGCGTTGAAGCAAGGATGAAGAGCTTGTAGCCGGCCAGTAGTCCTGCCCTGGGCTCCCTCGGCTTTCGACGCATCACGTCAGGGTCGGGCGGGTCGAAGCCCAAAGCCGCCGCAGGCAGTCCGTCGGTCGCGATGTTGATGAACAGTATCTGGACCGGGAGGAGAGGCAAGGGCATTCCAAGGAAGGTGGCAGCGGGTATCAGGAAGACTTCGGCGAAGTTTACGGCGAGAAGGAATCGGATGAACTTTGTTGTATTATCGTATATCCGCCTCCCCTCCTCGACCGCTGTCACGATGGTGGCGAAGTTGTCGTCCGCAAGGATCATGTCAGATGCCTCCTTCGCCACCTCGGTGCCTGTGATGCCCATGGCGACGCCGATGTCCGAGATCTTGAGCGCCGGGGCGTCGTTCACCCCGTCCCCCGTCATGGCTACGATGTGGCCTTTCCTCTTCAGGGCTTTCACTATCCTGATCTTGTGGTCCGGCGAAACCCTTGCGTAGATGACGACCTTCTCGACGATGTTCTCGAGCGCCTCGTCGCTCATTGCATCGAGCTCCGCCCCGGACAGGACGAGTCCTGGCTCCTTGAGGAGGCCGAGTTCCCTGGCGACGGCGACGGCAGTCGAGCTGTGATCGCCGGTGATCATGACAACCCTGATCCCCGCCTCTTCGCACTTCGCTATCGCGCTCTTCGCCTCCTCCCTTGGCGCGTCGATCATGCCGAGCAGGCCAAGGAAGACCATGTCCTTCTCCACGATCGCGGGATCGTACCGGTCCGCCGTCGGCAACACCTTGTACGCAGCCGCGAGCAGCCTCAACCCCTCGGCGGCCATCTCCTGGTTCACGCCCAGGATCCTGTTCTTCTCCTCCGGCGTTAGGGTGTTCTCCACGCCCTCGGCGAGCGTGCGGTCACAGCACTCCAACACGGCCTCTGGCGCTCCCTTCATGTAGGCCAGGACGCCCTGGCGAGGGGATCTGTGGATCGTCGTCATTTTCTTCCGCTCGGAGGAGAACGGCACCTCGAAGATGCGTGGAGATGAGTTCCTGAGTTCCCCAAGCATTATCCCTGATTTGGCGGCTGCAACCAGGAGCGCGGCCTCGGTGGCATCCCCCTTGATTTTCCATGAGCCGTCCTCGGCAACGAGATCTGCGTCGTTGCACAGCGCCACCGCGACCATCAGCTTCGAGATCCCATCGTCAGTGAGTCCGTCGACGGGGGCTCCGTCTCGGAGGAGTCTCCCATCGGGCCTGTAGCCCTCCCCGGTGACCTCGACCCGTCCAAGTCCCACGTACAGTTGCCGGACCGTCATCTCGTTCCTAGTCAACGTGCCCGTCTTGTCAGAGCAGATCACGGTGACCGAGCCGAGAGTCTCGACCGAGGAGAGCCTTCGAACGATGGAGTTCTTCGAGGCCATCCGCGATACCCCGAGGGCGAGGGTGACGGTAACCACCGCGGGCAACCCCTCGGGGACAGCTGCGACGGCCAGGCTGATCGCGATCATGAGGACCTCGAGGATGTCGCGTCCCCCCAGTGCCTCGGCTACGAAGATGGCAAGGGCAACGGCGACGACGACCAGGCCAATCTGTTTGCCAAAAGTCCCCAGCCTCTTCTGAAGGATGGTTTGCGTCTCCTCCTCGGCTTGGACAAGCTCGGCTATCTTCCCGAGCTCGGTTCTCATCCCGGTGGCGACGGCCACCGCCCTTCCCTTGCCGCTCGACACGTTCGTGCCCATGTAGAGCATGTTGCCTCGATCGGCGAGCGGCGTATTCCTGCCGAGAACGCGCGTGAGCTTCTGGACGGGGGTGGATTCCCCTGTAAGGGAGGATTCATCGATCTCAAGGCCTACGGCGTGGATCAGCCTGGCATCAGCCGCAACCCTGTCTCCCGCCCCGAGGACCAGAACATCGCCCGGAACGACCTCCCGAGCGGGAAGCTCGAGCCGTTCGCCGTCCCTCACCACATGTGCCTTGGACGCGGTCAGCCGCTTCATCGCGTCAAGTGCCTTCTCAGCGCGCGTCTCCTGTACGAAGCCGAGAATGCCGTTGGCCAGAAGTATCACGGCGATTACGATGGCATCGGCCATCTCGCCTATCAGGGCTGAGAGGGCAGTGGCTGCAAGGAGTATCAGGACTAGGATGCTCTTGAACTGGCTCAGGAAGGTCCGCAGTGGTGATGCTCGCCTGGCCTGCGCAAGCTCATTCGCGCCGTATTGTTGGAGCCTCTTCTCGGCCTCCGGGGCGGCAAGCCCTTGATCTGATGTCGCAAGGAGCTGTTGCACCTCTGTCACGGGAAGTGCATGCCATGGGACGCCATCGGTGGTGCGGAAAGGGCTTATGGCCACGGCTTTCCCTCACATGTTGCTTGGACTGCAGCTGGGTGGATCTGGCTTGAGGCGCAAAACCTGAACTTCAATGGTTTCATCATCCAGAAGGCTCTGGCGCCGTCAGGCCGGATCGCCCAGCCAGCTGACGGAAAGCCCCTGACGGCTCACCATTTAACTGTGGTCTGTACAATGCGCCCGGGGCCTTGGGCATGGGTGCCTGGGATGAACTGGAAAGCCTGGCCTTTGATCAGTGCAGGATCGCCAGGGAATCGCGCCGAGGCGAGACCTCAATTGCGCTTGATTCCGTCAAGACCGTTGGAGGCTGTAGCCAACTGTCGCTGTCGGACGGGGTCGTGGCCTCAGCGGTGGTCTGCTTGAGCGTTCCCGGGTTGACGCCTCTATGCGGCTCCTTTGCGATGGCGAGGACGGATGCGGAGTACAAACCGACGTATCTTGCCTATAGGGAGGGACCTGCCCTAGTCAAAGCCCTCAGCCTGCTTCCCGCAGCCCCCGACGTCCTGCTGGTCCCCGCGGCGGGAATCGATCATCCAAGGCGGCTGGGCATGGCGCGGCACATCGGCTACCTGCTGTCCATCCCCACCGTCGGAGTGACCCGTGCCCCGCTGGTTTGCCAGGATGTCGCTGGGCGGTCCCGCGGTGCAGAACGAACATGTGTGGCTTTCCGGTTGGGGCCGGGAAGGGCACCGGTATACGTGTCCCACGGATGGGGCATCGATACCCGGACATCCGTCGAGATCGTTCGAACGTGCACAAAGGACCACAGGATGCCCGAGCCCATTCACCAGGCAAAGGGTCTCTGCAGAGAGAGGACGAGCCTCGTCGCGTCCACGCAGGCCGGAGCCTAGCCTGGCTCGGTGCCTGTCTGCCTGCCTTGGGCATCGGCCGGGATACGGCATCTGGGGCACATCGCGTAGCCTTTGGCATCAGTGTCCAGGATCGAGTTGGAGAAGAACATCACGCATCTTCGATCTCTGCAGTGTCCAAGACCGAGGAGATGCCCGAGTTCATGGGCGGATTCGATGAGCGCTCGCCGGAGGAGCAGCGACCGGTTCGTTGGAAGTCCGTAGAACGAGGCCTCAAGCCGATGCGTTGACACAATCGCCACGCCCTGTATTGGGCTTGCTAAGCCGAAGACGAAGTTCAGATCCGGAACGTAGAGATCGACGGCAGTAAGCCCGACCTCCAGGTCGGATCCCACCAGACCTTGGGATTTCTCGAGAGCTGGGGTGAAGTCCTCTGCCCTGTACTGCAGCGTGGCAACCCTGCGCGTGCGCGCATTGGGCAGATCGAGCGCTTCAGACAGGACCAGGAACCTGAGGAACGGGTAGCTTTCCCCAAGAACCGACGCCATCTCGCTGACGAGACCTAGGTCAACTCGATCGAATCTGACCAGCGCAACCGACCTAGCTTCCTTCCTTGGGCTCAACTATCATGGCAACCTCGTCGCAATCTGGGAACTTCGGGCACCTGATGCACTCGGCCCATATCTTCTGGGGCAGCTCGGATTTCTCGACCGTCCTGAAGCCGACCTTCTCGAAGTAGCCCGGTATCGCCGTCAGGATGAACACCTTCTTTATGCCCAGGGCCGGCGCCTCCGACAGCACCTTGCCGATGAGATCCATCCCGACTCGCTTGCCCAGGTGGTCGGCCCGCACCGCCAGTGACCGGAGTTCGGCTAGGTCGTTCCAGAAAATGTGGAGCGCGCACGATCCCACAACCTCGCCCCCGTCCTCCGCCACGTGGTAATCCCTTATGTTCTCGTATATCTCGCTCAGCGAGCGGGGGAGCATCCTGTTCTCTGACGCATATGCATTGATGAGTTTCCTTATCTCCTCGGCATCCCTCACGGTTGCCTTCCGGATCCAGACTGTCATCTCCGACTCCTCCAAACAGGGCCTGAAAAATATCAGCCGAATGGGTTCACGGGCTCCCTGACCGCCCAGGTCAACACCGGGCAAAGCTTGGTGCAGGACGCACAGTGCGTGCATTCCCCGCCGATCCAGCTCTTGCCGTCAATGATCTCTATCGCTTTCCTGTGGCATGAGCCCACGCAGGTGCCACACCCCACGCAGTATCTCGCCTTTACCATGCAGTAGGCCGCCTTCCGCCCCACCTCCCTCAGAAGATCCCTATCTTGGCAGGGCCCCAAGACCATCCTTCCCTC
>Ga0172364_10004119_pt1 | contig 11576 bp, 6 predicted proteins | sample LakKivSesite10cm_FD_114545 | JGI IMG/M metagenome (GOLD analysis project Ga0172364, IMG submission 114545) | Sediment microbial communities from Lake Kivu, Rwanda - Sediment site 10cm | ecosystem: Environmental > Aquatic > Freshwater > Lake > Sediment | place: Rwanda: Western Province, Lake Kivu... | reverse complement strand
ACTAATGCGAGTTAGGGGATTTACCCAAGACGACGCCCACATCTTTTGCACAGCAGAACAAATCGATGAAGAGATACTGAAACTTCTAGATTTCACAGAACATATTCTGCAGAGATTTGGCTTTCACGAATTCAATGTCTATCTTTCAACCAGAAACCCAAAACAGCCTGAAAAATATATGGGTTCTGAAGAAGACTGGAGCACAGCTCAAAGAGCCTTAGCTGAAGCCCTCAAAAATAAGGGAATCACATACCGCGAAATGCAAGGAGAAGCCGTATTCTACGGTCCAAAAATCGCCATCAACATAGTTGATGCTTCTGGTAGAGAATGGCAATGCACAACCATCCAGTTTGACTTCAACTTGCCAAAATGCTTCCACATAACTTACACAGGTCAAGATGGGAAAGAGCATGAAGTATTGATGATTCATAGAGCGCTCCTCGGAGCTATAGAACGTTTCTTTGCTATTCTAGTAGAACATTACGAAGGACACCTTCCGACATGGCTTGCTCCCATACAAGCGAAAATATTGCCTATCAGCGATAGTTATATGTCATACGCCAAGAAAATACATGAAAAACTCCAAGCTTACAGAATAAGATCGGAGATTGATAGTAGCGCCTCTACCATCAGCTACAAAATCCGAGAAGCTGAAGTTCAGAAAATTCCTTACATAGTGATCTGTGGTAAACGTGAAGCGAAGTTAAAGAAAATGTCAGTTAGAAAACATGGAACAGGAAACGTAGGTCTATTAACAATTAGAGAAGTAGCTCAGAACATTAAAAATGACTGTGGCTAACAAAACAACACTATAGAAAGAGCAAAATCCTACTGCCTAGCAAGAGATTTTAGTATATCTTACACACATAAATAACTAGGCTAAGAGCAAAAATGACGCAACGACATCTAGACGAATTCTCACATAGAGAAGCCAAACCTTCAAAAGAAATTGAAGCGAAAGCCATGCCTTTCATGGAAGCTGTGGCAAAAGAAAAGAAAAAGCAAGGTTTTCCACCATTGGCGCCTGAAAATCTACCGCTCTCATATTTTGTTTCAGCCACATATGATGGAAAAGCTAAAAAAGCCTTAATCAAACTCTATGAACCCGTTTCAGCCCAAATCTATTTCTGGCTTGACAACACTAGCCACAAACCATATTGCTTAACCAACCTTTCGCCAATAGAACTTGAAAAAATAACTAGGCTAATGCACCATCCTGGATTTGACCATTTTGAAATCGTGGACAAATTCGACCCATTATTAAACAAGAACGTCAAGGTTACTAGTGTCATAGCCACTGACCCTTTGGCTATTGGCGGTCGCCCAACAGGATGCATAAGGGACATAATTGTAGAAGACTATCCAAAAGCCGCTGAGACACCAATCGTCCAAGAACCAAAAGTGTGGGAATCTAAGATAAAATATTATCAATGTTACATCTACGACAAAGAATTCTTGCCAGGAATGATATACGAGGTTAAAGATGGCAATTTAGTCCTAAAAAATATAGAAAAAACTGAAAAAAATGTTGCGCAAATACAGAAGACTTTTGAGAATGCAACAACTGAGGAGTTACAATTCATTGAGCAGTGGGCAAGGTTATTGGAATATCCCGCGCCAAAGTTTCTCTGTGTAGCCTTAGACATTGAAGTCTACACGCCTATTCCAACAAGAATGCCTGACCCTCGAGAAGCTGCCTACCAAGTTGTTTGCGCTTCAATGTATGGCTCAGACGGAAAAAAGAGAGTTCTACTTTTAAAACGAGAAGGCGCCCGCGAAGGAGACGAACATCTGCCAGCGGAAGTGACTTTAGAATATTTTGATTCTGAAGAAAAACTAATCAAAACCATTTTTGACGCTTTGTGGAGTTATCCCTATGTCATAACCTTCAACGGCGATGACTTCGACCTACGTTACTTAACCCATAGAGCACAAAACCTCGGTATTAGAAGAGACGAAATCCCAATAGAGGTTGGAAAACGTGTCTGCCTACTAAAGTATGGAGTTCACATAGATCTTTACAAGTTCTTCTTCAACCGCTCAATCCAAATTTACGCCTTCAACAACCGTTACCGAGATGTAACCCTTGACGATGTAGGCAAAGCTCTAGTTGGAATGGAAAAGATTAGACTGGAAAAGAGTCTGGGAGAATTATCTTACACAGAACTTGCCAAATACTGTTTCAGGGATGCTGAAATTACCTTTACGCTGACAAGTTTTGAAGACGAGTTAGTTATGAAACTCATTCTCGTGCTAGCCAGAATTAGTAGTATGCCGATGGAAGATGTGAGCCGACAAGGAGTTTCTCGTTGGATAAGAAATTTCATGCATCGCGAACACCGCAGAAGAAACATGCTTATCCCAAACATAGAAGATATCCTCGCGGTAAAGGGCAAAACAGTCACGAAAGCAATAATTAAAGGTAAAAAATACAAAGGCGCGATAGTTGTTGAACCTGTGCCAGGCGTTCACTTCAATGTCTCGATCATGGATTTTCCAAGCCTATACCCGTCAATAATAAAGGTGTGGAACCTTGGTTACCAGTCTATATTGTGCCAGCATCCAGAATGCCGTAGCAACCTTATTCCAGATACGCCTCACTGGGTCTGCACCAAAAAACGAGCATTAGAAAGCCTCTTAATTGGTTCACTTAGAGACTTGCGAGTACAATGGTACAAGACTAAATCTAAAGACAAGGCTTTATCAAATGAACTGCGAAGCTGGTACAACATCATTCAAGGAGCGCTTAAAGTAATATTGAACGCAAGCTATGGCGTCTTCGGTGCAGACTCGTTTGACCTTTATTGTCCACCAGTTGCCGAAGCAACAGCAGCCATCGCTCGGCACTCGTTGACTCAAATACTGAATAAGGCGGAAGAGCTTAACATTCAAGTCCTCTACGGCGACACAGACAGCATCTTCCTAAAAAATCCCTCAAAAGAACAAATTGAAGAGTTAGCCCATTGGACTGAACACGAGTTAAAAATGAGTTTAGATGTGGACAAGGTTTACAGATACACAGTGTTCAGCTCGCGGAAGAAGAATTATCTTGGAGTTTTAGAGGATGGAAGCGTTGACGTTAAAGGATTAACTGGCAAGAAGAGGCACATCCCAGTGTTCATTAAAAAAGCCTTTGACAAAATGAAAGAACGCCTAGCCATGGTAAAAACACCAGCAGACTTTGAAAAAGCCAAAAAGGACATAAGCGAAATTGTCCGCGACTGTTACACGCGATTAAAGAGACGAGAATGGGAAAGCCTGAGCGATCTAGCATTTAATGTAGTTTTAGGCGAAGAACCAGAACGCTACACAAAAACAACCCCGCAACATGTCAAAGCCGCAAGAATACTGAAAGAAAATGGAATAGAGCTGAAAGCTGGTGACTTAATAACCTTTGTAAAGGTTATTAAAGAACCGCACGTAAAACCGGTGGAATTGGCAAATAATAATGAAATTGATGTTGACAAGTACATAGCTTATCTACATTCAACGTTTGACCAGGTATTAGATGCGCTGGGCTTAGACTTCGACGAAATCATAGGATTGACGAAATTGGAACGCTTCATGTAACACTTTTCTTTGCTATCAATCGTTTCAATACCTTAGTCAATGGATAGCCAAGAACAATTATACTGATTACTGAACCAGTTCCTATGCCTAACCACCAGATCCAAAGCTCCATTCCAGTCAATGCTGCCAGATAAGTCCCAACGATGAAGGTTATCGCAAAAGTCGCTGCTACGCAGCCAAGAAACTCGTTTATAGCTTTACCATGTTTCCAGAGACCTATTTTCCACGCTAGTATGCCAGCAATAAAGTTTGCCAAGGAGCCGAGGGTGATGTCTGTTAAAATACTTGGCATGGGGCTTACAACATTAGATATTGCGCAACCCACAGAGACTCCTACCACGGCTGGCCACCCAAACACTATAGACAATGGAATCAAAGCATCCGCAATCCTCACTTGGATCAGTTCAAAACTAATTCCCGCCAAAATCAAAACAAGAACTGCGTACAACCCTGCAAAAATCACTGTTAAGGCAATGTCTTTACTGTTTATTCCCAATTTTTCACCTCCTACGCCCGGGGTTTATAATGGCGGAACGGGTGGAGGCCCACTCACCCGCCAGACATTCCTATGCACATAATTCTAAGCTATTAATGTTACTGAGAGTCACTTATTAGAAACACTCACCCCACTCATTTCTTCTCTGGTTTTGGCTTGAACTGTCACAGCGTATGTCGCTTCTGCTGTTACTTCTACAGCCACATCTTCTACCGGAATTTTAGTAGGTGACAGCGATCATGAGAGAGCGGAGAAGCATTCAAAATCGTTATGGCAACAACCATTGAATAAACAAGGCCGCAAAAGTTGAAGCCCCCACCAAAAGTGAAATTATCCCAACTACTTGCCGCTCAGTCAAGTAACGATGATGAGTAATAAGGGTAATCATACTTCTTCTATGATCCGAAAACAGCTTTTTACCATCAAAAGAAACAGAAGCCTTTGTTCTGAAAAGGAAATAATTTAACAGAATCAAAGAAGAGTTAAAAATGTAGGGCAGAATAGAAACAAGCAGAACAGTTTTTGTGTCTGAAATGATAGCAAATGAAGCTAAAGTTATTCCAACAGCGAAAGATCCTGCATTGCCAACGAAAATTTTGCCCAGAAAATTAAAAAAGCCGAGCAAAAGCCACACAATCAAGGGAACGTATAACAGGATTGCCTTTGATCCAGAAGGATCAGCCATCAGGGAAGCAGACATTAGCCCTATCATGACTATTGCTGGGCATATTGTTTCTAAACCGTTCAATCCTCCAAGCTGGTTCACAGTGTTTGTAGTAACAGTCACAATAAGCGGAATAACCACGAAGAAGTAGTACATACCAAAATCTATGATCCCTACAAAAGGAATTGTTATATAAGTACGCGGTGGAGGTTGCACTCTGGTTGTTAATGAAATAAGTGGTATCGCCGCTATGAGCGGAAAAAAAGCCTTGTAACGCCACCGCAAATCCATCCAATCATCAAGCAAACCCATGAAACCCCCAAATAAGATGCAAACAGCCAAAGTTAAAGCTGGAGAAACATTATCGGATGACAGTTGAAAGTAATACAACAGGAAGAGATATGTTACGCTAGCTAGAACGTATATTACACCTAGGCCGTTTGGAATTAAAGGCTTGTTTGGCTTATGATTGTCAGGAACTTTGGGAAACAAAATTCAAACCTCTGCTATTCAGGGTGGTCTAGATCATATTTTGCATAGTCCACTTCATATAGGCACACTAAGGCGTCCAGATACACAGTCTCTCCTGTTGATTGTATTGTTCCTAGCGTGGCCACTTGGCCTCCGAAGAAGTGTGGGTTCTTGAAATATGTAAGTGTAGGAGCAGTGTACCCTGAGATTTGAGAGCTTTTTCCGTTCTCCATCAATTTGTAAATTGTTGTGTTTTGTCCTGAGTCGTTCCATTGGAACAAACCTGATGTAGAGTTAGCGTACCCAAAGGTGTTGTATTCCGTGTTATTTCCCCATTCTTTGTATTCCCATTCAGGCCATTCAGGTGTGTATAATTCGCGAACTGTTCTGGACGAGTTGGCAATTCTCGCCATCCACATCCACTTTCCTTCATCTCCTCCAACTGAATAATCTCGACCTGTGCTGGCAAATGTTGTGAACACTAGGATGTAGGCTGGAGGTCCATGAGGACCGTTAAACTGTTCTTTAAGTATCCTCATTGATTGTGTTTCAGTCGACATGTATACTCTGCCTATCAGCCCTATTTGAGTAGTGTTTATTGTAGCGTTGTCGGCAAGGGATGTCACATTGCCGAGTATTGTTAGCCAATATCCATAGTCCCACCAGCTGCATACAACAGTCGCAGATGAGGAAGGAAGATCACTCAGCCACTTTAACGCATCCATCCACACTCTTATAGGCTGGTTGGGTACTAATGAGAGGCTTCCCGCTGTAATAGTAATTGGAACATATGCTTGCATATACACTTTGGGCATGCCCCCAGATTGAGGTGAAAAAGCAAAGTTTGCCATTAGGATAAGGAATACTAGGAAGATAGTGGTCCCGCTAAACTCTTTTCCAACATGTTCCAAACTATACTTTTTTTTCGTAACGATTTTCGGCGGTTCTTTCAACAATGTGACAAATGGTTTTAATATTCCTATTATTCCAATAGCTGCAAGAAGACCAAAGGCCGGAGCTACAAGTACAAGCAATCGGACCATGGAACCGGCAAAGTAAAGGGATGTTAGACCAAAAATCAAAACAAATAAGTTTCTGTTATCAAGATTTCTCAGGACGAAGAAAAAGCCTACTATGAAGAATATTATTCCTATGCCAAACTCGTAATATATGGAACCCCAAGCTGTTATTCGATGCTCCGCCACAGATTCTGTAAGTGGAGAGGCTGCCCGGACGATTGGGTCTATAACCGAGATAAACTTTCCAGTTATACTTCCCATGTAACCCAGCTGCCAAATCACAACAAAACCACTAACTAGCAAAACCAGAAAAGCAATTACAAAAATGCTCTTCGACTTTGCAGTTGTCAAAGCTCTAAAAACTTCACAGAAACAGAGCACTGCAAATACGCCTGCAATGGGCAAAACAGCAATCGTCCTAAGATAGGTAAGTGTTAGTCTAGGAACATTTATCGCAATGAACAACCCTAATCCAAAAGTCAAACTATATGACAAAAACAACTGTTGCGTGTATCTTTTAAGCAAAATCAACACAAAAACAAAGAGAACTGTAAGACCGAGAAGGTAATATGCGGCACCCCATCCAGCACACAAATATCCTAAGGTCAATCCGGAGCCAATTGCATATTTCGCAGATGAGGACAGAGACCTATTTTCTTCAATTGCTCTTAAAAACAAGAATGCAAACAGCACAAGAGCAAATATTCCTATTGTTTCGTCATCGAAAAACCCAAGGGATGTTCGCTGAATGTATGAAGGACTTAAAGCTAAGAAAAGGGCTGCAAATAGTCCAACTGAGTTTCCGCCGATGTCCTTGCCCAAAAAATAAATCGCGAAGCAAGCCAACGTACCCATTATGGCTGGAAAGAGTGCGCAGAAATCCATCAGTTGAATGTTTACACCTAGTGTTGAAATTATTTCATAGAAAAACGCTGCCGTAAAAGGTAACCCTGGATATCCCGTTGTTGCATATATTCCACTTGGGTACCAGCGTTGTATGTCATACCATCCAGGGGATGGCCAAGCCCATGAGATAAACCCGTTTTTTATTACATATTCTGTGAAACGATATTGAAAGTAAGGGTCAAATTCTGATAGGTGCGTTGAGCCGGCTTGTATTTCCCATTTTATTGGAAATATGCGCAGAATGAAAGCTACAAGAAGTATGAGTAGCAATGCTGAAAAGGTCATTAATGATCCGTGACTTATTCTGATTTGCAGTTTTCCTAAACTTTTCAGACCGTTAATAATGTGTTCTTTCGATAGGATTTCTTTAATCCTCATTGCGAATCCATCTCTTCTACACAGATTATTGAGGTGTTTTATTTCCCTTACGGTTAACGGATGTTTTAGATGACATATGTCAACCTTATATACCTTTTGCGATGTTACGTTGGGGTTTTTCGCTTATAACCATAATTTTCATCGTCATAAAACGGAAAAGACACAATTTTTCCCTTTACGAGCTTATCGCGTATCTTCACGTTAACAATATTTCCCTCTTGGATTTGGGATGTCTGAATATAAGCGGTTCCTACGCCACATTTGAGCAGGGGCGAAAATGTTCCGCTTGTTATGTGTCCTATTTTTTCGTTTTTATCGCTGTAGATTTCATAGTTTGGTCGTGGTATTCCCTGCTCGATTATCCGTATTCCGGCACGTTTGCGTTTGATTCCTTCATTTTTCTGTTTCAGCAGTGCCTCCTTTCCCACGAAGTTTTCCTTTTGGAATTTCACTACGAAACCCAGCGCTGCTTCTAAAGGATTCGTGCTTTCATCGATATCGTTTCCATATAGGCACATTCCAGCTTCAAGCCTTAACGTGTCTCTTGCTCCCAATCCGCATGGTTCTATTCCGAAGGTTTTACCAGCTTCGAGAATGGCATGCCACAGCTTCACAGCGTTATCTGGATTTGCTAATGAGGCATTCCATATGAAAACTTCAAATCCATCCTCGCCAGTGTACCCTGTTCGAGAGAGAAAAACATCTACATTTGCCAATCGCGAATGGGCACATTTGAATCGTTCAATTTTGCTTAAATCTTCTGTGGAAATTTTTTGAAGGGTTTTTTCGGCGTTTGGACCCTGAACAGCGAACATTGCTACATCGTCTGAAATTTCTTCGATTTTTACGTTGAAGCCTTTAGCATTTGTAACCAGCCAATTGTAGTCTTTTTCTCTGTTGGTTGCATTGGAGACCATCATGAACTTTTCCTGTTCCAAGCGGTATACTACAAAGTCGTCTATTATGCCGCCGTTTTCCTTGCACATGACTGAGTATTGGGCGCTGTTGGGTGACAGCTTAGAAACGTCGTTTGTTATTATGTAGTTTAGAAAATGTTCAGAGTCAGCGCCTTTGATTATTACCCGTCCCATGTGAGAAATGTCAAAAATGCCAACGCTGTTTCGCACTGCCAAATGTTCAGGTATTACGCCCTTATACCATATGGGCATTTCAAAACCTGCGAAAACCGTTAATTTCGCTATTTGTTGATGAACTCGGTAAAGTTGGATTCTACGGTTTTTTTCTGCCAAAATTTTTCGCTCCCTTGTCCCTTGCCAACATCTTATTTTATGGGTTTTACTTCAACATTAATGGGTATGAGTGAAAGTTTTTTGCCGCATTTTGGACATTTTCCATCATTTTCGTGTAAAATTTCGTCGGGTGGTCTCAGTTCAGCACCATCATATAAAACGTGGCCACATTGTTGACATATGACACGTTGGGGCAAGTCAATACACTCCGCGTGACAGTAAAGAATAAGCATCTACGGCATATTTATTGGTTTGCCAATCAAAATCTGCCGCTCCACAATTCGGCACAAAACTTTTAATTTTAGATAGCACTTAATTCTGGAAACCGTTTCCATTACGTCTAAATGGTTTGTGTACGCATGGAAAAGTACACGCTAATCATCACTGAAAAGCCTGATGCGGCGCAAAGAATAGCCTCTGCTCTTGATGCACAAGAAAAAGCAAAGAAAATGGAACATGATGGAGTTCCATATTATGTGGCAAAACGGGATAAGGAGATAATTGTTGTTCCGGCTTTAGGACATTTATATACGGTTGCTGAAGAAAGAAAAGGGAGAAACTATTACCCTGTTTTTAGTTTTAAATGGTTGCCAAGACATGTTGCCGAAAAAGGTGCAGAACAAACTCGTGCATGGCTTGAAACTGTTTCAAAACTGGCAAATGACGCTGATACGTTTGTTGATGCATGTGATTACGACATTGAAGGAAGCATAGTCGGATACTGCCTACTAAAATATGCATGCAACAACAAAGAAAACATCTCAAAACGCATGAAATACTCAACGCTAACCAAGGAGGAACTAGAGAAATCCTATGCTGAAATGTTGCCACATCTGGACTTTGCCCTCATAGAGGCTGGACGCACAAGACATGAAGTTGACTGGCTCTACGGCATAAACCTCTCACGGGCATTAACGATAGCAGCAAGAGAGTGGAGCGGAAAATACACAACACTAAGCACAGGAAGAGTACAAGGTCCAACACTCAGATTCCTCGTCGCTAGAGAAAAAGCAATCAGATGCTTCGTGCCAACCCCTTACTGGAACATAAAAGCAGAAACAGAAATAGCTGGCTCAATTTTTCAGGCAGAATACGAAAAGAAAATCATCGAAACCAAAAAAGAAGCAAACGCTATAATTGACGCTTGCAAAGGAAAAAACGGGGAAACAGAAAAAGTAGATGTCAAAAAATTCCAGCAAATGCCACCAACACCCTTTGATTTAGGCGCCCTCCAAAGCGAAGCCTACAGCCTCTTCGGCTATACACTAATGCATACTTCAAACATCGCTCAACGCTTGTACCTCGACGCCTTAATCTCTTATCCAAGAACAAGCAGCCAAAAACTCCCACCGGCAATAAATTATGAGGCAATACTAAAAAACCTAAACAAGGTTTCTGAATACAAGAAACTTACAGCGGAACTTCTCGCAAAAACAGAATTAAAGCCCAACGAAGGAAAGAAAGAAGATCCAGCACACCCAGCTATATATCCAACTGGAAACTTGCCAGAAAGAGTCCTAGAAACCTCTGAAAGAAACATTTGGGACCTTGTCATTCGAAGGTTTATGACGGTTTTTGGCGAACCAGCCATAAGGCAAAGCATCAAAGTCTGCATTAACATAAATGGATACCGCTTTTACCTACGGGGAAGACAAACTTTGAAAGAAGGCTGGCTACGCTTCTATGAACCTTACGTAAGGTCAGAAGAAGTATTATTGCCCCAAATAGAAGAAGGACAAGCAATCAACGTCAAAAAAGTGATTATAGAAGATAAGTTCACTAAACCGTTACTGCGATATAATCCGAGTAGCCTCCTTAAAAAAATGGAAGAAGCGGAAATCGGAACAAAAGCCACAAGAGCAGGCATTATACAGACACTCTACGACAGAAAATATGTTAGAGACGAAAGAATTACCGTAACAGACTTAGGCTTCGAGGTTCTCGAGGTCCTCGAAAAATATTGCCCAACAGTTGTTTCAACAAAAATGACAAAAGAACTTGAAGAAAAGATGAATAAGATTCAAATAAACGGCGAAAAAAGAGAAAATGTTCTTGTAGACGCCGTTGAAATCCTTAAACCAGTAGCAGACGAGTTGAAGGACAAAGAGAAAATAATCGGTGAACAACTAAGCAACGCAATAAAAAAGGCAAAACTCGAAGAAAGAACCATAGGCGCTTGCCCAATTTGCAATAGCGGAAAACTCATGATGATATATTCGAGGAGAACTGGCAAACGTTTCGTTGGATGCACAAACTACTTCAAAGGATCATGCAAAGCATCATTTCCACTTCCACAGAAAGGCACTGTGAGACCCCTTGGAAAGAACTGTCGCGGATGCGGTTGGCCTACGGTACAAGTTCGAATGACGGGAAGGCGTCCATGGATGCTGTGTTTGAATCCAAAGTGTCCATTGAAAGAGGAAAGGAGAAAGAAAATTGAACTGCAAAATATGTAGTAGAGAAGCTGGCGAGAACGGTTATTGCGAGTTGCACATTAAAGCCTATGAAACAATTGTTAAAAAATATGAACTTTGGAAAATGGCGTTGGAAAGCTCTTGGAAAGAGTATTTAAGTGAGATTGCCAAGAATCCTTTAACAGGAGAATGGGCTAAAGAAGTGGTGGAATACCTCCTTAATAGTGGAGAAAAACAAAATGTCACGAGCGGTTAAGAAAAAAATCTCATCAACGTCTTTTTCTCTAAACAGATTATACCGAAGAATTTCAACAATGAAACCATCAACTTTTATTCTTTCAATAATAACGATTGCTATCGCAATATTTCTGTTTGGCGGCGGCGTATATGACTTAACAGTGAAGCCTT
>Ga0172364_10004117_pt1 | contig 11579 bp, 12 predicted proteins | sample LakKivSesite10cm_FD_114545 | JGI IMG/M metagenome (GOLD analysis project Ga0172364, IMG submission 114545) | Sediment microbial communities from Lake Kivu, Rwanda - Sediment site 10cm | ecosystem: Environmental > Aquatic > Freshwater > Lake > Sediment | place: Rwanda: Western Province, Lake... | reverse complement strand
TTACAAATTTTAGTACATAATCCCAGAGGACATCTGCTTCAACTTTGGATAGTCCATACCCATCAATTACATTCTGTTTAAAGCAGCCCTCTGGTGACTTAACCATATCAGTATTATCATTAATATTCATTGTCATATGACCTCCTTTGTCTATGGTCTATTATTGTAATATTATATACCTTAGACCTAGGGTCATATGAGCTATTAGTTATTTAGCAGATAACTTAATTGCTTTAACTCCATCCACTGTAAGTCGAGCAGGATCTGTCCCTGCATTTAAGGAACCATAAACCATATTTATTTTAGTAAGATCGGCCCCCAATTCCCCAGTAAATACAACAGTTTCAGGAGTATTTAAACCCCGTGTGCTCTTATAGCCCACAAAGTAGAATCACTTAAAGATTCTTTTATCTTTCGTAAATTCTGCTCAGTAATAATTGAGCCATCTTCCTCGTGAGATAAATAACCCTCAAGAAACCCCTCGGTTCTTGCTCCCCAAGATGGGTCAAAGTGTAAAGCACCGTCACCCCCCCAAGATTCACCTGTTTTTATATGGACAATATCCATAATAGGACATCCGGTACCGTATTGAAAAAATACCAAGGGCATGTTATTAACATATTAAATCTTTTTTTACTATAGCTACTTCTTTACTTTTCCGTACAAAATCTTCTAAAGATTTCTCCTCTTCGGGAGTCAATTTTCTTACTTTTTAGGTAAAATATCTTCTTGGTAAAATCTAATAACTAAATCATCACAATTTTTAAGATATTCGGTTCTATGAGAAGTTAATTGTTCCTTTTTATCCTGCCAAGAAATATTTTTTTGTTCGTTTAACTCGGTCATCTTTTCTTGTAAATAGGCCCTATTAATACCCGGCGTTGTCTTATTTTTACACCAAACTAAAATTTCCTCACTTATTTCATCTAACATTCTGTCAATCTTTTGATGAGTAAATTTATAACTATGCCCAGAAGTTAAATCACGATTTTTCTTAATAAGTTTCTCCTTGTCAACCTCATATTTTCTTCCTTCTACATAAGCTATTGCTTCTTCGTAACTGGTTTTTTCACCAAAACCTGCATCAAATCCTAATTCTGCAGCTAATTCTGGTTTTATGGCTTTACCTCCGATAACTATCTTAGCTTTGTCTCGAATTCCAGCAGCTTAGGTTAAATCAATAAATCTACCTAAAAGCTCTGCTACTCCATATCCTAAAGTTCTGCTTATTAAAATTATATATAGAAGATGAAAATATGAAGTTTCTGGCATACCAGTCTGTAAACACATCTTCAAGCCAGGACATATTGAATCATTTTGGGCTTATGTTAAAGAAAGATTAGCTAAATATCATAGAGTAAAACCCGACGAATTATATTTGCATCTTAAAGAACTTGAGTTTCGGTTTAACAATAGACGTAATAAAGATCTAGAAACAAAAATCTTAACTTATTTACTTGATTTTACGTCATTTTCTGGATAATTCCCAAAAAAATGCTCAATGACTTCAAAAATACCGAATATTCCGAACCTCTGAATTTTATTATATAAAATGACAGGCAACAAACCATCCTTTTTCTATTTCTCTTAATTCCGGTTCAAAATTGCGACATTTTTCCTTAACGTAAGGGCAACGAGTATGGAACCTGCACCCTGAAGGAATATTAATTGGACTGGGAATTTCCTCGGTTAGGGAGATGTATTCATGCTTTAAGTCAGGGTCAGGAATGGGTACGGCAGAGATAAGAGCTTTTGTATAAGGATGTTTTGGCGAATAACAAACTTTTTCTGAGCCTGCTATTTCTATTATTTTGCCCAGATACATTACAGCGATTCGCTCGCTTATGTGTTTTACTACGCTTAAGTCGTGGGATATAAATAGATATGTGAGAGAGAGTTGTTCTTTTAAGTCTTCTAATAAGTTGATAATTTGAGCCTGAATTGAAACGTCTAAAGCTGAGGAAGGTTCATCACATATTATGAACCTTGGTGATACTGCAAGAGCCCGAGCAATAGCAATTCTCTGTCTTTGCCCTCCACTAAGCTCGTGAGGATATTTGTTTGTGTATGTACTATCCAAACCCACTTCTTCTAATAACCTTATAATTTTAGCTCCCTTCTCTGTCTTATTTTTTACCAATTTATGAATTAGTAGGGGCTCCCCGACTATTTCTCCGATCTTCATGCGAGGATTTAACGAACCATAGGGGTCCTGGAATATAATCTGCATATCCTTGTATATTTCAATTATTTCTCTTTGCTTTAGTTTTGCTATATTCCTGTTCCGAAATATCACTTCTCCGCTCGTAGGATCTATTAACCTTAAAATACACATCCCCAGAGTAGTCTTGCCACATCCAGATTCTCCTACCAAACCCAAGGCTTCCCCTCTTTTAATATCAAAACTTACTCTATCTACCGCCTGGACATACCCTACTACCTTTGAAAAGAGCCCACCTCTTACTGGAAAATATTTTTTTAAATTTCTTACTTTAAGCAATACACCGTTTTCCAATCCTTTTACCTCTAATGTTCTAAATCTTAAATTATAATCAATTTCGGGTAACATCTACTGTTTCTTGAATAGTCTTAAAATTAATCGCCTCTTCTTTATTGTACATCCAACAACGTACAATATGGTTATCTCCAATTTTTTCCAGTTCGGGTTCTTTTTTTTTGCAAATATCTATTGCAAATTTACAACGCGGATGGAATAGACATCCCCGAGGTAGAGCTGCAGGGTCTGGTAACCTCTCTGGAATTACTTCTAACTTAATTCCTCTTGAAACATCTAACCTGGGAATTGATTTTAATAAGCATAAAGTGTATGGATGTTCTGGTTGGTGAAAAATTTTATTCACTGGAGCGTATTCTAAAACTTTCCCGGCATACATAACTACTACTTTATCTGCAACTTCAGCAATTACTCCTAAGTTATGTGTTATAAATAGTACCGATGTTCCTAATTTTTTCTGCAGGTCTTTAATCAAATATAAAATTTGCTTTTGTATGGTAACATCAAGTGCTGTAGTAGGTTCATCAGCGATTAAAAGAGAAGGATTAGAAGATAAAGCCATAGCAATCATTACCCTTTGTTTCATACCTCCACTCATCTCATAAGGATATTCTTTTACTCTCCTAAAAGGCTCTGGAATCTTTACTAACTTTAATATCTCTACCACTTTTTCCCAGGTTTTTCTTTTATCAAGTTTTTGATGCAATTTTATCGATTCAGCAATTTGATCTCCTATAGTTAAAACTGGATTAAGTGAAGTCGTAGGTTCCTGAAAAATCATAGATATCTCTTTTCCCCTTATTTTTTGCATTTGTCTTTCATTTAATTTTAGTAGGTTTTCACCATTAAAATAAACTTGTCCTGAAATTTTACAGGATGGAATAGGTAATAGACGCAATATCGATAATGCACATACGCTTTTGCCAGAACCACTTTCTCCTACCATCCCTAAAATTTCATTTTTTCTAATGCTAAAATCTACTCCATCCACAGCTTTAACTACTTTATCCTCCATATAAAAATGAGTTTTTAAATTACTTACAGAAAGTAGCATTTCATTTTTCCAGTTTTCTTTTTTAGCTCTTGTTTCCATTTAAAAATCCCTAATATTTAAACTATCTATTTTATTGGCACTTAACTTTATTTCCGGCCATAGTTTGACACTTTTTGTCTGCTTGATTTCCAAAAATCTTCCTGGAAAGCGAGTTTATGATTTTCGAAAGGCTTTTTTATCGATATCTGAATCACGCATAGAGACCGTAATTCCTAAGATCTACGAAACTATGGTACTATGGAAGTTAGCAATTAAGGAGGCGCAACAGAAGAAAATATTTGTCGTGCCTCCTCTCACACCTACTTAATGTTTAGCGATGTAGATATGGGTCATAACATATTTACCCCACATATCTCCCCAGCTTGCGATTCCCTTTTTATTAGGTTCTATTCCTTCACCTTTAAGGTAAGGTTTCCACACCGCAGAGTATAGTTGTTGAAAAGCAAAAACTGCTGGAGCTTCTTGAACTAGGATTTTCTCCGCTTTTCTATAATTTTCAATCCTCTTCTCCCAATCTTCACTAGAGTCGGCTTCACGAACAAGTCCATCGTACTCTGGATTAGACCAAGCATGACGCCCACCGGTAAGAAAGAGATCCATAAAGTTACTTGGATCCACATAGTCAAATTGATAAGCTAACAGGAAAAAGTTATGGGTATGTTTGTTCAGAGCATCCGTAAAGGTTTTAACCTCTATGGCTCGGGGTATAATATCAACCCCTAATGCTTCTTTGAAGTGGGCCTGCATATAAGTAGCTGCGGGTGTTTGCCATGCCATTAACTGTTCTTCTGCCCTTGTCCATAATTCTAACTTAGGGAATCCTTTTCCATCAGGATATCCTGCCTCAGCTAAAAGTTTCCTGGCTAATTCTATATCATATTCTGAGAGTTTTTTTGCTTCAGTAGGATCGTAACCGGGAAATCCTCTCATAAGTATTGAATATTCTGGTGACGCCAAGTCCACAAGAACCGTTGAACACAGCTCCTCTCTATTGAGTGCATGATTAAAAGCCTGGCGTACTTTCAAATTATCAAAAGGTGATTTTGTAGTGTCAAATGAAAGGTAGAAAACTCGAAACATTGGCCAGGAATATAACTGATCTGGAAGATTTTTCCTAGCGTAGACTAATTGACCTGGATTAAGGTCAGATCTATAAATTTCACCATTTAGATACGCAGGAAATCCTGTTTCCGCTTCAAATGTCCCGTATTTTAATATGATTTTTTGGAGATAAGGTTCCCAAAACCCGTTATAATAAGGGTTTTGGACAAAAGTAAGATGGCTCCCCTTAACCCATTCGGTTACTTTAAAAGGACCACTGCAAATCATGGTTTCCGCCTCAGTAGCGTATTCATCTCCGTATTTTTCTACTGCGTGTTGAGGAACAGGATAAAGCCAAATCAAAACCCCTAACAGATAGGGCTTCGGCACGTCGGTAGTGATAACAAGAGTATAATCGTCCAAAGCCTTTATCCCCAACTCTTCTAATGGTAATTCACCTTTTTCTACTTTATTCCAGTTCTTAATTCCTGCTGCGAAGCTCCAATACCAGCCAAAGTCATAACCCTGTTCAACACATCTATGTAAGGCAAATACATAATCGTGAGCTGTAAGCGGTTCACCGTCGGACCATCTTAATTCTTTTCTGAGATGAAAGGTCCAAGTTAAGCCATCCTTTGACACCTCCCAGCTTTCGGCTCCCAGAGGGACAACTTCGAGGTCCTTATTGAATGCCATCAGAGGTTCCTGTGCAAGTTCAGCTCCACCTTGCAAACAATTATATATTGTTTTCATATAATCCATATATGTACCGCTTTCAAGTTTCAACGGATAATAAAGAATCTGCTCAGAGGCAGCATCGGGGGGAAGAAGTTTTCCACCGGCAAAACCAAAAGCAGTAACTCCTACCACTAGAATCACACCAATCAAACTAATTAATATACTTTTTTTAATTTTAGACATTTTTTTACTCCTTTTTAATTTTTAATTTTTCATGCAGTGAGACTTCTTGTATTAAATATCTTCTTCATCACCTCCTTTCTCTTAGTTTTGGATCCATAGCATCTCTAAGCCCATCTCCTATAAAAGATAGGGAAAGCACAGTGAGAGCTAAAAATATGGCCGGAAATAAAGTTAAGTGCCAATAAAAATGTATATAGTATAAACCATTGCTTATCATCTGTCCCCAACTTGGAGTGGGAGGATTTACTCCTATTCCAAGGAAACTTAACATTGCTTCCAGCATAATTGCATTGGGCACACATAATACTAAACCTATAATAATAGGAGCAACAGCATTGGGCAAAAGATGGCGAAAAAGAATGCGATAAGGCTTTACTCCTATAGCCTTAGCAGCGATAGAGTATTCTCTTTCCTTCAAAGTGAGGATTTCTCCTCTAACTAAACGGCAGATGTCCATCCAGCTTACCAGGGCAAGGATAAAAATGATATTTTGTAGCCCACTTCCAAATAAAGTAACAAATAAAATTGCTACAAGAAGGGGAGGGATAACGGAAAAGATTTCCACTAAACGCATAACTCCCCAGTCTACTGATCCTTCAAAGTATCCTGCCAGTGCTCCTAGGGGTACCCCAATAAACAAGGCTATGAATGCAGTGGTGAAACCTACAAATAATGAAACTCGTATGCCATAAATAACTCGACTAAAATAATCCCTTCCCACAGCATCTACCCCGAACCAGTGACTTCTTGAAGGAAAATTATTAATTTCGTGTAAATATTTTTGTTCTGCATAACCAGCCGGAGTAATTAAAGGAGCAAAGATAGCGGCAAATATAAACATGAAGATCACCCCTAATCCTATTAATCCTAGCTTATTTTTATGGAAACAGCGCCATGTTTGTAATATATTATCAGCTCCTCCTATTGACAGCGTCTTAACATTCATTTTTTACCTTCCTTTTCTCCAGAGACGAACACGTGGATCAATAATTGTGTAGAAAATATCAATGACAAGGTAAGTCAATGCTAACGAAACTATAATAAAAAGCATGAGTGTCATCTCAAGGGGATAATCACGTTTGTAAATACTGGTAACAAAATATCCGCCTAAGCCTGGAATACGAAATATTTTTTCCACAAAAATACTGCCTGTCATTATCCCTGTAAACATTGGTAACATAATGGTTAAAATGGGTATCAAAGCATTTCTAAAGGCATGGTGGGTTATAACGCGCCACATAGGAAGACCCTTAGATTTAGCAGTTAAAATATACGGTTCATTTAGAATTTCAAGCATGCTGGAGCGAGTATAGCGAGCAAGTATCCCTGAGGGGAAAAGTCCATAGGCAATGATAGGCATCACCCAAGTTTTTGGTCCTCCAAATCCCCCGGTGGGAAACCAGTTAAACCCCAGAGAAAAAATAAATACCATAAAAATCGAGCTTACATAAACAGGTACAGAAATAGTATAGCTGGCCAACGCTGTGCACAGATAATCAACAAAACTATTCGGTTTTATAGCAGAGATGATCCCTGAGAGAAGGCCTATAGGAATAGCCCAAGCTAATCCTAATCCTCCCAAAAAAGCACTAACACGCAAGGTTCTTTTAATCAAATCAACCATCTCTTCACCGGGACTCTGGTAAGACTTACCAAAACGGAGATGAAGAGCATTCCACATATATTTCAAATATTGGACATAAAGAGGTTTATCAAGCCCATACATTTTCAGGATTTTCTCCTTTGCTGCTGGAGAAAGAGGCATTTTTTCTTCGTCAAAGGGCCCTCCAGGGATGCTATGCATCATAGAGAAAATGATGATAGTTACAATAATAAGGGAGACAAGACAGGAAAATATCCGTTTTATAATATATGTTGCCATTTTATTCAATATCCTTTTTAATTTGAGAGCTTAAAACTTAATATCTTTAAAAGTGTTTTTTTTATAGAAAGAGAGGATTGCTCCTCCCGATATCCCAAACACTATCTTTACGCCTTCGGCCTCTAAAGCTTTCACGATTGCTTTCTCTACAGTAATTTTTTTCATATCTTATTCCTTGTTAAGAATTAACCTGTGATAGAGCTTGTTCCAAATCAGAAATTAAATCCTCGACATCTTCTAATCCCACTGATAAGCGAATTAGATATGGAGATAGCCCCAATGCTTTTTGTGTTTTATTCGGTTTCCCATTTTCCATTAAAGCCGCTATTGGGACAACAAGACTTTCATATCCACCCCAGCTCACTCCTAAACGAAAAATTCTCAGGAAATTTACAAATTTCTTTATCTCTTTTATATTATCTGTTTTAAGCTCAAAGCTAAACAGACCACTTCCTCCTTTTAATTGCTTTTTGGCCAATTGGTACTGTGGATGAGAAGGTAGAAGAGGATAGTTAACCTTCAAAACTTTGGGGTGATTTTCTAAAAAGTTGGCAATCTTCAAAGCATTATTAAAATGTCTTTCCATTCGAAGGGGCAAAGTTCGTAATCCTCTAATTAAAAGCCAAGCTTCAAATGGATGAAGGATTCCTCCTAACAATAAGAATTCCGATTGAAAAATTTGTTCGATATAGTCTCTCTTCCCTATAACAGCCCCAGCCACTAAGTCACTATGACCAGCTAAATACTTACTGCAACTATGTACTACAAGATCTATTCCTATCTCAATGGGATTCTGAAAATAAGGAGTAGCCCATGAATTATCAATAATAGTAACTATTTTTTTCTGTTTCGCCAACTCCGCAATTTCACTTAAATTTTGAAGCTGAAAAGTAAAAGTGGTAGGACTCTCCAAATAAATAATTTTGGTATTTTGTTTAATTGCTCTTCTTAACTCCTCAATAGAAGAGCCGGAAATAAAAGTAGTTTCTACATTAAAACGAGGGAGAAAAGAAGACAAAAATTCATAAGCCGGTCCATAAATATTTTTTATGCTAACAATATGGTCCCCTGTCCTGAGAAAAGTGAGAATTGCAGAAGTGATAGCAGCCATTCCAGAACCAAAGCATTTAGCACTCTCTCCTTTCTCCAATCTGGCAATCTTTTGCTCACAGATCTCTACTGTAGGATTATTCCCTCTCGTATAAATATAATTCTGCATCTGCTTTTTTAAAGCATGAGAGAATTTCTCAAAAGTAGGATAAACAAAAAGACTATTTTGAAAAATAGGAGGAGTGACAGCGCCTAAAAAACGCTCAGGTACATCAGCGTAATGGATACAATCTGTTTGAGTATGAAATTTACTATTTTGCATTTCTTATCCTCTAAATTAACGCAGTAATGTCAAAAATTATTTATTAATTTTCTCTTAAACTCTTTATTCTCAAATGTTTTAGTGAAATTGACTTGCCTACCCCCTTTATAGTAGGATTTAAGAGATCTACCCCAAAAAAAGGAGGCAAGCCAAGTGAAAAAGATTACTCGTTTTGTTATCTGGATCTGCTCTAAGTTCACTCCTAGGGAGATAGAGCAAATTATTCAAGGTCTCATAGAGGTTTTAGCCAATCGCAATCCCGAGGTTAAGCCTAAGAATAATTTCAAAGAGAAGCACCCTAATTACCGCAACTTCTTTGTTGATCCAGAACCACCGCTTAAAGCTCCTCAACAAAAGGCTCCAAAGTTAAATTAGAAAGAGCTTTTATCTAATTACCAGAAAGAGAAAGGTTATCCTCTTTTACCAGTTAATAATAAAGATCCTAAAGACTAAAATACCTAAAGGATCTCTCTGTAGAGTCTGTGGTGCTCCAGCAGAATATCTTTATTTTAACGATGGTAAAAACATTCTAAAGCTTAAGTGTAGAGTCTCTCTTCCCTCTCTCAAGTATACCCTCGTTATCGGAATAAAGCTAAATATTTTTGCCCTCACTGTGACAGTCCGCTTTATCTTTGGAAAGAACAAAAAGAGGTCTCTATTTATAAATGCGGTAATGATAAATGTTCACACTTTAAAGCTTTTAAGGCAAAGCTTAATTTTGCTGAAAGGCTTTTAACAAAAGTTAAATCCTCTTAAGTTTAAACTCAGGTATCAGTATAGAGATTACCATTTCACTTTAAGAGCAGTTAAGACTTTCTGCCCCAGAAGAAAAAGGTTCTTCTTTCCTTTTTAAAATCCACAACTCTCTTAATGCTCTCTGCCTTGCCCTTACCTTTCACCTATCTCTTTAGTATCTCTGCAAGAAAGACTGCCTTTGTTCTGCGCAATGTCTTCAATCTGCCCATTTCTTATCAAACTATCCTATAACTACACCGAAATAGTTACCCCCTATTGCCATAGGTTTAATCTGGCCTATAAGGGAGAAGTAGACTATATTCAGGCTGGAGATGAAACCTACATCAAAGTGAGAGGCAAAAACAATTTTGTCTTCTTCTTTATCTCCTCTAAAGGCCGTAAGATCACATCTTATTACACTGATGGGACAAGAGATACCTTGCCAGCGGTTATCGCTATACATGAGGCCATTCGTACTGCCAGGCCTGAATAGGAGATTGTCCTCATAACAGATGGTAATCCCTCTTATCCAGCAGGGATCCATTCTATCAACCAGAACTATGAGCCTAATTTAACCCATAAGAAGGTCACTGGGTTTCAAAAACCTGGATTCAGAATCAGAGGAATTCCGTCCCTTTAAAGAGCTCATTGAAAGACCGAATCGCACCTACAAGTTTCATACCAGGGCTGCTTGTGGTTTTAATTCTGTAAATGGAGCAATTGCTTTAACTACTCTCTTTGTTACCTACTATAACTTCCTTCGACCTCATACTAGTCTTAATTACTTAAGTACCTACCCCTTTAGAGCCCTTAAAGGGGATAGACACCCTTCAGGGTAAATGGGCTAAGATCATTAAGCTGGCTACTTTAGCTTAGTTGATTATTTTCTGTCTTTTTAGATAAGTTTTTTGGGATCCTTTCTACAAAGAATAGTTTAGATTAACTAAGCAGCTTTATAGCTTTTACTGAGAACTGACTATTTAGCCTTGGGTATAGCAAATCCATCAAACGAGATCTTCTTTTTTCAAAGAACGATTAATACATTTTTCTTCATAATCTGTGGAACTTATTTTTCATATTCTTTCATATTATTTTTGACAGTACTTATTCAAAAGGTTTTGCTTTTTTATTATTTTCATTTCCTCTATATTAATAAATCTATCATTGCAATAGTCTCAATTTCTATTCTTGCATTCTTGGGTAGGTTTGATACTTCCACACATGATCGAGCTGGCAAACTGTCTTTAAAATAGTTGTTATATACTTTATTTACCAAATCAAAATCCCCCATATTTCGAAGAGATATATTAGTTTTTATTACATTCTTTAGTGAACTGCCTGCTGCTTCTAAAATTGCTTTAATATTTTTTAAAACTTGCTCTGTCTGAATTTCCACATTACTATCCACAAATTCGTTTGTTTCTGGGTTTATAGAGATTTGACCAGAAATAAACAACAAATCTCCAACTTTTATCGCTTGCGAATATGGACCGAAAGCTAAAGGTGCCTTTTGTGTTTTAATAATTTCTTTTTTAATTTTTTTCACTTCCTTTCTTTTTTTTCACTATATATAAGATTTATTAAAAATATTTAAATTAATTTAATATTGTTTTCAGGTTTTATCTCAGATAAATAATTGTAGACGGTATAACGAGAAACGTTTAGTTTTCTTGCAATTTTATCAATATTTCCTTTTACTAAAAAAAATCCTCTCTTCTGCAAATGCCTTACTAATTCTAATTTATCGGCCTTCTGCATCTTTTCTATTGGTTTACCTATTTTTTCTTGTTCTTTTATAACTATTCCTTCTAAAAGATCATCTAAATTATCTGCAAAAAATTCCCCTTTTTCTTCATCATTAAAAACATTTTTCTTTACATCTTTATTAACTGCACAAAAATCATCTATCTTTTTCCTAAGCTCCGATAAATGATCTAAAGCATAATTAATACATAAAAAACCAATTATTTTCTTTTTCTTATCTCTAATAAAAATAGTGGTTGACTTTAATTTTTTTCCATATTTGTTTTCAGTTTGATAATTGGCAATAAAATCGGTA
>Ga0172364_10004116_pt1 | contig 11580 bp, 9 predicted proteins | sample LakKivSesite10cm_FD_114545 | JGI IMG/M metagenome (GOLD analysis project Ga0172364, IMG submission 114545) | Sediment microbial communities from Lake Kivu, Rwanda - Sediment site 10cm | ecosystem: Environmental > Aquatic > Freshwater > Lake > Sediment | place: Rwanda: Western Province, Lake Kivu... | reverse complement strand
CAAAGCCTGCCAACTTCGGGCGTCAGATGTCGCCAGCGGCCAAAGATAGAGCGAAGGACCGGCACCTGAGTGATCAGGCCGCCCCGCGTGTGGGCAAATTCATAGGCCAAGCGCTCGCGTAGCGCCCGGCGAGTGATGGCCAGGCCTTTTTCCATCGCGGCGTCATCGCTCATTTGCCGTGCCAGGCGACAGTAGGCGATCAGCCCGGCTATATAGCCATTGTGACAATCTTCCTCCATTCTGTTTGGCGGCTGGTCAACGAGGCCACGCAAGTCCTGCCAGTGACGCTCGATTCTGCTCCAATCACCGGTGGTGTGTGCCCACAGCCAAATCGGATAAAGCCGGGCTATGTCGCTTCGGGAGATGTCATCGGCTACCGGGAACAATTTCTCGATGGGGACATCATAAAGTGCCCGGACGGTGCCTTGGCCTGGGTCGTAACTGCGCCTGCCGGTCGGCCCAGCTAAAGGCCCATCGGCAGAACTCAGCCTCAAAACATAGTCCTTAACTTCGCGCTGAAGATCGCTGTCCAGATAATTGTACGCCCGCGCCAGAGTATAGAGCGTTTCGGTAGGCTCGGTGAAGAATCGGTAGGCCTCGCGAGGATGTTTGCCGGAGGGAAATACCAACGGCTGCCAATCCTTCGAGATCAGCTCCCTGACGCAAGAAGACAACTTTTGTTTGAGTTCCTCACACGCACTATTTTCCGGCATCTGCACGCTCGGCACTTCCCAGATGATGCAGTCGAGTTCGGCGTCCGCAGGATTTTTAAACCCCGCAATAAATTGCGGGGCTAAATATTCTGCGGGTTGCTCAAGAGTGCCCGGAATTTTATCGGGCAAAACTTTAAGCACGTGACTGAGCCGGGACATTCCAAGCATGTCCCAGTCCCAGGGCATTTTCTGAACCTTCTCCCACTGAGCGCCTGTCAACTTAGCATCCGGCGGGCGAGATTCCTTACCTGCTGTGCCGTCTTTGGCCATCCTGTATGCGATCAGGGCGGCACCGGAATTGATCTCATGAGTGGGGATGTAATAAAAGCTGTCGCCCGCTACAGAGATCGGCGTGTCGATAACCGAACCGCCGCCATAAACGGCGGTGCCTCGCGCTAACCATTCTTTGCCGACAGGCAGGGGATCACCCCGTAGAATAGTCGCCCAGATGGCGACTGCTTCGCCGGCCTTAGGCTCGTGTATATTGCGACAAAATGGCTCCGGATAGCCCCGCAAGGTATCCAAATCCATGCCATTTACGTTATCCTGATGGGTGTTGATAAGTACACGCCCGGCTACGGTCAGTTGGCACTGTTCATCGTGAACCAGCAGCAGGCTATCGTGCCAGCCGTATGTGCGCGACTGATCCATAATGGGTGTGATGTAACCTGTGGAAGTATCAAGATAGCCCACGTTTAGAAACGGTGAGTAATGCAGGTAGCGGCTGCGCAATAGCGCCTGGAACTTGACTATTACTTTGCCGTCGGGCGTGACGATAGGCGGTGCGCCGGTGCCGTTCATACTCTCGGCGTAAACTATCGGAGCGACGAACTTCTGCTTGCCCGTCTGGGCGTCGAGAACAAAAAACGTCTGGTAGACCGGCTCGTCGGTCAGCCGCCTGCGGATGTAATCGAGCTGGGCCTGATACGTGCCCGGCTTATCCATCAGTTTGAAGTTTTCCAGCCGCAGCCGCTCATTCTCCTGCTTGCTGTGACGCCAACTGGCAAAGTCGCCAAAGATTTCTTTGACCATATCCAGCAGGATAGGCTCAAATGAGTCCAGAGAAGGGGCGGGCGTCACGGTAATCATCACCGAACCATCCGGCGCGATCACCGGATGATACCCGCGAAAACTTACGCCGGGCAGTTTTTCGCTACGCCAGATGATTCGCCCGCTGGCAAAATCAAATGCGTAGACGCGCATATCCTCACTTGCCGCGTAGACTTCTCTCGCTTTGGCGTCAAGAGCAGGACTTGATAGAATTGGGCCGCCGGTTAGCGCCTTCCATTTGATTCTGCCGCTGTCAGCCTCGATTGCGTAGAGCCCTCCATCGCGGCCTCCAACAACGACAACGCCCTCATATACAAGAGGGGCATTCCATACTGCCGGCCCAAGCGAAATGGACCAGGCAGGTGTACCGTTGGTGAGATTCAGGGCGTAGACTTTGCCTTCGGCATTTGCGAAGAAGACTTTGCCCCCCGCTACGGCGCAGGTATGAAGGATTGCTCCGCCGGTCTTGAACGCCCAAACGTCTTTGCCCGTCTCACTGTCGATCGCGTGCAGCGTGCCAGCCATCGTGCCAACAAGGACTCTGCCGTCGGCGACGATTGGCTGAACGCCCGCCATCAAGCCCTCATCGGCAAACAAACGATACCACTTGCGCTCAAATGGTGGCCGGACTTCGAGGGTGGTCGCGCCGCTCCTGGCTGGATCGTGTGCGAGCATAGGCCAGGTACTCTCCGAGCACAAGGCCCGCACTGGCCGGGCACAGAGTAGCAAAGACACAAAGGCACAAAGTGCCAAAACTACAAAGTCGCTCTGTGCCTTTGTGCCTCTGTGCCTGTGTGCCTTTCTTGAGGGCGATTTGCTATTCTCACACCAAGTCATCACTCAGTAACTGAATATGGCTGTTCGGGCAGCTCGCGAATCCAGATGTTGCGGAAGCGAACCGGATTGCCGTGGTCCTGCAATGAGATCGGTCCTTCGCCGTGAGGACTGTACTTTGCTATTGCCTTATGTACGGTGCCGCCCTGGATTTCAACGTTGTTCTGCACGACGACGCCATTGTGATTGACGGTGATGCGAGCTTTACGTATACAGATGCCTTTGTCATCAAATAATGGACGCAGGAAACTAATGTCGTAGCTCTGCCACTCGCCGCCCTTACGGCAGGCATTGACCAACGGCGGATACTGGCCATAAATGCCGGCCGCCTGACCATCGGCGTACGTTCTGTTATCCTTGTAGTTGTCTGCCGTGTACGAGTCGAGCACCTGCACCTCGTACCTACCCATTAGGAACACGCCGCTATTACTGCGGCTCTGGTCGGTTATCTTCGGATCGACATCGGCTGGCACCCACCACTCGATGTGCAACTGGCAATTGCCAAACGATTTTCTCGTGCGGATTCCTCCTGCTTTCTTGGCAATTTCCATGTATCCGTTCTCGACTTTCCACTTAATGTCGCCGCCTTCCTGTCTATCTATTTCCCATTGCGAGGTATCTTTGCCATCGAATAGGATAATCGCATCCGAGGGCGGCTGACCAAATTGCTGCGGCGGAGCGACTACCGGCGGACAGGGACGTTCACGGTCGTGCACCTTCCACGCGATTAGCCCCCGCCCCTGGGGCGGGGGTCCCTCGGCCACCAGGGCCGAGGCTAAAGCCAGAGCCAGTGCCGCTACAAGCAAGCAAATAGTAGTCTTTTTAGTTACTGACTTTCCGTTCATAACTGTCTCCTTGAAATCAATGTAAAATTTAAAGCTGAAAACGTAAATCCGCCGTTCGTGTGGCGGATGAAACTGTGGAATCAACACGCTTTAATCCGCCAGACGTAAGGCGGATTAAATTTTCACACTTGCTGCGGAACGACAAACGGCTCGCGATACGGTCGCGTCAGCAGCAAATCAGCCTGCGGATTGCCCACGAATCTCTCGGCCTGTGGATCGAACTTCAGCATCGGCCCGAGCTGGTACGTGCTCTTGGATAGATCAAGTCCCAGCGTGCCCTTGACGGTCTGCATAATAGTCTCCCAGGATTTGGCAACTTCCTCGTGCGCATCCAGCACATCGGGTCTGGTCGTGCCGGGAACCTGCTGGCCGAGGCGGTAAGAAATGTTACCCAGGTGGCAGCACGCGGCAGATGGATGCGCCTCGGTGATATCGGCATTAAGTTCACTGCGGTTGCGAGTACGCACGCAGTGGATGAAGTTGGCGAAGTTATCGCCCGGCCCTCTCTGGACATCAATGTCAACAAGGTCTTCAGCCACATCCTTGCCTTTGGGATAGAACTTCCCATCCCTGATCACGCCCTGCTCAAGGTAGAACTCGTTATCAACTTTGCTCGGATACTTCTTACCGTCGACGCCGGCCTTCTGAACCAAACCGATGACCTCGAACACAAGCAGCGTTCCGCCGAAATCCATGACAGTCAGTTGGCAGTTGGGAGTCTGGGCCTGGTCGGTGAAGGGCGGATAACCGGGCGTCGAGTTGACCCACCGGCCGCCCATGCTAATCACACTCGTGGGCAGCACGCCGCCGGGGATGACCCAGCGGGCGATGTCCATCTGGTGGACGCCCTGGTTGCCGATCTCTCCGTTGCCGAAGTCCCAGAACCAGTGCCAGTTGTAGTGGACTAAGTTGCCGTGATATGGCTGCTTCGGCGCCGGGCCGAGCCAGATATTGAAGTCCAAATACTCAGGTGGGTCTTCAATGGGCTTAAAACCGATGCTCCATCGGCCTGATCCAGACTTGGAGGCCCAGGCCTTAGAAACCAGCAGCTTGCCGTACTTGCCGCTCTTAACCGCGGCGATACGCTTAGCCCATTCGCGTTCGGAACGGCTTTGCGTGCCGTGCTGCACTATCCGCTTGTACTTCTCCGCGGCCTCGACGCACTTACGGCCCTCGAAGATGTTATGGCTGCATGGCTTCTCAACATAAACGTCTTTGCCCGCCTGACAGGCCCAGATAGTGCCCAGCGAGTGCCAGTGATTGGTCGTGGCGATGGACACAACGTCGATGCTCTTATCGTCCAGCAGCTTGCGGATATCCACGTAGGCATCGACTGCTTGATTGCGGTCCTTGAATCGCTTGACGTATCCATCCAGAACCTTCCTGTCCACATCGCACAACGCTACGACCCGCACGCCGTCCATCTTGTTAAAAGTGCCGATGTGCGATTCACCTCGACCGTTGATGCCCATCACGGCCACGCGAATGTCGTCATTTGCACCGCGCACTCGCGAATATGGGCTGGCCAGTGTCAACGCAGCGCCAGCGGCGGCAGTGCTTTTGATAAATTCTCGACGTGTTATATATCTCATAATAAACCTCCTTAACATTAACTCTTTGTCATAAGAATAACTGGAAGCGGAAAAAATGGCAAGGCAAAACATCTTTTGGAATTCAGCGCAGGATTTCTTCGATTGCCCTCCCTACGATGTAGTCCGGCAGCTTATTAAGTGCCGGCTCAGCCTCATACGCGCAAATTATACTCTTGTCAGGAAATGCCCCGACCTCGGCAATCAGCTCATCGGCCAATTCTTTCATTCTTTCTTCTGACATCTGGGGTTCAGCTTTATCTCGTGCCGCCTGTCGCAGGGCCGCAAATTCAGCCCGGCTGTCATACCAGTTAAGCTGCAACTCCAGTTCCAAGACTTCCTTCGCCCGGATTCGGTCAAAAGTATATTGAATTCCAATCGGATTGTAGGTTTCTATCCGCTCATCAACGAAGGCCAGGCAGGCGTCCCGGTACGCAGCGAATTTATCATCATCCGCCGTAAGGCGTCCTGCAGAGAAATCGGCAAAGCAGCGCTTTGTGATCTCTTGTTTGAGTAGGTCTTCTATTTTGAGCGCCAGCAGGGCTTTATTAGCTTCCAGCCGGTGGTACAGCGCTTCGTAGTAGGCGTTCAAGAGCAACTTTATCTGGTCCATTAGGTAAGCTCTTTACAGACGGCGTCAACGTAATCATCTAACCTGTCGGCGAGTGTCTGGCTTAGTGCCCGGCCCGGTGCGACGGTCTGCGGCTCGATGCCGAAGAAAATAATCTCGTCAGGCGATTGGCCAAGCTGCCGGCAAATGCCCACTATCTGCAGAATGTCGGCCTCGTGACAAGAGTAGTGCGTCAGTGTTTTTACGCTTTTTACCTGCTGGGGGCCAAATCTTCTGATTGTGCCGGGGGCGGTCTGCATCTCTGCACAATCAATGATGACTGCCTTTCTACGGTTTGCGATAAGATGCAATACGGACATTCCAGCCGTGCCGGCATCGATAAAATCAACATGCGGAAAATTCTTTTTCAGCGCCGATAGTCGCGCTATTAGATGAACGCCGACGCCTTCATCCGACATCAGAACGTTGCCAAGCCCGAGGACGACATCTTTTTTGTGGGTATGCTGAGTCACCTTACAAACTGCACATTGAGCATGTGCGTCGAACATGATATGCAGGGATCGTAAGAACGCACGAGCATTTCCAGTTTCAGCCGAATCTCATTCTCACTTTGGCCAAGAATCTCCGGCAAAAGTTTCTCAAAATCTTTCTGAATGTTGGCGTGGTTCTGGTTCGTTGGGATGCAAATATCGGCTGCGATGCAATTGCCGTCTTTGTCAAACTCATACTCGTGGAAAAGGATACCGCGAGGCGCCTCAACGCAGCCTGCGCCCTTGCCGGCTCTCGGAGCACTTGTGACCTTCTCCTCTTTCAGCCCTTTGGATAATATCTGGTCGATAAGTACGATGCTTGCCTCGACAACATGGAAGCACTCGACAAGCTGGGCGACCGTGTTCATAAACGGATTGCAGCAGCCCTTTTTCAGGCCGAACATCTTGGCGGCATCTTTGCCCATCGGCGAAAGAAGCTCACTATTGTTATTAAAGCGAGCCAGCGCCCCCACGGCATAGCAGTCCCGGTGCCATTTTGTCCACTTGGCGGTAGACTGCGGGCAGACGTACTCATTGGTCACCTCGTGCCATCTTTCGATCGGGATGACCTGACCGTTATTGTCGGTGGACGTAATGCCTCCGTGATAGAATGAATATGTAGGAGGATTGGTCTGCTTGAGCGATACGTATTCGGTTTGGCGCTCGAACTTCGGTATATTTGCGGCGACACTTAAAACCGCATCTGCAATTATCTTCAGGTCCGGCACTGTATCTTTGAGGGTCTTTTTTAGCTGCCGAAGTTGCTTCTCGGTCGGTATGCGCGTCAGGCCGCCCGGCCTGAGCGTAACCGGATGCGTCGTTCTGCCGGCAAGCAGGTCCGACCATTCGTTTGCAACTCTATGGACTCTAACGACGGTCTTAACGACATCCGCTGCTATAGCAACAAGCGGCACCACCGAGGGCACGCCGAAAAAGTCCGGAGCGGCAAGATACCCAACGTGGAGAATATGGCTCTGAAGCTGCTCGGAATAGTGCATCAGTATCCGAATCTTATCGGTTTGCTCCGAGACCTGCAGACCGAGCGCACTTTCGACGGCCTTGGTCGCAGCCAGCGAATGTGTAATCGAGCAAATTCCACAGATTCTGGAGACAATAGTCTGAATGTCTTCATAGCTTCGTTCCCTGACCATCGCCTCAAAGAACCGAGGGGCCTCTGGCACCTGCCATTGCAGCGTTTCAATCCTGCCGTCGGCGACGTTTACGACGATATTTCCGTGCCCCTCAACACGAGTTACATGATGAACGTTGATATTGACCCTGTTATGCATTTGTAGGCCCTTGACCACTTCCAAAAAGAACCATTTTGCTCTTCAAAGCATCCACAGTTAACTGGTATCTTTCGATGACATCCTTTGCCGCATTCACGTTCGGATTGTCAATGTAGCCGCGGCAGCCGAAACATCTGAAACCCGATGACGGGCATCTTGCCCCGCAGCCAGCCCTTATAACAGGTCCCAGACAGACCTGCCCGTAATCCCAAAGGCAGGGATTGCCTTTTGCTTTGCATTCGACGCAGACCGGATACTCCGGTATTTCCGGCCGCTTACCTATAAGCAGACAGCGGACGACATAAGTGAATTCCTTTCTGTCTATGGGACAACCGTGGATTTTGTAATCCACCTTGACTACCTCGTCGACCGCCTTTGTAGGCGCGGTATCAAGATGCGGCATATTTGCTGACTTGCCGTATACGTATCGTTTGACGTCCGTCAGGTCAAAATTGTTCTTGAGCTTGTTTACCCCGCCTATTGTAGCGCACGCACCGAGAGCAATTAGTGTTTTTGCCCTTGTCCGGATAATCTCAAGTCGTTTTTCGTCCTCAGGCCTTGTGATTGAACCCTCAATGATGGCTATATCGTATTCGCGGCTGCTTTCGCTCATCGCCTCACGCCATTCGACGACGTTAACCGCGTCAACCAGATCAAGAATTTCCTCTTCGAGATTGACGATCTGCAACTGGCAGCCTTCACAGCACGCAAAATCAAAAATCGCTACTCTTAGCCTATCCATTTATATCGCCTCCGGCGCAACAGCCAGGTCCGAATAACGAAAAACCGGCCCATCAATGCATACATATAAGTCGTTTATCTGGCAGTGTCCGCACTTGCCGACGCCGCATTTCATCTTCCTTTCAAGATTGAGAAAGATGTTCTCGCGAGGCACCTTTGCCTCTTCCAGAGCGAGCAGGACGAACTTGTACATAATCGGCGGACCACAAACAAATACAAGCGCCGAAGTCAGCTCCTTTTCAATCCTGGGGATCAGCGTTGTCACGACCCCTACGTTTCCCTGCCAGCAGTCGTCCGCCTCATCTATGGTCTCCATAAAATGGATGTCCTTTCTGTGCGACCAGCCATCCAGCTCGGATTGAAAGAACCGCTGAGCCATACACTTTGTGCCCAGAATGATTGTGATTTCGCCGTAATCATCGCGTTTATCCAGAACGTAATTGACAAAAGACCTTTGTGGAACCAGTCCGATGCCGCCGCATATAAAGACAAGGTTTCTGCCCTTGGCTTCTTCCACCGGATAAGCGCCGTTGCCGTAGGGGCCTCGGACGCCGACCTTGTCGCCGAGCCTTAACCTATGAATTGCATTTGTAACATTGCCAATCCTGCGAACTACAAGCTCAAAATAGTCTTTCTGGGTCGGCGATGACGAAATTGTAATCGGCGCTTCGCCAATCCCCGGCACGGAAACCTCGACAAACTGACCCGGAACGTAGTCGAAAAGCCCCTCGTCCATCGTCAGACGCAGATACATCTCAGTGGCATTCATAAGCCGCCTTTTCTCGACCGTAGCCAACTGCGGCAAGTAAATATCCTTTTCAATAGTAATCGGCTTAGACATAGGCAAAACTCCGCATCTTTAACCTGAATCGAAATAATCTATTCGTTTCACTCCAGCCCTAAGTCATCAACGAGTCTGTTATAGACATTGACAGGATTTGCAATGTCCGGCAGACAGGCATCTATACATCGTCCACACCCGACACAGGCGATTTCGCCGCCTATTTTCTCCGGCACGTATTTACCCTTCCTATAAAGACGGTGCCGAAAGCGATCTTCCCGGTTCTTTCTGAAGTCGTGCCCACCCGCTACTTTGGCAAAGCCGTCAAGCAGACAGCCATCCCACGCCCTGTCGCGCGTGCCGCTTTTCATATCCCAATTCACATAGTCCTGCACATTGAAACAATAACACGTCGGGCAGACCAAATTGCACGAGCCACAGCTAAAGCACGTCTGGGCTTTTTCCTGCCAGACCGGATGGTTATATGCCTTATCAAGGAGCTTGGGTATATCGCAGGGCCTGCACTTCAATTGATGCTTGTTCAACCTCTTTTGGTTTTCGTCCCATAAGTCTTGCCTTTTCTTCAGATCTGCTTTCGTGGGAGCGACCAGTCCATCAGCTTTGGCAGCCAGCTCTTGGCCCTTTTTGGAAGCGATTTCAGCCAGATAAGCATCGCCAATGTCGGTAATGAGTATGTCAAAACCATCCTTGACGGTAGCAGTGCCCATCGACCCGGCAAAAACATTCTTCGATGGCGTCATTACATCGGACGCGATGATAGTAGCGTTGTTCCGCCTTCTCATATAATGGGCATCGTAATTGTCCTGGCTAAAAATCCTGTCCATCTGGTTTATGGCGACCATGTCGTAAGGATGAACGCCTATGAGGACGAACCCGGTATCGTCAAAGACCGACTTATAGCCAGCTCCGATGTCGTACCTCAGCAGCGTTTCCACTGGCGGCAAGAAGTACTTCTTAGGCGGCTGTACTGTGAGATCGTAATCAAGTCGCAGGTCCTTTGCCGAGTCTAATAGGGCAAAGTCGAATCTGTCGCCGTTGGCCTGAACACCTATAACATTCCGGCCTTTTGTAAGATTGTCAATGAAGCTTATGAAAGCATCCTTGTTGATCTTCTTTACGCTCATCTTCGACCTCTGTCTAAATATAGTATGGTAAGCGAGCAAGCTCCATAGCAATATCGATGGTTATGACTTTCACTTTTTTGGGCACTGTTATGCGAAGCGGCGAAAAGTTTAAGATGCCCTTTACGCCCGCTTTGACCAGCGCATCGGCGGTTTGCTGAGCGGCATCACGCGGTACAGCTATAATTGCCAGGCTGATTTTTCGCCTCCTTAGCGCTGGCAGACTTGAGATGTCCTCGATCCGGACATTATTTATTTCTCTGCCTATCCTTTTTGGGTCGTTGTCGAAGGCGGCAGCTATGTCGAACCCGTACATTCTAAAACCCGGATACGCTAAAATGGCCGAGCCTAAATTGCCCACGCCAACTAAGGCCGCCTTATGGAAAACACTCAAATTGAGGATTTTTTTTATTCGCTTTATAAGTTTTCTTATATCGTAGCCAACACCAGGAGTGCCAAAGGCGCCGAAATATGAAAAATCCTTTCTTATCTGTGAGTCGTTGATGCTCAGGAAATCTGCCAGATTTCGACTGGATATGTTTTGCTCCTGGTCTGATAGGAGCAGCAGGCCCCGCAGATAAACCGGCAACCGTCTTACGGTCTCCTCTGGAATTCTATGGTACCTCATCAACTACCTGCGTCAGTATCGTACTTGAGTTCACATTCACAAAACTAAATTCTGTACGATAGACCTCAGCTTATGTCAAGAGAATCTGTGTTTGCGGTAGGAAAATATTTTCGGGTTAAGCTGCCCGAAGATAAGTGTTTGCCGTCTATCTGACGCTTGATTTCTCAACTATTTTGACGCTACCATCCCAAAGAAATAACTGCTATACTATTATTTATATGATGTTGCCTGGGCTGATTGGTTTATTCCAATGCGAGTTGATATCCAGTTGCGCCCGTAGCTCAGTAGGATAGAGCATCGGTTTCCTAAACCGGAGGTCGCAGGTTCGAATCCTGCCGGGCGTACTTGCTTTTTGTCGGTGACACACGGTGACTTTTCATCACTTTTGTTGTTTAACTCTCCATTATGTAAAGTCTTGTGATTTTCAACTTTTTCTCTATCTCTTGCCAACAAGGTGACAACTGCTGCCGGTCGATTACAACCAGAGTAAGCCATAAGTGTCGATTTAGGTGTCAATTTTGGTGTCAACTTTTTTGAGGCGTTTTCGGCTACATCGACCGACATATTATCTGTGCCAGTTGCAATTTGTTTTTGACTGCTGGGTAACGATAAATCTGGCAATTTTGAGACTGCTTCTGATTCTTTCCCAGTGAGCGTGTGCGTGTATCTTGACATCGTAAGGTTTATATCGCTATGTCTCATAATCGACTGAGCTACTTTGGGGTGAACGCCATTTGCAGCAAGCCAGCTTCCGGTAGTATGTCGGAAACTATGAAAATCAGCATAGCGTCCAGCATCGTCAACATAAGGGATATTTGTTTCTGCTAAATCAGCCCGCAGCATTTTTGCTGGTTTCTTTGGCATATT
>Ga0172364_10004113_pt1 | contig 11590 bp, 8 predicted proteins | sample LakKivSesite10cm_FD_114545 | JGI IMG/M metagenome (GOLD analysis project Ga0172364, IMG submission 114545) | Sediment microbial communities from Lake Kivu, Rwanda - Sediment site 10cm | ecosystem: Environmental > Aquatic > Freshwater > Lake > Sediment | place: Rwanda: Western Province, Lake Kivu... | reverse complement strand
ATTAATAGTGTTTTAGTCATTTATCTGTTTTATAACAGGTTCTAAAATTTTGTTACTTTTTTTCAATCTATCTCTAAATTTTTTATCATATCTATCCGTCCAAATCAATTTTCCGTTATTAATTAAATTTTGAATTTCTTGGTCTGATATTTTAGAAACTTCTCTCAACTTATAAATGAGATTATTTTTTTTACAAAAATCCTCAGCGTATTTTTTTTTAGTTTTTACTAAATCTGTATTCCACAATCTTTTAGGCTTACATTCAATCATATATTTTTCTTCTAATATAAAATCAGGAAAATAATTTTTTTTCAAACCTTTATGTTCGTATCCAATTTTAAATTCGTTTTTTTCACCATTTTCCCATTTAATTTCATTTTTTTCAATTACATTAATCATATATGACAACTCTAATATACTCCTAAAATACCATCCTTTGTACCATCCAGACCAACCATTTCCAGAACCAAATGGAGGTGTTTTACCAAACCAATAATTTTTTTCACCCTTTCTACCCACTTTTGACGCCCATTCTTTTTTTTTCTTGTCAGCAACAACCTCACCATATTTCTCAACCCAAATTTTATATTGGGAATTACCTTTCATTGGTGAGTTTTTTTTCATCCAATCACTTAAAAATTTACGGTGTTCTTCCGATTTTATTTTTTCATAATATTTTTTTCTGAGCTCACTATTGTTAGATGTTTCAACCATTTTTAACATAGATTCTTCAGAATGTTTTTTACCATAAAATGGATTTCTATTCCCTTTTTTTAAACAGGATGAACAAACACCAAATCTTTTATTTCTTTTTTTACCATTAGTGTAGTTATTTCTTTGTGAATAATTAATAATTTTATTACATTCAACACAATAACTAAAACATGGGGTTTTGAATCCTTTGGTTTCTTCACAATTACACATATTTTATAAATATGTATAAAAACATAAAAAGGAATGTCCTAAAAACATTTTTTTTAATTCACAAAATCAACACCTAACTCGTTACTTTCACTTTCACTTAAATCAAAATTAGTATCTCCCATTTTATCAGACCAATATTCAGAATATTCTTTTTTGTATTTATCCAAAGCGTCTTTAGTGTCAGGGATATATCCATTATGCACCGCAATTATTTTTCCATCTTTATAACCCAAACCATTTACGTGATTTTTTAATATTGATATTTTTGTTCTAACTGCAAATGAAACTTTTCTACCATTTTTGGTTGCGTCAATATGATTTACTCCAGAATTTTTCTGATTACCAAATAAAAAAACCAATGAAGATGCTAGGTATATTGCTTGACCTCCTTTTGGTTGGATTGTTGGTTGTCCAAAAGGTGAATCAGGCAATTGGACCCACGCTTGGTTAATTACTACCATAGTATTATAGTACGGGTAATCTTCTTTTTTAGACTTAGTTATTCTTGAGTGTAAACCCATACCAATTTTGTCGGCTAAAGCCTTAGCCGTATGCATAGTACCTCCTGCCCCATCATAAGTCATTTTACAAGGAATTGACCCTATTGAATCAATACAAAACAATAAGCTATAGGGTACTTCTCCGTTTTCTTGAGCATCTAAAACTTTGTTTATAAAATCAGTTAATTGTTCAACATATTCAAAAGAATCATTAAATATAAATTGACCTTCCCACTCTCCATCTTCGTTTTTTGACGCTTCTAAACCCAACTCAACCGCATGCTCCCAAGACCATTTTTTTTCTGTTATAATAAACACAGGTAAATGCCCTTTTTTTTGAGCATCCGCAGCTGCGAGAATCATGGCGGTAGTTTTTGATGAATTTGAATGCCCGATATTGGTATTTATCGCCCCCATTACTGGTCCAGGTAATCCACAAGCTTCCAAAAACGCTTCACCACAATTATAAAATTGTTCGGGTTTATACTTAGTTTTAGTTGAGAATTTAGATTTAATACTATCTAAACCAATTTCTTTCTTTTTAATTGCCATTATTATCAAATTTAATTAATCCTGTCAGGGAATCCAATTTATCTTTAGCGTTGGCATATTTTTCAATCATTTTATCCATTTCTTCCAAGTGTTGTGGGTGTTCTCCAATACCAACAGGATTGTTGAAATAAATAAGGAGTGTCGCTTCCGCTTCCGCAATTTCTGCCTCATATTTTTTTATGAGGGCTTTATACATACTCTCAGCTATTTTCATAAAATTAAATGTTTAAAAAGGTACTTGGACATAATGTCTAAGTTATTGTCCAAGTACCAATAAGTTATTAGAACGGCATATCATCATCAGGGTCAGAGTCCGCTTGTGGGTCAGAGTAACCTCCACCACCAATTGATACTTCTCCTTCATCAGAATTACCATAAACGTATTTACCTGATTCAGAATCCCAACGTGGGGTTTCACCACGAGCAATTGCGTCCAAATACTCAACAGGTTTTTTAGAATAGACATCAGACCATGTCAATTCGTCATTAATCCAACTATCAGCTGTTTCCTTAGTCTCATGTACTGCCGTTGGGTCGTCGTACATAATAGTTTGGATAACTGTGTAAGTTGCTCCTTTAGGGGTTTTTGCCTTTGCCAATTCCAAGATAATATCTCTACCTTTATCAGGGTCGGTAATATCTCCTTTAGCTTTCCAAATTGGAATAATCTTATCAAGAATTCCTTCATTCTTGTAATTGTGTTTGAAACGCCAAAATTTAACTCCGTCTTGTTCGTTATCTCTATCAACAACTTTTACGATATAAAATTTACGCGGTTTGTAATTTGCCGCCAATTTTTTATCGGTTTCTTTTCCAGTTGCCATCAACTCATCATAAACCTCAGTAAGAGGAGAACGTTCATTGTCATTTTTACCTGGGTCGTAGATTTTGTTCCATTTACCATCAATTTGAACTTCGTGGTACCATACTTCTTTAAATGGGGAACTTCCGTCTTTTGTTGGGAGGATTCGTAGTCTTTTTTGACCTTGTTTCTCGTTATCTTTTAGGATAGCCGCGAAATACTTCTTCATTCTTTCATCTTGAGACATTTTTGAGGTGTTAGATGAACCACCTTGACTTGCTTTTTCGTACTGAGCAAGAACAGCGTCTAGTGAATTGTTTGTCGCCATAATATATAAATTTAAAAGTTTAATTAATAATAAGTGTCAGCCGTGGTGTTGTCAAATTAAAAAGGGACCGAAGTCCCTTTTTTATTACTTGACTTCTTTAAAATCTTGTAGGTCGTCTTCATTTTCATCAGAAAAGTCTCTAAAACTTTTCTTAATTTCATTAGGTGAATATGACTCAACATCATCTGATGTTAAAATATATTCATTTTTCCCTGTTTTTTCCATATCTTCAATCTTGTCTTCAAAAAAAGAAGATAATTTTTGGTTAAATGGACCTGAATCTAAAGTTCTTAATTCTAATTTTTCTTGATTTGTTTTAGGTCTGTATTTTTCAACTTTAGCTTCTAAATCATTTAATTTACTAACAATAGCATCCATATTTGATAATTTACTTTCTAAATCCTCTAAATGACTGAATAAGTTATTAAAGTATTCTTCTTGTTTTTCAGAAACTTCTTTTTGTGATTTAACCAAATCAGTTATTTCTAATTCCTCTCTGTTTTCATCTTTTTCCTCACCAACTTTCTCAACATCAGGGTCAGTTTCAATATCCACAGGTTGTGGTGTTGTTGGTTCAGGAGCTGCCGGTGGTGCCGGAGCAGCGGCCACTTCTCCACCAGGTGCCGGTGGTAATGTGGGGTCCGCACCGGGAGGTGGTGGTAGAGCGGCTTCACCTTCAGGTGCAGGTGGAACATCTTGTTCATTGATATATCGATTTATATCATTATGTCTTTTAAGTTCATTTATAATTTTTTCGTCAATCCTTATTTTGTTATCCGTTCAAAAGTTGTTTAATACCAGTTGTGGTTTCAACTTGGATTTTTCTATTCTGTTGCATTGTGTTATCAATTCGTTCAATAAGACCATCTTTCATTCTTAGAGTGTAACATTCTCCTGTATCTAAATCGCAAACTTCTTTATATCCGTTACCTGATTCTTTTTCAGTAATTCTAGTACTTTTACCTAAGTATCTATCTAATATTTCTTTTGTATTCATAATACTTTTTATTAATAAATATCTTTATATTTTAAATTATTTTAATTTGATGAATTATATAAATCAATCGCCTTTTGAACTTCTGTTTCAATATTTGATAACTGATTTGGGTCAAATGTGTCATATGCGGATGAACTTGCTCCCGCAAAATTATTAATCCAAAATTTAGTAATCTCCTTAGCAGTATTTACATTATTTAAAATTGGTTGAAACGCTAACCATTTATCTCTTAAAAATCTTATTGAATCATCAGGAGTTTTGAAAGACGCGAATGGTATATTATCCGTTGAACAGAAATATCTAAATTGGAAATAGTTTAAAGGCCAATCTCTGTTTAACGGTAAACCTATAAAGTTGTTATTGTTTGCTTGGAATCCGTTTGGTAATCCTGTGGAGATATAACATGAAGCAAAGAGTATTAATCTCATTTTTTCCTTAGATTGGTTATTAATAAAAGTTACTTCATTAGTTGTGTTAATTATAATTTGTTTTATTTCATTTATTGTTTTAGTAACTTTTTCCACATCACCAATAATTAAACCGAACTCTAAATATTTTGTAGCCGCAGAACAAGTTTGATTAGCCGATAATGTATTAACCTGATTAGTAGTTGCTAATATGTTTGTAAGTTTTTGTTGGTTTTTAATATTTCGTTCTTCACTCAATTTTCTATCAAGTTCCTGTTTCTGACGATTTCTTTCTTCTAATACAGAATTTAACAAATTAGTTTTTAATTTTTGAATGTACTCGTCAATTTTTGGTAAGCTAGCAATAGGTTGTCTAACTCCGGATACCACTGTTTCAAAATTACCTGGGGTAATTGTGTGTGTGACTTTTGTTATCATATATGGTCCATGAAACATAGGTACGTGTCTTAAATTAAAATACATCGTTGGTTGTAAAGTCGCATTCCCTAGCATAACTAAATTACAAGTATATGACCTACTTTTATATAAATTATACAACGAAATATTTTGGGTTTGTGATGATTTATTATTAGTTTGATTTGCCATCTGATTAATTACTTCCAATGCTTCTGCAGTACTTTGATAATTATCCTGATTAACATTAAACCCGTAAAATATTGATTGGTTTTGTGGTCCTATATCAACATTAAACCCGGCAACTTTATTTGATTTATCATGGTCATTCTTATTAATTTGATTTTCAGCTAAAGGATGGTTTTGTGTTTTAGTTAATGAAAAAGAATCATCATCCATTAAATAATCTGCATTATCTTTTACATCAACAAATTCACTTGGTTTACCAGCATAAAAATTAACCATTTTTGTTGATGAATTTCTATAATCAACATTCATAAATGTACCAAACATGTTATTAGCAAAATCTGAGGTACTATCTAATCTTGGTTTTGGATTTTTTGTTGCTTCTTGTACATTATAAAAATTAATATAACCAGGTACATACATGGTTACAAAATTATTATCTAATAATATACCTTGTACCACCCCCAACAAAGATTTTGTAGGACTTAGGTCAAAAATAGTTTTTCTAAGTTTGTATATGTCAACTAAAATTTTTTCTCCAATGTTTCTACTAGCTCTATCCATTAATAAACCATCCTCAAATAATGTTTTATTTTTAAAGTCATTACCTGAAACCCATTTATCATTTATTATTTTAAACGTTTCCCATAAATCTATTTTAGATTGTTTTCCTTCTAAAAATGTTTGGAGGATTTGTGTATCTTGTATTACAACTGATTTCAAGTTATTCCTTAATTGTTGAAATAAATTATCTAATATTTTATTTTGAAATTCTTCCGTATCTCTAACGTATTCATCAATAGAATTAATAAATTTAAATAATGACCACTTACCTTGTGGATTTGGTTGTATAGGATACTGTGGTGTTGGTTCAATAGTCTTGCTTACTACCGCAGGCGCTAACACGGGGCTGCCGTATTTTGAAATTATAATTGAGGTGATTGTGACATCATTAGTGGGGTCTACATTCAAATTAACCTTATTACTAACTAAATCCACTTCATTATTAGCATTAATTAATGCTCCAAATTTTTTGTCATTATCTTTAAATACAATTATTTTTGTACCGTTTGAATATGTAACTGTCTCTAAAATGGTACCATTACTATTAGGTATTGGTGGTAATACTGGTGGTGTTGAGTTACTCTGATATTGTGACAATTTTTGACTTGCGTATATTTTTATTACTGGATGTAAGTTTTCTATATTGGTTTCGGTAAACGCAACGTCAAAGTCAATAAAGAAATCAGTAATAAATGAGCCACTATTAGTATATCGTAATTCACTAATATCTGAAAAACCAACATACGTTTTTAAAGCTTTCCATGCTTGTGGATAATCTAATTGGGATTGTGATAGGGTTATTGTACTTACTGTACTTGGTACTGAATTCGGTGTATTTAATTTATAACTATCCCAAATAATTGGGTCTTCAATTTTTAATGAGGTAAATGTACCAAATAATCTTCTACTATAATTTGATGGATTTCCATTTTTAAAAACAACATCAATATTAATAAAATAATCAATCAAATTTGTTAAATTTTCAGTTTGTAATTTTTGATATTCTAATATGACCTCTTCTCCGGTTGTTAATTTTGATTTAGGGACTTTCATCATTTCAATCATCAATAAATGAAAATTTCTATATTTTGAGTCAATTTGTTTAGAGCCACTTTCAATTTGAACTTGTGATTGAGATTCTTGTTCCAAATTTTGGGTCATTGACGTATTAGGTATAATCCCGCTTTCAACAAAATCATATCTTGATTTAGAAAAATTTAAAAATTCTTCTTCAAATAAATCTAAAACATCTTTTTCAAAAACTGAAAACATTTCACTTATATTGGTGTATCCTGAAATCCCATTGATTGAAAAATTTTCTTGTTCTTTTTGGTTTGTGAATATTTTTTTTAGGTATTCTTCTGGGGTTGGTTTTGTTAGTTTAGTCGTGTCAAAATATCCGTACTGTGGTGCCGCCCAAAATAATCTAACTGAACCGTTAAACATATTTTTATTATCGTTTACCTCAATTACGATTTTATCATCTTTGAAACATTCTTGTTGTGTTTGATTAATAACTCCACCGTGCGATGGGAATATAAAAGTATTTACACCATCCGAAGAATTAACATCAATTGACCAAGGTATTATTCTTAAATCTCTATTCAGATTTGCAGGGTCAAATCCTTCTGAATAATTAATGAAAGAATCATCAATATATCTAATGTTTATATTAGTATCAACGGCCGATTGTATATCGTTATCCGTATATCCAGAAAACAATAAAAAACCTTGGTAAAAAACATTAAAATTATTAATTACTTTTGGATAGAAACCTGTGTTTATTAATGTAGAAGTTTCTACGCCTATAACTGTATTTTTTTGTAATACAATATCTATTGGTGTCCCGCTAACAATTAATGGATAAATTCTACTAATGTCTTGATTAATTGGGTCAAAATTTTCAGGGTAATCAAAATCAACCCAAGAATTATTTAAAATGTCGTTACCGGTTTCAACCCACGTTTTATACCTGTACCATATTGAGCCGTATTTTAAAACCCAAGCATATGGTACTTTATGAATTGCTCCAAATTTTTTGATTGTTGCAAAAATATAATTTAAGTCGGTAAAACTATTATTTTCATCATCATTTAAATCAACATATTTCTCTCTTAATGTGGATAAAGGTAAACTATTTATAAATAAATATGCAGGAGTTGCGTATGGGTATTTTTCAAAATTTCTAAATTTTTCAACCCCTTCAACAATTGAATTAATAAAATAAGGAGTATTAAATATTGACGTTGTTTGTTGGTTACCTACAAATCCGGTGTAATTAGAATACTCAATGTTACCTTCGGTCACAAGTTGTTTTATAAAGGTTCTATTTTTGTAAAAATCTTTAAGATTAGATAAATTTAAATAATTTTTTTCAACATTATTTGTTGTTGGTATTTCAGATTTTTTAAATATAAAATTAGTAAATGGTCTTATTTTATCTTTTGATTTTACTATATCAAAATTACTTATCGTTTTTGGTATATCATTATATTTTAAAACTTTGTCCGTTTGAAAAGCATTAAAAGAATCTAATACTGATGTTCCATTAGATAAACCAGTTTTACACCAATTGTCATTAATATAAGGATATAAATCTGTAAAATCAAAATTATTTGATTTTGTTGAATTTGACAAAAGCTCGTTAACAATTTGGATATCATTCGGAGATTCTTCAGGTTGACTTACAGATGTATCCAATATATTTGAATCAACAAATTCAAATGGAGAATTTTCTACTATATTTTTTATATATGATGAATTAAATATACCCCTTAAATAATTTTGCCAACTTTGTCCGGTTCCATCGTTTGAAAAATGTCTCAAAGAGGCTAAATAATTTGAGGAATTAAAACCATATTCTTTAAGTTTTTTTGTAATAAATGGATTATTATCCCCTAAAGAATTTATAATATTATAATTTTCACCATTTGCAATTATTGTTGTTAACTTATCTGTATCCCCAATACTTTTTCCAAATCTAGATAGTTTAGAAAAGTTAGAAACTAAAAATATTCTTTCGTAAATTTCAAATAAAAATTTAACTTCTTCCTTATTAAAAAAGACAACATTATTTATTGGATACTCTATAGCATTCAAAGAAAATCTATTCGTTTGTAATAAATCATTATCCTTAGTTGTGGGGGGAATTGGTCTATTATCTCTTTCAGCGTACGCCTTTATAAATTCTTCAACAAATTCAACCTCAGGCCAAATATCAAATTGAAACGCTTGAGTTCTACTTATAACGTCATTATCACCAGGATATCGTAACTCAAAAATTTCTTGTCCGTTTTCTCCATTTGTTCTAACTAAAAATTGAGGCCATGGATAAACAGGTGAGTTATTATCAAATCCCGAATTCATATTATCAACAGAAGCCTCTGCAACTTCTTTATCAAAGATTGAAGATTTCCTTATCGGGTGATTTCTTTGATTCCAAGATTCTTTATGTACATCATCTAACAATCTTAAAAATGCTTCTGCACTGGCAAAAAATACTGCCAATACATTTCTTATATTAGGGACAAATCCTATGTCATTATTTGAAGATTGTAAAATATCAGTTAGAGCCTTTGCTAAATCATCATAAATTTGTTGTTTTCTTTTCTCTACCTCTTTAAATAAAAAATCAATCTTACCACTAAATGTTGTGTTACTGAAATTTCTTGTTTTATTATTAGATTCTGAATTATTTATTTCAAATCTAAAAAATGATATTGGAGTTTTTTGTGTGCCATCGGCTAAAGTTATTTTTGTTTTTCCAAAAAAGTCTCTTTTAGTGAACTCACTTTTCAAAGTTTCAATATCAACAACTTTAGTATTACCACTTAATTGTCTAAATGTTTCTCTAAAATTAATCTCACTTGAATTTCCTACAGTATAAATAAAATTATCTTCATAATTTATATCAACAGGAATTGATGATTTTTTTACCTGACCATTTATTGTATAGGTCCCATTTTCACCTAAAGTTTCATTATTTTTTAATAAATTATTAAACTTATCAATTAATCCTTTTAATTCTGAAATTGCGGTTATTTGAGTATTTTGGTCTAATTCCGGTTTAAATGTATAAATTTTTGTATTATAGTCATCATCCAGTATGTAAAAATTTTCACTATCTATATACTTATTAAACCATGATTGTGGAATATATGTAAAAACATCTCCTCTATATTCTTGTAATTTTTTAACATATTCATCAATGTCGGTAAGTGGTTTTAAATCTTGATTAGTAAAACTATCTAAAATATTTTTTATAAAATTTTCTAATCTATATTGTAATTCTATTATAGATATTTCAGGAAAATCATCAGGAATTAAACCCTTTGATTTATATTCTGAATAAACTTCTCTTATTTTTTGAGTTCCTAATTGGACAACACCTTGATTTACTGATGTACTTCTTGACGTTTGATTAGATAACTGTTGTATAACCCCTTCTGGTCCTTTAACTTGGATTTGCGAATCATACATGTGTGGGGTGGCTAATACCATTCCCATACTTATCTCCGCTAATATTGTAAATTTATAAGTAAAAAATGTAAGTTGTATGTCAAAATTTCCTGTAAAACTATCATATGTTGATGAAAACGTATGAAGCATTAACTCTAATCTAATTGCCTTTCCTAAAAAACCTTTTACAGTTAAAAAAAACTTAGGGTATGGTAATGTAAAAAACGCGGCGTATGGTGAATTACCTCCATATTCAAATAACGCTCTACCTTTTACGTCAAGTAATCTCATACTTATTTGAGACATAAAAGAAGCGTCGTTTGATATAGTAATATTTGTTATACCTAACAATCCGGTGTCTATCACCCCCTCTTTACCATTAGAATATGTTTTTTGTTTGTTTGTTTTTTTATCAACTTTGTTTTGATTTAAACCAAGACCTTTAATCGTGTCTTTACCTGTTAATTCATCTGTGTATGAATTATCTAAAAATTCTTTTCCACCTGGTTTTAAGAAATTAATAGACGCTATTGATACAGTTGTAATAGAACTATCATCATTTGAGGTCCCTAACGCTAATCTAGTTCTTGGAATCATATTACATTCCAAATTGGCGTACATAACCAAGTCTTCTTGGTTTAGAAATCTTTCTTTTACATTACCGGACTCATCAACAACTTTATTTGGGTCAACGATTGTTATGTTATTGTAATCAAAATCCGTATAAATATTTTCACTTTTACCTACCATAATAGAAGAAATGGTCATCTAATTCATTTTTATAATCCTGTAAAGATGCTACTAAAGGAAATGGAATTGTCAATATTGAACCGTCAGTTATATTCCATTCCTGTCCTCCATAAATAGGGTTAGATAACATTATTAACCATCCAAAGTAAGGTGAGCCATAAAATTGTTGTGAAATTTTATCTAATCTTGATTGACCAGCTTTGTAAATTATTTTTTTATCAGTTGTTTTTTGCGGTAAATTAATATATGGAACAACAGTTTGTTCTCCATTAATTATAAAATTAGAATACCTATTATAATATTGTTTTGCAGCCATAATTATTTAAATCTAAAAGGTTCTAAGTATAGTTGTTTTATTAGTTCACCATTTGATTGTGTGTTAGAGTTTTTATTGGTGTCGTAATTCATTTTTCTTGTTTTACCTTTAACATAAAAAAATGTTTCATCTAACCCATCTACGTATTTTTTATATTCTTTTTTCTTTCTGAATTTAGTAAAAATATCTTCTTCTTTTTTCAATTCTTTTTCATACTTGTTAGTGAGTTTGTTTACTATTTTTTCAACTCTTTTAACTAATTTACTTTCATTTTCAATTCCTTTAGTTATTGAACTGATAAAGTTTTCTTTTTCACTACTATTAATTAAAACCCTAACAATAACAACATAAAAATATTTTTCGTTTTCAGTTAAATCACTATCAAAAGGAGT
>Ga0172364_10004108_pt1 | contig 11593 bp, 11 predicted proteins | sample LakKivSesite10cm_FD_114545 | JGI IMG/M metagenome (GOLD analysis project Ga0172364, IMG submission 114545) | Sediment microbial communities from Lake Kivu, Rwanda - Sediment site 10cm | ecosystem: Environmental > Aquatic > Freshwater > Lake > Sediment | place: Rwanda: Western Province, Lake... | reverse complement strand
GTGATGGAGAGATAAAAAATCAAAGATAGTTTGCATTAAAGAACCTTATGGGGACGGGAGGATTTGAACCTCCGTCGCAAGCTCCCAAAGCTCGAAGCCTAACCAGACTAGCCGACATCCCCTTAAATAGAATCATTAAGTTGTTTTTTTATATGCTTATATCTTGTGTACCAACAGAGTAATTCTGAATATTCATAGTCTTTTTTTATTGAAAAGAATTCTTGTTTTAATTTATTATAAACCTGAATATTAGATCTCTTTTGTTTTATCTTATTTATTCTTTCTAATAAATCGATTATTTCTTTTTTATATGCATTTCTCTCATTAATATCATTAAAAGGATGAGGCATATTGATGTAAAAACTAATTTCTTCTATAATCGAAGTACAATCTATAGGGTTTAGATCCAAACATTTTTTTATTAGATAATAATTTTTATCCAAGAATTCAAAAATAAGTAATCTTATAGCATCTTCTTCTTGTAAAACCCCCCTATCTTTTATTAAATTGTTCTGAAAAATAAACTTTTTAATCTTCAATAAAAATTTATCTACTTTACACATATCGATAGTTATGGGCGATTTAATATAACTTTTCAATAAATTTTTAATAGGATATTTAGAAAAAGATTCGTCTGATTCTACTATGATTTCTCCTATTAGATCTAATCTATTTGAAAAAGGTGATGCTTGAATATTGCTATTGATGTAATCTATAACTCCTAACGGTTTTCTTATTTCTGGGCAATATAAAACTCCAATTTTCCATTCAGCATTTTTATTAAAAGAACGGAGAATAATTTCTATGGAATTTAATGTCCTTCCTCGGCTTATGGCATCATCAATAATATATGCTTTTTTATTTGTGGTTAGTGCCTTGGAAAAGTTTGTATCGTGTAAGAGCAAATTTAGAAGATTTCTGGTTGGATGACTTATTTTGTCAATATCTCTTAAAATCTTTTTAATAGCTGTTTTTCTTATCCTTTTAAACTGAAATTTATTTTCAATATCTGTCCCATTTAATTTTAAACCTAGATTATTCCAGTAACTTTTATCCTCAGAGGGTATAACTAGATTCAATTCAGCAATCTCTTTTATAATTTCTGACCTTTTTTTGTTAAGAAGATCTTTTTGATCTATTAAGGAGATTATTTGTTCTTTGGTAGGGCTTTCTAGTTGAGAGATTTCATGTAAGAAAGCTCTTTTTTTTAATGAAGGTAGTTTAGTTTCTTTTTCTTTTTGATTCAGAAATCCACAAATTTGTTTTCCAATTTGTGCTTTTGAACAAGCAGTTATCTTTGAAGAAAAAATCTTAATTTTCCTATCTTTATTGATTTTTTTAAAAATATATTTTAAGGGTATTGCTCCCGCTTCTGGAAATATAATCAAATTATACTCTCCCATTTCAACTCTTTTTTTTACTGCTTTGACAAATAAAACAATCTCTTTTAATCCTACTTTTTTTATTTCGCCACATCTCTTTAGTATTGGATACAAACAAAATTCTTCTTTTTCTTCACATGCGCAATCCATAATATGAAATAAAGCCCTCCTTTTTGCATATCATGCATTTATCCCCCTTTATTCTTTTTAGATCAGAGTCAACAGCAATTCCAAGTAATTCTCCTTTATTATCAGATATGAGTGCTTCTCTGCATTCTTTTGAACCACAATAAGAAATCTTAGATATTCTTTGATTTTTAAGATTTGATAAAATATTCTTTTTTAAATTTGATTCAGAGATATACTCTTTAATTATGTCTCCTGATTTTTTGAATAAAAACTTTTCAATTAAGCAAATTTCATTTTGTATGTCTTGTGATAACTTATTAATATCAGAATTTATTTTTTTATTTATTACCCTGTTGTATATTTCAAACCCACCTTCTTTTATCTCTTTTGGTCCATAACATATTCTTAGTGGTATTCCTTGTTTTTCAGTAATTTCAAATAATCTTTCCTTACCAGACGAAAAAAAGAGTTTGGATTTTAATCCTATTTTTTCTATTTCTTTCTCTAGTTCTAAACAATTTTTTTCTATTTCTTTACCTTTTTTAAAACAAATAATCGCGACATGTATGGGGCAAATTTTTGGTGGGATCACTATCCCCCTTTCATCTGCAAATTGTAAGAATTGGGCCCCTATTGGTCGTTCAGTTAGCCCATAGCAGGTTTGTTTTACAAAAACAGAGTCATTTTTGTCATTCTTATAATGTATTCCTAAAAGTCGAGAATACCTTTCTCCTTGGTTATATGCTGTAAAAAGCATTAATCCCTTACCTGAAGGCAACACAGTCATTAATCCCCAAGTTTTTTCAGATATATCTTTATTCCCCTCTTTGGGTAATTCAACGAGTAGAGTATCAATACATAGGGACTTAAAAATTTTTTTTATTGTTTTTGATACTAATTTTATTTCATTAATAAGCTCAAATTCATTTATAAAAAAAGAGTGTCCTTCTAGCATAATCTTTCCAGAACCTGCTATAAAGGGATATTTATTTGGTAAAGGTCTTCTAAAAAAGTTATCCAAACAGAGGATTTTCAGAGGCAGATCTTTATAAGATCTAATCCAGTTTTTTACGACGGGGTAAATTGCGCCCTCTCCACTTGGTCGAAGATACCATCTTTCTTTTAATTTGATTTTACCTGCTTCCGAAATCCATAAAACGCCTTTACTAAAATCTTCCATCTTTTTTTGTTTTGCTAAAAAACTTTCAGGGATTATCATTGGGAATTCATATTTTTCGTAGCCTATATTCTTCATCTCTTTTTCTATTATTCCAAAAAATAAGCCCTTCATGGCAGCACCATAAGGTAAAACTGAGACATATCCTGGAATCTGATAGTCTGAATATAATATCCTTCCCTCCTTCAAAAGATTTTTATACTGTCCAAGGTCCATTAATATGTTAATCAACGCACATTTTAAAACCTTTTCAAAATGATAATAAAAGAAAAAGAAACAGATTATTCCGAATGGTGGAATAGAGTAATAACTGATGGAGACTTAGTTGACATAAGATATAACCTTAAAGGATTTTTTGTTTGGATGCCCTATGGATTTTCTATTATGGAAAATATTACTAATTATTGGGATGGGCTTTTTTGTAAAGAAGGGATTAAAAAGATGTATTTTCCTCTTTTAGTTCCAAAAGAATATGCAGAAAAAAATAAGAGTTGGTGGAATTCTTTTAAAGAGCAAGCATTTTATGCCTCTGGCTTTTTTGACAATGAGAAAAATGTTTTTTTAAGACCCACGGGAGAACCTGCAATGTACCCGATGTTTTCTTTATGGATCAGAGGGTATAAAGATCTTCCATTGAGGATTTATGAAAATGTAAGTTCTTTTAGAAATGAAACAAAATCAACAAAAGTATTAGTAAGAGATGTTGAAATAGGACCTTGGTATGAGATACATACTGCTCATGCTACAAAAGAAGAATCAGAAAAAGAAATTGAATTAGCAATTAAATTAAATGAATTGATTTTTAAATTAATCGCAGTGCATCCGCTTAAAGTAAGAAAACCTATTTCAGATTGTTTTCCTGGAAGTATTGGGGCAATAGAATTCTATACTTTAATGAACGATTCTCTAGTTGAAAATGGAAGTTGTAACAATCTTGGGCAAGCGTATGCAAAAGCATTTGATATTCAGTTCACTAATGAAAAACAAAAAAAAGAATATGCCTGGCAAACTTGTACTGGAAATGGCGAGAGACTTCTTTCCGCTATAATCGCAAATCATGCGGACGAAAAGGGATTAATTATTCCTCCTGATATTGCACCAATTAAATCCTGCATTGTTTTTATTAAGCTAAAAGAGAAAGAGATTAAAGAGAAGATAAACACTGGGCTTAAAAGTGCTGAATTGGAAAAAGTAGAGGTATCTGATATAACCTCTCTTGGTACTGCTAGATATCTTTCTGAAAAAAAAGGGATTCCTTTAAGAATTGAAATAGGTCCAAAAGAACTATCTAAAAATGGGGTTTTATTCAGCTGGAGAACAGGTAAAAAAGAGTTTGTCCCATTAGATAAAATCAGAGATTATTTAAAAAGAGGTATGAAAGATATGCAAGAACAGCTTCTAGAAAGCACGAAAAAGGAGATGAATCATAGAATGAAAGAGTGTAATACTTTTGATGAAGCTAAAAAATCAAAAATTGCTTTGGTTGGTTGGTGTGGTGATGAGAAATGTGCTGGAGAGATAAAATACAAAACAAAAAAAGAAATTATTGGAATGTCTTTGGATAAAAAAGCAAAACACTGCATTAACTGTGGTAAAAATGGAGAAGTTACATATGTTTCTACCAGTTATTAAACTAAACTACCTAAACTAAAATGGAAAAAAGAGGTTACAACCACATAATTCTAATTTCATTAGATTCGTTAAGGCTCGATGCTATCTCTTCTCTATGTAAAACAAAATTTATTAAAAAATATTCTTCTTCAAAGAGCTATAATACATCAATACTGGATGATATTATTAAAAATGGAACAGTATTCTTAAATTGTATTTCTGCAGCGCCATATACTAGCGCATCTCATGCAGCATATTTTACTGGTTGTTGGCCTAGAAATAATGGAATCTATGAATTTTATAATAGGAAAATCCAGAGAAAAACAATTTTTGAAATTGCTAAAGGGCAGGGATTTACCACAATATTCCAAACAGATTTTCCGATAATTTTAGGGAAAACTCTTGGATTGACAAATGGTGTAGATAATTATTTTATTGAGGAAGAGCATAAAGCATTAAATTATCTAATTAAAAATAAAAATAAGAAGACTCTTTCTTTCATTCATTTCGCAGGAATCCATTATCCTTATGGATTTCATAAACTAAAGTTCGGGGGAGAAAATTATCTTAATAAGGTTAAATTGTTAGAGAAAGAATTTGGTTTAAACGCTCTATGCGAGCCCAAAGACATTTTAGACGAAGCAATTAGAGACAAAAGAGATAAAGATCTTCTTTTTAGGTATAAACAAATTATTGAATTTCTTTATTCTTCTTCCAATTATACAAGATTATACAATCTATATTTGGAAGGAATTGAATTTTTTCTTAAAAATAGACTCAACAAATTTATTAAGGAATTAATAGATTTTGTAGATAAAGAAAATGCTTTATTGGTTATTTTCTCTGATCATGGCGAGAATTGGGATAAAGATTCTAAGGGGCACTCAAACACTATCTCTGATGCTGCTTTGAGAGTTCCACTCATCTTTTATGGAAATAATATTCCTAAAAATAAAAAAATTAAAGAACTTGTGAGAACTATTGATTTATTTCCAACTGTCTGCAAATTAGCAAATTTAAAGCACGAACCCGTAGATGGAAGTTCCATTAATCTTTTTAATAAAAATGAAGAAACAAAAAGATATGCGATTGCACAAGTGTGGAGGGTTGGGGATAAAACTAAAGTTTATAATCATCAAAAGCAGATGATGGAAGGTAATAAATATGTAAAACCCCTTAAAACTACTCTTGAAAAAGAAGCATTATATCTGGACAAATATATTTTGAACAGATTTCATGTTAAAGATTCTAGTTCTGATAAATTTTATATTAATAATCCTCCAAAAACTAGATTAATTCATAAAAAACCAACCAAAATTAATCAAATTAATAGGTTATTATTGGATTATAATAAAATAAATAAAAAAAATGGAAAAATAAGTTCTATTCGTAAAGAGATAGCAGAAGGTTTAAATCTGTTAGGGTATAGAGTATGAAAAACAGATTTATTCAAGTTATTCTTACTGTTTTTATAATTCTTTTTATTTGGCAATTTTCTTATTTTATATTCCAAATTAAGAATCCATTAATTCCTTCCCCATTTCAAATATTCTTGGCTTTAAAAGAAGTAACTTTAAGTGGTGAAATTTTTCCACATATTCTTTATAGTTTAGAGAGGGTCTTAGTTGGATTCTTCATGGCTTCGTTTATTGCTATTTCCCTTGGACTTTTTTGTGGTTATTCAAAAAAAATAGGTTCTTTACTTGAGCCCTTGGTTGAAATATTAAGACCAATCCCCCCAATTGCTTGGATTCCTTTAGCAATACTTATTTTTGGATTAGGTGATAGATCTTCTTATTTTATAATCTTTGTAGGAGCTTTTTTCCCGATATTTACAAATACTTTTTTTGGAGCAAGATCTATTCCAAAAGTATACATCAATTTAGCTAAAACGGGAAATATCGGAGTTTATTCTTATTTTAAAAACATCCTACTAAAGTTTTCGCTCCCATATATTTTTACAGGTCTTAAGATTGGAATAGGGATGGCTTGGATGAGTTTAATTGCAGCAGAATTAATTGGAGCTCAATCAGGATTGGGCTACTTCATACAAATAAATCGGCTTTTATTAAGAACAGATAAAATTATAGCTGGAATGATAGTTATTGGATTTTTAGGCTTATTATTAAATCAATTTATCAAAGCTATAGAAAAGAAATGTTTATTTTGGAGGACGGAAAATGATAGAGCTGATTAATGTTTCGTATTCTTATAAAGACTCTATGCGCAAACAATTTGAAGTTCTCAAGAATATTTCGTTTAAAGTAAAAAATGGAGAGTTAATTTCAATTATCGGTCCCTCTGGTTGTGGTAAGACCACTCTAGCAAATTTAATCGCTGGATATCTAAAGAATAAAAAAGGTAAAATTTGTGAAAATGGAAGAGATATTATTGCTCCTGGAAAAGATCGTTTTGTCATAAATCAAGAAAATGATTTGTTTGACTGGATGAATGTGGAAGAAAATGTCTCATTTTTTGCAGACAATAAAAAAAAGGTTTTAGAATATATAAAACTGGTTGGTCTGGAAAATTGCAAAAGAAAGTATCCTTATGAACTTTCTGGAGGCATGAAAAAAAGAGTTTCTATTGCTAGAGCTTTGGCGGCTAATGCAGAAGTGCTTATCATGGATGAGCCATTCAATTCTCTAGATTATTCTATAAAAGAGAAGTTATACGATGATCTTGCTAAAATATGGAAGAAAACAAATAAGACTATAATATTGATCAGCCACGATATTGAAGAAGCAATTTATCTGTCTGATCGTATTATTATTCTAAACAATAGACCGGCTTCTATAAAAAAAATATTTAATGTTCCTTTTAGCTATCCTAGAAACTCTGGTTTGAAAGACAGCGTAAGATTTATGAACATAGAAAAGCAAATAAAAGAGGAGTTAATTCATTTATAGTTCATACTAATATGTTAAAAACAAAAAACCAGAAAATAATTGCAATAATATTTATTTTTATAGTTTTGGGAGGATTATATTTAATTCTCAATTCAAAGCAAGAAAATTCAGATCTTACTTCAATTAGGATAGGGTGGCAGATTCCATGGGCTACTCAAGGACAATTAACCCAAATACTGAAGCATACGGACATATTAAAAGATAATGGCTTGCAGGGAGATTTTAAGGGTTTTAGTTATGGTGGTCCATTAAATGAAGCAGCATTGGCTAAAGAGGTAGATGTTATCTTTACAGCAGATCAGCCTGCAGCTACATTGATATCTAAAAGCGATGATTGGGTTATAATTGGACGTTTAATGTATAATAGGGTTTCTCTTTATGTTCCTCCAAATTCAGATATTAAGAATGCTTCAGATCTAAGAGGGAAAACTGTTGCCATGCCATTTGGAGCGGCTGCTCAGAGAATGGCTTTGAAGGTTGAAGAAGAAGCAGGATTGGACCCGGAAAAAGATGTTAAAAATATTAATTTAGGTATTTATGAGCAGAGCGATCTTGTTAGAGATAAAAATGCAAAAAAATGGGGAGAAATTGATGCAATGGCAGGATTTGATCCAACTCCGGCCATTTTTGAAGAAAAGGGGCTAATTAGGTATATTGCTACAGACAAGGTTGTTTCGTTGATAGTTATGTCTAGAGAATTCATAGTAAAAAATCCAGGGGCTCCAGAAAAATTTCTTCTTTCAATGAGAGAAGCTTATGATTTTTATAGGCAAGATAGGACATCTGCAGATAATTGGTTCATTGAAGAATCTAAGCTAAATGTTTCATTAGGTGCTTTAAAAATATCTGATTCTGTAGAACCAAATTTATTAGTTAATTCAAAAGAGGAGATTCGTTTAAGTTTTACACCAGAAGATTATCTAATAATGCAAGAAGCTGCAGATTTCTTATATAATAATAAGATGATAACTTCGAAAGTCAATATGAGTAATCATACTGACAGATCATACTTAGAAAAATTTCAAGATGAAAAATAAAAAAAATCTTTTATTAATCTCTTTAGATTGTGTTAGGGCTGACGTTGGATATAATGGAAAATTTCCAAATATTGAGAAACTCCGCAAAGGGGGTGTTTCTTTTATGAACACTATTTCCTCTGCTCCAATTACTCCTATAAGCCACGCTACTGTTCTTACGGGTCTACAACCATATAATCATGGGATAAGACATTTATTTAAGGAAAAATTAAATAAAAATTGTATTACTTTACAAGAAGTATTTAAAGAGAATGGCTATAAGACTGCTGCAATTGTATCTTGTCCTGGCATGAATAAGTGGTATGGTTTTGGAAAAGGATTTGAATTATATGATGATGAAATACCCAGACTCCCAGATGGAACTGATGCATTAAAAACTATTGATGTAAAACTAAGGGGTTGTGCATTGAAAAGGGCAAATATTGTAACCGAAAGAGCCATAAATTGGCTAAAGAAACTTAAAGAAGATGATAACTTTTTTCTTTTTGTGCATTATTTTGATGCGCATTGGCCATACAAAGCCCCTGAAAAATATGGCGGGAAAAATTGCTATGAAGAAGAAGTTGCATTTTCAGATCATTATCTAGGTTTACTACTTGATGAAATAAAGAGATTGGGGCTAGAAGAAAATACAGAAATAGTATGTTTTTCTGATCACGGAGAAGATTTGAATGGATTATATTCTAATGATCATGCAGGAAAAAAGTTAGGGCATCCTGAAGAAGAAGGACATGGATGTTTATTATATGATACTACTTTGAGAGTTTTGCTTATCTTAAATGGAGAAATGATTCCTAAAAACAGAAAAATAGAGTCTCAAGTAAGATTAGTTGATGTATTCCCAACAGTTTTAGAAATGTTTAAGTTAAGAACTAAAAAAAATGTTGACGGTAATTCTTTGTTGCCCCTTGTACATGGAGATAAAATTAAAGAATTACCTGCTTATTCTGAGACATTTTATCCTGAAGAGCTAGCAAAGAAAGATAAGACTTTTAAAAATATTTCAAGTAAAAAATCTTTAAGAATCTCAAATAAACACAAAATTATATTTAATGTTAAAGATAGCAAACTAGAAGTTTATGATTTGGAAAAAGATAAAGATGAAAAAAGACCCTTTATCTCAGGTTAGAATTTTTATATCATTGCTTAACTTCATTTTTTTCTCACCCTTTCTAGGAATTTATTTACTCCCTCATAAAATTTATTATATTTTTTGTATTTTTTATTTTCAATTTTTTCTTTTTCTTCTAGTTTATTATCTTTATTTTTGTTGAAAATCTCTTCTGGGATTACCCCTAATTTGCAGTTTGTCAACCCATCCCATTCATTGTATCCGGGCAATAGGGAATCATTTGAAGGATCAACAAGTAAATAATCCTTGGCGATTCTTACCCACAAAAACAAATGATACCCCCTGTCTTCATGGGGGAATTTCAAGATATCTTTTGGAAACTTCTGAGAAGACCATCTAAATGAACATAATCCAAATCTTACTTTATATCCTAAATTTTCTAAAGTTTCTTTTAGTTTTTTGGATTTCTCCCAACAGCGATTTTTTATTATATCTAGAGGTTCGTCCCTTATTTTGTTAAAAGCATCTATTACTTTTTTGTCTGTATCAAAATGATCAAAGTTCATTTCAACTTCTCCCCAACTTCTTTAATTGGAATATATTCAACTAAAAAGTTTAGTTCTTTTGGTAATTCTTCAGAAATAAATTCTTTCAAAACATAAATTTTCTTTTTATTAAAATACTGAGCACATGCAATTTCTTTCATTGCACCCCAAGAATAACCTAAACAGATAAATAAATTGCTTTGCCTATTAAATTCATCTGCTTGTCTATCCCAATCTAAACAGGAAATTATTTCTCCAAGTTCAGTATTAAGGTATTTTTTGTAATCTTTATCTTTTGTTGGGATAATTAACAAGATTTTCTTTCCTTTATTCTCTAGATATTTTTCTCCAAAATATTCTAATAAAGAACCCTTGTCAGGAGTAAGAATTATTTCATTCCCAGATTTTGCTATTATCTTTGCAATCTTATCTAGCAATATCTTTCTTTCTTCTAAAGTTCCTTCAAATAATTTGTTTGGTCCAATTATTCCTATTTTCATGTTAATCTTCTACCGGGCTTTCAAGTAATTTAATTGATTTATTCTTGCAATCAATCTCTGCTTTTATCCCAAGAGGGATGACTGTATTAGGGCAATTATGCCCAAAATGATTTGTTTTTAAGATTGGAAAATCATATTCTTGTGTTATTTCTAAGAGAATGCTTTCAAATTCTCTTTCATCAGATTTTTTCATGTCTTCTATATGCCCCACAATGACTCCCTTAATTAAGTTGAAAACACCAATTTGCTTTAGTTGATTTAATCTGTACTCTACTTCTTCAGTTGTTGGTTTATATTCTTCAAGGAAAAGAATTGAATCTTTAAAATCAGGAAAATATTCTGTCCCTGCAAGTTTCAATATACAAGAAAGATTGCCGCCAATTAGTTTTCCTGTAGCTTTTCCTTCTCTTATAATTTTTCTTTCTGAATTTGAAGGGATATCTCTTTCTTGACTTTTACATAGAGTATTCAAAAATTCTTTTTTATCATAATCAGTTGGTTTTCTGCCAAAACCCCATTTAACATCATTTCCATGAAAAGTAATTAATCCCGTTTTCTTGTTAATTGCATTAAGAAGTACAGTTATATCACTTATTCCAATAAATATCTTTGAATTCTCTTTTATTGCTTTATAATCTAAAAAAGGTAATAATGCATTTGCAGTTTCTCCCCCTTGTGATGCAATTATTGCTTTTATATCTGAATCTATAAACATCTCATTTATATCTTGAGCCTTTTCTCTAGGATTTTTAGAAGATAAAAATCTTCCTAATTTGACTTTAAAGCCCAAAGTTTCTAAGAATTTAATTCCAGATTTGAATTGTTCATCTGTTTCTGGATTTTCAATTGGTTCTGAGGGAGAAACCACTCCAATTGTATCTCCTGCATTTAGCTTATTTGGCTTAAGGGGTTTCATTTTAATGCATGTTTAATTTCTGAATAAATTTTGTCTCTTTCTTTGTCTCTATACTTAAATTTAGGCCATGCGTCAACACCATCATTCTCGAATCTTGGGATTAAATGAATATGAAAGTGTGAAACAGATTGCTGTGCTACTTTGCCTGATGCATGTAAGAGATTAATCCCTTGAACATTCCAATTATCTTTTAGTTTATTTGAAAGCTTCTTTATAACACCAATTAAATTATTTAGCTCTTTTTCAGAAATGTCAAAAATGTTTTCATAATGTTTCTTTGGAATTATTAACATATGCCCTTTTGATTCTGCTTCT
>Ga0172364_10004105_pt1 | contig 11594 bp, 8 predicted proteins | sample LakKivSesite10cm_FD_114545 | JGI IMG/M metagenome (GOLD analysis project Ga0172364, IMG submission 114545) | Sediment microbial communities from Lake Kivu, Rwanda - Sediment site 10cm | ecosystem: Environmental > Aquatic > Freshwater > Lake > Sediment | place: Rwanda: Western Province, Lake Kivu... | reverse complement strand
TTAAAACAGGTTGTAGTTTTTCTCTGACAACATCAACAGCTTTGTTGTTTTTACTGGAAAACAAAACTGTTTTATTTTGATATACTGCGTTTGCTATTATATTGAGAACTACCTGTGATTTACCAGTTCCTGGTGGGCCGGTAATAGCAGTAAATGGTCTAGTTAGTGCATGCTCTACGGCTTGTTGTTGTGATTTGTTTAATGGGAATACTTCGATGAGTTGTTTTGCTAGAGGGTTTTCTGGTTTTTTCTGAATTTTTTCACCTAAGAAAAATCTAAGGCTGGTTGCTCGTAATTCCTCACGTGGGCGTTGTTTAATCCGGCGAAGCTCCTGTATAAGGTTTCTTGTAATCCCTGTTCTTTCACCTGTATAAAGGATTGTTTTGTTAAGGATTTGTGGGTTGCTAGATGGCTGTAGTTGCTGCGTATCAAGATTTGATGTGATATGTGCTCTAGGAAGATTTAGTAGATCTAGTATCGCAGTTATTTGCTCATAGAAATTGTTTTCTTGTATTTCTAGACGGAGTTTGTGTATTTCCTCGATTTCAAACCCAAACGTTGATAATATTGAGTGATTAAACTCAGGTTTTGTTTTTTTTAAAAAAACCACAGAGTCTTCTTGTGTTGTAATGTTAAGTTCTGTGAAAAAAAGGGGACTTATTGTACCATCTGTACTTACAACAAGAGGATAGCCATAAAAGATAGATTTTTGCTTTTGATTATTGTTTCTTTTTTGATTAAATGATTCAGGAAGTATTGAACGCGATAGTGTAATCTGTTCGTTGTTGTCGTAAAAGAAAGTTTCTTTTTGAAATGGATTTATGATGAATTTTTTGTTGTTATCGCTCATATTGAAAGTTATTGAAAACATGTCCTCTTTTTCTAGAGAGCCTATGTAGTAATCGATGAGTGCTTTGTAAGTTTTAGTAGATATGTGTTTCTTCATTTTTATGAAAATATAATAATGATGAGTTCTTTAGTGTTTAGGTTACATATTTGATAAATAAAAAAATAAAATAATTTATTGGTTACTATTCAATTTTTTTTGAACTACACAAATGAAAAATCTTTTAAAACTAGTGGTGTTACTTTCTTTTCATCATATTTTTGGGAGGAAAAAACTTATGAGTACAAAAAAAGAAATTGAACAAGTTTTAAATCTTGTTAAAAATAAATTTGATGACCCGAAATTAAAACCACGTTTTGTTGGTTTTTCTAAGAATATGCAGTTCACCTTTCCAGATTTAAAAACATCTTATTTATTAAAAGTGAGTAATGGAGAGGTACAATCACTTGCAGAAGAAAGTATGCCTACACCTGATATTCATGTGACAATTGATAGTGGTATATTTGTTGATATTTTAAATAAAAAAACGAATCCTATGACTGCGTATCAAACAGGTAAACTTAAAGCAAAAGGCAACCTGAATGATTTATTGAAGTTACAGAAATTATTGTAAAAATATAAGATACCATCATATCGTAACATTCCAATAACAATTATTTGATGTGATAATATGAAAGCATTTGTTACATCTCCGTTTAATGAAGCAGGTTTCAAGATACTAAAAAAATATATGACTGTAACATATGAGAACTGGCGTGAAACAGGTGTTCTTTATCGTGATTCCGCTGATTACATTCAGAAAATTAAGAAAGAAAAAGCAGATGTTCTGATAACTGAAGGTGACATGATTGATGCTGATGTATTAAACTCATGTGATATAAAGATCATTGGTGTCTGCCGTGGTTACCCTGATAACGTGGATATGGAAGTTGCCACAAAGAAAGGCATACCTGTTTTTTTTACACCTGATCGTAACTCTGATGCTGTTGCTGATCTAACTGTTTGTCTGATGCTTTGTCAACTACGTCATATAACAAATATTGATAGAGTCTTAAAATCTGGTACTTTTTTTGTTGACTCTGGTGAAAAACTAGCCGAAGTATACAGGCGTTTCCTTGGCTGGGAGTTTGGTGGTAAAAACGTTGGTATCATAGGTCTTGGTGGTGTTGGTTATAGGGTTGCTAAAAGATTGAAACACGGGTTTGACACAAATATTTTGGTATACGACCCATATGTTGATGAGAAAAAAATAAAAGAAATCGGTGGGAAAAAAGTAGACCTTGAAACACTCCTCAAAGAATCTGATCTTGTGTCCCTCCATGCAAAAGTCACTGATGAAAACCTTGGTATGATTGGTGAAAAAGAAATCAAGCTGATGAAACCAACCGCGTATTTTTTCAATACAGCTAGGGCTGCCCTTGTTGACGAAGACGCATTGTTTAACGCATTAAAAGAAAAAAAGATTGCTGGTGCAGGTCTCGATGTTTTTGGTAGCGAGCCTGTTGATTCAGATAACCGTTTCCTTGAACTAGATAATGTGACCGTTACTCCTCATTCAGGTGGATCAACATTTGACTCAGAAATCAAACAATCACTGATGATAGCCGAAGATATTGAAAAATATTTAAACAAAAAGAAACCAAAGTTTTTGAAAAACCCTGAGGTTCTTAAAAGGTGAATAGTATGAGTCAATATGTTTTAGCATTAGATTTTGGTCATGGTGGTGGGAGAGCTATTTTTATTGATCTTGATAGTGGAAAACGTTTTTTCTCTCGCAAAGGATGGAACTATTACTCACCAGAAGACGATACATACAGGAAAGAATTTATTCCTGATGATTTTTTCAACACATTTTGTCACCTGGTTAGTGATCTAGTAAAAAAACATAAAATAAAACCAGAAGACGTACTAGGAATCAGTACAGCTAGCATGAGACATTCTAATGTTTTTTTAGATAAAAACGGGAAAGAAGTTTACGCAGGTTCAAACACTGATGTCAGAGGATTGTTTTATCAAGATACAGTAGAAGAAAAAGCTGGTGTTGACCTCTATAAACTTACTGGTCAGTGGCCACCACTTATGTACATGCCCTCACGTTTATTATGGTTTAAAGAAGAAAAACCAGAGGTTTTCAAAACAATAAAACATGCTATGTGCACTGGCGATTGGTTAAACTACAGGCTTACTGGTGTTATCGCAACTGAACCCTCTCTTGCATCTGCTACCATGCTATTTGATTTAGAGAAAAAAAAATGGTTAACAAATGTAGTTGATACACTAGGTTTAGACAGTGTTGATTTACCCAAGATCCATAACGCTGGTGAACAATTCGGTGAACTTACTAATGATGTTGCAAAAAAAATGAATCTTAAACCTGGTATACCTGTTTCTCTTGGTGGTGGTGATACCCAGCTTGGTTTACTTGCTTGTTCAGCGGTTAATGATAATGATATTTGCGCGGTAGCTGGTACTTCAACACCAATCATGATGGTGTTACCAAAACCAGTTGTTGATGAAGAACGAAAGATCTGGACAGGCTGCCATGTCATACCTGGTAAATGGATACTAGAAGGTAATGGGCAGATGGGTGGTCTTTCTTATAGCTGGCTAAATGATAACTTCAAGGAATTACTAGGAAAAGAAGAACAAGAAACATATACATACATGGAAAAACTTGCATTAAAAATCCCACCGGGGTCTGATGATATGATCGCATCTCTTGGTGCAGAGATCTTTAACATAAATGAACTCGCAGTTGTAAGACCCGGGATATTTACATTCCCACAACCAGGTCATCCGATGAACACTAGTCCTGCTACATTTGGTCATATCATAAGGTCAACACTTGAAAACGTATCATATGCTATTAGGGGTAACATCGAGCAGATAGAATCCATTGCAAACAAAAAAAATGATGAACTGAAGGTTACTGGTGGGATGACCCGGAGCAAATTATGGTTAGAGATACTTGCAGGTGTAACTGGGAAAAACGTTTTAGCAACAAAAGACAGTGATGGAACAGCAATAGGTTGTGCAATATGCGCAGCAGTAGGCTCTGGTATATACAATGATTTTAAAGATGCATTAAAAGAAATGGTTGAATTACAAAAAAATGTAAAACCAGAAACAGAAAAAGTAGAAACGTATGAAAGATGCTATACCACTTGGAAAGAATGGTATGATAGAATAGGTAAATTATAAGAAAAAATAATGGTGAATAAAGTATGGAATATGAGAATCTAAGAAAACAAGTTGTAGACGCTGGATTGAAAATGTTCCGTAAAGAAATGACACATGGTACTTCAGGGAACATAAGCTGCCGAGTACCAGAAAAAGAAAAAATGTTGATAACACCAAGTAGTATCCCATATGAAGAAATTAAAACAAAGGATATCATCCTTGTGAATTTTGCTGGAGAAGCTGAGGAAACAGGACGTAACCCGTCCTCAGAAACACCTTTTCATCTCTCTATATACAAAAACCGGGAGGATGTTGGTGGTATTGTTCATAGTCACTCTGTTTACGCACTTGCTGTAGCAGCAAGTAAAAAAACTGTTCCTGTTTTTCTTGATGAAATGTTCTCAGATATAGGTGGTGAACTAGTAGTTGCTGACTACGCGTTACCAGGGAGTGATGAACTAGCAAACAACATACTTGAAAAACTTGGTGATAAGAATGCTTTACTACTAGCAAACCATGGTGCTGTTTGTTGTGGTAAAAACCTAGAACAAGCATTTCATTTAGCTGAAACAGTAGAAAAAATCTGCAGAGTGTTCGTACTATCATCTATACTAAGTGAAGTAAAATCTCTTCCAGCAGATGGTGTAGATTATCAACGTATGATGTATGAAATGAAAAAAGAATTTTAAATAAAAAAATCGTTTTTCTATCGGATAATAACTGGTTTAACGTTGTTTTTTCCTTTTCTTTTTAGCAGATAAAAATCCTATGATACTGGCGATGAGTACTAAGATGATTGCTGCTATTACAAGATAGACACCAGTGGATAATCCCCAGTTCCCTGAGAGATCAACATATTCATTGGTACCTGGTTTTAAGACATTTAAAGTTCCAGAGCCTTGTAAACTTCCAAGTCCCACCTCAGTTAACTCTGAGAATGCATAGGTGAATACCCCTACAGTAATTATTAAGAGGATGATACCAAGGATAGTCAATCCAATGGATGTTTTTCTATATTTTTTAACAAGTATACTACCAAAAAGAAGAAGACCAGCAGCAATGACTACTATCATCACCGCAAAAATAAAAGTTGTGAACTCCGCTGGAACATTTGCTAACTCCGCATCAACAACACTTCCAGAAGTTGTTTTTGTGACCATGGTTTGTGGTATAAGAAACGCTTTAGTTGATCGTTCAACAGAATGATCAGTGTTAGACCCAGAAAGCTCCCACCACGGCATAACCAGGGCGATAATGATTAATGCGAGTGCGAGTAATTTCAAGAAGGATGGAAGAGAAATTTTTCGTAAAAGAATAAGTATTACTCCCATGATAATTATGAGGATTGAGGCAATGATCATGATCATGGGGAGCATAGGCTCTTTTGTTGTAACAAGATATGTGCTTTCATCTCTGGAAACTTCAAGTTGTTTTTCTACAATAATTTTTTCATTATCATATGCTGTAACTGTGTAACTTCCTCCAGGTACATTAAAGGTTGCTATCCCGTTTTTATCTGTTTTGCTCTCTAATGTTATTCCTTCTCTTTTGATTTTTATATTTGTGTTTTCTAATGGGTTTCCTCTTGAGTCAAAAATATGTGTTTTAAACTCAAATATCGGTGAAAAAACCATATTAACAGTGTTACCATCATCAGGAATCCTGACTGTTTTTTCATCAAGAAATGATTTGTAAGAGATCTGTATTTTATAGGTTGCTGAAGGAAGATTTATGAAATTGTAAACACCTGGTTTTTCCTCCTGGGGGTATATCTTTAGAGGTGTTTCCATTTCATCACTTGATATATATGGTTTAATTTTGATACCTGGTGGTAATCCAAGTTTATCCTTAACCAAGAGTTGAAGTTTTGAAAGAATTATTTCAAAATTTTCTTGTTTCTGTTTTAAACCAATCTTTATGTCTTTTTCACTTATTTTAAAACCATTATACATGATTTTAAGCTGGTATTTTCCTCTTGGTGCAGGGATTACAAATTCCTTGTTTTCATTAGTTGTTAATTTTGCAACAATTCCTCCATCTAATAATAAATAACATTGTGCGTTTGGAACACCTTTATCATTTTGATCAGTAAGACTGATTTTTATTGTTCCCTGTTTAGTACAATAGATATTTTTTGTGGTATTCTCTTTTAAATCAATTGTTTCTACTCCAACATATTTGCTCTGATTTCCTTTTTTAACGTAGATTTTAACAACATATTTTCCAGGTGGAAGCTCTGGGAAAACAATTTTTTTGTAAAATGATATGTTTCTCCAATCAAAAAGACCAATAATCATCTTAATTTTCTGAAATATGGTTGTGTTTGTAAAATCAAGATTCATATCGCCAGCTAGTGATAATCTACCGCATACACCAGTTGATAGTAGGCTTTCATTTTTATATAACTCTGCATAGGTGCAGGAAAAGTTTTTCCCTGTATACGTGGAGAGTAGTGAACCCATTGGGAATGATGGAGCAAAATGAGTTAAAACTTTTAGAGTGTATTTTTCCCCTTTTTCTTCTGCACCACTAACGTTTCCACCAAGCGCGGGTCGGTTTTTGGCAAGGGTTTGGAAAATACCTGCCTCTGCTTGAACATCATTATAACTTTTGATTTCTGTTGTGTAGAATTCTCCGTCGAACTGAACCACGAGATTTGAAGGAATAGAAAGATCAGGTGAGCTACCAGGAGTATATGCATTTCTAAAACATCCTACACCAGATGAATAAGCCTGTAAACCAGGTATATCTGCTTCTTGTTTTTGACTGCCTTTTAGCTGAATACCATCTTGCTCGTCTGTACCTGATTTCACAACACTGTTAGACGAAAAAATTAAAGCATGCGCTTTTCCACTTTCACCACTATCTGGTGAGACCCATGCCCTGCTCCCTAAATCACTGTTATCCTCAACAGAGATTAACCATTCCTCATCCCTTGATTTTGGATCGGTATCCGCCATGATTTCTTGTATTGTTTCATCTTTGTCATAAAAATGGATATAAGGTAATATTTCACCAGTGTTCAAAAAAATGTTTGCCTCGCTTCTTGTTTTAAAACCACTTGTAAATGCATATTCTCCATCTAGTTGTTCTTCTGCAGCAACTCGGATGTCTTTTAATGTTTCATGTTTGACATTAACACATATTCTTTTGATGTCTATCGGGGAGTAATAATATTTGTAAAGATTAGTTGTCTTTGCATCGCTTCTAGAGTTTGTGCTTATAATCCCAAAGCAGACCATAAGATTTCCATCGTAATAAATTTCATTTGAAATAAGACTCATACGAGTAGTAATAGTATCTTTGCCTGCTGGTAGGCTTCTATCTACATATTGAAAACAGAAGGAAGCTAATCTATCCCAATAACTATAACTTAAATCTTTTTGACCTTTACTTTGTCTGAAAATCATTTGAGAGCCATATTCTGTCATCATCATTCCTGAGATACCAATACCGTACACACAAAAACCTTCATCCGTTATCTTATAGTAATCAAAATCAGCTTTTTGCCCAGGGATCGGCTCATAATAATAATGTTCCTTGGTTACTGCAACATGATCAGGATAATCAGTACTTTGTTTTTCACTATCATCATAGTACACATAGTATTTTTCTTTGCCATTTGCAAACTCAGGTATTAGAAAAACAATGCTACAAGCTTTAATATGTGAATCATCACTATGTTCAAGATCATAAATTTGTGATTCTAGCTCATACCAGGTTCTTCCATCCCAACAGCAAACGCGAACTGAATGTTCATCTGCATTCTCAGCAAAACAAGGGTCTTTAAAGGTTATTCTGATGTCAACCGGTTGATATTTAGCTAGATCAATACTAGTATCAATTGGAACATCTATCTCCTGTCTATATGAATAGTTTTGATCCCACCAGGATATATTAGACTGTGAAGAAACAGGGGTATTAATCATAGAAAACAAAAGGAGTAGAAAAACACCAAGTATTACACTTTTTTTAAAGCTCATACTATATCTGATTTTCCCCTAAATTATATAATACTTACATAATTTATGTATTTTTAATCTTTTTTATTATAATAAATATATTATTTTAGGTTATATAAGTAATTTGTTACATCTATAAATAATAAACTAAGCGTTTGTTTAAAAAATTTTAAGTATCAAACATAAATATGATTTATTACAGGGGAGGCTAAAAAACAATGAATGAAATAAAGGTTGTAAAACTTAAAAATACAAAAGAGTTTTTTGAAGGAGACGAAAAATGTAATCTTTATGTTAAAAACAATAAAATCGTATTTGGCACCTCATACCTTGAACCAGGAAAAGAAGGAACGGTTGACCTAGGCCATAAACATGGTGAAGAAATCTTCTTTATCGCTAAAGGGAAAGTAACATGCAAGTTTTCCAAAGAAAGTAAAAATTTAGAAGAAGGCGATGCTGTTATCATCCCTATAGGGGAACCACATAAACTTATTAACAAAAGTAAAGAACCTGTGTTAGTTTGCTGGGCTTTAGCACCCCCTGATGATTAAAAAAAATTGTTTCTATGAGGGATAAAATTATGGATTATATATTAAGTATTGATGCAGGAACCACAGCTTTTAAAACTTCTCTTTTTGATGAACAAGGAAGGCTAATAGGGATTTCTACATACGAATATGAGTTGTTAACCCCCACATCATTAGCTGTTGAATTACCAGCTGAAATATTTTGGAAAGCATTCAAATCTGGGATAAAAAACGTTTTACAGAAAACCAAAGTAAATCCCCATGATATCAAAGCACTAGGTCTTTCAGTTCAAGGAGAAACCTTGTTGATGATCGATAAAAAAGGCTCACCTTTGCGAAATGCAATAATCTGGTTAGATAATAGGGCACAGAAAGAAGCAGAAATTTTATCAAAAGAATTTGATGTTGATGGTTTATCATATAAAACAACAGGACAAGTAAAGATTGTTCCCACATGGCCTGCATCAAAGATTCTTTGGATTAAAAAAAATGAAAAAAATGTTTTTGATAAAGTAAGCAAGTATCTGTTGCTTGAAGATTACCTGATTTACAGGATGACTGGTGAAATTGTAGCTGAGGGCTCTTTACTCTGTTCAACATTGTATTGGGATATTTCTACAAAAAAATATTGGGATGAGATGTTAGACTATCTACATATTTCCAATAGCCAGTTACCATCTATCAGAGAATCAGGTGAACCTGTTGGAAACATTAAACAAGATGTTGCTAAAGAACTAGGACTGTCAAGTAAAACAATTGTTTCAACAGGAGTGTTGGATCAAGCGGCAGGAGCGATAGGAGTAGGTAACTTTGAACCAGGTGTTTTTTCGGAGAATACTGGTGCTGCATTAGCAATATGTGCTACTCTGAAGAAACCTGTTTTTGATAAACAAGGTAGAATGCCTATTCATTATCATGGTATCCCAGATACCTATATGGCACATACCTTTACAACTGGTGGTATGGTGCTAAGATGGTACAGAGATCAGTTTTGTAAGGATGAAATGAAGATTGCAAAAACCAGAGGAATTGATGCCTATGATTTAATTGGAAATGAGGTTGCAAAAATATCACCCGGGTGCGAGGGACTAGTCATGCTGCCACATCTGCAGGGGGCTATGGCACCTGAGGCTAACCCAAAAGCAAAAGGAGTGTTTTATGGTTTCACACTTAAGCATACAAAAGCTCATTTCGCTAGGGCAATAATGGAATCAATTGCTTGTATTGTTAGAAGAAACATTGATGTGCTAGAAGAACTAAATATTCCGGTGAATGAAATAAGAGTACTTGGTGGTGGCGCAAGAAGTGATATTTGGAATCAAATCAAAGCAGACATAACAAGGAAAACTATTCTTCGCACTGAAAACGAAGAAGCAGCATGTCTTGGTGCAGCTATTCTTGCTGGTAAAGCAGTTGGTATGTATGATAGTGTAAAAGATGCATCTAAAAATATGGTAAAAATAAAGAAAGTGTTTGAACCTAAAAAAGAAAACATAAATGTTTACAAAAACACATATAAAAAATATGTGAAACTTTATGATGATCTTTGCGGATTATTCACTCTTGAAAAACCTGAAAACTAATTCTTTAGATGTTGTTTTTCTTAACTAGCTTGTTTCTTTATTCTTTTAACTTTTTCCTTATGGAGTTTCTGGATTTCTTTGCTTATCTTAGCTGCTTTTTCTTTTCCTATTGGATAAATCCGTAAAAATATTAACATTATTATTGCGAAAATAACGGTGAATACTACAATGCCGGTTCTAAGCCCTATATTTATAAGATTAGGATTTGGGTTAGGTAAGTCGTAGCCAATAAATTGAAAAATCGTTGCACAACTTAGTGGTACTATAAGAAATGACATTTTTTCGATTGCCCCAAATGCTCCGAAATAAGAACCTTCTCTCCTAAGCCCTGTTTTAATTTCGTCTTCATCGACTACATCACCCATCATAACTTCTCTTGCTAAAACAATGCCTGCCATACAAGCTCCCACGGAGAAAGCCCATATGGCTCCTTGTATAACGTTTTGGACGAATAGACATGGTAAAAAAGCAAGTGCGAAACCTATGGTTGCTGCCCCAAGTGTGATTTTTGGACCATACATCATGTAGATTTTTCTCCATAAAATAAAAAATGTAAGAATACCAAGCATAGAAGGTGCCATTAACATAAAAGCATCTGTTTCGTTTAATCCAAGGCAGTTTTTAGCAAAAAAGGGCATAGTGGTAGATAACCAACCAGTCATACACCAGGTCATTAAATCCATAACTACGTATGTGCGAAGTGTTTTATTTTTAAAAGTCATGATTATTGATTTAGCCATCGGAGGTGACTTATCTATAACAAACTCTTTTCGTTCTCTAACACCTATTAATGATAATAAATAAGCACCTGCGAAGATAGTCCCAAGAATTGCTGCTGCTAAAATCCATCCAGTAAAATCAGATTCTGTTTTTGAGAAACTTGCTACTATTATCGGGAAAGCAGCTACCGCCAAAGCACCACCGATTATAGCAAAAATTTGCCTATACATTACTACCTCACTTCTATCTTTTACACCTTCCCATATTTCCGGGTATAAAGCAAACCAGGGAACTGCAGCCATCGTATACGCCCATGCCCAACAAAATAGCACTATAAATATGTAGAAAAATATCCATAAATCAAATGGTTGTGCTAGAGATTTTCCTCCAGTTGGAGGGGTAAATAGAAGTACTAAAAATAATATGGAGAGTGGGGCACCAATGGCTATAAATGGTTTTCTACGTCCAAATCTCGTACGAATCTTATCTGACATTGCCCCTACAATTGGATCATTTATTGCATTCCAAACTCCAAAAGTGAGACCAATAGCAATACAAGCAAGCCAATAATCAAGATGAAGAAGTTCTACTCCGACTAGAAAAGGTAGCAGCCACATCTGAATTATTTGATAAAACCCGGTATCACCAATTGAACCAAATGCGTAAGCAAGTTTCCCAGCTCTGCCTTTTAATGGTAAAGACAAATTTATTCCTTCCCCCATTAGCTAATCATTTAATTTCTTTTAAAACCGCGTTAATATTATCTTTAAGACTA
>Ga0172364_10004102_pt1 | contig 11601 bp, 14 predicted proteins | sample LakKivSesite10cm_FD_114545 | JGI IMG/M metagenome (GOLD analysis project Ga0172364, IMG submission 114545) | Sediment microbial communities from Lake Kivu, Rwanda - Sediment site 10cm | ecosystem: Environmental > Aquatic > Freshwater > Lake > Sediment | place: Rwanda: Western Province, Lake... | reverse complement strand
TGTTGTTGGTTTCTTCGTCGGGTCTGAGGAAGAAACGACGCTCGGAACAGCGACGGGTGATCATGTACTCGCGGCCGGGGATGACCTGACGTGGAAGGCTCATGCGGAACCTATCGGATCCGCCCTCGGAAAAGTTGCTTGCAGAACTGCCCTTGCGCACGAGACCACGGAGCGGGCCACGAGCCCCGGGGAGCGGGCTCGGGGCGGAAACTACCCTGAGCGGAAACTACCCTCGGAGAGGGCCCGGGGCCCGGGCCCGGCGCGCCCCTCGGAGCGGGCACGAGAAACTACCCTCGGAGAGGGCCCGGGGGGCCCGGGGAACGCGGAAACTACCCTCGGAGAGGGCCCGGCGGAGAGGGCCCGGGGCCCGGGCCCGACGCGCCGAGAAACTACCCTCGGAGAGGGCCCGGGGCGGAGAGGGCCCGGGGGCGGAAAACTACCCTCGGAGAGGGCCCGGGCCCGGGGGCGGAGAGGGCTCTGGGGCGGAAAACTACCCTCGGAGAGGGCCCGGAGGGCCCGGAAACTACCCTCGGAGAGGGCCCGGCGGAGAGGGCCCGGGGGCGACTACCCTCGGAGAGGGCCCGACCCGGCGGCGACTACCCTCGGAGAGGGCCCGGGGAGAGGGCCCGGGGGCGACTACCCTCGGAGAGGGCCCGACCCCGGAGCGGGCCCGGCGGCGACTACCCTCGGAGAGGGCCCGGGGAAACTACCCTCGGAGAGGGCCCGGGGGCGACTACCCTCGGAGAGGGCCCGACCCGCGAGACAAGAGGGCCCGGGGGAGGGAAACTACCCTCGGAGCGGGCCCGGACGGGCCGGCGACGCTGTGCTCTCTGTGGTGACGACAATACCTCGTCTTTCAACCCGTTCGGTGTTCAAGGCACGTGCTGCTTGATTTCGCGATCCATGATTCCGCCGAACTGACCTGAGCGGCCGTGACCCAGACCCGGTACGACGGTGAGCTCGGTCGTAAAACCGTTGGCCGTGTACCAGTCGTAGCCGGCCTTGACCCCGTAGGAGCCGCTGCCGGTGTAGGAACCGTCCTGGTCGCCGACGTCCCACACGAACGGCACGTTGGCCTTGAACGCCGCCGTGAATTTCGACGTCACCTTCGGGCTGCCGCCGAACGAGATGGCCACGGCCACCCCGTCGGTCATGATCTCGGAGGCGTAGAGTGGCCCGAAATATTCCGTGGTCCACTGCGCGCCGCTGGAGTAGCCCCCGAACGCCACCCGTGCCGGGTCGGTGCCGTACTGCTTCTGGACGTACTTGACGAGCTCGAATGACCACCTGGCCTTGTTCGGGGGGCTGATGCCCGAGCTGTCGAGATACCAGCAGGTGCCGTCGCCGTCCGGACAACCCACGCCGGGGGCGAGCGGAGTCAGGAGGACCATGTTGTTGCGTTTGGCAACCGGGACGAGGCCGTTCGTCCCGGTGAGAAGATAGCTGCTGGTCGGGTTCTTGAGGCCGTATTCGCCCGAGCCGTCGGCATAGATGAGCAAACCTACCCGCTTGTTCCAGTCCAGGCCGGCCGCGTAGCGGTGATATAGGGAGGTCACACCGTAGGAATCGGTGAAGGACAGACGGGTCTCGTCGGTAAGAGGTCCCGAGGGTACGCCACCGCCGCCGTCGCCCCCAGGACCGGTCGTGGTACCGCCCGTGCCGGGCGCCCCCCCGGTCGGACGCACATCAGCCTGCGCGTCGCGGTTGCCGCCGACGGCTCCGCCCGCGGCCGCCGCATCACGGCCTGGCCCGGCATCACTGCGGCTGTCCCCCCCGGTCGCTCCACCAGCCGCAGAGGTTCCGCCAGTTCCGGGCGCCCCCGTGCTGCCGCCGCTGCCGCCGGTCGTGCCACCGCTGCCGCCATCCGAGGGTCCGGTGCCCCCCGTGGCCGACGTGGCGCCTGCCTTTCCGCCGGTGCCGCCAGGCGCGCCCGAGGCACCGCCGGAGCCGGCCGAGGCACCGCCGGAGCCGGCCGAGGCGCCGCCGGAGCCAGCCGAAGCGCCGCCGGAGCCGGCCGCCTTGCCTGAAGTCGTGTCGCCGCAGGCAGCGACGACCAGACAGAGGGATAGAAACGATGTGGACCAGAGGCCCACCCGAGAGAGCTCTTCGACGCGCATCGTTCGCCTCCTTGTTTGGGGTCCCGGCCAGTATACCCGCATCTCGCGGGCTGAGATTACCTGCAAATGGCGCGGTTGGCAAGATAATTGCTACCACGCAAAAGGAGGATGCAGATATCCAGCAGGATCATGGCAAGATGACAAAAAGAGCGTTTGGGCCCGCGACTTTCGTGTCGCGGTCATGTCGACCGACCAGCGGTGGAAGAAAGGATTGCTTCATGAAGCTTGGGCTGCTGTTTCTCTCGACGTATGCCCTCGCAGGTCTGGCGAGCGCCGAGGCCGATGCTGCCGTGGTCGCAGTCATGCCGGTCCAGGGCGTGAACCTCACGGAAGGGCAATGCGACGCCATCGGGGTGCTTTTCGCCAACGCCTTCGCCCGCGAGACCAACGTCGCGGTGGTTTCGCCCTTGGACACAAAGCCCCTGCTGGCGCAAGGACAAAGCCACACCGCGGCGGCGGGCCACTTGGGGGTGCGCGAGTACGTCGTGCTGCGGGCCTTGCAGCTCGGCGAGCGGGTCACCTTGGCCGGCATTCGCTACACGCGCGAGGGCCAGGAGGTGTTCCGTTCGGAGACCGCCGCTACTGACATGGACGACATGGAGCAGGCGACCGCCCGACTGGCCCGTTCCCTGGCGTGGCGATTGCCCGTCGCCCGGCCGATCGCCCCGGGGCCGCCGCCGGAGATTCCCGCGCCTCCCGCTCGTCCCAGCGGCTACCCCAAAGCCCTCGGCGTCAAGGGCGGCATCTGGTTCCCGACCTCGCTGGGCAGCGATGCTTCGTTCGAACAGATGGTCTCGTTCCAGTTCGCCGGTCGCGTCGGCACGCGCGAATCCTTCGTGGAGTTCGGGGTTGGGGCGGCGATACCGGCGAGTTCCGTCAGCTCAGCCAACCAGATCTCGATGGGCGGGGTCTTCGCCGAGATCGGCGGCGGTTTCCACCTCGCGCAAGGCGGCGTCGCGCCCTATCTCGCCGGCGGCATCTCGCCCCGCATCTGGCACGTGGACGCGCAGGGGGACATGTCGGGAACGGGTGCCACCTTGACGGTTCACGGCACGGCCGGGATCACCTTCACGCGCGACTCGCGCGCCCGGGTGTACGGCGAAATCCGCGTCTCCCAGTACCTCATCGGTCTCAAGACCGAGACCAGCAGCTACAGCTCACCGGTCCAAGGCCCCACCTACCATCCGACCGAGTTCGGCCTCCAAGTGGGCGTGGGCTGGTAGCCTGCCGGCGGCTCTGCGCAAGAGGCGCGCGAAGACGCCGAGGCCGCCCGGCGCGCCTTGGACGAGGAAAAGGCCGCGCACGCCGACGCCTTGAGCGCGACGGTGGCCCGGCGCCTAGAACTCGCCTTGGCCGACGCCGCCCCCAGCTTGGCCCAACTCGCCCTGCAAGATCGCCTCCTCGCTGAAGCAAGCCCGTGGCCGCGAAAGACGTCCTGGCCTTGCGTCGAGGTCTCTTCTCGTCTTGCCTCACTCCGCGCCAGAGGTGGGGCGGGCGAGACGCCCGCGCTCCCAGGCCCGCCGGATTCCTCCCGCTGCTCCGAATCTCAGGTGCTGTACAGACAACCAGCATTTCTACCGCCAAAATGCTGGTGATGTATACACGCCGTCTTTCTCCCCCCGAGCGCACCTCCTTCCTGTTCGGTCCCCGCAGCACCGGCAAGACCACCTGGCTCCGGCAGACCCTGCCTTCCGCCCTGTGGCCGAAGAGGCCGGCATCCAGAACCTGCGCCTGCTCGACGAGGCGTCCGCCGCGGCCCTGGGCTACGCCGCCCGCATTCGCCCCGGGCACGCCTTCATGGTCTTCGACTTCGGCGGCGGCACCGCCGACATCACGGTCGTGAAAGTGGAGGAGGGCGGCCAGGGCGGCCGGCCGCGCTGCCAGACCCTGGGCAAGTCCGGCGCCAATCTCGGCGGCAGCCTCATCGACCAGTGGATCGTGCGCCACGTCCTCGCCAAGTCGGACTGGTCCGAGCCCGACGCGCGCGCCGCCGGCGCCCTGCTTCTGGCCGAGGCCGAGCGCGTGAAAGAGGCCCTGTCCGAGCGCAACGAAGAAGACTTCACCGCCACGGATCCGGCGAGCGGCCGGGTGCTTTCCCGGCGCATTGGCCGCACCGATTTCGAAGAGCTGCTCGACGAGAAGTGCCTGTTTGCCGACCTCAACCGCCACATGGATCTGGCCGAATCGCAAGCCCGCGAGCTCGGCTTCGACCGCGACCACATCGACCTTTGCCTGATGGTCGGCGGCTCCAGCCTCATCCCGTCCGTGCAACGCCTGGTGCGCCAGCGCTTCGGCCGCGAAAGGACCCGCTGCGAGCGCCCCTTCGACGCCGTGGCCGCGGGGGCCGCCGCCTTTGTCGCGGGCATGGACTTCGACGACCGCATCCGCCACGAATACGCCCTGCGCGCCTTCGACCGGGGCAAGAACGACTATGTGTACCGCACCATCGTGCCCGCGGGAACTCCGTATCCCGGCCCGATTCTCGACATGAACCCCGAGCACCGCGAAGAGCCGCTGGTCCTGACCGTCAAGGCGAGCAACGCCGACCAGACCCGCCTGGGCCTGCAGGTCTTCGAGGTCTCGCGCAAGGAAGCCGTCAGCCGCAGCGAGGCCGGCGGGCTCCAGCTCGTCTTCGACCAGAACGGCGGGGCCCGTTACGTGGCCTGCGCAGACGCCGAGGACGCCCGCTACCGGGTCATGGGCTCGACCACCTTCATCATCGCCAATCCACCCGCGCAGAAAGGCGACCCGCGCTTCCAGACGACCTTCTCCATCGACGCCCACAAGCGCCTGTGCGTGACCGTGAAAGACAACCAGCTCGGCAAGACCCTGATGCGCGAGCAGCCGATGGTGAAGCTGACGTAGGCGGCGGGCGGCAGGCTGAAGGCTGCAGGCTTCGGGCTACAGGCTTCAGGCTGCAGGCTTCAGGCTGCAGGTTTGGCGTGAGGGAGGGGGTCGGCGGTGGGGTGGGCGGGACGCGGATCGCGAACCGCGTCCCGCGACACGCGTATGGAGCACGCTCACGGGCTCCGGGATTGGGGGAAGGGGCTACTGCGCTGCTCGACGTCGCTGTGGCTTCTGCGCGCGGCCCTCGGCAGCGAGTCGTTCTTCCAGGCGACGCTTCGCCTCGGCCAGCGGAATACCACGAGCGCGGCATTCGTCCAGGCTCGAGCGCAAGCCGAGCCAGAAGCGTGCCCCATGGGCAATCTCCAGCGCCTGGCGCTTCTTTTTTGCGGGCGTGATGCCTCGGGATTTCATCGCGTCACCTGCTGCAATCTACAGTGGCCCCCCTCCCCCGAGAGGGTTCCTAGGGTTTGCGGGCTGGTTTGGGGCTCGTGTGCGCTCATCGGCTTCACCCTTGTCGCAGCGGCTGGGTGCCAGCGTATCACGCTCCTGCGGCTAGAAGACAATCAGCGCGGCGATAACCTGATGCGCGGGCAGCCCCGGGGTGAAGCTGACGTAGTCGGCGGGCGGCAGGCGGGTATCGACCACCAGGCAGTAGGCCGGCCATGGGATGCCCTGTCGCGGGAACCCGGCCGAGCCGCTTTCCCCACCGGTGCGGCGTAGGGGCGCTGCTTGCCGCGCCCGCTGCTTGCCGCGCCCGCTGCTTGCTGCGCCCGCTGCTTGCTGCGCCCTTCTTGTTTAGAGGCGCACGAAGCCGAGATTGATCTTCTCGAAGTGCGCGTCTTCGGTGAGCACGGATTCGATGCCGAGCTCTTGCATCACCGCGAAGGAGGTGCAGTCAGTGAACGACAAGTCGCGAATCTGGTGGTAACGGGCGAACATGCGCCAGGCGGCTTCCTCGCGTGCTTCGCTGATCCACTCCATGCGCAAGGCGCCCTGGTGGGCAAGGGCGCGCAGGTTCTCGCCAAAGGCGATGGCGGGGCGGGCCCCGGCGCGCATGCGGACACCGGTCAGGGTTTCGTCCACGATGTAGTTGGTGGTCAAAGGCTCGCGGCCGGCAGCCATCAACCCTTGCCACTTGGCGACGAGCGGCGCGTGCTTCGGATCGCGCCGGTCGGCCATGGCGCGAAACGCCCAAGTGTCGACGAAGAAGAGGCGCGCACTCATCGGTAGATATCGTCGGGGTCGTTGCGCTTGCCGTCGCCTTCGTAGACGCCGGCGAGCAGCGCGGCCCACGCGTCTGCGACCGGACGGGCCGCAGCCTCGCCGCCGTGGTGGACGACATACTCCGCGACCGCCTCGCGCACCACCGTGGCTTGCGAAACTCCGCGCCGGCGGGCGATTCGTTCCAGACCGGCCTTTTGACCGGGGTCGAGGTATGTGTTGAGCGCCTGCTTGGCCATGAGTGCTACCAATAGCTACCATGGTGGATAGGCCTGGTCAAGCGGGCCTGCGCACCAATCAAGATGGCTACAGGCTGCAGGCCGCAGGCTACAGGCCACAGGCTGCAGGCTGCCGTCCGCGGCCGTCCGACAGCTTCGACGGCATTTTCGACGGCGTATCATCGCCCAAGAACCACGTCGACACCAGACAGCACCAAATCCAGCTTCGCCCGAGGAAGTCTGCCAACTCTCTCCGTCAGCTCCGACCTGTCGAGGGTGACGATCTGCGAGACGTTCGCCACCGATTCCTTCGGAAGTCCCGTGGCCCTTTCGGAGAGAAGAACATTTCCGGGAGCTCTGGCCCACTTGATGTTGCTTGTGAGCGCTACGCATACGACCGTCGCTATTCTGCTTCGATTCAGGCCATCGCCCTGAATCACAACAACTGGCCGTCGGAATCCAGGCTTCGATCCTCGCGGTTCACCGAGGTCAGCCCACCAGACCTCGCCTTGAGAAACCGCTACCACTCGGTTCGCTCCAGGGTCCGACGGGCGGAGCGATAGGCGAACTTGTCCGCCGGCTCGTCGAGTTCAGCGAGAGCGCGGTCCATCGCCTCGGTCACACGGTCAGGTGCGTGGCGGGCTACGTATTCGCTGAGCGCCCGGGCGTAGACTTCGCTCCGGGAGCGCTTTTCACGATGCGCCAGTGTTTCAGCCTGGTTGAAAACCTCGTCGGGGATCGAAACGGCTGTCTTCATACCTTCAGTATAACCGGGTACTACCATCGGTCAACGCCTGGGCTCGTCCGTCGAACGCCGGCTTCACCTGCGTCCAGAATGTGCTGCGCGAGAGACACGGCGGTTCCAGCCAGCGCGTGGACGGCCACCCACGGTGGCAGGAACACGCTGCTGCTTGATTCCGCGGGAGCCCTCGGCGAGACTGCTTTCGGAATGTGGAGGAACGCCGGAGGCCAATACCACGATGACTTGTGACATCTGGATCTGTCGAAGAGCGCAGCACCAGGAGGCGCGATGAACGGAGGACGCGAGGGCAAGGTGCTGAACGAGGCGTACTTCAAACACCTTCTGGCAGGATCTGCGGCATGGCCAGGTGCGACTCGGACATCGACCTTGCCCTCGAGGGATTGGCCCCGGCCTCCACCTTTCGGGCCATGGCCCGTGCGGCGGAGGCGGCCGGCCGGCATGTCGAACTCGTGCCGCTGGAAGACGCCCGACCCGAAGTGCTTGCCATCATCGAGCGGGAAGGCAGGGTGATCCGTGACGATCGCCGACCGGTTGGTCCAGAAGCTTCGCGTCCTGCTTGACGAGCTCGCGCTCGACCTCGCGGCTGCCGAAGGCAATGCCAGCGAAGTCGCCCAAGGCCTGGGTGGCGCAGGAGAAGCTGCATGAAACCGAAGCAGACCGCAATGATCCGGCCGCAACAGCGCGGCTACAACGCCGTCCTGGTCGATGTCGTGCGCCTCATCCAAGCGGGACGAAGCGCCGCTGCGCGCTCCGTGAACGCCGTCATGACCGCTACCTACTGGGCCATCGGCCGGCGCATCGTGGAGCACGAGCAGGGCGGCGCCCGTCGCGCGGCCTACGGCGAGGAGCTGCTCACACGGCTTGCCGCTGACCTCACCGCGAAGCTCGGTCGAGGTTTCTCGGAGCGAAACCTCGAGCAGATGCGGCGGTTCTTCCTGACCTGGTCGATTCCGCAGACAGTGTCTGCGAAATCGGCCCCCGCGGCGAATCGCGCCCGCCTGATTCCGCAGACAACGTCTGCGATTTCTGGGCCGGCCCCACTCCGAGGGCTGCCCGTCTTCCCATTGCCGTGGTCGCACTACGTGCGCCTGCTTGCGGTGCGGAGCCCGCACGCACGGCGATTCTATGAACAGGAGGCCCTGCGCGGCGGCTGGACCATCCGGCAACTCGACCGCCAGATTGGCAGCCAGTTCTACGAGCGCACGGCGCTTTCGAGGAACAAGGCCTCCATGCTCCGCAAAGGGCAAGCGACGACCCTTGGCGACGTCGTCTCGCCCGAGGAGGAGATCAGGAACCCCTATGTCCTCGAGTTCCTCGAACTCAAGGACGAGTACGGCGAGACCGAGTTCGAGGCCGCGCTCATCGCCAAGCTCGAGGGCTTTCTTCTCGAGCTCGGCGGCGACTTCACCTTCGTCGGCCGCCAGCGCCGGCTGCGCGTCGGAGACGAGTGGTACCGCATCGACCTGCTCTTCTTTCACCGGCGCCTTCGCTGCCTGGTGCTCGTCGATCTGAAGCTCGGCAAGTTCACCCACGCCGACGCCGGGCAGATGTACCTCTACCTGAACTACGCACGCGAGCACTGGATGCTCGCCGGGGAGAACCCGCCGGTCGGCCTCATCCTCTGCGCCGAGAAGGACACCGCCGTCGCAAAGTATGCCCTGGAGGGGCTGCCCAACAAGGTGCTTGCAGCCGAGTATCGCACCGCACTTCCAGAAGAGCGGCTCTTGGTCCAGGCGGTGGAGGGCACGCGTCGAGAGATGGCCCGCCGCCGCCACCTGCACGGACGGAAATGGGTAGCCCCGAAATGACCCGCGGGCCGAGGACTTGTCAAGCAACACGCGTCTTCGCGAGCCGAAGTTCGCAGACACACATCGCCGGAAGGCGAAGTAGGCTCAAGCCCACATGAAGTGCGACGGCAAGTATTTCAGCGAGGTGCTGCAGAGGGCCGCCGCCCGCCTTGCAGCAGCGGATCCGCGAGACCATCACCCGGATCGGCGATACCCGCATGAAAGGGCTCTTCGTGGTGGAGAAGAAGTCGACCACCTTGGGCGAGCTCACGGCGGAAGAGGCGGATCTGCTGGTCCAGATCAATGCCCGCAACAAGAACTGGACCAAGCTCTTCTCGTTTCTCGGCATCCTTCCGGCGCGCGCCATCGGCAAGGCGGTGCAGGCCATGCACGCGGCCGGATTTCGCCCTGAAAGCGAGGACGACGCCGCTCTCTTCGACCGGCTGGTCGCGATCGTCGGGCAGATCAGCGATGCGCCCAAGGTCGCGCGGGCCGGGATTCCGGCAAGCCCGGCCATGCGCATGTGGCTCGAGCGCGGCGAGACCGGCGACATGAGCAAGCTCGCCGAGCCGCAACTGCGCGGAAAGCTCAACGACGACACCAAGTACAGCGACCGCATCGCCGCCATGGCCGCCCTCAGAAAGCAAGGCAAGCTCACCCCGGCGGATCTCGAGTCCGGCGCCCGCAGCGACCAGTGGCTGGTGCGCATCGCGACCAGCATCCTGGGCGGCCCGCCGCCCGCAGCCGAGCCCGGCGGCAGCTTGTGGATCGAGCGCCTGGCCCCGGTGCTCGACGCCGAGGCCGGGTGGGGCGGCAAGCCCTTCCAGGTCACGCGCGACGGCTTCGAGGCCCTGCAAGCGGGCCTGGCTCGCATGCCCGACAAGCGCGCCGCCGGAGGCCTCCTCCTGCTCGAAGCCGTGGTCGGGCACTCCATGGCCCACGAAATCGAGCTCGACTACGGCGCCCACGTGACCATCACCGAGGACGCCATCGAGATCGAGGGGTAGGCGGGCGGCAGGCGGCAGGCGGCAGGCTGCAGGCTGCAGGCTGCAGGCTGCAGGGCGGAGTGCCGAGCCATAAGTCGGGATCTTGGGGTGCTCAGGCAAGGGCAGACCCTATCGCCACCCTCGACCGAATCCCCTGAAGCCTGACGCCTGGAGCCCTCCCCGCCTGGAGCCCTCCCCGGGTGGCTCGCCCATTGGATGCCTGATACACTCCATTCATGCCGCAGCCCTTGACTGCTGACGATCTTCTGCCGCTGGTTGCACGCCTGGCGCCTGAGGAACGGATGCGGTTGGTCCACTTCATCCAGGCAGCATCCGAGCGCGATGCCGCAGCCTACGCCACGACCCCGCCACGGCCGGACGAATTCTCCTCCGATGACGACCCGCTCGCGTGGGATGCCGAAGGTTGGGAGCACGTGGCGTGAGGCGGGGTGAGATCCGTTGGTACACGTTTCGGCCACCTGACAAGCGTCGACCGGTGATGATCCTCACCCGCGACGAAGTGATCGAAAGCCTCAACGAGATCATGGTTGTGCCGGCGACACGAACCGTCCGTGGTTTGTCGACCGAAGTGCTCTTGACGACGGAGGATGGCATGCCAGCGACCTGTGCGTTGAACTTCGATCACGTCTCGCTGGCGTAGAAGGGGCGAATGGGCCCCGTGCTGTGCAGCTTGGCAGATCGGCGATGGCCAGAAGTGCGCAGCGCGCTTTTGCTCGCGTGCGGCTTTGCAGCGGGAGAATCGCCGCAGGCGCCCTGACGGGCGGGACCGGGCGTTTCAGAAATACGAATCCGGCAAGCAGGCGGTCAGCGTCCCCATGAGCAACCTCTTGCGATTGCTCGCGGCGGACCCAAGCCGCCTCCGCGAGATCGCCGAGAAGACGCGGAGGTCGCAGGCTTTTCGCCCGAAACGGCGGGCCGCATGATGAGTGCTCCTGGCGCCGTGCGCCAGGAGCGGGAAAGATGGTGCAATCCGAGACCCGACCCTGCCCGGAGTGCGGGGTTGGTGCTATTCTTGGGCGGAAGCCATGACTCGTGAGGATCTGCTCTCCCGCATCTCCGTCGAGCCCAACGTGTGTTTCGGCAAGCCCTGCGTTCGCGGGCATCGAATCTGGGTGGCCCTGGTGCTGGATATGTTGGCCACCGGCGCGAGCGTCCCGGACATCCTCGAAGAGTACCCGGGTCTTGAGGAGGCCGACGTTCTGGCCTGCATCGCCTACGGGGCCGAGCTGGCGCGGGAGCGCTTCATCGACATTCCGGTGAAGAGAACTGCGTGAGACTCAAGCTCGACGAGAATCTGGGGCAACGCGGGGCAAGTTTGCTGCGCGCGGCGGGGCACGACGTTGCTACCGTGGTTAGCCAGAAGATGCAAGCTGCGAGCGACAGAGTCCTCATCGATGCCTGCGTCTCCGAGGGACGCTGCCTCGTTACCCTGGACCTGGACTTCTCCGATCCGATTCGCTTTCCGCCTTCGCGCTTCGCCGGGATTGTGATTCTCCGATCTCCGGCAATCATCAACGCCGCCGGGCTGGACATCCTGATGGCAACGTTGGTAGCCGCGCTTGGACAGGGCGATCCACGGCGCAAGCTGTGGATTGTCGAGCCCGGCCGCATGCGCGAGCACGCGCTGCCGGAATAGCCCGC
>Ga0172364_10004099_pt1 | contig 11604 bp, 10 predicted proteins | sample LakKivSesite10cm_FD_114545 | JGI IMG/M metagenome (GOLD analysis project Ga0172364, IMG submission 114545) | Sediment microbial communities from Lake Kivu, Rwanda - Sediment site 10cm | ecosystem: Environmental > Aquatic > Freshwater > Lake > Sediment | place: Rwanda: Western Province, Lake... | reverse complement strand
CGGCCTCCATCGCCGCCTTTACCGGCGCGGCCATCTCCGCGTCCAGCGCGGCCAGGAGCTGCGGCAGCATCTCCACGATCGTGACTTGCAGTCCGCGGCGGGTGAGCTGTTCGGCCGCCTCCAGCCCGATGTAGCCCCCGCCGATGACCAGCGCCCGGTGCGGCGCCCGTTTCGGCCCGTTGCGCAGGGCCGACAGGCACGCCATGATCCCGTCGACGTCCGGCACGGTGCGCAGGAAGAACACGTTGGGCCGGTCCAGGCCCTCCACCGGCGGCCGCGACGCCACCGCCCCCGTCGCCAGCACCAGCCGGTCGTAGGGGAGCTTCTCGACGTCGCCCCCCGGCCCGCGCAGCTCCACCGTGCGGGAGGCGCGGTCGATGCCCACCGCCTCCGTCCGCGTGCGCACGTCGATGCGGAACCAGCTCCGCAGGCGCGACTCGTCCACCACGAACAGCTCGTCGCGCTGCTCGATCTCCCCGCCGAGGTGGTAGGGCAGGCCGCAGTTGGCGAAGCTGACGTAGGGCCCGGCCTCCAGCAGAACGATCTCCACGTCCTCGGAGGTGCGGCGCGCCTTTGCGGCCGCGGAGGCGCCGCCCGCCACGCCGCCCACGATCACGATCCGCCTGGACATGTCGGTTCGCTCCTTTCTGGCGCCGTGCAGCTCGCCGCGGCCGCCGGGCCCCGCCGGGCGGTTCAGTCGCTGGCGGCGATGGCCGAGGCGATCGGCTGGAGAATCTGCGGCACGACGATGCGCTGTGCCATCTCCTCGCAGATCGTGACCTGCTCGGTGAACGCCTCGACAAGCTGGATGACCTTGCCCGACCCCGGATACCGCCGGATGGTGAGATAGAGGCTGATCGGCTCGTCGTCGTACTCGCCCGTGCGCACCTGGTAGCTGCTGGAGCGCGTCTCGATCGACACGCGGGCCTGCAGGTAACAGCCCTCGTCCAGCGCCACGACGACGTTCGGCTCGAACTCCACCGCCCGCACGGCCGGGTCCAGCCCCAGCGCCGCCAGCGGCGAGCCGCCCAGCAGGGCCTCGGCGACGATCGCGTCGCGGTTGCCGCGGTAGTCCAGGTTGAACCCGAACAGCACGTCGAAGGCGTCGATGTCCAGCCCCGAGACGCCCAGGAAGTACAGGCTGCGGTCCAGCACCCAGGCGTGGAAGTCCCGCGCCTCGGCCAGGCCCGGCGGGCTGAAATAGCCCGCCACGAACTGCTTTTCCTGCAGCTCGATCCACGGATACGAGCCGCCCTCGCGGTCGGCCTCCAGGATGTACTCGCCGCTGCCCTCCCGCTGGTAGAAGTTCGTCATCGCGCCGAACTGCTTCTGGACGGCCTCGAAGAAGTGCAGCACCGTCTCGCGGCTGGTCGGCAACGGCAGCGTCGTCTGCAGGTTGATGTTCAGGAAGAAATCGTCGGCCACGTTGCTGAAGTCGATGCTCATGCTCCGGCCCTTACGCCCGTCTCGGCAGGCACGGGGAATCCATGGAGTATACCGCCGCCCCGCCGCGATGCAATCGCACGCCATGCGCGCGACGCGCGGCCCGCGCGGCGCCGCCCCCACCGCTCCGGCACGCCGATCACCTGCACGGCCTCTTGCGCACCACCTTCAGCGGCGGCTGCTCCTGCGTGACCACCGTTCCGGCCGCGACCGAATCGACGATCCAGGCGTTGCCGCCGACGGTCGCCCCGCGCCCGATGACGGTCTGCCCGCCGAGGATCGTGGCGTTGGGATAGATCGTCACGTTGTCCTCGATGGTCGGGTGGCGCTGCAGGCCCTTGATGACCCGCCCCCGCTCGTCCTTGGGGAAGCTCTTTGCCCCCAGCGTCACGCCCTGGTATATCTTCACGTTGTCGCCGATCTTCGTCGTCTCGCCGATCACCACACCGGTGGCGTGGTCGATGAAGAAGCTCTCGCCGATGGCCGCCCCGGGGTGGATGTCCGTCCCCGTGACGCTGTGGGCGTACTCGGTCATCATCCGCGGCATCAGCGGCACGCCCAGCAGGTGCAGCTCGTGGGCGACGCGATACACCGTCACCGCGTGGAAGCCCGGGTAGCAGTAGATGATCTCCTCGATGCTCTTGGCGGCCGGGTCGCCGTCGTATGCCGCCTGGGCGTCCAGCGCCAGCTTGCGGCGGACCTCCGACACGCTCGCCAGGAACCGCCGGGCGATGTCGCCGGCCTCCTGCCGGCACGTGGCCGGGTCGCAGCATTCGGGGCACTTCCGCTCCGTGCACAGGCAGTGGCTGATCTGCTCGGCCAGGTCGGCCCCCAGGCGGACCAGCAGGTTGCCCACGTGGTAGCCGACGTTTTCCTTCGTGAGCACCTTGTGGCCGAAGAAGCCGGGAAACAAAAGCTGGCGCGTCAGGTCGAGGAGTTCCACGATCCGCGACCGCGACGGCAGGAACGTCTCGCCGATGCGCCGCGTGCGCTCCTCGGCTGCGTAGCTGGCCAGCACCGCGTCGGTCAGCTCCTTCAGCGACCGGTTGACCGCCTCGTTGTTCGTCTCGCCGTGGTCCATGCGCGGTATCGTAGCAGGTTCGGGAGCACACCGTAAGGCAGTCTTCACTCATAGTGCCGCCTGTTTGCAGTTCCGCCGTAAGGCGGTCTTCGCTCGTAGTTCCGCCGTAAGGCGGTCTTCGCTCGTAGTTCCGCCGTAAGGCGGTCCCTCCCGGCAATCAATGGCGGCATGAAGACCGCCTCGCGCCGGAACTACAAGCGCGGGGTTACAGACCTTCCGCAGGGACCACGAATTCGTCCCACCCCTTCCCGTAATCGTGGACGGGATACGCCTTCCACCATGCCACCAGCGTCTCGCGTCCCAGCTCTTCCATGTAGGCGTGGAGGCTGCTCCATGGCCAGTCCTCAGCCCTCGCAACGTATCGATGCTTGACGGGGTTGACATGGATGTAGTTCAGGGACGCGTAGAAATGCCGCTCATTGCGAATTCGCCGGTCGGAGAACCGATGCCAGACCTTACGGCCCGGCCTGCCGTCCTCACGGTTCCACTGCGTCGCCTTGCCGTTGTGAAGACGCGCGATCCACGAGCGGCACGTGCTCATCTCCACGTCGGCCAGGACGTGGTAGTGGTTCGGCAGGACGACCCATGCGTGGATCCTGGCCCCAAGGGTCCCGAGTCCCTCAAGGATGGCGTCCGCGAACTCGCCTATCCGTGCGGCCGTGACCATCCGCTCCTTGTGCTCGTAGCAGGCGGCCGAAAGGATGTACGTGCCGCTGTTGTCCGCGTAGTGCGGAGGCCCATGCCAGGGCGATCCTCGCGCCTTGCGGTCCCGGACGACCTCCGCCCGTTGCTCTCGCGTCATCGTCCGGTAGTAGTACACGCTTGGCTCCGACGCACCTGTAAGTGCTTATCAGCCGTTTCGATGGCGGCCAACTCTCCCCTCGTCGGTGGCGCTGCCCTAAGGCGGCCTTCGTTCATGGTTCCTCGCGTTCGTAGTTCCGACGCGAGGCGGTCTCCATCACGCCCTCGGCCTCCGGGAGAGACCGCCTTACGGCGGAACTACGAGCGAAGACCGCCCTGCGGCGGAACTGCCAGCCGGCGGGATCACTTGGCCGCCGGCTGGCTTGTCGGCTTCTGCTCCGGCGTCAGCCAGCCCTTGACGGCTGACTCGGGCCAGGACTTGCTGAGGACCTTCACCTTGCCGTCGGTGGACCACAGGACGATCTGGGCCCGCTTGTGCGGGGCGTTCGGATCGGGCGGGACGACGAAGCAGAGCTGCTTCGCCGAACGCCACACGGGGATGGTATCGATGGTCTGGCCCGCGCCTTCCTTCTTCGGCTGGGCAACCTGGAGCTTGCCGTCGCGGAGGTTCAGCACGCTCACCTGCCCTTCGGGGCCGGGAACGCTCACCAGGGCGCCGTCGGGACCGGGGCCGAACAGGTCAGCCGTCATCGGCGGGCCGTTCGCATCCGCCCGCAGGATGTCGCGGATCGCCTTGCCGTCGGCGCTTATCCGCCACAGCGACGGGGCCTCCGGCGGCTGGACGCGCGGCAGGCGCAGGTCGATGGCGGCCAGGAGCAGCGATCCGTCCGGCAGGCAGCGAACGCGGGTGCGGTCGTGCTGCCTCGCGAGCAGCGCCACGTTGCCGCGGCTCTTCGCGGCCGCCAGCACCGCCCCGTCGGATGAACGGACCTGCTGCCTGACGAGCGAGGCGAGGCGCAGGTCCCAGGTTCCCGTCGGCTGCGGCTGCTTCTCCATGTGGGCGACCGCGTACAGAAGCTCGCGCCCGTCGAGCGACCAGTCGAACCAGATGGCCACGTCGTCGGCGGCGCGGAGGGGCGCGGCCGCTTCCTTCGCCGCCGCGGCGAACAGGATCAGCGCGTTGGGGTCCTCTCCGAACAGCGCTTCGCCCTTGGCGGCGAAGGCGTAGGCCCCGCCGTCGGGCGCGGGGCGGATCTCGGCGATGTCGCGCAGCTCGCGGTGCAGCACCGCGCCCGGCCGGGCCGCCAGCGCGCCCGTTCGCTCGCACAAGCGAACCACGTGCAGCGGCCGGCCCACGTCCTTCAGCTCCTCCCACTTCTTGCCGACCTTCTCGGCCAGCTCCTTGGCGTGGTTCTCGCGGAGATAGACGAGGCTGGCCAGGAAGTCGGCCGGGGCGGTCTTCAGCTCGAACTTGTCCCAGTCGCCCTTGTACGCGCGGACCTGCCGCAGGATGTCGTTGGCGTCGGCGATCGCTCGCTCGGCCGCCTTGGGCGGCAGGTACGGGCGAAGGGCCTGCCACGTCTTGAGCTGCTCGACCTGGACGACGATCAGCCGCTTCGAGGAGTCCGGCGCCTTCGGCCCGCCCAGCCAGCGGACCTGCGCGATGTCCGCCGCCTGCACGTCGCCCAGCCTGCCGTCGCCGTCGCAGAAGCGCAGCCCGTCGGCGGCGATGACGGCCGCGGCCGAACCGTCCGGCGACCAGACGATGCGGTACCGCGGCTCGCAGCCGGCGGCCGCAACGGCCAGTGCGCAGCCCGCCGCGACCAACGCACGCTCAGCTCGCAACATGGTGGACTCCTTTCGGCAAACGGACCGGCTCGCTTGGTTCTTCCGGGGCCCGCAGGCGGTCAACAGGAGCCAACTCTGTCGTATGCGGGCGACGCGGCCTCTATGCGGCGCATCGCCTCGCGGTCGTAGACATGTTCGCCGCATTCCAGGCACTCATGGAACTCCAGATCACGCACGACGTAGCTTCGCCCCCGGGCCCGGCGCCGCACATCGCGGCGCACCCGGCGAATCTCCTTGCTCCCGCACGTCGGGCAGCGCGTGATTTCCAGGCTATGCGTCATCTCAGTGCCCTCTTCGAGGAGACTAGGAAATAGTACGTCTCCTGTGCCGACCCGGCAACCAATTTGCCCTTCGTGTAGATCATAGCTCCCGACAGGTTGGTGCTCTGTATTATATGGAGGTACTCGCGTACTCCCGGCCTGCCCTGGGCCGACCGGATCGTCTTGTAGATCGCCACCGCAGAGGAGATCGCCTCGACAACGTCCAGTTCGGTCAGGCCGTCGGCCTCCATCTCAACCGTAGCCTTCTCGCTGAACGCATACCGGCCGGACAGGACGGCTCGCTTAATCCGGGTCAGGATGTCGGACATTCCTGGTCTTCCTCTTCACTTAGGGGCGTTTGACGCCGGCAAAGCGGGGGCACGCGGCGAGAATCCATCCCGCATCGCCAGGGGCGGCGGCCTTGCGAACGCCGCAGCAACGCCACGCGGGCTGCGTGTAGAATACACACGTGCCTCCTGCGGCTTCCACTTTCCATCCGCCCCGCTTCTTTTGCGACGCGATGCTGGGCGGCCTGGCGCGGTGGCTCCGGGCGGCCGGGCACGACGCGGCCTTCGAGCACGGCATCGACGACGCGGAGCTGATCGCCCGCGCCGCGGCCGAGGGGCGCACCGTCCTGAGCTGCGACGGTGGGCTGTTCGAGCGGAACGTCATCGCCGGCGGGCAGGTGGCCGCCCTGTGCGTGCCGCGCGGGCTGAGCAGTACCGCAGCGCTGGCGTTCGTGGCGCGGCGGCTGGGTCTGCGCCCCCGCCAGCCGCGCTGCATGGCCTGCGGCGGTGAGTTGGCGGAGGTGCCCAAGCACGACGTGATGGGCGAGGCCCCGCCGCTGGCGTTCCGCAACTGCGATCGCTTCTGGCGGTGCGGGGGCTGCGGCAAGCTGCTGTGGCACGGCACGCATTGGCAGAAGATCGCGCGCAGACTGGAGGAGGTCTTTGGCTCGGGGCGCGGGGAAACGTGCACGGACTGACAGCGCCGAGAAGCAAGCCGCAAAGGCGAACGGGAGGAGCGACCCACCGCGGGCGTCCCCTTCGGTGCCGGCGTGATTCGCCGGCGCCGATGTCCCGGAAACGAGAACCGGTCACTTCAGTGACCGGTCAAGGCGATACGCCGCGCAGGACAGGCAATCATGGCGACCTCGCCCGCGCTGCCTGTGTTGAGTATACTGACGCTCGTGGTCCACAACGCCGGATAGGAGACCATGATGGACGCCCCTCGATCGGTGAGAATGTTGACAGGCGCCGCGGTGTTCATCGCCTCTTCGCTGTTTGCCTCCGCGGCCCAGAAGACCGGCGCAACCGCGCCGGAGAACCTGGCGCTGCGGGCCGTCGCCTCGGCCGACTCGGAGTACAGCAAGGACTATCTCGCCAAGTTCGCCATCGACGGCAAGATTCCCGAGGCGCTCGGCAAGAAGGACACCGGCCAGGCGTGGGTCGTCAACGGCAAGACCAGCAACAACGCCGCCGACTTCAGCCTGGAGTGGCTGGGGCCGGTCAGGATCGCCGAGGTCGTCTACTACGCCCGCACCGGCTGGATGCTCAACGAGGGCTGGCGCGAGGCGGCGGTGCACGTGGACGGCTCTGCCGCGGCCGTGTGCAAGACGGCGCTCCAGTGCGGCCACGGGCCGCAGCGGATTCGCCTGCCGTCGCCCGTCGCGGCGACGAAGCTGACGCTGAAGTTCCGCGGCTCCTACGGCGGGACGAACCTCGGCGCATCGGAGATCCAGGTCTACTCCGCCAGCCCGCCGGATGCGATGCTGGGCAAGTTCGTCGCCGCCGACGGCGCCGCGGCCCCCGCCGCACAGGGGCGCAGGGTCGGCGGACGGGCGCCTGCGCCGCCGCCGGTCGCCGAATCGCCCCAGCTCGCCGCCGACCTGAAGGCCGGCAAGCTCGGCTTCACTCGCGTGCTCGTCGTACAGCGAAACCACGTCGGCTGCTCGCACGTGTACACCTACCACGTCGAGGGGCAGCGCGACGGCGGAGGGCTGTTCTCGCTCAACCCCGCCGACGGGGCGCTGACGAAGCTGCTCGACTCGCCCGACGGGCAGATCCTCAGCTACGACCTGTCCTTCGACGCCCGCGAACTGCTGGTCTCCTGGCGCAAGGGGCGCCACTACCAGATCTACCGCATGGACCTCGACCCCAACGGGCAGCGCGTCTCCAACGTCCACCAGATCACCCACGGCGACTGCCACAACTTCGACCCGGTGTGGCTGCCGGACGGCGACATCGCGTTCCTCTCGACGCGGACGCCGTTGGTGGCCTACTGCTGGACGACCGACTGCGGCGTCCTGCACCGCATGAAGCCCGACGGCTCCGACGTGCGGCGAATCTCCTGGAACTACCTCAACGACTTCACGCCCTCGCTGCTCAACGACGGGCGGCTGCTCTACGGGCGGTGGGAGTACGTCGACCGCCCGGCCATCCCCATCCAGGGACTGTGGGCGATCAACCCCGACGGCACGGGCATGGCGGGGTTCTACGGCAACCGGGTGCTGGGCCCGGCGACGTTCATCGAGGCCCGCGCGGTGCCCGGCAGCCACAAGGTCCTCTGCACGATGACGGGGCATAACGGCACGCTGCGCGGGGCCATCGGGCTGATCGACATCGGCCTGGGCGACAACGCACAGGAGTCGATGACCAACGTCACGCCCGAGGTCGGCATCGGCAGCGTGGACCGCAGCTCCAACGGCCCGCGCGGGCCCTACCAGACCCCCTATCCTGTGGACGGCACATACTTCCTCGTCTCGCACGACGGCACGATCCTCCTGCGCGACTACGACGTGACGAAGCAGGTCACGGTGCTCCGGCCGGAGGGGCTGGGCTTCTACAATCCCCAGCCGCTGCGCCCGCGTCCGCGCCCGCCGGTGCGCGCCAGCACGCTGCCCGCCACGGCCGGGCCGTGGGCGACGATCGTCCTGCAGGACGTCTACGTCGGTCTGGAGCCTGTCATCCCCCGCGGCACGGTCAAGCGACTGTGCGTCGTGCAGGAGATCGCCAAGCCGCTGGTGGGCAGGAGCACGGGCTTCGGCTTCCAGCGCCCGGTTGTGAGCTGCGGTGCGACGTACACCCCCAAGAAGGTCTGGGGCTTCGTGAACGTGGCGCCGGACGGTTCGGCCACGTTCCGCGTGCCCGCCAACGAGCCGATCTATTTCCTGCCGCTGGACGAGCGGGGCCGGGCCGTGCAGCGGATGCGGACCTTCACGCACCTGATGCCCGGCGAGGTGCAGGGGTGCGTCGGCTGCCATTCGGAGCGGTCGCTGCTGCCGCCCACCGCCGCCGCCCTGGCCGCGGCGTCCGCCGCCTCCCCGCAGGAATTGACGCCGCCGGACTGGGGCGTCCGCGGGTTCGACTACTGCTCCGTCGTCCAGCCGGTGCTCGACAAGCACTGCATCCGGTGTCACAACGCCCGCGAACACCCCAACGGCATCGACCTCACCGGCGACCGAACGATGTGGTTCAACGTCTCCTACGACGCGCTGGCCTACGAGAAGTCGCGGTTCAGCGGCCTGGACGGCGAGAGCTGGCGGTCCGGCAGCCCCTACGTGAGCTGGATTTCCACCATGAACGGCACGGAGAGCAACATCCTGCACATCGAGCCGCTGACGTGGGGCTCGCCGCGCAGCAAGCTGGCCGACCTCGTCCTGGCCGGGCACGCCGACAAGAACGGCAAGCCGCGCGTCAGCCTGTCGAGCGACGAGCGGCAGCGAATCCTCACCTGGATCGACGTAAACGCCCCCTACTACGGCACGTCCACCACCACCCACCAGGAGCTTCGCGGCGGACGGGCACTGGAGGCGCGGGCGCTCGGGACCGTTCTGAAGGAAGTCGCCGCGCGACGCTGCGCCGAGTGCCACAAGGGCATGCCCCCCGTCGGCCGCGTGCGCTTCACCGGCGTCGAGAACAACGCCTTCCTCGCCGCGCCGCTGGCCAAGTCCGCCGGCGGGTGGGCCAGGTGCGGCCGGGCCGTCTTCGCCGACACCGGCGACGGCGACTACCAGAAGCTCCTGAAGGTCTTCGAGCCGATCACGGAGATGCTCAAGGCCAACCCGCGGCAGGACATGCCCGGCGCGGCCGGCTGCGACGGCAAGGCCGCCTGCCCCAAGTAGGGCCGGCTCCCGCGAGGCGACACGGCCGATGATGACCATGCCATGCGGACACATGGCGCCCCTGTTGCTCGCCCTGTCGGCCGTGGCGGGGCTTGGGCCGTCGGCCGCCGCTGAAGTGGGGGGGCCTCCCGGAAAGGTCGAGAAGATGGATGCGAACACGCCGCCGACGTTTCCCCTGTCCGCGGAGCAGGCCGCCTCGCCGCGGCTGCCGGATGCCTTCCGCCAGGCCGTCGCCGACTGGGCCAGCAAGCTGCACGACCCCGCGACCGGCGGCTTCGCCGCCAAACCCGGCGGCGGGGCCGACCTGCTCGCCACCGCCGACGTCGTCTGGACGCGCTACGCCTGCAACGCCGACGACCTCGGCGCCCCGGACCGCGACAGGACCATCGCGTACCTGGACGCCCAGGTGCCCAGGCTGAGCGGCCACAGGCTCTGGATGGCCGTGCGGGCGATCCGCATCCTGGGCGGCCAACCGAGCCGCATGCCCGCCCGCTATGACGGCATCACCGGCCCGGCGGCCTTCGAGGCCCACGTCCGCGACCACATCGTCAAGCGGCACGCCCACCACCACGAGATACTCGGCCTGCTGCCGCTGGTGGTCTCCTCGGGCGACCCCAACTTCACCAGCGTGCTCCTGAAGGCCATCGCCGACGCGCAGGATCCCGCGGGCCACTGGCCCGCCGGCGGGCGGATGGACTGGAGCCGCACGTTCGCCTACTCGGCCATACACCTCGCCGCCGGCGAACGCCCGCCGCGGGCCGAGAAGATCATCGCCCTCATGGAGCGCGAGCTGACGAAGGGCGACCGCATCGTCGTCTCCCCAGCCGGCGGCTACCACGACATGGACGCCCTGTTCGTCCTGGTGCGCCTGCCCGCCGCGATCAACCACCCCCGCGCCAAGGAGATCCGCGACCGCATCCGCGCCGGCCTGCCCGAGTTCCGCCGGGCACTGCCCGCGGCGCAGGACAAGCTCCTGGCCGATCCGCACCACGGGATGCTGGCGGCGGCCCACATCCTCGGCCTGCTGCAGGAGGCCGCGCCGGACGACCTTCCCGGCGACCGGCCGTTCCGCTTCGACTGGGACAAGCTCGACCTGTACAACTGCCGGCGCTTCGCCGCGAAGCGGTGACGCCCCCACCCGGTCCCCCCGCAACCGCCGCGCCGCGCAAGATTCGCTCTTGCCCGTGGCCGCCATGTTACGACAATAGCTAACGCGGGGCACACGCAAGACCCCCGCGGAGGTCCGCCGAGATGATCCGCAAGCTCGTCCGTCTCATTCAGCCGGCCGCTCTGGCCGTCCTGGCGGTGCTGTTCTGCACCGCCGCCTACCAGTACTCCAAGGGCCACATCGCCGCCGACATCTACCGACACCGCCTCGCCGAGCTCAACGGGCGCTACCACGACCTGCGCAGCCGCTACAACGAGGTCGTCAAGCGCACCGCGGTTACGGAGCTGGCCGTCCGCGACGGCAGGCTGGACGTGGTCTTCCGCACGGCCGAGGGCGTGCTCAAGACCGTCCCCACGGGCCTCAGCGCCGCCGAGGAGGTGCACGTGGAGTACGTCGCGCGGGCGGGGCGGCTGTGGATCCGCCGCGTCTACACGCTCGACCGCCCCGGCGCCGGCGGGCAGGCCAACGCGCGCGTCGCGGTGATCGACCCGTCGCTGGCCGACCTGCCGTGGAAGGCCGAGCCGAACCTCCAGGGCCTCGGCGTGTTCCGCAAGGACCTGGCCGGCGGGCGCTGGGTGGTCACGACCACCGGCAACGCCGCCCTGGCGCTGACCAAGGCCCCCGACGGCGAGCCGGGGGAGCTTTCGCCGCCCCCGCCGGTCGGCACGTTCGACCAGATCGACCAGGAGGTCCAGGACCTGCTCGAGAAGGTCTCGTTCCTCGACGTGGTGGGAGCCCTGCTGTCGCGCCGCTGAGCGAGGCCGGCCGCACCGTGTTCCGGCCGACATGCTCAGCAGCCGACGCGAAGCGAACGGGTGAGCATGTCCCGCCAGGCCACGGCGGCGCGCGGGCGGCTCCCGCCAGCGTGTGCAGAACCCGGCCCTGCGGGCCAGAACCTGCACACCCTACGGCTGCCGCCCCCACGGGGCTTGTCCCCGTGGAGCGATGATTGGGCGCCTACAGGCCGCCCCCCCTCTCTCGCCCCCACGGGGCTTGCCCCCGTGGAGCGATGATTGGGCGCCTACAGGGCGCCACCCCT
>Ga0172364_10004095_pt1 | contig 11612 bp, 8 predicted proteins | sample LakKivSesite10cm_FD_114545 | JGI IMG/M metagenome (GOLD analysis project Ga0172364, IMG submission 114545) | Sediment microbial communities from Lake Kivu, Rwanda - Sediment site 10cm | ecosystem: Environmental > Aquatic > Freshwater > Lake > Sediment | place: Rwanda: Western Province, Lake Kivu... | reverse complement strand
TACCAATGACTGCTTGGGCGATACCAAGGAGTTGAGTCATACCTTTGGAAAAAGTTCCAACCTTCCTATTCATAGCCTCATCAAGACCAACGTCTTTTAGCAGAGTTGGTATAATAGATTTATCAACACCTTTTAACTCGCAGAAGAAACTAAGAGTCTGAACAGGTGTGAGATTGTCATAGAATGATACTTTTTCAGGTAAGAAACCAACTGATTCTCTTGCTTTGATACCATCGTTTTGTACATCGTAACCATTGATTTTTATTTCACCAGAATCAGTATGTATTAAACCAAGCATTGCTTTGATTGTTGTGGTTTTGCCTGCACCGTTTGGTCCAAGGAAACCATAGATCTCTCCTTTTTTAACATTAAAGGATATATCATCAACTGCTCTAACATCCTTAAATATTTTAGAAAGGTTTTTGATTTCAATAGCAACATCCTCTGATTTAGATTTCACACCAGGGACTGTAAAAACACCCTTGGTATTACACTTAGGACAGATGATATTTACTTTTTCACTAGGTTCACCACTGATTGTTACATGGTTTTTACATTTTGGGCATTCGATTGTTTTTGAGATCATTATTTAATCCTCCCAAGATAAGATTTAGAGTGATATCCAAAGGTTACCTAAATATATTTGGTTAATAAACAAAAAATATATTAACACGTGTTAATTATTGGTTTTAGAAAAAATGAATAATAAAACATTTTCAGAAAACGAAGTTAAACAAGAATTAATAGACACATTTGAACAAGTAAAAGAAATAGTAAGAAAAGAAGAAGGACGATCACGAGCAGGCCTGATGCTAGGGTTCCAAGAACTAGGAGCAACCAACAATGGTTTCATAGGGGCATACTACCCAGTAGCATCCAACATAATAGTAATGAACAAAACACCACTCAGAAGAATCGCTGAAACAAACCCAAAACTACTACAACCATACGCATTCCACATATTATTACATGAATACATACACTCACTAGGATTTTTAAATGAAACAATAACAAGACAAAAAACCTATGAGATAAGCAAAAAATACTTCGGAGAAAAACATATCATAACACAGCTTTCAACAAACATAGAAAAATTCTTCCCAAACCTTGTATACCCAATTTATGGGCTCATCCCACCTAATAACACTCCTTTTATAGAAATAATACAAGGGTTTGACAAATCAAATACAGATAACTACATTACATAAAAATACATTAAATAAGTTAGAGCTTTAATTCTTCTAATCTATCATAAAACATGAAGGTTATATCTATTAATTCATCGTATATCTTATCTGATGTTGTAAATCTAGGCATTTTAATGCTGAATTTGTCTTTATCAAAAATAATACCTAACCACATACTCTTAGATTTTAAGAGTTTATCTTGAATCATCTTTGTAATAAAATCCTTTGCAAATTGCTCATTATCTCCTATTACAACAAATTCACCATCAAATTGTTCGTTCCCGAGAATAATATTATTATCATCAACTTTCTCAGAGCTAGTAAAATACAATCGCTTAAAGTTTACAATTGCTTTTCTTTGAATAATTTTTAAATTCAACGGTGTCTTAAAGTTATAAAAAGCATCGATTTTTGTAATTTGCCAATCAGGTGCTATCATAGTTCTATAACGATATAAAGTAGTTCTCAGTGATATTTTAATAATAAAACCTTTGTATTTGAAAGTAAGCTGTGGACATTTTTTATATTCCGCATATTTACTAATGGGTGATTGTAATGCTGATTCATTTAATTTTGCTCTTGTATCTAAAGTGCCATTACGTTTTAATGCTTGCCTCTCCAGAGGTGCAATTATTTTTTTATTACTAGCATAAACTGCATAAACTGTAACAATAACAATAATAGCTATCATCCCAATAAGTGCAGTCAAAATAAAAAGGACATAAATTGTATCCATAATATAAACTCCTCAAGACTAAAATTTTCTAATATTTTAATTACTTATAAAACTGCTCTTTTTTTAGATACCAACAATTTTTTTCAGATTATTAACAGCAACACTTACATCATCAGATTTAACAATATAAGAACCAGAAACAAACATGTTCGCACCTGCTTTATCAACAAGACCTATTGTTTTATCAGTAACACCACCATCAACCTCAATATCAAGTTTTGGTGCTTTACTACGAAGTTCTTTGATTTTATCAAGCATCTCAGGTAAAAAAGGACTACCATAAAAACCAGGGTTAACAGTCATAATCAAAACCTGATCAAGCAGATCAAGATAACCCTCTATTTTTTGAACAGAAGTCTCAGGATTCAGAACAAGACCAACACGTTTATTTTTCTTCTTAACAAGATCAATAACCTTCTGTGGGTTTTTACATGACTCAAAATGAGCAAGAACCATATCAACCTTCATATGATGCTTCAGGACCCATTTCTCAGGGTTATTAACCATTAGATGAGCCTCAAACTCACAACTAGTATCAGGAAGACTGAAATCAAAATCAATAGACCTTGTGGGAACAAAATGTCCATCCATGAAATCAAGTTGAATAATTTCAACGTAGTCTTTTACTTTAAGAATCCTATCAGACAGTTCTTTCTGGTTTTCTGCAATAATAGCAGGAACAATTAGTTTCCTAATAATCAAACACCTCAAATATCAAGATTAATCAGGGTAATTTATAACTATTTTTTATTATTTTTTATAACCTTTTAGCATAGCAGCAAAACAAGCACCATAAAGACTAACATCATAATTCATAATAACACTCACCTGAGTCTTTTTTAAAACATCACGTCTCTGATAAGCATTAAGAAACTCATCTAAAAAAACATCTGATGTGAAAATATCCTTGTTTTTAGATGCAATACCACCAGCAATATACAAACCACCTAGGCTCATAGTATCAAGAACAAAATTCTTTGCACACCGCCCATAAAAACTACTAAACAACCTAAATGTCTCCCTACAAGTCTCATCGATATTCTTATTTTTAAAAATAAGTTCTGCTTTATCATCCGCACAATCTATTTCCTTAGAAACCTTTGATTCAACGTTTTTTAGTTTTCTAAGAAACATGTAAATACCCTCAACACCCCTACCAGAAAGCAGCTCCTCATAACACACTGGTTCATCAAAACCCCGTTCTTTTTTTAAGAAACCCAGAAGCCCGAGCTCAAAACTATTCTGCGCAGGGAAATCACCATGACCACCCTCACTAGGAAGAGGGATATATGCATTCATACCTTTATCATAAAAAAGTATGCTTTTCCCAAGACCAGTACCTGCCCCAATTATTGCTTTTGTTGCCTTAGAAAAATCATTTTTTTCTGCTTTTTTAGCAACAAAAACATCAGCATGATTACTATGATCAAGTAAGTTGATACCATAACCAATCGCCTGGAAATCATTAATAATAAAAACAGAATCCAAACCAGTATCCCTAATAATCTGATCAGTATCAACATCCCAATCAACATTAGTTAAATCAGCAAAATCACCAGAAGAACTAACCACACCTGCGGCAGCAACACACGCATGAGAAATACTTATATTCTGTTTTTTCGCATAATCTATTGTTTCTTTAATAGCTGATGAAACCGATGATAAATCCCGGGTTTTAAAATGTAATGAAAACAAAAGAACAACTTTATCATCTTTTATCCCAGCAACACCAATACTGGTATTAGTCCCACCAATATCAACACCAAGAACATAAGAATTATAATTCAATGTTTTCGGATTAAAAGTTTTTAATAGATACTGATTCATTGTTCTCTCACCATTCCACAATACGCACAGGGAATAAAATAACATCGTTTAAACTGTTTCATCAAAAATCGGTAGTATCTGCTTATCCTTAAAACCACGCTGCTGCATAGCACCAGATGGACAAGCTGCAACACATGTCCCACAACCCATACAAAGAGCCTCATTAACTTTTGCGTGAACAGTTTTTTTATCCTTTTTAACCTCCTCAACAGACTCAATCGCCTTATACGGGCAAATAGAAATACAAAGTCTGCAACCAGAACAAAGATCCTCATCAACAAAAGCAGTGTTAGGCTCAGCAGTAAGACTAGGTTGAGCAAGAATAGTAGCAGCCCTGGCAGCAGCAGCCTGAGCCTGATAAATAGACTCACCAATGAACTTAGGCATATGACAGTTACCCGCGAAAAAAACACCACGAGTACTAAAATCAACAGGACGTAGTTTCACATGAGCCTCTAAAAAGAAACCATCACTGTTAACAGGTACTTTTAGCATTTTTGAAATACCTTCGGTCGAATTATTAGGATCAAGACCAGTCGACAAAATTAGGTGATCAGCAGGGATCTCCAGGTTTTGTGAAAGCATCGGCTCATAAACCTTAACAGTTAAATGATCACCCTCATGAACAACAGGTTTCTTACTTGTATCATATTGTAAAAACATTACACCTTTCTCACGAGCCTGCTTATAATAAATCTCACGGAAACCATAAGTCATAAGATCCCTATAGAGGATAAAGACTTCAGCATGAGGATTAAGTTCTTTGATTTTCAAAGCATTCTTCAAAGCCTGCATACAACAAATACGACTACAATACGGTCTTGTTTCATCACGTGATTCAACACATTGAATCATAACAAAAACTTCACCATCACTTATCTGGCCAGGCTTGTAATCAGCTAGTTTTTTTTCAAGCTCTGATTGAGTTAAAACACGTTGGTCTTTACCATAATTAAAAGTGCTTGGTGTGTACTCCTGTGCACCAATCGCTACAAGGATAACACCATGGTTAAACTTTTCAACACTCTTGCTAGTTTTTATTGTTGACTCATAACTACCAACATAACCATTAATTGAATCCAAAGTTGAGCTTGTAAAAACTTTGATTTGTTTGTTTTTTTGTATTTTTTCAACAGTTTCTTTTAGTGTTTTTTTAACATCAAGTCCATCAACAGTAAAACATATATTATTCAGATAACCACCAAGAACACCGTCTTTTTCAACCAAAGCTGTTTCATAGCCCTGATCCGCAAGTGAGATTGCAGCAGTCATACCAGCAATACCACCACCAATCACAAGAGCCTTCTGAGTAACAGGTATCTTTGATTCACATATCGGCTGTAAAAACCTTGTTTTAGCAATAGTCATCTCAATTAGTTTTTTTGCTTTCTCAGTAGCAAGATCTGGTTTATCACTATGCACCCATGAGCAATGCTCACGAATATTTGTCATCTCAAAAAGATGCGGGTTCAAGCCTGCTTCACGTAGACTATTTTTAAAAAGTGGTTCATGGGTACGAGGAGTGCAAGCAGCAACAACTAGACGATTAAGATTATGTTTTTTTATCACATCAGCTATTTTTTTCTGAGTATCCTCAGAGCAAGTATACAGGTTAGCATCCGCGTAAACAACATCATCAAGAGTTTTTGTAAATTTTACTATCTCATCGATTTTTAATACTCCGCCTATGTTGATTCCGCAGTGACATATGAAAACACCGATACGTGGTTTCTCTTGTGTTACATCCCTCTCGGTTGGGTATTTTTTTTCTTTAACAAGAGTGTTACGAGCATCCTTGAGTAGTGCTGCAGCATTAGCAGCTGCTGCTGATGCATGCATAACACTCTCGGGTATTGCTTGTGGTTCAACAAATGAGCCTGCAGCAAAAATACCTGGTTTTATAACAACTGGGTCAACAATGCTTGTTTCTATGAAACCAAAATCATTAACATTAAAACCAAGTTTCTCTGAGAGTTCATCACGACGAGCTTTGGTCATGCAGAGACCCACTGATAAAACAACAAGGTTGAATCGTTCCTCCTTGAGTTGCCCTTTGTCATCTTCGTATCTTATTATTAGATCCTTTGTTTTAGGATCCTCAACAATTTCTGAAATCCTTGAGCGGACATATCGTAGTCCTTGTTCTTTTTTTGCTCGGTCAATGTATTTATCAAAATCTTTACCAAAAGATCTGATATCAATGTAGAAAACTGTTGGCTCAATATTACTGTCATGTTCTTTTGCAATTATTGCTTCTTTTGCTGTGTACATGCAGCACATCGCTGAGCAGTACTCATTACCAACCTGTTTATCACGACTACCAACACAATGAACCCAAGCAATTTTTTTAGGATGATCCTTATCAGATGGTCTTATGATTTTACCCTCAAAAGGACCAGATGCAGAAAGCACGCGCTCAAACTCAATACTTGTTAATACATTTGGATATTTTTTGTAACCAAACTCAGGTTTAACCTCAGGGTTAAACGGATTTGAACCAGTAGCAATTATTACTGCACCAACAGAAAGTTTAAGATTTTTTGGTTTCTCACCATGGTTTATAGCACCTGCTTTGCATTCTTTTTCACATTTACCGCATTCCACACAGCGACGTTTACCATCACCTATTTTATCAATCACATAAGCATTTGGTATCGCCTGTGGGAATGGTTTATACGCTGCTTTCCTAATTGATAAACCGAACTCAAACTCATTTGGAAGTTTTACTGGGCAAACACGAGCACAATCACCACAGCTAGTACATTTTTCAATATCAATATAACGAGGCGTCTGAGAAGCAAAAACAGTGAAATTACCAGGCTCACCCTCTATCTTGGTAACCTCAGTCATACTTAATAATTCAATATTTGGATGACGTGAGCAGTCCACTAGTTTTGGTGAGAGAATACACATGCTACAATCATTTGTTGGAAAAGTTTTGTCAAGCTGGGCCATAACCCCACCAATAGTAGGGCTTTTTTCCAGAAGATAAACCTTAAAACCCATATCAGCAAGGTCAAGTGCGGACTGAACACCAGTGATACCTCCACCAACAACCGCAACAGCACCTATTTTATCTGTTTTTTTTGTCATATTATTTCTCTGGCCTCACATAACCATTTTTTTCAGCAACACGTCGTATAGCTGTCATAAGACGAGGAATCTCAACACCCTGCGGACACTGTGTAATGCAACGATGATGCGTAGAACAAATCTCAACAAAACGATTATCAAAAACATCTTTTTTATTACCCAAGAGCACGTTTTTGATAACCTTCCTAGGTGAGTATAGATCATTTAGTTCACGTTCAGGACAGCCAGCAGTACATGTTCCGCATGAGAAACACTCATACAAATCCTTACCAGACTCATCCTTCACAATCTTATATTTAAAATCAAAATCAAGAGTTTTTTTGGATTTCTTACCCGTTGCATCCTCAGCTTGTTCCTCATTAAGACGCGCGTTACGAACCGCGTTCATAACCTCTTTAACATTCACTTTCTGCGGGCATTTCTCAAGACACAAATAATGAGAACTACAAACCCAGATAAACTCACTAGAAAAAACTTCGTCTTTTAAACCAAAAAGAGCCTTACGAATAATAACACGAGGATTCCACTCATCCTTTACATCCATCTCAGGGCAACGAGCAGTACATGACCCACAAGCAAAACATTTCAGTATACCTTCTCCACCTTCTTGTTTTGCTATTTCGAATTTGAAATTCTGATCAATATTTTTCGTGTCAATAACTTTCATAGTTTATTTTTCACCAACATTAACATATTCATCCTCACGATAAACAATCATAGGAACTTTTTCCTGTGGGTCTTTACCTGGATGATACTTAAACTCTTTCTGAGCACTTTCTGCGGTTGGAATAAAAACATCCATAAGATCAATGTCCATAGGGCAGCCCTGCTCACAAAGACCACATTTAACACATGAGAGAATCATATGGTTCATACGACCAAGATGAAACAACAAGGAATCATTAGGCATCTTGAACAAGCCTTTGCTTTCTGATTTTTTAACATACTTATAAGCCTCAGCATCAAAAACAGATGAATCAAATAAGCACTCCCTACAATAGCAGATAGGGCAGACTTTCATGCAGTTATGACAGTTCACACATTTATCAAAAAAACTAGTTAAACCATCGATACCAACATGCTTCTTTTTATCTTTGATAAAAGCCTCAAGTTTCTTTGTTCTACCATCAATAAGATCCTTTATGTGTTTCTCACGTTTTTTAACATCCTTAGCTGAATCTAGTTTCAGATCCTCAATGATTTTACTACCGGTGTCACTGGTTGCTTCAATCAGTATTTCTTTGCTTGTATCCATCCCAAAAACACCAATGATAATATCAGCATTAATTGGAACAGGCTGGTTACAAACAACACAAGCAGATCTCATGTACTGCTCTCTTTTATCAGTGTTTGATTTAAGATCATCAAATATCATATCTGAAGGATTTTTCTTCCCAGCAAGATCCGTGTAAGTTTTAACTGAGAAAGTCCCAAGACAATCCACGCCTATAATTATTATATTATTTAGACTCGCCTGGTTAAGTTTCACAAGCTCAATTAAAGCTCTGATTTGACATGGGTGAATAACAACACCAATGGGTTTATCAGATGGTTGAAACTTTGTAATCTTAGAAATCATCTTAGCAGTTGAAACAGGAAGCAATGGTGCGAACACATTAGCATCAAGCTTGTTTGGATCTGAAACTAGAACAGGGAAAACAACTTTTTTTGATGGAACAGCCTGAGGTACCAATAGTGCGGAAAGCTTCCCTGATTTCAGAAGCTCTTTGAGAAAATCATTAACCGCGCTGTTAACATCACTGTTTTTTACTTTTAAGATTTTTTGTTTACTCATTATTTTATCCTCCTTAGATATTCCATTTTTTTGCAATTGGGTTTGGTCCAAGTTTTTTTATCGCCTCGGTCATATCCCTCATTGTATCAGCAAATTTTTGTCCCTCTGAGGCTGATATCCAACGGATCCAAACTCGTTCTTTTTCAAGTCCTAGTGTATCAAGTATATTCTGGAGTAGTACCATTCTGCGACGTGCTTTGTAGTTACCATCAATATAATGACAATCACCAGGGTGACAGCCACCAACAAAAACACCATCAGCACCCTCCAGTAGTGCACGGAGGATGTACATGGAATCAACTGAGCCTGAGCACATAACACGGATAATCCTAACATTAGGCGGATATTGTATACGACTGGTTCCTGCTAGATCTGCTCCTGCGTATGAGCACCAGTTACATAGGAATCCCACTATTTTTGGTTCAAAATCTTTTGCTTCACTCTTTTTTTCTTCACTCATTTTATCACTCCAAACAAGCATCAATCATTGACAACAGCTGTTTCTTGGTAAACGTGTTCTGCTGAGTTGTACCACTGGGGCACACGGTTGCACAAGCACCACAACCCTGACACAAGATTTCATTTACAACAGCTAGTTGTTTTTCTTCATCAAAACTAATAGCATCATATGGGCAAATCTCAATACATAGTTTACAAGCAACACAATTACGATTACGAATACGAGCAATATTACCTTTTGTCTCAAGATATTCTTTTGAAAGAATTGTTGCGGCACGAGCAGCAGTTGCTTTAGCCTGCAAAATAGACTCCTCAATGAAACGTGGTGAATGAGCAAGACCACAAAGATATATTCCGTCAGCTGAGAAATCAATAGGTCGTAGTTTCACATGTGCCTCAGCATAGAACTTATCCTGATTAAGTGGAACCTTGAGTTGCTGAGCAAGAGAAAGGTTATCCTGAGGTATGATACCAGCACTAAGAACTAGTTTATCAGGGTTCAAAATTAGTTCTCTGTTAAGAACATGCTCAAAGGTTTTCACCTGTACTTTACCATTGTTAATACTTACTTTTGGTTCATCATCGTCATCAAATCTAACAAACAAAACACCTTTCTTACGGGCCTGATTATAAAGTAAATCTTCTCTGAAACCATATGTTCGAATATCCCTATACATTATGTACACAGAGGCAACAGGGTTTATCTCCTTGAATCTCAAGGCATTCTTCAAAGCTTGTGAACAACAAATACGACTACAATAAGGATGATCATCATTCCTTGATCCAACACATTGAATCATCACAACTTCCTTGATTTTCTTTAAACCAGGGTCATTATCAAAAAGATTTTTTTCAAAATCAGACTGAACGACTATGTCCTTGTTTTTACCATACATGTATTCATTAGGCTCATAAGGCAGTCCACCAGTTGCAACAACAATGACACCATGTTCAATTTCAACTGGAGTTTTTTTATCCTTAGAAACAATTGTTGATTTAAAATTACCAACATAACCAGAAATAGTTTTAATATTAATATTAGTAAACACCTTGATTTTCTTATGATTCTTAATTTTTTGAACTGTTTCTTTTAAAAGCTCCTGTGGTTTCTCACCATGAACACCAAGATAAATATCTTTTAGATGACCACCAAGTTCTGGTTCTTTTTCAACTAAGAACACTTCGAAACCCTGGTCAGCAATAGAAAGAGCAGAATGCATACCAGCAATCCCACCACCAATCACAAGAGCCCGGTTAATAACAGGGATTTTTTGATGATGAATCGAGCTTAAACCCACTGCTTTTGCAACAGCCATACGCATAGCATCAATTGCTTTTTCTGTTGCGTTCTCTGGTGTGTTTTTATGAACCCATGAGTTCTGATCACGTATGTTTGCCATTTCAAAAAGATGAGGATTCAAACCTGATTCTCTGAGAGTATCCTGGAAAAGTGGCTCATGTGTACGAGGAGTACATGAGGCGATAACTATACGATTCAGTCCTAATTCTTTTATTTTCTCTTTTATTTTTTCATTAGAATCTTGCGAACATGTATAGGTGCTATCATCAGCATAAGTAACATAAGGAAGTTTTTTTGCTGCCTCAACAACACGTTTAACATCAACAACACCAGCAATATTTATACCACAATGACAAACAAAAACACCTATTCTTGGGACTTCATTGCTGACATCTTTTTCCTCAGGATACTCTTTTTCAATGATCTTAGTTCCTCTAACATCAAAAATGTCTTTTGCAGCTTCAGCGGCTGCTGCTGAAGCCTGTGTAACACTCTCAGGAATGTCCTTTGGCTCTGTTACAGTACCTGATGCATAAATTCCTTTCCTGGTGGTTTCAACCTGCAGATAAGGATCTGTTTCAATGAAACCATATTGATTAAGATTAATATCCAAAACCTGGCTGAGTGTAACAATTTCTTTACATGGTTGCAGTCCAACAGAAAGAACAACCATGTCATAGGTTTCATTCTTAAGTTCGCCTTTTTCATCAACATATCTTATAGTAAGATTCTTTGTTTTTCTATCCTGCTCAACCCGTGGGATACGACACCGTCTGTAAACAACACCATACTCGTCTTTTGCTCGGTCATAATATTTCTCAAAATCTTTCCCAAAAGAACGCAGATCCATGAAATAAATATGGGTATCAACACCTGGTTGATGCTCCTTAGCAATCACTGCTTCTTTGGTTGCGTACATGCAGCAAACCGATGAACAATAAAGTCTTTCACAGCTTTCATCACGTGAGCCTATACATTGTAGCCAAGCAATCTTTTTTGGAACTTGTCCATCTGATATCCTGGAGATATGACCTTTGTATGGTCCTGATGAGGAAAGCATACGTTCAAACTCAATACTAGTCAGAACATTTGGGTAAACCCTGTACCCGTAACTGTCTCCTCTTGGTGGCTCATATGTATCAAAACCAGGTGAAACAATAACTGAGCCCACATCGATTTTTACTTCTTCATCCTTCTGATCATATTTTATAGCTC
>Ga0172364_10004094_pt1 | contig 11619 bp, 8 predicted proteins | sample LakKivSesite10cm_FD_114545 | JGI IMG/M metagenome (GOLD analysis project Ga0172364, IMG submission 114545) | Sediment microbial communities from Lake Kivu, Rwanda - Sediment site 10cm | ecosystem: Environmental > Aquatic > Freshwater > Lake > Sediment | place: Rwanda: Western Province, Lake Kivu... | reverse complement strand
GGACGTGTTCGTGACAGCGATCCCCAGCTCTTCCAAAGCGATCTTTGTAGCATCGACTGTGGCAATCTTGCCTTTTGCGTCAACGGTCTTTCTCGCCTCGTCGGGGGAACTTTTCGTGTTGAGAATGACCGTCCCATCCTCTTTCAACCCCTCGTTTACTTTTACGACACGCGGTAACGTTGGGTCGAGGACGAGTATGATGTCGGGTGAATAGACTTCTTCCCTAAGGTCGATCTTCTGATCGCTGATCCTCACGAATGCTGTAACCGGGGCCCCTCTCCTCTCGGCGCCGAAGACCGGGAAAGCTTGCGCGTATTTGCCCTCGTTTATCACTGAGACGGCTACGATGTCGGCTGCGGTGACGCTTCCTTGACCTCCCCTTCCGTGAAGTCTGACCTCTTTGAGAAAAGGCATACAAGTCTTCCTTCTCAGATATAGGTCATCTTTATCGACTGTATTAGCCTTAAAACTTTCGTTAGGCAGGTTGAGACGAAGAAAGAAGATCTTCCGATAGTGATTATAACCATTGTTATATTTAAGCGTGATCGACTACCTGAAGCGTCGTCAGCAAAGAGTAGATCCTTCTCCAAACAAATCTTTTTCCGAAAATGTGAGGTAGTGAAATACTACAGCTCAGCACCGTTTGGGAAGCTGTTTATAGGCGCCTCGACGGTGGATCGACGGAATGTGGAATCTGTTAGAGAAGATGCGCCATCTCACGGAATAAAACTGGCTTTCCGGAGCGTCACATTTTTACTTCCTTCCAATTTTTGATGTTAATGCAGCGCTCTAGGGAGATAGAAAAGGAATATAGTCAGTGTGATAAGTTCGCGCGCGAACCAGTCTTTTCAACAGTAATATGAGTATTGACATGCATAGCAACTATTTTCACGTAGAGCGCGCTATATTTCTTCTATTTTACGCGTCATTCATCGTTTGCAGGCTTAGAATACCCTTCTTTTAAGCCAAAACCACAATCCCATATAAAGCAACAAATAGGCTACAACGCTTCCTCCAAAAATCACAGGTTCAGCTCCTTTACTAAAGGCAAACACTTCAAAGAGCATGAGCACTCCGACTCCAACAAATGGAGCAGCGAAGAATCCGATGGCAAACAAGAGAAAGGGCATCAGCATCGCCCGAACTCGAATATGTTTCTCTGAGACAAATACGCCTATAGACACTCCACATAATATTAGGCTAATCGCTGAAATCCATCCTACTAGGATGTCGATTTCGCTTCCTAGGACATGAAGCAGTCTAAGGAACCACAAGGATAGAAAGATAATGAAGGCACACGCAGATGCCCATAACAGCTTTATCAAACTCATTATTTTCCAAGAAATATTCTTTCAGCGAATCATTTAAGACTTTACACGCGAAATAGCGAAAGTTTGAACATAGTCCTTACCTGGGATGGGTTGGAACTCTCGGCACAATTATTTTTGATCTCGCTTTTCCGGAGGCTGATAGTTTTAAACGCCAAAGTAAAATTAAAAATCGCCTACAATTTGATTTCGATTTTCTGCTATTCCACGCTCAAAACGAGCGAAGTTTGAGCGAAAATGATTTTTCGAAGATGGTGCTGGGGGTGGGGGCTATATATAGACTCATCAGGCTTGTTTTTCGACAACCTTAACCCCTTCTGACCGTAGAGCTGCTTGGCCCATGAATACGTCTTTTTTAGCATCTTCGTGGCATGGCTGTTGTCCTGCACATCCGTAATTGTCTAATCTTCTCGGCGCTGCAGCAGTCTCGTGGTCCTTAACAGCACTCGTTCATTCTCAAGAGCTTCAGAGGACATCTTAGAATTTAAGATCCCACGTACCTTAGGGGGAGGGGTTCGAATCCCACCTCCCACACCACGAACAGCCCCCGGTATTTTTCGGCTACTTCCGTCTTCTAGGCTGCACGCGTACTAGTATCCTACCTCTAGGAGTTCACGCGCGCAATCTTCTTACCGCATTGAGGGCAATAAACTGTTTCCGGTGTTAGGGCTGCCCTGCAATTTGGGCAAAACATTGGCGTCGCCATAGGTTGAGCATAGGCTAGCGCTGGATGTTTTCTCTTTTTTCTGAGCACAAGGAATGTGACTAGGCATCCGGATACGAAACCGGTTCCGGCGGCTATGATGGCAAAAATTGATGCAGTCAAAGGTTGCCTCTTTACGAGGTTGAGCCCTTCTGAGGATGATTCTCTGGCCTCTAGAGCCTTCAATAGGGCTCCTGTATAGTTCATCTTGTTGTACTCAGCCTCCGCTTCTGTTAAGAGCTCTGTCGATCTGCTCAAAAGGTTCTCGATTTCTGTTGAAGGAAACCGATTTGGCAGAAGCAGTTGGATTTCTCGTACCGTCGAAGATGCCTCTATTATGGTCTTGTCCGCGTGCGCTCTCCTTATGGCGTCCTTGTCAAATTGGCTGAAGTTGTACTCAAACGTGAAGTAGCTCATCGCTGACGATTCAAAATCTCCTATCATGCCGAATTGGTGTGGATGCATCAGTCCGACAGCGTGTCCGACCTCGTGGATGATTGTTTCAGTGAAGCCGAAGCCTTTGCCCGGCTGATCCGCGATGTCTCCGCGTAGGAAGTCTTCTTGGGGCATGCTTATGATGCACATGTCGCCCAGCGCGATGCCCCACAGATACCTTTCTTCGGGGTGGAGTCGCGCGATGCTCCATTTGAACGTGATGCCGAAGACGGTTTGGTTGCTGAAGGCGAACGCAAACACGGGTATAGTAAACTCTTCCTCGTCACGGCTTATATTCGCAACAAACGCTTCAAGGTTTTCTTGCAGGTACTCATATATAGGTCTGAGATCGACGTAGGGGGCCCACCCCTGCGCCTCTAATTCCGGCGTGGGAAGGTAGTAGTGGTCTAGAATGAGTTTCTGCAGATCTGGATAATCGGATGTGTTCTTGAATCGCACCTCTACGCTTGTATTGATGTAGGGCGTCAGATCTTCGAAAGCGCCTCTGATCCATTCCGCGTTCACTGTACTGCCTATCGGCGCCGTCACTTTCTCAGCGTCTGTTCTGTTGTCCAGAATATTGACGACGATGCGATATTTCTGGGTAAGAATTGGGTCGTAGACAAATTGAGGCACGGCTAGGTTGTATATCGCTTCCCAGACGTAGTCTGCGACGTATTCGGTCAACCACTTCTTTCCGAAGGCCGTGTGAACGTCTATTCCAAATATGCCTGTCGCAACTTGGAGCGGCAGGTGAGGAACCGCATCGTACCTCCATGTCCAGAACTCTGGCCCGGCGCTAAGGTCTAGGAACCAGAATCGATGATGCCCTCCCCACGCGACCATGAATTCTCGATAGCTTGGAGTATAGCCACGGTCTCGATCCGTGTACGTGACGTTGTAGTAGTGCGGCGTCGGCGGATGGGTGTTTGAGTCGTTGTATTGCACAAACGAGTATGAGGGCAGACTAGTTAGGTTGGCGATTATGAAAGTGTAGCCGTTTGCAGGGAACCCTCCGTAGCTGGCGTTGTTATCGTAAAGCCAAGCTTCTACCTTATTCGCATCGTAGAACGTGTTCTCTGTTTCCCGTTCCCATAGAGGGTTATAGGATTCGACTGTGCCGCCGATTCTTCGGAGATATTCTGTGAGCTGGTTCCTGAAATCTTGACCGGCGAAGAAGCAGTTGTAGGTCAGATTGAACGTGATTCCGGTGTTTTCTCCATCAATGATTGAACTCACTCTTTCGCGTGGAAGATTACCTTGCCACGTCAAGTAGCTTGTATTGATCGTGGCTGGGTCAAAACCAATTAAAACCACTTTAATCGTTAGCGGAACAACCCTAGTGCATGAAGAACTAGTGTTCGTATCTTCTGATGTAGACGCACATGTAAGAATCATTGTACATGGAGTGAAAGCGATTATGAGTAGGATCATGTAAGGGTACAATGTTCGCCTCAAGCCTCTCACCATCGAAATAATGCATACCGAGATGCTATTAAACAATGAAGCGCTGTTTAGTATCCCGCATGCTTTTCGAGTGACATCAAACTCTCCAGAGTAATCTGTTTATGAACCACTTATCTAACCAAGCTGGCTTCCTAGAAACCTTGTGTCAAAAAGAGTGAACGTGGAGATTGCAGGTAACGCCTCCACTATAGTGCTGACCGGTATAAACTCAATATGATAACCATCTAAAAGAGGGTAATGATTTTATTTCCAAGCTTGTCTGAGTTAACATGAGATGATTTTGAGAACCGGCAAGCTCGTCGTTCTTTGCATGGCCTTTATGCTTGTGTATTCTACGTCCTTTAGTTCAGCCAAGAGTAGTGTAGATTTTGAATCTGTTGATTCCAATGGAGTTCACCTGTTCCATTTTGATGCCAACGTGTTCCGGATCAAGCATGTTATTCCTTTGAACATGTCTTCAAACACAGAACTTACAGTAGACGTCGCGATACCTGGCAACGATTCTTTCCAGAGAGCTTGGAACGTTACCTCCGACCCTGATCCTGACAAGGTTTTTGCCGACTCTTTTGGCAACAGACGTTACCGCTATCTGATATCGACGCATCAACCAAACTTCGTCAACATCACGGTAACCTACGATGTCCTGGTTCTTTTCAGCTCGTTAATCTTCAGCCCCGACGACGTAGGAGCGCTGAACGAAATCCCGCGGGATATAGCGGAGAGCTATACAAAACCGAGTCCGTACATCGAGTCGGATCAGCCGTGGATCATCGGCAACGCAACCTTGCTAGTCAAAGACGTCACCAGCGTTTACGACAGGTTCGTCTCTTTGTTCAACTTTGTCTCCAACAGCACTCTTTTTCCATACAACATCTCGGTAGCAGAAATCATAGGCGACAGCTCTAAACACATACGGGGCGCGCTCTGGTGTTTAAGTAACCGTCAAGGGGTCTGCTTTGATTTCGCATGCCTCCTGACCGCTCTCTTACGGTCTAAAGGCATTCCGGCAAGAGTGGCCTCAGGCGCGACTCTGAGCAGTAGCCCCGGATTCCACGCCTGGACAGAGGTCTATCTTCCCAGAATAGGCTGGGTTCCCTGCGATCCGACATGGGACGTACCAGACGGAAGCATCCACTTGAAAAACCCAACGTACGGCGGAGATACACGTTGGAACTACACCCTGCGAAGAGGAGAGGTGTATGCCTTTCCATACGATTCAAAATTCATTAACGATCAAGCGTTTGTGGAGGTTCTGGCGAAGCCTAGAGTGGATGACATGATAAATATTTTGGACGCGGACTATCTGAATTTTACGAGGAGAATCTCTTTCAACGATCTCGATTTCGATTCGTACCTAATTGTTAGCCGTGATAAGGGGGTGAACAGCGCACTCTCATACACCGGTTTGAAGATTTCACCTAACACGGAATCCCTTGGAATCTCCACACTCGAATACTGGTCATGGTTTTCGTACGAGCCCGAGGAAATGAAGGTTACGATTTACGCGCCATTCAGCCTCATCGTCAGCAAGGCGTTCGTGTCTTTGAGTTCTGCCACTTTTGTGAATGATTTCCGCACACTCTATACTATCAACGTAGTTCAACCAGTCCTTTGGGTCTCTTTTGTTCTTATTATGATTCTCTTTCTGACCCTTTTCCTGATATTCTTTGTAGTTCTCCCATTCCGACGATCACGCAGAAGATGGTGATCGGATTCTGCTGAGAAATCGGTGTGTCTTGACATTTCGGAAGATGGTAAGAATGCGGTGGGTAAGGGTTCTCGGCTTTGCAGCCATCTATTTCTCCATATATGTTACTTCAGCGGTCTTCGCTACAATCGCGTCGCTTAGAGGTTCCGCTGAACTGGAGTGGTATCTTAAGAATCCTTTGATCGCCCTCCTCTCAATGCTTGGTGAGCTGATTCGGAGCCCTCTGATGATTCTTACGCTTCTAAGCCTGCTCCTGAGCTCATTCGCTCTAGGTCTCATAACCGATTGGCTCGTACGCATCCTTGAGAGACGCATTCGGCTTAGGAAAAGAAAGCAAGTGACGGAGATCAACATCTGAAACTTAACTGAACCTCACTGTTTCTTCTTTAGCATATTCGTGCCTGTATCTCACGGAAGACAAACAATCCGTCGTCCAACTTTTGTTCCTTTTCAGAATTCTATGGAGATATACGCTATACAGCGTAATAGACCGACAAAACGCATTGCTGTGTAGGGCTTTTTTTGCAAGTAACCATTGGCCATTCATTGCAGGTTAGACAAAAGAAAATATAGACTATACAGTATTTTTCAGAAATAGATTAATAGTCGGTCTTTGCTTTGTTTATCTGAGAGATGTTCCGGAAGAAAAAGAACCCTGAAGAGGAAGAGCTTGACAGCCTAATATCTAGAACCAAGTCCGAAAACCTCCAAGAGAGTTTGACTGCCGTTTCTATGATCGTCGAGAAAGGCTCGGCTTCCCCTGAAACGATTAGGAGATTCTTTATTCCTAGATTGTCGAGTCTATTGAATGATAGGGACAATCGCATTCGCACTCGGACAGCCTTCGTCGTTTCTGGTTTGATCTTCAAATCTCCAGATCTCAGGCACGACCTCGTCGTTTTCATGTTCAACCTCTTGAAACATAACGATCCGGAGATGAGGGTGTACGCTGGAATGGTTCTCGGACGTCTGTCAGCTGTTGCACCAGAATTCGTAAAACCGTTGGTAGTCCCGGTTGCCGAGCTGTTGAGAGATAGGGATCAGGTCCGCGCCGGAAACGCGTCCTTCGCTGTCGCGGAGATCGGATCCAAGTCGCCCTCCCTCCTACATGATGCGATTCCGATCATCAACGAGTTACTAACGAAGAAACCGGAAGTGATCCTAAACGTCCTGAAACTAATTAGCCTGAAAGATCCAACCATCGTCAAGGACTCAGTTCCGAAGCTAATCGAGATTATGGAGAAGGCGAAGAGTCTGGATTATAGCTGGGAGGCCTCGATTCCGCTGGTCAGGCTCTCACATGCTTCCCGTGAACTAGTCGAGGGACTGATGGTGCCCCAGATTGAGCCTTTATTGAACCACCAGAACAAGTTCGCGAGAGCAGGCGCCGTCTATGTCATGGGGGGAGTAGGGACCAGCCACCCAAGCCTCGCGAAGGATGTGCTCCAGAAACTATCTGCTAAGGCTTCGGACTGGGAAACCGTCGTAAGAACGTTTGCGGCGTTCACACTTGCTAGGATCTGCTACGGGTCACCGGGGCTCGCGGAGACCGTTGTGCCACAGTTGACGAGGCTACTCAGCGACTCAAGCGACACGGTGCGTGGCGCTGCGTCGATAGGTCTGAGGTACATCGCCGCCGGCTCGCCGGAACGGGTGAAACAGATAACACCGAAACTAACCGAAATGCTAAAGGATAGAGACCAGATCGTAAGGGGGGTGGCGTCTATAGGGTTGCGCTTAATATCCAAGGTTGTTCCAGACCTCGCTGGTATGGTTGTCGATAGGATCTCTGATGGGATCGCTGAGGGAAACCTACGCGTGCGTAGAGGAGCGGCCTTCGCCTTCCAAATGATCTCCAGCTACCCTGAGACCGGAATCGACAGAGACCTCCTCCCCGAAATAGCGAAGCTGCTAGAAGACAAGGACTCCGAGGTGAAGCTTCGAGCGGTTCTATCACTCTTGAACCTCGTCTCATCTTTTCCGGATCAGGTGCGGGCACAGGTTCCCAGGATGCTGGAACTTTTAGACGACAAGGACGTGCCCATCAGAATAAACACTTCCATAGCGCTCGGCTACATCGCAGAAGACCACAAAGAGATGAAAGATATGGCGCTGCCCAGATTAATGGCGTTGCTGGAAGACAAGAACCCCGCCGTTAGAGCTGCGGCAGCATTGAGCTTAGGAAAGCTGATCTAATTCATTCAATATAGACGATTTGTTTTCCACTTTCGTGGTCGAGCGCGAATCCCTTCCGCCTCTCTCTTATCTTAACATTATAATGCACGTGATTCTTAGCTGTTTACTGGCTTAGAAGATGTCCCAAGGTGAAAGTTCCTTAACGTCGTCTTTTTTGAACCAGAAACGCATATCGTGGGGTGCACCGCCAAAACGAGTGACAACACTTCTAAGTATGATCAGATACTCATCCTTCTGGTAGGTGTTTTTCCCCACTTTGACAATGATGCCTTTCCTTTCTCCGATTGCGGTCCCCTTCATCCCCTTGCGGACGATCCCAAACCCTGTCCAGCTGTCCCTCACAAACTTCACCCTCATCGGCTTCATCCCTCGCGTTCCGCAACTAGGACAATAAAAAATATCCTTTGGAACCTCTTTTCCACACCCGACACAAACAGGCAAGAAACCAACCAAGCAAAAATATCAAATCATACGATATAAATCTGGCGACGGGAGACTGGAGTTATATGCGATGCAAAAGAATTGAATCGAATACGCGATAAGCTCAAGCAAAACGGAGGTATTTGGCAATATGTCTGAACCAAGGAAATATATCTGTGGAATGTGTGGACAAGAGCTGATAGGACAAGACTTGGACTTCGCTCGCGGTCGTGAGCGATCGTTCTTCGCATATTCTTGGAGAGTTAGCCCAGAGACCAAGGGGTTGTGGAAGCGTAGCCTATCCGCCGTCTTTTGCAAAAGATGCGTGTCCGAGTCTGAGAAATGGGACAAGAAACACAGAGTCTGTATGAATTGTTTCTATTTTGCTCTGAACCTTGTAGGGTTACCAAATGTGCCAGAGGTTTACTGCATGGCTAGAACAAAAGGAATAGCCCCTCTGGAAGAGACTTGCGAGAAATGGATAGCGCGACGACCCAGCTAACTCGTGCACGAAAAAAGTAGGTTGTGGAGGATTGGGGGTGATATCTTCACAGTAAGGTGCGTAAAAGCTTGTGAAGCTTAGTTTATGGTGGGTTCTTCCACCGTGACCGCGCTTTTCGGTTAGATACTTATCTTCTGTCGGGACACCCTTCTCCTTCAGCTTGTGCTGGTTGCGGTTAGAGCCCAAAAGGTGTAACTTCCTTTTTCGCTAGGATAGTAATGTAAGGTGCTTCTCTCGTGCGGATCAGGTCCAACCGTCTTCATAGTCACCTCAATCGCCTGTGCCACTGTTTTGTTCTCTGTTAGGAGCTTTCGTAGTAAGAACATAGTTGCTCCATCCATGTATGGAGCTGCAACGCCTCTGTTCCAGCTGATGACTGTTGAGGCACCTTTGCCGGTGAATGCTTCTGCCATAGTCGTGCTGTTAAGGCCGTGGCATCCTGCTATGATGATCACCGTATTCGAAAACTGGCCTTCCATACTTTCCTTTACGAATTTAGGACTAATGGCGAAGTAGAAGGCTTGGGTGTCCCACGGGTTGGCAGGCGCAACTTGGTCGGTCAGCAGTAGCCACGTGTGCTTATTTTGGTCGTATTCTTCGGCGGTGAAGAGGAAGACCGGGTTTCCCGGAATGGGTTGGCCTGTGGCGTTCATGAGGATGCCCGAATGCGTTCTAAAAATGATCAGTTTGTAGCCTTTAGTTGGCAGCGTCTTATAGAAGTCTACGGTGACGCTTTTCCATCCGTAGATGTCTACTTTGAAGCCAGCTTCTTCCAATAGAGCCTTAGCCTCGTCGATGAAGGTCTGGTTTGGCTGCGTTACGCTCAGCGGGTCTATAATCGCCGCCCTAAGCGTCGATGGCTGGCCTGGCTCTGTCGGCTTGGGGTTGAGGACGTAGGAGAGGCCGATGAAGAGGAAGGAAGCGCAGAACATGATCACCAAAGAAAGGAAGATTAAGTCTTTGATCTTACGCTTCCTCTTAGGCTTTCGTCTACTCTTGGAATGGACCATCTTAGAGCATGTCTCTAAAGCGCATTATCTTACCTCCGAATTAAGAAAAAAAGAGGAATATGGGCTAATATTTGCGTCTCTTAATTACTGCGGCCGATGCCGCGACCATTACTAAGATTGTTGCTATGTACGGTGTTAGTAGCGCAAGTTTATCGACGGGGTAGACTTCTCCTCCTACAGAGGGTGGGTACGGCTGTCCAGGTCCTCCCTGGTCCAAGATCACCCCATCGGCTATGCCATCGTCGTCTCCTAAACCTCCATCTGTTAAGGTGAGAGTTATGACATTGTCTCCATCATTACTCCCTACCAAAGCAGTTACGTCAATCCATCCTTCAGGATCGTGATATTTCCAATATCGCATGTTGGTTGGAATCGGTGTTGGGAATGTCATTGTGACAATTACTGTACCTCCAATGCCAACTCCAGTTATGTCGAAACTGAAGAATCCATGAGTGAAGTCTAAGTTTGGTTTCCCTGCTGGAGGCAAAGCAGCTTCAGCTACAGAGCTTATGTCTCCAATGTTACCAGTATCGATAGTGAAAGAAGCGTCTCCTGTTCCCGTTGAAGTTGTGACTGATGGACCTGTTTCAAAATCGCATGTAGAGCTATCAATCGTAAGATCGTCAACATAGGCAGTCTCATCCTGTGTTCTAACCGCTGACCATTCCCCATACCATATCTTTATGTTTAAAACCGTGGCGCCGATGAACTGCTGTTTCCAGTAGCCAAGGGGCTCATAATTACTATCGCTCCCTGGGACATTGACGACTGCTGATGCGACTACATCCCACGCCATCCATCCGCTTGCACCACCTAGGTTGCCATCGGAGTCTGGCTTTGGGGAGCTCTGCGTCCAAGTGTCAAGGGAATAGGCTCCCCCCGCTGTTGGGGCTGACCCAACAGACACCAAGGCATACTCTCTTTGTCCATCTCCGTCCGTGTCAACATCGAGAATGATGTAGGGCGAGGGAGGAACAGTTGCTGCTGAGAGACGCGCCCAGAAATATAGTTTGTTTTTATTGACAACTTCGTAGGTTCCCGTTGATGCTACGGTAGGAATGTTGTCGATAGACTGACCGTAATGCAGTATCACAGCACCATAATCGCTTGAACCAGCTCCATTTGGAACACAAAGTTTTACAGAGTAGCTTCCACCATACTTTTGTTCCGTAGATAACTCTGATGTCCCAACACCACCAGAAGAAAGTTCATACGAAGAACTTGGATCTGCTTGTATAGAGATAATTTGTGTAAACATTAATCCTGCTATAAGAATAATAAATATGGTAAGAGTTTTTCTCCTCAGCGCTTCCAACCTTGTTTGGTTCGATAATGAATGCAATATATATAATTTTCTGCATAAAAAATGTGAAAAATTTGAAAAAAAGGGAGTCTGCAAGACATATTCTTTCCCATAATCATAATTTCTAAAAAGATTGAGCGCGCGCTATTTTCGTGATAAAAAAGTGGTATAGATTCTGCCGTAGTAAGTGGTTTCCTCAGGGCTACCAGATCTCAATAATTTAGCCAAGGTTGTTAATCGAAAATACAGAGATCAAAAATAGAAAAAAGAGGAGCTTTGGTATAGCTCAAGTTTTAGATGTTTGCTTTTATGGTCCTCCGAAGCCATTTGGAATCGCGTGTGCATACCATATGTGCCTTGGACCCATATTAGGGTCTGACCCTTGGTCCATTATTACTTCAAACTGTCCCCAGATTGAGTAGCCACCTTCTCTCCAATATGGGCTGTTTTCAAGTTCTGGACCAACCCAGATTATCTTGTAATGCCATACTTGACCTGAACCGCCTGGACATCTTCCATTCCATTCATTGTCTTCCCAAGCATCAGG
>Ga0172364_10004089_pt1 | contig 11629 bp, 13 predicted proteins | sample LakKivSesite10cm_FD_114545 | JGI IMG/M metagenome (GOLD analysis project Ga0172364, IMG submission 114545) | Sediment microbial communities from Lake Kivu, Rwanda - Sediment site 10cm | ecosystem: Environmental > Aquatic > Freshwater > Lake > Sediment | place: Rwanda: Western Province, Lake... | reverse complement strand
TTTTTTTCTCAAGATCGAAACAGACGTTCAGCTTATGCAGTTTCTTTCTGTCGGGCCAATTGAGGACCCCGTAAATGGTTGTTAATCGTTGTTGACCATCGAGGACATAGTTCCTGGGATATTTCTCAGGGGTTTCTGGAAGATCAAAACCCCCGACGTTTTTCTCACTCTTCATCGGTTGCTCGGTCAGCCAAAAGAGCACGCTACCAATCGGGTATCCTTGATATATACTCTCAAGCAATGTGAGAATCTGCGACTCATCCCACACGAAACCTCGCTGGAATTTCGGAATTTTAATATCTCCCGCTTGAATTCTGTTTACAAGGTTTGCGACTCTTTCTATCTTGGGCTCAGGTGGCTGTCTAATTGAAAGTAACATAATCAGAATCCTTCCAAAATGGGGTTTATTTGCGCCCACGTATTAGTCTCGGTGGCATGCTCCCCTACATCCACCGTTTTCTAGACCCTCTGCTGTGCACTATCCCAAAGTCGTTATTGAGGAGCATAAATCCAAGATGCGACCGCATTGCTGCTCGCTCACTATTCGGAAATCTACGCTATTCAGGCGGGATTTTCAAGAAAAAAACCCGTTCTTCAGAATAATAGTGGGGCGGGCCCCACCCTAAATTTTTTTCTTATTCTGTTTTTTGTTTTCTGTCTCCTGTCTTCTGTACAATCTCTGTGTTCTCTGTGCCCTCTGTGGCTAACGCTCGACCTCAAACTCGGCGGCAGCCCGCTTAGAATTCAACTTTTGGCACTTCGGTTTTCGCCCGCTCCGTTGCCTCGAAATAGGCCGCAGGTTTTACGCCCGCCCGCTTACAAAAGAACGAGCCTAAAAATTCTTTCGCGTAAGAGTTCAATTCTCTGGCTGCTTCATTATACCTGGTTCGGGCGACGGCTATGCGGTTCTCTGTGCCTTCCAGAGCCGTCTGCAGGTCGCGGAAATTGTCGCTCGCCCGCAACTGCGGATAATTCTCCTGCAGCATCAATAGGCGCGATAGTAAGCCGCTTAGCTCGTTGGTTGCGGCTATCTGCTGCGGTCTGTCAGCCGTCTTTTCCGCCTGGAAGTATTTCTCTCTGGACTTGGCGATGTTCTCGAAAAGTTCTTCTTCGTGCTTGGCATAGCCTTTGACCGTGTTGACCAGGTTCGGTATCAGGTCCAATCTTCTCTGCAAGGTAGTTTCCACATTTGCCCAGGCGGTCTTTGTCGCCTCCTGCAGCCGAATGGCCTTGTTATAGCCACTGATGTACCATCCCAGAAGCGCCAGCCCGATAAGCAGAACGATGACGAGAACTACCAACAGAGCCGCCCACACTTGTCCTGAGCGGAGTCGAAGGATTTGTCCAAGTCTTCTCATTTTCTGATACCTCCCATAGCAAAATCAAAAATCAAAATGCAAAGAGCAAAATTAAGGAAGTCGTCCGCGGTAGGCGGACACCGCAATTTTTTATTTTTGATATTTGATTTTCCTTGCTTACCAGCTTCCGCTTGCTCCACCGCCGCCGAATCCGCCGCCCCCGCCTCCGCCGAACCCTCCCCCGAATCCTCCGAAACCTCCGCCGAAGCTGCCGCCGCCGAATGAGCCGCTTCTGCCGTAGCCGCGAGGGCTGCCGAATCCGCCTAACATAAAGGGCAGAAAGAACCACCAACCCATCCCTCCGCCGAGGCCGCCCAGTGCAAATAAGATAAATAGCACCACCAAAAGAGCACAGCATGGCACGCCCGAGCTCGTGCGCCCTTGCGGTGCCTGTTGAAGCCTTGGCATACCGCTCAGAGTGACGCCCGATTCGGCGGCGATTTTCTGGGCGATCCGGGCGTTGGCCTGAAAAATTCCCGTGCTGAAATCACCTTTTCTCAAATACGGCACAAGCACCTCTCTGCCGATTCGGCCACAATACTGATCGGTTATGAAGCCTTCCAATCCATAGCCAACTTCAAACCGATATAGTCTGTCCTTAACTGCGATAACAAAGAGCAATCCGTTGTCTTTGCCTTTTTGGCCGAGCTTCCATTTTTCCGCCAGTGAGATTGCGAACTGCTCGATGGGTAGGCCGCCGGCAGTTTCTACCGTCAGGACGATATATTGTGCGCCGGTCTTCTGCTCCAGCTCCTGCAGGATGCCGTTTAGAGACTGTTCCTGGGCGGGATTTATCACATTGGCGTAATCTTCGACGTACTGACGTGGCATCCCCGCGTACGCGGGGACCGAACCTACCTGGGCTGATGCCAGTGCACTGCCCAAACAGAACGGCAGTAATATCGCGCAGAAGGCCAGAATAATTCGTCGCATCTCAGACCTCAAGTTTATCAACGGCTGCCGCAAGCTGCTCAACCACTGTGTAGATTGACTGGAAGGCGTTTTTCACTTCGTTTATTTCCGGGCGAATTCTTTCATGCCGCCAGTTTCCTGCGGTTATCGCTGAGTCCGTTCTAACGGAGAACTCAGCGGCTACCTTGTTGAAGGTCGGCTCGGTTTCGGCTGGCCGGTCGATGTCTCTTAGCCAGAGCATCGCCCGCAGAAGCGGCGCCAGTCCCTTTGCAGCGGCGATGATGATGTCACGGACGAGTCTCTTTTTAGCTGCCGCTGCGATGTAGCCCTGTCGTAATCTTATCAGCATTGCCTTTAGCTCCCGCTCACACTGGAGCCTGACGTTTTTTTTCTCGAAGCGAAGTTGCGCAACCGGGTCGCTGCCCAGAATCGTCCGGTGCGTTAGCTGAAAATCCAGAAACTCTACGCCGAACACGTCCAGCGAGCGTTCGATGTAAGCTGGCGTCATAAGCAGCGGTGCTGAGATTTTCTTTTTGCTCATCGGCTTTGCCATGCTGGCGATGACATTGAGACAGTCCAGCGGAAATCTATTGAGTACCAGCACGGTATTAATGTCACTTATGCCGGGCTTGTAGTCCTGCGTTAAACTGCTGCCGACGACCGTGATGCTCTGCAAATTATCGCCCAGGCCAGTTTGGAGTCCTTCGGCAAAGGGCGTCAAAGGCCAGCGTATTTGTTCAGGCAGAAGGTCTAATTTCAGGCTATTTGTGTTGTCGGGCATTTTTTACCCCTCGTTTTTAAGATAAGGTTGAAAGTTGTGTTTATTTTACAGCGGTTTGTTAGCTGCCGCAATGAGAGAATAGCAGAGAAAAAAAGTGCCAAATTGACAGCTTGACTGTCTGCTGGCAAAACCCTCAGAGGGCGGTATTGCCCTTTTCAGCGGTCTGGGTGGGCAGGGAGTCTGGCACGGAGTTTGCACACCATTAAATAGAGGTTTGTAAAGAAAAGATTCGATTAGTAAAAGCCCTATTTGGGGTCAAGAAAGGAGGTGTCTACTATGGCACTGATACCGATAAGAAAGAGAGAAACAGAAAGAGGCCCTTTGGCGAGGCTGCACAACGAGGTCGACGATCTTTTTAGAGGTTTCTTCGAGGATTGGGAACTGCCGATCTGGGGCCGCAGCCGATGGCCTGCGATTGACGTGGCTGAAAAGGAGAACGAGTTTGTGGTAAAGGCCGAAGTCCCTGGCTGCAAAGCTGACGACATCGACATCTCCGTCCATGGAAATGTGCTGACCATAAGCGGCGAGAAGAAACAGGAGCAGGAAAGAAAAGAAGAGGGCTACTATCATGTCGAGCGCTCCTACGGCTGCTTCAGGCGTGATTTGAATCTGCCTGCTGAGATTAACACCGCCAACATCGAGGCCGAGTGCAAGGATGGCGTGCTTACGGTAAAACTGCCGATGACCGAGGCAGCCAAGCCCGTCAAAGTCAAGGTCAAAGGATAGGACCGGAATATCGAATCTCGAATGCCGAACTTCGAAATTCCGTTTCGACATTAAGGATTCAAGGGACGGTCTATCCTGTACAAGGTAAAGGGTTCCCGCTTGCTACGGATCGCAGGTGGAAACCCTTTTTGTATATTGCCCCAATCATGCGGTCTGAAGGTTTGGTTTGCCATATTGCTCTGTGAGACGATTGTGCCTATATGTAGCAGGGCACTATATGTTCTCCTCGCCCAATGCTAATTGTTTATCTATAGGTGCTACGTTTCTACACTCGCTCAGAGCGTCACGAAGTCTGCGTAAAATCTTCTCAGGTAGAGGCTCTAAGATTTCGAGTTTCTTTTGAGCAAGTGCTTTACGGAGTTTTGCCTCGAGATGGGGGCGGTGGTAAGCACGGGCGAACTCGCAATTGACTAAAGATTTTTGTTCCAGCGGTTTGTACTGTGTAGGATCAATTTCCACCAATACATCGGTCTGATACTTTCGTCGGTGTTCAGCGATTTTTGTTGTAGCTGTTACTAACAGGATAATGTTATCCATTAGCGGGTTGGCGTTAAGGACAAAATAATATCGATATTTAGCACCCTCTTCGATTTTTGCTCTGAATGCGCCACCTGGGACAAGAATATACCGGCACACCAGATCAGAAGGAAGGTCCATCATTCAAGGCCTGCCCATGCCTGTTGATCATCGCTAACGATCTCGAGGATGCTTTTATCTTTGCTGTCCAGGAAAAAGTCTTCATACGGCAGTGGGTTTCTGCCTTGACTGTCCTCTGGCCAGTTTGCGGTAAAAGCCCCAAGGCGGTGAGTGAACTTGCTTAACCTATATTTATCCATATCCCCATATTTGGTGTTGATCTGTTCAAGGGTTTCGATGTCGGATTCTGAAAGGAAATCTTCGTTTGCGGTAGTCTTTGTAACAACATCGTAGGCCTTTAAGGTGAAAGGCAAAGTCCCGTCTGTGGCGGACCGGTCAATATCATCAAGCAATTCGGATGGAACTGGCCCAAGTTTCATTGCAAAATACTGACCACCCACGATGGGGCGGGCATAGCAGAAGAGATGGTGCTGGTCAGCAAGAAATACCAGTTTTATTAGTTGCATTTTATTAAGCCTACCCCCGTGCCGGTTCAGAAGCCACAGTACAGCTTGTATTGCCTTGCGTCTATTATAGGGGAATTTAATCTTCGCGATTTTGTTTTTCATAAAGGAGGAAGAACCTATTTTAGCTTCGTATATCGGCAAATATTATACAAAATCTTTCGCAAGATATCAAGATATTTGTGCAAATTTCTTTACTCATTTTGCGTCGGCGTTTAGCTACGTGGAAACCCCACACGATCGGCAATCCCACAAGAGATTAGTTTGCTGCGATAATGCGGTCGATGCGTTTTGATAGGTCGGTCAGATACGCCTCGTCGCCGCCGGATAGTTCCGTGGTCATAAATCCGCGGTAGCCAATCTCATCCAGTGCCTTTCGTACTTCCGCCCAATTGACGTCGCCCTCAAGCAGGTTGGTCCACCTGTAACCGTTGCGCTTGAAGTCCTTCAGATGGATTTTGGCTATGCGTTTACCCAGCGTGCGGATCCAGTCCTGAGCGAAGCCAAAGATGATTACGTTGCCGACATCGAAGTATGCCTTTACCCAGGGGCTATCGAACTGGTCAACGTAGCTGGCAAACTCAAGCGGGCTAAGCAAGAACTTGTTCCAGACGTTCTCCACTGCGATTATCACGCGCATTTCTTCAGCCAGCGGTGTCAGCTTGTGGATATTCTCTTGCGACCGTTTGTAAGCATCGCCGTAGCTGACGGTTTCTGTGACGATTGCGGGCACCAATAGCACAGTCTCGGCGCCCATCGCGTGCGCGCTGCGTAGGGCAGTTTCCATTCCCTTTAGTCCTTCTTTGACCACATCGGGGCTGGGGTCGGATAGCGGGGCGTGCCAGCCGCCGAATACGATGGAGTGAATTGGTACGCCAGCTTGTCGTGCCAGCTCGCCCAGCCGTCGCGCTGCATCGAGGTCGTCCATCGGAGAGGCTTCGACGCCCTGGAATCCGCACTTTTTTGCCAGCTTGAATTTGTCGGCATCGGAAAGTTGCCGGGGCAACATCCCAAGTTGAAGCGCTTTGCGCGGCTTAGTGTTGTTTTGGCTCTCTTGGGCCAAAACGGTTCTACTCATAAAGCTCGCGCCGGCGGCGAATGCGCCAGCGTACTTTAGGAAACTGCGACGCTGCATTATCTTGTCTGTCATAGTTTTTTCTCCTATTGTTGACATTTCTGCCAGCAGGTCTGTACAATAACCCGCCGTACTGGTGGTTACCAGTGTACAATATATCAGTTTGCCAGAGTGTTCTAAACTCCAAAGCACAAATTTTGTTGAAAGTAAAAACGTGCATTTGGCAAGCAAGGATGCAGCGTATTCAGTTCGGGACCGCTGTGAATCCCTAACCGATGCGGGATACCGGAGCCGGTTCTGTCGGGCATTATGCCCGGCCCGGATCGACCACAGGCATACTCAACGTATTGGCGCTGCGGTTTTTATAGGCCCGTCCCATAAAAAGATAAAGTTTTTTAGAACCCTTTGCCGAATACTATTACTGGGTATATATTCGCGTTTTCAGCATTGAAAGTTGCAGTGAAAGGCTTTTTCAGACTCTCACTTTAAGGAAATTCTATCTTCTGATAAGATTTGCGGGACAGGAACCCAGTTCTGGAGAGAATGCATGCGAATTATAGCGATTGTCAATCAGAAAGGCGGCTGCGGCAAGACAACAATATCAATAAATCTGGCCAGTGCTCTGGCTGAAGCAGGCAAGAGAGTCCTGTTGGTCGACATGGATCCGCAGTCGCATTGCGCGGTAGGTCTTGCTGTACCTGAGGAGCAGATTGAGCAAAGCATATACGATGTGCTTATAAGCAAAAGCCGAAATGAACCGATGAGGCTGACCGAGATACTGTGGCAGATTAGTGATGGGCTGGAGTTGGCACCGGCCAGCATAGACCTGTCTGCATTTGAGCAGCAGATGGCGGGGATTGCCGAGCGTGAAGGCTGTCTGAGAGATGTCCTGGACGGGGTCGGAAGCGATTATGACTATGCCATAGTTGACTGTCCGCCGGCGGTCGGTTTGTTGACCTTCAATGCGCTGCGGGCAGCCAGCGACGTTATTGTTCCGGTAGAAACGGGATACTTTGCGTTGCACGGGCTTAGTAAACAATTGGAGACGTTGAGCATACTGTGCAAACGGTGCAGCCAGCAGATAGATGTTAAAGTGCTGGCCAGTATGTATGATATAAGAACCAAAATGGCAAGAGAAATACTGGCGGAGTTACGATCGCACTTCGGCGATAAAATGCTCAAAACAATCATTAACTTTAATACTAAGATCAAGGAGGCATCGAGTTTTGGCCAGCCGATTAGCGAGTATGACTTTGCCAGTAAAGGCCAGAAAGATTTTGCTACTCTGGCCCAGGAAATCATTGCTGCTGAAGCCAAGCAGCAGCGGCGCCAAATGGTCAACTCGTTGACCGAGCAGCTTGAATCTATCAGTACCAGCGCAACTGACCTGCTGGAGGCGACAAAGCCGCAGCCGAAAACTGCCCAAGTCAAACAGGCCGAAGAACAACCAGCGCAGCAGCCGAAGCCCGCAGATACTGACGTTAAGCTTTCTGACTACTATGGAGTCAGCCAGATTGGTGATGCGGTGGCATTTGTCACTCTGTACCCACGTGCTAAGAGTGTGCACATCGCTGGCGATTTCAATAACTGGCAACCCGAAAAGAATCCTATGGAAAAAGTGGCCGATAGCGGTGTCTGGCAAACAGAAATAAAACTGCCCCGGGGCAAGTACCGCTACCGATTAGTAGTTGACGGCCAATGGCAGCAGGACCCATACAACGAGTTAACAGAAGTGAATCCCTTCGGCGGCTTTAACTCGGTCCTGGAAGTGAAATGAGGCTCATTCTGAAACTGTGCTGATCGCCGTGTGGTCTTTGCTCTGCACCTTCCGCACTTCTTGTTAGAAAAAGCATTTCCTACCGAAAGCCAACAAATGCTGTCAGTTGCGTTTCTTTGTTGTCTTTAGTTCGACACCGACTGTCGAGAATGCGCAGTTACCCATATAAATGGTGATGCTCGCGAAAATAGCCATTTTTGATAGGTTCGGCAACATAGAGGAAAGCAAAAAGTTTGGGAAACCAGGGCATCTTTAGAGTAGTCACACAGAGCATCAATAGCTCCCCTATAGATTTCCGATAAAATTTCCTGCTCTATCAGTTGTTTGTAAGGCTTGTTTATAGGGGAGGTTACAAATCTTGCTGCAATTGATGTTCAAAAAAAATGAAAAGTTCTGTAAATTTCTGTTGACAAGAGCAGAGAATTTGATAAAAGGGTATAACACTGAATGTCCTATTGAGAGAATATAGGGCACACAGGGTTTTGAGTGAAAATAGCTGGAGTAGGGTTCTTGCGAGGAGAAGGAATCGTCTGAAGGAAGATCGCAGGGTGAGACAAAGGAGTTTGCTCGAGCCGGGTGTAGTGGTGTCGAGCGCAACAGGAGCGAAGGGGAACAAGGATGTATGTGAAGGCAAGGATGGCTGAGAGTTCTGAACAAGCACTTCTTACAAACCACGACAGATCGAGCACGATTTTGGAGAAGCTTAAACACCGCGCTGAGCAGGTTGGTTTCGGGTGCTTGGTCTGCGAAATACAGGTGCATCAGGGTCAGATAAAGCAGGTTGACATCACAGCTATCAAGGAAAGGATGAGGGCAGACTAAAGCCTATTTGTTGGCGCAATTCAATGCGCTATTATATTGCAGATTTGAGACGGACTCTTCTTTACGAAAAGTGAGCCCGACAGAACAGATCAGACAAATGTTCTGTCGGGCTTTTTGTTTGCAGGGACGAGAAATGGAACAAGAACAAGAAATAGGCCGGTACTTGATCACAATTAGCCGGAAAGGAGGCTGACCATGAAGAAAAGGGAATTAATTGCAGTATTGGTTATGGTAACAAATTTAATTGCAACTGAGGGGTACGTAGTCGCTGATTCTATCCCAGCGAATATAGTCAACGCCAATCAGACCAACGATCAAGTTCAGTACCAGTCTGTGATTGGCGGTGGCTATTCTTTGTCTGGGGGAGGCAGCGCGACCGCACAAGGCGGTAATGCGACCGCACAAGGTGGTAATGCCACTTCCGACTCCGCTGCTCTTGCTGTCAGCGGCGACGCAACTTCTGATTCAGATTCTGGTGCGGTTGCGCTCATTAGTACGACCTCGATTACAAATGTCAAGAGCCGGACGCAGCCAATTACATCGTATCCGCCGTATTTGCCCTATTGGAATCACGGTGGGTGGGGGACTCTGAAGGCTTACTTTCCCACCGGCCCTAACCGCGATGACCAGGCCTACGAGCGGGCATTTGATCCTGAGGATCCTGAAGATATGAGGGAGCTTAAGAAGGTCCTTGAGTCATTGCCTTATGATGGACCGCTTAATGTTTTGGCAGGTATGCTCAACGGTGTCGGCGTTTTATTTGGCGGTCCTGATAATTTCCATCACGGCAGGGGTTTCGAGATAGCAAATTCTCTGTTGCGCAACCGCAGGCCCAAAGAAAAGCCTCTGTTGGTCTTTGTTGACTCCAATGTAGATAGGGGCCTTCTTAGGGAAGCGGGCTACTTTTATGTGGGAAAGTTGGGCATAGAAGGCGTAGTAGAGCGCAACTGGGACCAGGCTTATGACGCTGCGGTGGCAGAGGCCTTGCCGTGGGATGTTGACATCCTGCTTATCTCAGGCGGCATGAAAGGTGTCAGTGTTGGCTCCACTACTTCTTTCCCTGGCAGCGCTTTCGGCTATGGTCAGGTTAATTACTCGGTGTCTTTATTTGGCGGTTACTCCAACGGAATTACCGAAGGCAAAGGAAAAGCTATGGTTAGCGCCGAAGGCTACCGGTATTGGCCGGAGGCTATCTACAGAAGAAGCATTCCCAAGTGCCTCTACGATAAAATCCGCGTAAGGCCTCAGGCCGTCCAGCAGACCGGACAGGCTGTCCAGGAGGTTTCTGCGGCGACCGCAAAGCCGGCACGTGCTCCCATCGTAACAACGAAAACCACCGAGCATGTTGCTGATCCTACGGCAAAAGATGAATCGCCGGGAGTTAAGGTTAGTCGAGAGCTTTTTGAAATGGCTGGGTTTCAGCAAGGACAGCAGGTGCAGAACCTAACAATACACTAATCTTCCTCGTTGGAGACCCAAAGTCTCTAGAAACTAATACAAGGGATTACTGTTGGTGGAGGGGGAAAGGAGGCAAACGGGGACCAAAAGGTGTTTATTGTGTCGTGATCGCTAATGCGTGATTAGCGATCGAAAAAAGATGTGTAAGTAAAAAAAAAGGAGAAGGAGTTCTAAACATGTTTGGCAAAGTAATAGTTTCGATTGCAGTGTTAACATTGTTGTGCAATGCTGCCCTGGCGGTCATTCCGACCTGTCCGCCGGACTTCAAGCTTCAGTACCAGGATTTTAGCATTGGGTCGATCAACTTAGTGGGCCTGGTGGGATCCACTGGTCTTGCCTCCAGCACGAACACCGCCCTGATCCTGAACACTCAGACCGACTGCAAGCTTTGTAGTTCGGGTGCTCAGGATGCAACGGTCGCCTTCGTTCAGGCTGGTAGCGTTATAGGCAACTGCGGCGGTGCATGGGACGTCATGCAAGAAGCCATCGTCGTGGGCGAGCAGGTACAGCTTATTGGCGACGGCTGCGCCTCCAAGATGGAATGGCAAGGCCTTTCCGTCGGCTTGGGTCAGATGGTTACAAAAGTTGATGGTACCGGCACAGCTACCGGAGACCATAGCTTAGCATCCGTCCTGAGCCAAACGGCGGCTAATAGCGCAGGCACGATGGCCGAGGCAAGCGTAGTGCTTGCAGGCCAGAATTCAGTCGTCACTGGCGGCCCCTGCACAACCGGGCAGGCTACCAGCACTCTGAATCTTGGGACATCTCAAACACAGCTTGATCTATAAGTACCCAATTGGTGAAGGGACGAGGAGCTTTGCTCGTGGTCGTTTAGTCAAGTCAGGAGGGAGCCCTGAAGTGGCACGGTCTCTCCAGAAGAGCAGTAACGTCTTTAGGGCTCCCTCTTACGGAGTAAATGCAAAACTCGTCAAGAAAGGACTAAAAACATGCGCAAAAGACTATATGTTTTTCTGATATTGATCTTTCTGCCTGTCTGTGAATCCTTTGGGGCTTTAGGCCAAGCACAGGGCTTTTTACTTGGGGCAGACAATGGTGTTCTTTTGAATGGAGGATTGGTTGGTTCGGCCCAAAACACAAATCTGGCCGTCGTAGGCCAGAGCCAGAAGACAACCGATCTCTATAACTTTACAACAGCTTTGCAGTTTGAAGGAGGTGTGCTGATCCAAGGCGCCTCCGCGATAGGCATGGATGGTGTGTTTGGCGTCGGTCAGAATGCGAGCACGCTTGGTGGACAATTGCAGACTGCTACTAATGGCGTGGGGATTCAAAACCAGAGTCTCGATGCCGACTTTGTCCAAGCTGTTGCAAAGAACGGCGGCATAGGGGCTGCCCTGGGTATTCAAGGCTTTGTAGGTCTCCAGCTTCAAGTGGTTGCCTCTCCGAAAGGGGCTAACACCAACGTTCAGTATCTTGGCCTCGGACAGGTTGATAAGGTTGGCGGCGGGCCCTGATGCTAACAGGAAAGTTATGCGATGGACCGCTTTCGTCACGGACTGGGCCTAAGTGTGCTTTTTAATGGGCATATCCAGGATGATAGGCCAGGAAAAGCTTTTCATGGTCTAGTCCCGGGGGCCTTAAGGTAAACCTCCTGGATTAAGG
>Ga0172364_10004083_pt1 | contig 11638 bp, 10 predicted proteins | sample LakKivSesite10cm_FD_114545 | JGI IMG/M metagenome (GOLD analysis project Ga0172364, IMG submission 114545) | Sediment microbial communities from Lake Kivu, Rwanda - Sediment site 10cm | ecosystem: Environmental > Aquatic > Freshwater > Lake > Sediment | place: Rwanda: Western Province, Lake... | reverse complement strand
CAAGAAAAAATTATCACTTGCATCGCTTTCACTACGTGAACAGCGCACAGACTTTAATTATTCCGCTTCCAGTCAGATAATATCTTTTCTTTCCCTCATTATCCATGAAACTCTCCGCGAAACCTTCAGACTTGTAACTGTCCAGAATCCTCTCCAGCTCGGCAAGATCCACCTGCAAAACCTGCGAAAGCTCTTCACTTCTTCTAGCCAGATCAGGAGCTGTTGCGCAAAGATTGTGCAGAGTCTGCAGAATCTTTTCTGAAATAGGAAGTTCTTCTCTCAAATTCTTCACCATACCAGCAACTTGAACATATCTCTGCAAGATTGTTCTTATAAAAGCATGCGTGGAATACTTCAGAAGTATCTTATGGCATTTTGCGTTTGCACGGTCAATTCTTCGAACCTCTTCTTTGCAGCTTTAACCAGTGTCTTTCTCAAAGGTGTTCCTTCAAGCTTTGAAAGCCTTGCTTTTTTCAGCTCTGCCGCCAGTGTTTTGTCCTGAAACGATTTTTCAGCCCATTTTTCAAGGTCGCCTCGTGCGTTATGGAATTTTATTGAGTCAGAGCTAACGCTTTGAAGAGCTTTGCACAGCCCCTTCAGACTCCACGCCGTGACTCCTGTGAAATTCTTTTCTCCCACACCAGTGTAGAAGAGGAAAGGCTCATCCGCAGCCACAGCAGCAAGCCGTACTCTGTTTTCAAAGTCCAGTATCGCAGCCTGTGCGGTCACAAAAGCGTCTATCGGCGTACCGAACGGGCTGAAGTAAGAGTGAACCTCGCCGGGGCCTCCTCCTGCAGTAAACATGTAATATAAGTGGTCGCTTGTCTGGAAATATCTCCAAGTCTTAAGAAAATCCTCATCATCAACTTCTTTAACTAGCGGTTCTAGCCTCCTTACGCTCGAGTAATAGGCCCACTGCATAGTGTTTCCAAGCCAGCAGCTTGCGTCTCTTTCCAAATCTGCCCAAGAAACAGTTCCCCCAAGTTCAGGGACATCGATTTCCCCCATTGGCGCATGTTTCTCTGTGATTTCAGAAGGAGTAGCCATGTGGAGATGCCACCATTTCAGAATCTCTTCAGGCAAGTGTCTGAGAAAGTCATGAATGCCTGTTTCTGGCCAGTGGTGTTCGCCGAAGGTTTCATAGTCTGGAAAAATGTTGATGCAATGTCCAGGGGTTGATGCCAGCCAGTTTGCGTATTTGTCCGCTGTCAATGGCCATTCGCTCCACCATTTTGCGGAGAACCTGAAGCCGATGTCATCAGTCAACTTGTAGTTTCGCAGAAGAATTTTGAGTTTCTTGCAGTCTTTTGGCGAGTAGAGATAGTTCGGCGATTTTCCATGCAACAGTCTTTCCACTCCTTCCGTGAAAATCCCTTTAAACCCGAGTTTTTCAACAGTCTTCGCAACTGCGTTGTTGTAAAGCAGTTCTGTGTTCTCAAAAACAGTTGGCGTATGACCCAGCAAATCTTTCATTATTTGCTGATGCATCTTCACTTGCTCAACGAATTCTTCCCTTTCAGGATAGAGGCTTGCAAGTGAATGATGATATGTTTGGCTTAGAAACTCGACGCAGCCAGTTTCTGAAAGTTGCTTGAATGATTCTAAAAGGTCTTTGTTGAACATTTCGCATTGTTCCAGAAAGACGCCGGAAATGCTGAATGAGACTTTGACTTGGCGTTTCTCTCTTTTATATCTGTCAATTAGCTCAAGCAGTATCTGATTAGATGGAAAATAGCATTTTCGGCATGCTCTCCCGAAGACTTCTCGGTTGGCTGCGTTGTCAAAATAGTACTCGAAGAACTTCTCTTTCTTCACACGTTTGAACGTGTTGTTTTCCCAGAAATAGCTTCGCTTCAGCCTGTGAGGTTGGTGAACCTCGAAAACAAGCACGATGTCCGTCAAAGGGTTCGCCTCTCTCCAGCATTATGCTTTTGCCGTTTATTTCTGATTTGCTGTTCGAAAACAGACAAGAGAGAGTTTAAGCTGGATTCGGATTGCGAATTCATAATCTATTTATCTTTATCATAGGCTTCTTTCTCTAGTAATAAAGGTGAAAAACGTGTCAATTGAGAGAATCAACGTTGAGAGTAAACAGGAATTTGAACAAATGATAACGAGGGAAATGAGCCAGATTGAAAAAGATCTGACTGTAATCTGCAACAATGTTCCAGTAAACGGCAAGACAACATTAGACATCTTGTGCCACGACAGCAATGGTCAACTAGTCATTATGCAGCTGAACGTTGACGAAGACGATAACGTTCTAATGCAGGGAATGCAGAGTCTAGACTATGTGGACAGATTCAAATCCTTCTTGAAAGCAACCTATAACAAGCACAAGATTGACGACAAAGCTGAACCGCGGCTGATTTTGATCGCCCCAAGATTCTCCGAGCCGCTACAACATGCCGTCAAGCACATGCACGGAATACACATCGACATGTATGAATGGGAATATCTGAAGCTTGGAGACCACAAAGGACTCCGCCTCCAACCCATTTTTGCATCGAAGCCTCTTGAGATGCCTAAAGAAGAGAAAACAGTTGAGAAGAAACACGAGCCAAAACCTTCAAAGAAAAAAGAGTCTAAGCCTGAATCCGTGAACAAAGAGGAATCGCAACCAGAGCCGCCTAAACCAGCAGAAGAGCCTCAGGAAACTCCTCAGTGGCCAATGGAGAAAACAGAAGAAGAAAAACCTGTTGTTAAGCTCGACAAAGAGGAGCCTCAGAAAAGGAAACTGAAGCTGTTCTAGAAAAGGCAAATTCCAGTTTTTATGTATTCTCTGAGACGCATCAGCGTTTTTCACGACGGACACTATAAAAGGTGAACATGTTGAGAATTGGATTCTTCGTTTGGGAATATCCGCCCGCACTTGTAGGCGGTCTAGGCACTTATGCAGAATACATCACACGCGAATTCGTTTCAATGGGAAACGACGTGACTGTCTTCACGCTCAACCCAGGAAACCTGAAGACCAGAGAAATCGTGAAGGGTGTTGAAGTTCACAGGCCACTCATCGCAGATGCAAGCAATGTTTTTCCAATGTTTGTGATTGACGATCTTAAGAAATGGGGCACCAACATCCGCATGTTTAATGACATATTCATTTACAACATTTTGAGCGGGACCAAATTCATAAACAGTATGCTGAAGAAGGAAGGATGCAACTACGACGTTGTTTGTGTACATGACTGGCTGAGTTGCGTAGCTGGTCTCATGGTGAAAAATGAAACGAAGGTTCCGCTGGCTTTTCATGTTCACAGCACCGAGTGGGGCAGAGCTGGCGGTCAAGGCTCAGACGTTGTTTCACATCTCGAATGGGCAACATCTCAAAGAACAGACAGAATAGTGACTGTGAGCAACGCGATGCAGGAAGATTTGGTGAGGCACGGATGGGCAAAATCAAAAATAAGCGTCGTGTGGAACGGCGTAGATCCTGTGCGTTATGCTCCCGGAAATTCTAAACCTGAAGAAGTGGAGGCTATTCGAAGGAGATATGGAGTGAAGCCTGACGAGAAAATGCTTCTGTTCCTCGGTAGACTCACGTGGGTGAAGGGCATCAGAAACCTTGTCCAAGCAATGCCTATGGTTCTGGAAGAGCATCCCAACACGAAGCTTGTGATCTTGGGCAAGGGTGAACAGCAAAATGACATACTTGAAACTGCAAGCAGGCTTGGCATAAGCGACAAAATAGCCTGCAAATTCGAGTTTGTCCCTGAAAAAGAACGCATTCTACACTATGCCGCGTCAGACGCGTGCATCTTCCCATCAATCTACGAGCCGTTCGGAATAGTGAGCCTAGAAGCCATGGCAATGGAGAAACCATTGATCGTGGGAGCACAAGGAGTAGTCGGTTTCAGAGAGCAGGTTGTCCCATTTGGTCAAGACCAGAACGGCGTGCATGTAAACGGCGGAAACCCCGCAGACATCTGCTGGGGCATAAACGAAGTACTATATGACCCTGACCGCGCCAAAAAGTGGGGGCAAAACGGCAGAAAAAGAGTGCTGCAGTACTTCACGTGGCGAAAAGTTGCAGAACAAACACTTCAAATATACGAAAACCTCCAGCATCCGCAGGAACCGTTTGAGTGCAGAATAGCTGATTTAGCTGAGAAGCTGGAAAGAACATAAAGAAAGAGAAGGGAAAAAGTCAGACTTTTCTGCCAGCAGCTTTCTCCAACGCCACAACTCCAGGCAACTTTTTCCCCATCATGAATTCTATTAATGCGCCGCCTGCGGTACTGACATAAGAAATCTTGTCAGACAAACCAAATTCCTGCAAGGCTGCAATAGTGTGTCCTCCACCTGCAAGTGAAAAAGCCTTTGACTCTGCAATTTCGCCAAAGATTTTCTTCGTTCCGAAGCTGAATTCAGTGTTTTCGTACGTTCCCATTGGTCCGCTGACAACTATTGATTTGGCTTTTTTTATTATCTTGCCATAGTCTTTGACGGTTTTGGCTCCTACGTCAAAAATCGAAAAGTTCGAAGGCAACGCATCAACTGCTATTTCTTTCCTTTTTCCGTTTGTTTCCACAGCCATGTCGCTTGGAGTCTTGATGGCTTCAGGATATTTTTTGACAAGCTCTTTAATGCCTGGTACGAGCCCCATGACTTCCTTTTTCTCTAGAAAGTCCATGTTTGGCTTGCCAAGGTCTACTCCTGTTGCCACGAGGAAGACTTGACCGACGACTCCTCCTGTGAGAACGTGGTCTGCTATGTTTTTGTCCAGCACGTATTTGGAGATTTCAAGAGAATCATCAGCCTTGGCTCCCCCAAGGACATACAAGCATGGCTTCTCCGGCTTTTCCAAGACTCTGCTCAAAGACTTCAATTCTCGCTCCATTATGCGTCCCGCAGCACTCGGCAACACTGCTGTGAAGCCTACTATTGACACGTGTGCTCTGTGTGCGGCGGCGAAGGCGTCATTGACAAAAACATCCGCCAACGGTGCTAGATTCTTGACAAGTTCAGTTTTTGCATGTTCTTCAGGCGTTCCATCTTTGGTTTCAGAAGCAAACGTCCTGACGTTTTCTAGAACTAGAATTTCGCCGCTCTTCAGTTTTCTGATTTCGTTTTTGGCTTTTTCGCCGCAGAGATCATCAACATACTTCACCGTTTTACCGAGTATTCTTGACAGAATCTCCGCATGCTGTTTCAAGGGTATGAAGTCTGAGTCGCCTTTTCTTCCTTGGTGCGCCAAGACAACGACTTTCGCGTTTTTCTCTGCAAGTTCTTTTATGGTTGTCTCGCCGTGAGCTCGGATTCTCACGTCATCCAAGACTTTTTTGGTGTTCGGGTCTACTGGCGAGTTGAAGTCAACTCGTACAAGAACCACTTTATCTTTCACTTTCAAGTCGTCTAAAGTCAGGTATTTCGCCATTCTTTCACCTCTCATTTGAACAAGAAAAACAAGGGAGACTTTTGCTCAGTTATGCGTTTTCAGGAATAGTTTAGAATCCTGCCTTTTTTCCTACGAGCTCTATGAGTTCAACCATTCTGCAGGAGAATCCCCACTCGTTGTCGTACCACGCTAGAACCTTTACGAAGTTGCCTCCAAGCACCATTGTTGTCTGAGCGTCAAAGACGGCCGAGTAAGTGCTGTGGTTGAAGTCTGAGGACACAACAGGGTCTTCAGTGTAGCCCAGTATACCCTTGAGCTGTCCTTCTGCAGCCTTCTTGAAAGTAGCGTTGATTTCCTCCTTGGTCGTGTTCTTCTCCAACATGCAGGTCAAATCCACTATGGAAACGTTGGGAACAGGAACCCGCAACGCTATTCCGTTCATTTTTCCCGAAAGTTCAGGCAGCACGAAAGCAGCAGCTACAGCGGCACCCGTCGTGGTTGGTATGATGTTTATGGCTCCTGCCCGCGCGCGGCGCAGGTCTGAATGGATCAAGTCTTGGATTCGCTGGTCATTCGTGTAAGCGTGTGCGGTGGTCATTAGACCTGTTTTCAAGCCGAAGTTGTCGTTCAGCACTTTTGCCACTGGAGCAAGGCAGTTGGTTGTGCATGAAGCGTTTGAGAGAACTGCGTGTTTTTCTGGGTCGTATTTGTCGTGGTTTACACCCATCACTATCGTTATGTCAGGGTTCTTTGCTGGCGCGGAAATCAACACTTTCTTGGCGCCTGCTTGAAGGTGCATTGAAGCCTTTTCTCTGTCTGTGAAAAGCCCTGTAGATTCCACCGCCAAGTATGTGTCTAAGTCTTTCCATGGCAGTTGAGCGGGGTCTCTTTGAGCCAAAGCGCGAACCTTTTTCCCGTTCACGATTAAAGCGTCTTTTTCAGCTTCAACTGGGAACGGTGCTCTTCCGTGAACTGAATCGTATTTCAGCAGATGTGCCAGAGTTTTGGAGTCTGCAATGTCGTTTATGGCTACAAACTCGATTTTCGCCTTTCTTTCTACGGCTGCTCTGAACAGAAGCCGTCCGATTCTGCCAAATCCGTTTACAGCTACTTTTATCGTCATTTATGTTTCACCATCATTAACTTGTTTTGAACTACTATTTAGTATTCTTCTAATTTAATTTTCCGACATTTTCGAAAGAAAAAGAACATGGAGTTAGCGCAGTTTCATCAAAACCATTTCTGCAGCCAAAACCAAAGGCTCCCAAGTTTCGCAGAGAGGCGGCGCATAAGCTGTGTCTGCCTTCGCCAACTCTCTTGCCGTCATCTGTTTCTGCATGGCGAGGGATATAGCGTTTATTCGTTGGGTTACTTCTTCTCCGCCGACAATCTGAGCCCCAATTATACGCTGCTGCTCCTTTTCAACGACAAGCTTCACTTTCACAGGCAAAGCGCCTGGATAGTAGTCTGCCCTTGTTTTTGACGTGATTGTTCCTGTTACAGTTTCAATATTGGCTTTTTGTGCGGCGGTTTCGGTTAGACCTGTCGCGCCTACTTCGGTGTCGAAGAGTCTTGTCACTGCGGAGCCCAAGACGCCTGTGAAAAGCGCGTTGCCGCCTGCAGCGTTTGTTCCTGCGGTTTTTCCTTGTCTGACTGCAACTGTGCCTAGTTGTTGTAGGGCTGGTTTTTGCGTGATTATGTTTGTTGTTTCCGCGCAGTCTCCGACGGCGTAAACGTCTTTTGCGGTGGTTTCCATGCTGGGGTTTGTTTTGATGGCTTTTGTTTCTCCTAGGCTTATTCCCGCACTGGTTGCGAGTTGTGTGTTTGCTCTTATGCCAAAGGCGCTGACGAACAGGTCTGCGTCTATTTGTCCGTCGCCCGCAATTATTCCCGTTACTTTTTCGGCTCCGAGGAATTCTGCGACGCATTTGCCTGTCAGAATGTTTATTCCTTTCTGCTGAAGCATTTCTTGAACCGTTCTCGCGATGTCGGCGTCAACCATCTGGGGCAGTATCTGCGGCAGCATCTCGACAACGGATGTTTTTAGTCCTCTTTCCTGGAGGGCTACGGCTGTTTCAAGCCCAACTAAGCCTGCTCCCATGACTATTGCTGTTTTGGCTCCTTTTCTGACGGCTTTGTCTATTTGCTCTCCGTCTTCCAGTCTTCTGAGACTGTGTATGCCCTGTTTTTCTCTGCCCTTTATTGGCGGTGTGAAGGCGCTGGCGCCTGTGGCTACGATGAGGCTGTCGTATTGGAGTGTTTCTGTTTTGCCAACTTTGTCGACGGCTTCAACTGTTTTAGTTTCTGTTTTTATGGCTGTGACTTTGGTTTCTGTATTAAGGTTTAGCTTCATCATTTGGAAGTAGGCTGGCTGAAAAACGATCAGACTTTGGAAATCTGTGATTTGTCCGCCTATTACGAAGGGAAGCCCGCAACGTGAGTATCCAGCGTGTTTTTCTTCTGTTATCAGTGTGATTTCGGCTGTGCGGTCTGTTTTTCTTGCTGCTGAGGCTGCATCTACTCCTGCGGCATGTGCACCTATTATCACGATTCGTTTAGACATCTGATTTCCTTCATTTTCCAAGTGTCTTGTGCCATTCAACTGACTTGCTAAAGTCCATCAAATTGGCAAGCTCAGCTTGCAGGTTTGCTGGTTTCACTATGAGCAGCCACGCTTTTTCGTAGGGGTCTTCGTTCAAAAGCTCTGGTTTTGACTGGACCTCCGCGTTCACTTCGAGAATTTCACCGCTTACTGGCGCCACTAGGTCTGACACTGCCTTGACTGATTCAACCGTGCCGTAGGGAGTGTTTTGTGTTATTGCTGTCCCCGGGCTTGGCAATTCGGCATAGACGATTTCTCTGAGTTGCTTCTGTGCGTAGTCAGTTACGCCCACTCTGACTTTGTCGCCTTCGATTTTTGCCCATTCAAACTCTTTTGTGTAGTATAAGCCTTCTTTCACTTCAGTTCCGTCTACTTTCACCATTTTTTCACTTCACCTTTTGAGTAATGGCTTATTCTTCCACATCTAAACGTTTAAAACTAACTGTCCAAAAACACAGTCCACTAATAACAAGTTGAGACAGAACCGTTTTAAGAACACTAACTCAACCTACATGCAACTAAGGCGCAGGTCATGCCCACCTATATAAAACACAAAACGTGTCACAGTATGGAGTTTTTAATGGTCTTTTCCGCTCTCCAATGACAAATAGCGACAAATTACGGCTTTTTCCATGAAGTCTAACGTGCTATGCACCCTGCTATGCACTTGTCACACTATGGACAGGAACAAATGAGATAAAGTGATAATTCGTCACTGGAAATTTCCCCACATGCAAACTTTTTATGCGATTCGATACGTAAAGCAAAAACATGCTGAAGCTTAGAAAGAAGCAAATGGATTCCAAGAATCGCTTCTTGTCTTACAACACTTCTAAGTAATGCATTGATCCAAATGCAACCTTGGTGAGACTATTTAATTCACGACTATGAGAAAAACTGTATCTCCGCAAAAAAGATGCTATGCAGGAATCGGTGTTGCCTTTGAAGCTATTAACATCCACAGACCCACAGCCAAAAAGACACCCCCAGTGATTATCAAAGGTGTGCCTACATACAATCCAGTCGCTAATAAGGTTGCACCCAGAGCTACTCCTGCATAGGCAATTAATCGCTTCATAATGATGTTAAAAGGTATTGGCGTCGCTTTTGATGCTCGCCACATTAATGCGCTTATGATCAGCGAGATAATTCCGCACATTACCAAGCTTGGAGCATATTGCGCATATGGGAATCTTATCCATTCGGTAGAAAATTCATAATATATGTCTGCATATACTCCAGCAAACAAGAACACTGCACTCAGAATCGCTGCTACAAAATCAATTGATTGATAATTACTTTTCTTCATAACATTCGTAATCTGCAGTTTATTTATAAATAAATTATGAATTTTGAATAAACACAAAAGAAAGATTGTCCGAGTTTCACGGACTTGAATGTATTTAATGATTAATCCACGTGTAGAAACTATTGAACGGCGAATCCCAGGTAGCATTGACGTATTGGAAAGGTGGTAAAGAATAGACTAAATGTTTATTGGTTAATGGTGTCATCACGTTGTTGGAGTCATAAACCTGCACGTGATCTGACTCTCCAATTTCATAGGTGTTTTGTCCAGATAATGGTTCCGTCCAAGATTCCGTTTCCGAACCAAATACGACTCCATGTCATGTGAAAGTATATTGGTTGCTCCATGTAACATTCAAACTATTGTCAGGACTGTAGAAGTTAACATTCCAGATAGTAGAGTCTGATGGATTACGCCACAGTGTTACTGTGAATTCGCTTCCAGGGAAATAATCAAATGGAGCGCTTTGTGTAACGGAATTTTCATTACCCCCAACCCAATATGTCATGTAATAATGCCAAATCCAAACCCATGTTCCAGTCCAATCGCGTGTATAGTGACAGAGTAATCCTCCTTCAAAGCATGTGTTCCATGAATCATCATTGAATATCGCTAAACTTTGCCAATAATATCCATCTAAGTAAGGCACTCGCCATTCCCACCCTCTTTCATACATTCTTATGTGGTTTTCAGCTTTCACCCAATATTCTTCTATTTCAAAGTTTTCAATGCGACTGCAATAATAGCTGCTTCCCCACTGGAATACGTAGTCATAGTAACCGCCTGCCGTTCTGCTTATTCTTGTGTAGTAGCTTACGTTCCACGTGGAATTGTGGATTGCTCCAGAGCCCAGAGGACCTGTCGTAAAATTCACGATGTTCAAATCTGGATTGCTTGTAAAGCCAAAGTAGATACCAACGACTATAGAGCAATCTTGATAATCAACAATATCACTTAGAGTCCAAGTATTCGACTGTATTCCTCGCCCAGCACTTGAACGTTGCACAACTGCCTTCGATTGTCCAGAAGGTGTTATATATTGTTCTGAACCGTTTGAGAAAGCTTTCCATGCTCTAAATCCCCAGTATGCTGTTGCCAAACCAAACTCTTCATATTCGTAATATGTTGCTGATGAAGTTTCGGTTATATTTAAGCCATAAGCGTTTCCGACTTGCTCAGATGTCATATAGCGAGTCATGTAGTCAGAGAATATATTTGAATAGCCAATACACAAAATGCTGTCTTGTGCGTAAGCAACAGGAGATAATTCATCGTATGAGGATAATAATATAAACGATATGCAGATTAGTGCCATACAATTTTTTCCTTTCATGTTTTTGCCTCCTTTCAGATTTGTGAGCTTCGTTCTGGAACTGATCGTATAAAACATTTTCCAGACGAAGAATTGAGTTAGAATGAAAGCATTCCTTGATAGAATCGTTTCAACTGAACTCTCCCTTTCCAACCTTTTCATCTCCTTTACAAGAAATGGCTAACTAAAACTATCTACTGGGTTCACGATTGAAGCTGGAACAGGTCATCGCATCTTCCTGTCGACAAAGAATACTCTTAACTTTCTAAAATCAAGACGACTCACGTGACTAATCTTGTCAGAATCACAAACAGTACATACAATAAGGTGAGCCGCAATCTCCACTTGCTGGAGAAAGAAGACATAATCAGAGTCAAATCTTATGGGCATCTAAAAATGATAGAATTGCAAACGGACAACTTGAAGACTCAAGCGCTTCTGGAAGCCCTACAAATGCTTGATAGACCTAGCCCAAATTCTCAAGGCACCGCTAGCTAGGTTACTAGGCTTTCAGAAGCGACTTAGGACATTCATGTTTCTCTCTTTCAATCCAGATATGCCAGCAGTCCACGATTCTTCAAACCGTTTGAGATATCTGCCCTCGGTTCGACATTTTCTGCAGCATGCGCTTCAGGTAGCATAGCCTGTAGATTGAAATTAGTTTGAAACTAGTTTGCAACTAGTTTGAACCTACTTTGCAAGTATATAGCAAGTACATAGTAAATACATACTTCTATGGACAATCAATGGCAAGTGCATACTATCTAAATACTAGTGTCAGTAGTGGCTACGCCGACACATACGCAGGGGAAATTTAGAGATGAAGAAAACAAAGCTCATTTCTGCTCAGCCTGAACTATGGCTTTGCGAGTTGGTTACAAGAGAGAAGAGCGTCTATCAAGAAGAGAGCGAAACTGTGCGACCTGAGCGAAAGCTGGATCCTCGATTCTCTAGGATTTTAAGAACCAAACCTGTAAACATTGGCTTTTCTGAGTTTTCGGCGTAGATTGTTTTTGGGTTCATTTTTCCATAGCGCTGATAAAACATGTTTGTGTTTTCCCAGCCAACTCCTGT
>Ga0172364_10004079_pt1 | contig 11641 bp, 10 predicted proteins | sample LakKivSesite10cm_FD_114545 | JGI IMG/M metagenome (GOLD analysis project Ga0172364, IMG submission 114545) | Sediment microbial communities from Lake Kivu, Rwanda - Sediment site 10cm | ecosystem: Environmental > Aquatic > Freshwater > Lake > Sediment | place: Rwanda: Western Province, Lake... | reverse complement strand
GGATACGACCTGAAGAAGGCCTTCGATGGCTCCGTGGCCCACTTCTGGCCTGCCAACCAGGGCCAGATCTACCGCACGCTCGCCCGCCTGGCGGAGGCCGGCCTGGTGGAGGTGAGGGTTGTGGAGCAGGACGGGAAGCCTAACCGGAAGGTCTACTACATCACCGAGACGGGGCTGGCGGAGCTTCGGCGCTGGCTGAGCACCCCGTTGCCCCTCACGCACTGGCGGGAGGCCTTTCTCATCCAGTTCTTCTTCGCCGATGCTATCACCGTTGAGGAGATCGTGGCCCTGCTGGAAGCCCGCTCCGCCGCTCACAGGGCACGCCTGGAGTTCTATCGGCAGGCGCAGCGGTGGATGACGGACAGCCCGCCGAAGGGCGTGTGGGACCAGGTGCTCCACCCATTGATCCTCGAGGGCGGGGTCATGATGGAGGAGGCGTGGCTGGCGTGGCTTGAGCGTGCCCTGGAGAAGGCGCGGGCCCTGCCTCCGCTGGAGGTAGGAGGTTAGCATGGCGAGGTGGCTGAGCCCGCGCAGGCTCTTCTACGGATGGTGGATCGTAGCGGCGGGGTTCATCATCCAGATGTTCTGCAGCGGGCTGGGGACCCACACCTCCGGCGCATTTGTAGTGGTGCTGCAGGATGATTTCGGCTGGAGCAAGGCGCTGATATCGGGCGCGTTCGCCGCGAGCACGGTTGAGGCCGCGCTCCTGGCCCCTCTCCAGGGCCGCCTCGTTGACATGTTCGGGCCCCGTGCGGTGGTCAGGGCAGGGGTCGTATTTCTGGGCCTTGGGTTGATGGCGACAAGCACCATCAACTCGCTTTCCAGCTTGTACCTGGTGATGTTGCTGATAGGGCTGGGTTACACCCTGGCGTTCGACGTCGCCCCTCAGACCGCCGTGGTCAACTGGTTCAGGCGGAGGCGCGGTGCCGCCATGGGGTTCATGATGGCCGGCTTCGGCGCAGGCGGCGCGCTGGTGCCCGGTGTCGCCCTTGCCATGACGGCGCTGGGCTGGAGGCGTGCAGTGCTCATCGGAGGCGCCGTGATGATAGCGGTAGGGCTGGCAGCGGCCCAGCTGCTCAGGCGCTCCCCGGAGGAGTACGGCGAGCTGCCCGACGGAATGCCGCTGGCGGATGCTCAGGCGAACGACGCTTCCACTGCGGCGGATGGCGGGATGGCTGAACTCACGGCGCAGCAGGCCTTCCGCATCCCCTCCTTCTGGTTCCTGGCGGTGGGGCAGGCCCTGTTCATGTTCGGCGTGACCGCCGTGGGCGTGCACCTGATACCCCACACGGTGGAGAGGCTGGGCCTTTCGCTGGGGGTGGCCAGCACGTTCATTACCACGCTGACGGTCTGCATTGTGGTAGGCCAGGTCTCGGGAGGTTTCGTAGGCGACCGGGTGAACAAGCACGTGGCCATCGTGGTCTACACGGTGGTCCAGGCGGCGGCCCTGGCGCTTCTCGCCTTTGGCAGCTCGCTGGCGCCGGTGCTGCTGTTCGTCGTCTTGCAGGGCCTCATCGTAGGGAGCAGGGGGCCCCTGATGATGTCCATCCGGGCCGACTACTTCGGGCGAAGAGCGTACGGGACCGTATGGGGGCTGTCCCTGTTCGTGGTGAACGTGGGCAACATGGCAGGCATGGTGGTCACCGGCTACCTGGCCGACCGCTTTGGCAGCTACCAGGCAGCGTTCATCCTGCTCCTCGCCCTGACCGTTGTGGCCGCGCTTCTTCTGGCGATGGCGCGGCGGCCCTCGTTGCGGCTGAAGACAAGGCCCGGGTAGCCCTTGCTACTGGAGCGCTTCCAGGCCGCGGCGCACCGTCGCTAGAAGGCTGGTGAGCTGCTTGTCCAGGCTGCGCAGGACCTCGGCAGCATAGGCATCGGCCTCGTTGCGGCGGGCCTTGGCCTCGGCGTCGGCCTGCTCCAGCAGGCGCCCTGCCTTCCGCTGAGCGTCGCTGATGACGTCATCGGCGCGGCGCCGGGCGGCCTTCACCAGCTCGCTCTCGTTCACCTTGGTCCGGAACTGCTCCTCGGCCTCCACCTTTATGTGGCGCGCCTCCACCTGGGCCTGAGTGAACAGGGTATCCCTCTGGTGGAGGATCTCCTGGGCCGCTTTCACGTCCTCGGGGATGGCCAGGCGCAGCTGGTCCACCAGCTCCTGTATCTTCGCCTTGTCCACGACGGCGCGACCGGTAGCAGGTACGCTGGTGCTGGTGGCCACCAATGATTCTAGTCTGTCCACAATATTCTGGATGTCTATGGCGCGTCCTCCTTTCCCTGGGAAACCTCGAGGCTCACTCAGCCGAGCTTCTCTAGGAGGGCCTTCAGAACGTGAGGTGGCACCAAGTCGCTGATCTCGCCTCCCAGTCCTACGACCTCTTTGAGGGTGCTCGAACTGACGAACTGGTATTCCAGGCTGCTCATCATGTAAAGGAACTCGATGTCAGGGGCCAGCTTCTTGTTCATGAACGCCATCTCGAACTCGTATTCGAAGTCCGAGCCCGTTCTCAGGCCCCGTATGACGGCCCTGGCCCCCACCTGGCGGGTGAAGTCCACGGTGAGCCCGTCGTAGCTCACGACCTCCACATTGGGCAGGTGCTCTACCGCCTTCTGGAGCATCGAAACGCGCTCCTCAACGTTGAAAAGCGTGGCATTGGCAGGCCTGGCATATACGCCTATCACCAGCTTCTCGAAGAGCGACGACGCCCTCGTGGCTATGTCCAAATGTCCCATCGTGACCGGGTCGAAGGTGCCCGGGTAGAGGGCGGTTACCATGTGGCCTCTCCCCTTACGTACATGCCTATCATTGTGTCCCCGTACCTGCGGCTGCGCCAGCGTCTGAGCTCCCCGTAGCTCTCCACGAGGCTGACCCGCTTCGAGTGCTCCACCACGAGGAGGCCGCCCTCGGCAATCAGCCCGCTCTCACCCACGCGTTCCACTACCTCCTCAAGCCCCTGCATCTCGTAGGGCGGGTCCATGAGGACGATGTCGTAGGGCCCTTTGAGCTGCGCCAGCGCACCTTCCACCTTCATGCAGAGCACCTGGCCTGACTCCTTCAGTCCGGCAGCCTCCAGGCTCGCTTTGAGGGCGGAACAGAGCCGTGGCTCGCACTCCACGAAGTCGCACCGCTGCGCTCCGCGTTGCAGCGCCTCCATGCCGAGGGTGCCATTGCCCGCGTACAGGTCCAGCACCGTTCTCCCCTCAAGGCCGAAGGCTGCCAGCATGTCGAAGAGCGCCGTCCTTACACGGGCCGACGTGGGCCGTACCATAGGTCTGGGGGCCCGGCCACCTCCTCTGGTCTCCCTTTGACACCTCCTGTCACGACCTTCACCGCCTGTCCGCGGGGTGATTATACACAATGGCTTCTGGGGCCACCAAGTTGCCAATGGACGAGATTAGCGGGATTTGCAGTGTCCCTGTACACTTTACAAAGTTGCGGCGGTTGGGTAGAATCGGATTAGGCTGAGGGGTAGTATTTCCATATCTTTGCTCAGTCTTTTTGTGTTTTCGGGATGACCAGTAGGTGGATAGGCAATCATGGTTCGACAAAGCTATCTTACACCCGAGGAAATGGCGAAACTGAAGGCGGAGCTGGAGGAACTCAAAACGGTGCGCCGGCAGGAGGTCGCCATGCGTATCCAGCGGGCGAAGGAGATAGGCGGCACTGTGGATAACGCCGAGTACGAGGAGGCCAAGAACGAGCAGGCCTTCCTCGAGGGGCGTATCAACAGCCTGGAGAACGTCGTCAGGGATGCGATTGTCATCTCCGAATCGGCCGGGCCGACGGACACCGTCCAGGTCGGCTCCAGGGTAACGGTGGTGAGCGACAAGAACGAGGAGACCGAGTACATCATAGTGGGAAGCTACGGCGCTGACCCCTCCCAGCAAAAGATTTCCAACGTTTCACCCATAGGGAAGGCGTTGCTGGGGAAGCGGGTGGGACAGGTGGCCGAGGTGCATGTCCCTGCGGGCCGGGTCCGCCTGAAGATCAAGAGAATCCAGTAAACCTCTACTATCCGGAGAGTACTTGCCGTTATGCCCGAAAGGGGGGAGGAGCTGCTTCACAGCCGAAGGGAGAAGCTGGAAGGCCTCCGTCGGCGTGGCATCGACCCTTTCCCTCCCCGCTACCATCGTACCCACGATATACGTGAGGCCAGGGAGCTGCTCGCCCGAGAGGAGCAAGATAGGCGGGGGGATCTCCGCACCGAGGTCGTCTCCGTGGCCGGCCGGATAGTAGCCCTTCGTGGCATGGGCAGGGCCACATTCCTGGATATCCAGGACGGCACATCGCGGGTCCAGGCCCATCTGCGCCGTGACCTCCTTGGCGACGACTACGAGCTGGTGCGCGACCTGGACCTCGGCGATTTCCTCGGGGTTGAAGGCCCTCTCTTCCGTACCAGGACGGGGGAGGTGACGGTGGAGGTGCGCGCCTTTGCCCTCCTCTGCAAGGCGCTTCGCCCCCTGCCGGAGAAGTGGCACGGCCTGACGGACATGGAGACTCGCTACCGGCAGCGCTACCTGGACCTGATATCCAACCCCGAGGTGAGGGAGGCCTTCGAGCTGCGGGCTCGCGTGATAGCCGCGGTGCGCAACTTCCTGAACGGGCGTGGGTTCGTGGAGGTCGATACGCCGGTGCTGGTGCCGGTGGCCGCCGGGGCCATGGCAACGCCCTTCGTGACCCACCACAAGGTGCTGGACGAGGAGCTCTATCTGCGGATCGCCCTGGAGCTCTACCTGAAACGCCTCATCGTCGGGGGGTTCGACAAGGTGTACGAGATAGGCCGCGTTTTCCGCAACGAGGGGGTGGACCAGGACCATAACCCCGAGTTCACCCTCTTGGAGAGCTACGAGGCCTACGCCGACTACAACGACGTCATGCACATGGTGGAGGAGATGGTCGCCTTCGTGGCTGAGGAGGTTATGGGGACCACGGAGCTGCGGCGGGGCGACGAGACGATAGGGCTTTCCCCTCCCTGGCGGAGGGTCCGGTTGAGGGAGGCGATAGAGGACGCCTGCGGGGTTGACATAGACGACTACCCCGATGCGGCATCCCTGTCGAAGAGGATGCAGGAGGTGGGCATCGAGGCGACGCACAGGGAGAACCGGGGGCGCCTCGTCGACAAGCTCCTCTCGGCGGTGGTGGAGCCCAAGCTCGTCCAGCCGACGTTCGTCCTGGACTACCCCGAGGAGATGTCCCCCCTGGCGAAGCCGAGGCCCGGCAGCCCCGGCTACGTGGAGCGGTTCGAGGCCTTTGTCGGGGGGATGGAGCTGGCCAACGCCTACACCGAGCTGAATGACCCCGACCTCCAGCGCCAGCGTCTGGAGGAGCAGGAGTCCCTCCGCAGGACGCTCGGCGACGAGGAGGTGGAGCGGCTGGACGAGGACTTCCTCCTCGCGCTGGAGCACGGCATGCCGCCCACCGGCGGCCTGGGTATGGGCATGGACAGGCTGACGATGATACTCACCGGCCAGCGTACTATAAGGGACACGCTCCTGTTCCCCCATATGCGGAGTCGCCAGCGGTGAGCACCGTGGCTGCCTTCTTCGACCTGGACGGTACGCTCACCACCGGCCACCTCTACAGCAACATAGTCAGGGAGCGGATGCGACATCCCGTGGGCGCTGTCAGGGCGCTCGCCTATCTGCTCTCCCACTTCGCCATGGTAGTGCCCTACAGGCTTGGCCTCCTGGACACCACTCGCTTCTTCACCAGCTGGATGGTGGACCTGGCGCCCCTGTTCAAGGGGATGCGGCCCCTCCAGGCAGAGCCGGAGTTCCGGGCAGTGGCCAGAAGCCTCGTGGACGACGCCCGTGAGGACGTGCTGGAGCTGCTGCGGAAGCACCGGTCGGAGGGGCACATGGTCGTGCTGGTGTCAGGCACGTTCTCGCCCATCCTGGAGGAGGTGGCCAGGCTGCTGGACGTGGAACACGTGGTGGGCACATCTCTAGAAGAGCGCGACGGACGCTACACCGGCCGGCTGGCAGAGCCGATGTGTTTCGCCGACGAGAAGGCGCGGCGGGTGAGGTCCTTCGTGGAGGGCAGCGTCCCCGGCATAGATATGCGGGCCAGCTACGCCTATTCCGACCGCCACAACGACCTGCCGTTCCTGGAGCTGGTCGGCTATCCCGTGGCGACCTATCCCGACGAGGGCCTCTTGGCCCACGCCCGCGCTAGGGGCTGGCGGATAGTAGGAGGCACCTGTGCTTGACATAGAGCTGGTACGAAAGGAGCCGGAGGTTGTCCGCCGTGCCCTTGAAGCGCGTGGCGAGGAGGCGCCTGTTGAGCGCTTGCTGGAGCTGGACGAGCGCCGTCGCAGCGCCATCATGCGGCGGGACGAGTTGCGGGCGCGCCGAAGGGAGCTGAGCCAGAGGATAGGACGCCTTGAGGGGGATGCGCCGGAGCTCGTCGGGGAGGTACGCGGCGTCGCCCCCCAACTGGACGCGCTGGAGGAGGAGGTGCGGCAGCTGGAGGCCGATTTGCGGGCGCTCCTCCTCACCCTGCCCAACATCCCCCGCCAGGATGTGCCCGTAGGCCGGGGCGAGGAGGATAATATCGTGGTCCGCGCCTGGGGCGAGCCCCGCGAGTTCTCGTTTGAGCCTCTGGCCCACTGGGACCTGGGGCCGCGCCTGGAGGTGATAGACTTCGAGAAAGGGGTGAAGCTCTCCGGGACGCGGTTCTTCGTGCTCAAGGGCGCCGGAGCCCGGCTGGAACGCGCCCTCATCGCCTGGATGCTCGACTTCCATACCCTGCGCGGCTACCAGGAGCTCTCCCTGCCCTACCTGGTGCGCCGCGATGTAATGGAGGGCTCGGGCAACCTGCCCAAGTTCGGCGATAACCTGTACCACGACGAAGAGGACGATATGTGGCTCATCCCCACCGCCGAGGTCCCGCTCACCAGCCTGCACCGGGACGAGATCCTTGCGCCGGGCGCTCTGCCCCTCAGGTACGTCGCTTTCTCGCCTTGCTTCCGCAAGGAGAGGGCGGCAGCGGGGCGCGACACCCGCGGCATCAAGCGAGTGAAGCAGTTCGACAAGGTCGAGCTCTACAAGTTCGTGGAGCCCGAGCGCTCCGACGAGGAGCTGGAGGCCCTGGTGGCCGATGCCGAGGAGGTGTGCCAGAGCCTTGGCATCCCCTACAGGGTGGCCCAGCTCTGCACGGCCGAGCTGGGCTTCGCCTCGGCCAAGTCGTACGACCTGGAGATGTGGGCCCCCGGCTCCGGGGAATGGCTGGAGGTCAGCTCGTGCTCCAATTGCACCGACTTCCAGGCGCGCCGCTCCAATGTGCGGTACCGTCCGCAGGCGGGCGCGCGTCCGCGGTATGTCCATACACTCAACGGCTCCGGCCTGGCGCTGCCGCGGGTGGTCATCGCCATTCTGGAGAACGGCCAGCAGCCCGACGGCTCGGTGGTGATACCGGATGTGCTGCGGCCCTACACCGGGTTCGACGTTATCGAGCCGCCGTAGGTGGGGGATATCCTGTTGCCGGCGCTTGCCCGCAGGACGAGCGCTCTGATATAGTCTTATTCCGTGGGGCTGTAGCTCAGCTGGGAGAGCGCCTCAATGGCATTGAGGAGGTCAGGGGTTCGACTCCCCTCAGCTCCACCAGACGGTACGGAAGACAGGACTCCTCTTGGCAATGCTATCCTCTCCTCTTGTATCCAGGCTGTGAGCTTATATCTGGACTGCTTTCCCTGGGGGAGCGGCCATCTGTTCCGCCTGTCTTGTTACTTAGGACGTGTTGAGATGCTCATTCTTTCTCTTGACAAATATCTGTGGATAGGTGTATGAATTGGCACAGAGGTCGACGTGAGCATTGCTCAGCAAGAGGTGCAGGTGAAGACATAGCTGGAACACCCCTGTGGAAAGGCCCGCGGGACCGTTTTATTGTCTCAATTCTCTGAATCGATGAAGGGATCTGAAGCTCCGGGTCGGTTTGTTGCTGACCTGTCTGGCGTTGGCGAGTGGCAGCCGGGGCAACTCCAGAAGCAACTGTGTGTGGAACATACATGAAGGGCGACGGTCGAAGCCCAGGACCCCGGGCCTCCATTCCTTTACGAACATTCGGTGTTTTCCTAATCGCGCCGTGCGGTAGTCTGTAGGTCATAAGTTGAAACAGCAGGATAAGGAGGACTAGACCATGAAGAAGACGATGGGATGGAAGGTGCTGGTGGCGCTTGTAGTTGTCGTGCTTCTGGCGGTGGCGGCGTGCGCCAAAGCTACGCCTACACCAACGCCCACGGCAACGCCCAAGTCGGCAGCTACATCCACCCCAACCCCAACGGCAACCCCAGCTCCTGAGGCTCAGATGCCGGAGCCCAAGAACCCCAAAGGCACGATCACCATGGTGGAGAACGTCCTGACAGGTGCTCCCGGGAGCGACCCCGAAACCCAGATGTTCGAGGCCCGCAGGGTTGGCGTGGGCGAAAGCCCCTTCATGACCACATGGGACAACTACGAGACACCCATGCTGGTGGAGTCTTATGAACTGGCGTCCGACCTGAGCGGTGTCACCATGCACCTTCGTAGAGGCGTCAAGTTCCACAAAGACTGGGGTGAGATGAAGGCGGAGGACATGGCCTGGGTGATGAACCGGACGAACCCCGCCTTGAACCCAGAGTCCATAGCTACCAGCGCCTCGACAATCACCGCCCTGTTCGGGGATACGCCGATAGAAGTTGTGGATGAGTACACCATATACGGTGAATTCGCCAACTTCGATGTGAGGTGGGCCAGCTTCCTGCTTAACAATGAGGGGCAGCTGACCACGATCGCCACGCCAAAGCGCGCGTTCGACGAGATGGGTGAGGACTGGATGAAGAAGAACTTCATCGGCACTGGCCCCTTCCAGGTAGTCGAGTGGAAAGAGGACCTGAGCGGCATCATTGAGAAGGTGCCCTATGACCACTGGTTGAAGAATCCTGAGGTAGAGCGACTTACAATAGTGGCGGTCCCCGAGGAGGCCACCCGAATTGCCATGTTGCAGACGGGCGAAGCTGACATAGCTTACATCGCCCCAAAGGACATAACCCGCATGGCAAAGCTCGGCTACTTGGAAGTGGACTCCGGCGCGGGAACGCAGGAAGGCGTGTTCTTCGCCGGTAACGTCTGGGATGATATAAACGCCCAAACGGGCCAATCCCTTATGGAGACTATCAATCAGTCCGGCGTCTTTGCACGGGAGATGCCCTGGGTAGGGAACCCCTGGACACCCGATGACTCCGACAACCCGCCTGGCATTGACGACATGGAGCAGGCCCGACTGGTGCGTACCGCGTTGGCCACTTCCGTGGACCGCGACGCCATAATCGAGTATACCCTGGAGGGTATCGGCACCCCCGTGTATGTGGACTGGTTCAGCACTCTGAGTCCCTACTGGGACGACAAGTGGAAGTACGAGTATGACCCGAACGGGGCTGAGCAACTCCTCGACCAGGCCGGGTATCCACGGGGCAGCAGTGGCTACCGGTTCGAGATAGCGTTGTTCGTCGGTCCCGAGCTCGGTGGCGGCGAGGGCCCCGGCGGTGAGATCGGAGACGCGATAGGCGGCTACTGGGAGAAGATAGGGGTCAAGACACCCGTCCTGAAATACGCCTACGCCGTCTACCGCCCCGGCGTGGTTAGCCGCTCAACCGTGACTCCTTACCTTACATCCTGCGACGAGGGTGTGGAGACATGGCCGTGGGACTGGCCCAAGGGTCTGGTCGCCACGACCCTGACCCGGGGCGGGTTCAGCTGTGGTTACGAGAGCAGGGAGATACTTGAATGGTATCTGCAGAGCTCGAAGGAGCCAGATAAGGACAAGCGGGTCCAGATCAACAACCAGGTAATAGAATACCTGCACCACTGGGCATTACAACCCGGCTATGTTAGCGTGCCCGAAGCACGCTTCGTCAACCCCAAATCTATCAGGGAGTGGACGATGCAGCCGGGCCTTGCGGGTGGAGCCTTCAACCATCCCGAGAACATAGTCCTCGCTCGGTAGACGTCCATAAGACCGTAGCCCCTCGGCTGAAACCCCGAGGGGCTGCGGTTGATATACACTTACTACCGGAGCACCTCTCATATTCGGGGGCCAAGAGATGCGACGCTTCCTGATACGTCGATTCCTGTTCGCCGTACTGACTCTGATTGCGGCGACCGCTATGGTCTTCAGCCTATCCAGAGCGGCTGGCGACCCCCTGCTCCTGTACGCAAAACCAGGCGGATACGGGATGAGCGAGGAGCGCATCCAGGGCCTCAAGAAGAAGCTGGGTCTGGACAAACCTCTGATTGTGCAATACTTCGTGTGGTTGAGTCAGACGCTAAGGGGCGACCTGGGCAACACGATTGTCTCTGAGGTGCCCGTGGTAAGCCTGATACGAGACAGGATATTTTACACCATGCAGCTAGGGCTGGCAGCCTGGCTGTTCGGAGCTCTCACAGGGATACCTCTTGGCGTCCTTTCAGCGGTTGGCCGCGGCAATGCCTGGGACTACATAGCACGGGCATTCGCCCTGCTGGGGCAGGCACTTCCGACGTTCTGGTTGGGGATGATGGGTATCTTGGTATTCGCCGTAGTATTGGGTTGGTTGCCCACTGCGACGGCCGGGCCGACCAACGTGGGGCCTTTTAGCTGGACTCACATAAAATACTTCCTGATGCCTTCCATAACGTTGGGATGGTTTGCGTCTGCCAGCCTCCTTCGTATCACCCGCTCCGCAATGTTGGAGATATTGGATTCGGAATACATCAAGTTCGCCCGGGCCAAGGGGATACGGGAGGGGTTGGTAATCTGGAAGCACGCTTTCAGGAATGCCATAATCCAACCATTGACTCTGGCCGCCATAACGCTGGCAGGGTTTATCGGCGGTGCGGTGGTGATTGAGCAGGTGTTCGCCTGGCCGGGGATAGGCCGCCTGGCAATCGAGGCGGTGTGGAACAATGACTTTCCTGTCTTGACGGCGACAGTGTTGTTATGGACGCTCGGATTCGTCGTTCTGAACTTCCTAGCCGACGTGGCTTACGCCTATCTTGACCCGCGTATCCGTTATGGCTAGGAGTGACCCAGTAGAACCATGGCTGAAGTAGCACGCTCAACGATGGCCCTAACCCCCCTGCGGGTCACCTGGCATTTCTTGAGACGCTGGCCGGTTATCCCTCTGTTCGTGCTGCTGGTGCTGGTGGTGACCGGCGTTTTCGCCTCCTGGATCTCGCCGTATGACCCTATAGAGCAGTCGCTGCCCGATAGAAACGCACCCCCGTTCTGGGTTGAAGGCAGTAGACATATCCTGGGAGCTGACCATGTCGGACGGGACGTGTTCAGCAGGCTCGTCCATGGGGCGAGGATATCCCTCACGGTTATGGCAGTCGCCTTGTCTACGGGCCTCGTCGTGGGCACCACGCTAGGACTGTTGGCCGGGTATTTCGGCGGCATACTTGACGAAGTGATAATGCGGGTGGTGGATATCTGGATGGGCTTTCCCTTTCTGCTGGTTGCATTGGTGGTGGCAGTAGTATTGGGTTCGAGCTTCGCAATTCTGATGGGGTTGCTGGCCCTCTTGGCTTGGAGCGCCTTCGTGCGGAATGTGCGAGCCAACGTGCTCGTGTTGAGGGAAGCCGACTACGTGGCCTTGGCGAAGATCGCTGGAGCTTCGACTGGGCGCATTCT
>Ga0172364_10004078_pt1 | contig 11642 bp, 6 predicted proteins | sample LakKivSesite10cm_FD_114545 | JGI IMG/M metagenome (GOLD analysis project Ga0172364, IMG submission 114545) | Sediment microbial communities from Lake Kivu, Rwanda - Sediment site 10cm | ecosystem: Environmental > Aquatic > Freshwater > Lake > Sediment | place: Rwanda: Western Province, Lake Kivu... | reverse complement strand
TTGGTGGACCTGGAGGCGGCCGTCGCGGGCAGCACGCTTCCCGCCGCGGCGCTGCCCGGCACGGCCGGAACGGTCACCGTTCAGGTGCGCAACGGCGGCAACGTGTCGGCAAACGGCATCGCAACGATCGACGTATTCGCCTCCACGGACGACGAGCTTGACGGCGGCGACGTGCTGATCGGGACGATGACGGCGCGCCTGTCGCTGGCGCCCGAAGCCGCCGGGACGTATGCGGTCCGCGTGGCCCTGCCGGCCGACCTCGACACGGGCGATTACACGCTCATCGCCCGCGTGACGGCGCAGGCGCCGCTGACTGACGCCAATGGCGACAACAACGCCGGCGCCTCCGACGAGGCGATCGCCGTCACCCGGCCGGACCTGACGGCCACAAGCTGCACCGCCAGCTTCCGCGACGTGGCGCTGCCGGGCGAGCGAGGCACCGTGACGGTCGAGTTCGCCAATGCCGCCCAGGTCGCCGCGCGGGGGCACGTCAACCTGGTCGTCTACGCGACGACCAGCGGCGGCATGGACGGGGCCGAGGAGATCGGCCGCCGCGACAACACGCCCGTCAACCTGGCACCGGGCCAGGCCGCCAGCGCCCGCATCGCCGTGCGCCTGCCCTCGGCCGAGGGCGACTGGCGCATCCTCGCCGTCGTGGACGACGGCGACGCGATGCCCGAGACCGACACGGACAACAACGCGGTCCTGTCGGCCCGCGCGGTGGGCGTCCGGCAGGCGTTCGTGGACCTGGTGACGCTGGACCCCGGCGTGCGGGCGGCGGCGCTGCAGCCCGGGCGGCGGTACTCGGCCACCGTCACGCTCCGCAACGACGGGAACATCACCGCCACCGGCGCCGTGGAGATCAAGCTCTACGCCTCGGCCGACCGGACGCTCAGCGTCGCCGACACGGAGCTGGTGGTGGTGTCGGGCAAGCGGATGACGCTTCGTCCGGGCGCCACGCGGCCGTTCCGCGTGTCGTTCACGCTTCCGGCGGAGATGCCCGCGGGCGACTACTACCTGCTGGCCGGCATACTGCCCGACCCGCGGCTGTCGTTCCTGGAGCTGGTGGACACGAACCTGGCGAACAACGTGGCTGCCGCGGCGGCGCCCTTCACCGTGGCAGCGTGAAGGCGGGCGGCGCCGGTCGGCGTTGACAGAGCAGCCCCCCCTCGGGTCGCGCCCGGCACTGGCAGGCGCGGGCGCGCAGGATACGAGGATCTGCGGTGCGGTCTCGGGCAGGGTGTCCCCGGGGTGCGCCCGAGGTGCCGTTCGTCGGTCCGGCACCGGGAGAACCGCAGCAAGCTACTGGTTCTCGGGAGCCAGCGAGGCGCGGGCTCCGCGCGGGGGGCGGCCTGGCGCTCCCGCCGGAAGCGAACACGGCGCACTCTGGCTCCCACCGCGCCGATTATTCCGATTTTCGGCAGAATCTGCTCCGCTCGACGGGATTCTGGGCCAAAGACCGACAAACGCCACTTGGGGGTGTCTGGACCCGTCCGAGGTGCCGTTCGTGGCTCCGGCGCCGGAAATCCCGTCGAGCGGCCGGGATTTCCACCATCGGCAGGCCGACGCCCCCCCGCTGCCCGGCGCCCCGCTCCGCCTTCCGTGCACCGGTCACTTGGGGGCATCGCCCGCCGGGGACAGGAACATCAGCTCCGACACCGGCGCGCCGCGCAGCGTCACGTCGATGCCGCGGGCGAGCTCCGCTCCGGCCTTCTCGACGGCGGGGTTGGAGCCGTCCTCGAACGCCACGCGGTAGCGGGCGTGCGGCTCCAGGCCGCGGAGGGCGATGCGCATCGTGTCGGTCCCGGCGGCGGGCTTGAAGAGGCAGACGCACCCGGTCTTCGTCGCCGGGTCGTAATACTCGATGCCGTCCCAGTTTCTGCCGTCCGGGCGCGGAAGGATGTGATACAGGTCGGCGTTGCGGACGAGCGGGCGCAGCTTCGTCTTGTACGTGGCGACGGCGGCCTTGACGGCTGCCTTTTCCTCGTCGGTCCACGGCTCGCTGCCGTTGCCGCCGTTGGGCGCGTCGATGAACCATTCCGGCGCGCCCAGCGAGGTGGAACGGAAGGCGAACCTCATGCCCGCGGGTCCCTGCGGACGGAACCGGCCGTTGGTGCTGCCGACGCATCCCTCGAGCTGTGCGGCTGGCAGGGCGAATGAGCCGTCGTAGAACGCCTGCCGCACGTGCAGTTCGGGGTAGGTGTCGGTGATGAAGATCTTCACGCACCGCTTCATCGCCCCGAAGTCCTTGATCCGCCCGCCGCCGTTGCAGTTCTCCCACTGGAAGCCGCCCACCTCGCGGGCGAGCTGGTCGAGCATCGCGTAGAAGCCCTTCACCGACGCGTAGCTGGCGCCCACCACCGGCCCGCCCGTGCCGTCGGAGCGCCACATGTCGGCCTTGTAGTCGCCGTACAGCCGCTTGACGTGGGCCATGCGCCGCTGGCGCCCCTCGGCGCCGGCCATCTCCTCGCCCTTGTTCCAGTACAGGCCGAACCGCAGGCCGGCCTTGTGGGCGTGCTCGGCCGCCTTGGCCATGCCCGAAGGCCAGTCGACCGGGTCGGCCACGGGCTCCGGCGCCCGCGTGCCGCCCTTCCACCAGCCCACGTCGAGCATGACTTCCTCGAAGCCCAGCGGCGCGATGTCGTCGACGAGGGGGTAGTACTTGGCCTCGACGGAGTTCCAGCTTCCCGGCTTGTCGCCGGCGGCTCCGAAGGCGTTCCACTGCACCTTGGGATACGAGGCGTCCTTGCGGACCACCTCGGGGGTGTTGTAGTTGAGCAGCCATTTCCGCAGGCTGTTGCCCGCGTCGTCCACGTCGCCGTTGTACGCCCCGAGGAAGCCGGGCGGGACGTCGAACGCCTCGCCGGGGGCGAGGGCGACGCGGAATCCGTCGAACTCCCCGCCGCGCACGCGGACCGCGCCCGGCCCGTCGGCCTCGACGGCCGCCGCCGCGATCCGGCAGAAGCTCCACTCGACGCCGACGTACACGCCGTGCTTGCCGCCGGCGTCGAACACCGCGTACGGCAGGAACTCCCCGTTGGGGGCGGTGCGGACCTGTCGGTGGAACGGCGCCGCTGCCGGATCGCGGTAGACCCCGACCTTGTCCGGCGTGCCGCCGTCGGTGTGGAAAGTCCACATCGCAGGCGCGCCGTCGCCGGCCCGGCCGGCGAGATACAGGTGCATCGTCGGCTGCTCGTGCAGCGTGACGGGCTTGTCGGACTTGTTGACGATCCGCATCGCGTGGTGGACCGGCCCGCGTCCCGGCCGGGCACACCACACCGAAGTCAGCTCCAGCGCCGGCTGCTCGCAGACGAAGCGGACCGTGGCCTTCTGGCCGTCGGTCCTGTCCAGCTTGCCGTCCTTGAACTTCCAGCGGAGCTGCTGTTCGGCCCCGCCGACATCCGCCTTGCCCACCAGGGCGAAGACGGACGGCTGGGACGTCCAGTTCCACCCGGCCGCGGGGTTGCTCAGCTCGTGGATGCAGAGCTGCCCGTCGCGGGTGGCGCCGACGGTGAGCTTCGTGTCGTCCGTGGCGATGGTCCACGCCTCCGCGCGGGGGCCCGGCGTCGGCCGGGCGGCCAGAAGTGAATCTTCCATTCGCGACGTTCCTTTCGCTCTGGTTGCCTTGCTGTTGAGCCGGTTCCGGCCCGCAGGCGCCGCACCTGCGCCGTCAGCGACAGGCACGATCGCCGCGAGGGCCATCAACGCGCCGAATGCCGAAGCTCGTGTTCCCATTGCCGTTTCTCAGCGTTTGCGCTTCCGTCCGCCTCGCGGGGCGGCAGGCCGCGCCCGCCGCGAGAGAACCGGAAACTCCGTGACCCGCAAGTTCGTGCAATCATAGGGGATCAGCGTCAACTTTTCCAGCGGCTGGAGCGAGGCGACCGGCCCGGGCGACAGCCTCGCGGGTGGCCTGCATCGTGTCCTGCCAGGTGGTTCGATGACTGTAGTATGGCAAGAGCGAAACGGAGCCCCACACGTCCTCCGTTTTCGGCTTAGGCGGTTCAACCGCCCGCGCCGCCAGGGCCAAGCTCAGGGTGACGAGCACTGCTACTGAGGTTGTTTTGGTGATGGCGTTCATCTGCTTCTCCTTGCGGCTGCCGCCGCGGTTGGGGTTGCTGCTATTCGGGCCAATCCAACCAGATGATCTCGCTGGCCTCCTTCCCCTTGAGAGTGATGGTCAGGCCCTCGTCCATCAGTTGGGCGCCGGTCATGGTGCCGGAAGGTTCCTCGGCGTCCACGGTTGGCGAATCGGGTAACCGTCAGGATAGACCGTGCAGTTGCCGACGATACGCCATGCGGCCTGCTTGGCATCCTCGAACGCTTGCGCACCTTCCGTCTTCTCAACCGAGGCAGGGGGTAGCGCAGCCACCCTCAGGCGCTGTCCTTTCGCACGCGCGGCGGCCGCTTCCTGCCGCAACAGCGTTTCCAGAGCCTCGATATCCCGCGCCTTCTGTCCGGCCACGCTGTATCCCGCGTCATTCGTGACACCGGACTTGACGACCAGGACCCGTTCTTCAACAAGCGCGGCCAATGCGGGCGGATTCATGTCCTTTGCACCGAATGTCGTGGCGTAGTACGCGCACCACCCTGCCAAGTCCTTGGGTGCGGCCTTGCCGGCATGCAGGCGACGGAGCCAGGCCGCAGCCCCATCGTGAATGCGCGGCAGTTGGCTGGTCAGCATGGGGATCAGCAGACGATGGAGGTCCTGCTTACGGCCGCGGGCAGGGAATGGGTCCTTGCCCAGACGCCATGCGGCCCACTCGAGCAGCGCCGCCCGCTGTTCGTGTCCCAGGGGGGCCAAGGCCTTCGCCAATCGCTCCCCGTCCAGACCCGGAGTGTCCCCCGCCGGTTCGAGCACCTCGATCCCCAGCGGGTTGAAAGGATCGAAGTCTATGTTCCGAGGCCACTCCAGATAGGAGGTCTGCGCCTGGTTGCCGGTCACCGCGTGGGTCGGGCAGTTGAGGTCAAGCCACAGCGACAGTCGACGGAGTTGCTCTGAGGTGAAGGAACTGCGGTTCTTGGTCGTGTGGCGCCACAAGGGACTGGCAAAGGCCCCAAATCCGCCTGGGGTGGTTCGACTCGGTTGCTTCGGCTCCAGCGGGTATGAACCCTTGCGGATCCAACCCGCGGACAGCAGAGACGTCTCAGAAAGCGTTCGGGGGCCTTTTCGCTCCTCTCGGTGGCAACGCACGCACACCCCATCCAGGATCGGCTCGATGTGACGTTTGAAGAGAGCCGGTTCATGGTCCGCAAACTCGGGTTCGATCCTGGCCGCCGCCTTGCGCAGCGCCAGAGGCGCCGCGCGGGCAGCCGGCGCGCGCTCCCGCGATTCATGGCATCCCGCGCAGGTCAGATGCTCGCCGCGGTGCACATAGGTAAGGGACTTCATGCCATGCACCGCCAACCCGTCCTGGTCGAGGAGTTGGAACATCAGTCCCTTCTCGATCGGAGCCTCGCAATAGACGCTTCCGTCCGGCTCCACGGGAACGGTCCCCAGGGTCATGCGGCAAGGCTGCTCCATGTTGCCATAGCCGGAGACGCCAGGAATCAACTGGATGATGCGCATCCGCGAAATCTTCGCGCCCGCGGGCAGGGGCACGTCCGCGTCGTAGACGTTCATGACCGTCAGGGTCGCCGGCCGGTGGTCAGGCAGACCGCGGCGAGCGGCCGCCTGGAAGGTCCGGTCGGGCAGCACCGGCGGACGGAGGCGCGCCCGCACCGGAACCGGATAGAGCGGCCGGGATCGCATCGCCACGCCGTCCACCTCGCTGGCTTTGGGGAGAACCGTCGTGTGCGTTTGCATACCACCCCAAAAACAGCCGACCAAACGCCGCAGGCCGGGCCGTTCACGATTGCACGCATCCGCACGGTGCATGCCATACACACTCTCGAAGTTCCCGAAACGGTCCAGGATGCCGATGCTTTCGTAGCGATTGACCAGGTAGAAGTCCACCGACAGCGGCCAGGGCGTGGCCCAGATCATGTTCCATTTCACGTGGTTGTTGTGCTCGTAGAACTCCGGCGTGACGCGGGTTATCTGGGAATGCAAATAGTCATCGGACACATTGGGGGCGATCAGCACGATGGGGCCGACACCGTTGAAGTCGTGCTGGCCGGCGATGGCGAGGTAACGCGACGATCCGGGAATCGCACGGATGGATGCCTCGGACAACGGAGAGCCGTTGCGGTCGTTCTGGTAAGCAGGCGAATCGTAGTAGCCACGGATCGGGGGGTCGAATACCCCTTTGGCCGAATACGGACCATAGTTCCCATGCGGTGAACGAGGATCCGTGCCGTCTGGTTTGCATATCCACAGATTGCGCTGGCCGGCCGCCGGCCGATCCACGTAGTCCCAGCGGCTGTAGATGATCTGCCCGGCATTGTCCACACCGGGTTCCCACTCGTGGGTCTCATGGAACGAGAGGCAGATGATGTCACTGCCGTCCGCCCGCATCGAGTGGAGAAAGGCGGAGCGGCGGCCCAGCAAACAACAGCGATCGCCGGACACACGCCGAGTGGAGCAGAAGACGATGCGTCCATTCGGCAGTTCGCACGGATCCATGTCGCTCCATGGGCCAGAGGTCAGTTGGCGCAGGCCCGTGCCGTCTATGCGGATGCGGAAGACATGAAAATGGTAGGGCGTCTTCTGCCCTGGGTCGGCCCACGAGAAATACACCGTCTGCCCGTCGTAACTCAGTTCCGCCCGCCGGACGATGCCGCCGGACAGGAAGCGGTTGGTATAGTCGCCGTTCTCCGGCTTCACCGCGCCAAGCAGGTCCACCACCTGGGGATTCCCGGTCTTGCATCCCCGCAGGATGTAGAGCCCGCCCCCCGGGGGGATGGGGTAGTCGCACGGTTGAAGGTAGTTGGCCGTGCCGGTGTTGTGGTATTCGATGAACAACAGGTCATCGAAATCCAGCAAGGGATTGGCCAGCACCACCCGCCGACGCAGCGCGCACAGAACCACATACACCTGATGCCGGGCCGCGTCCTTGCCGGTCGGGTCGGGCCGCGTTGTCTGGGCCGCGGCCTCGACTCTGCGCAGGTCCTCTGCAAAGACCTTCCACTGGGCCTGTCTCGGTTCCGCAGCCACCCGGTAGCCGATCAGTGCGCGCGTACGCCGGAGAACCACGTCCACCTGATCGCGGTCCTCAGGCCAGAACTTCGCCTGAGGGTCCAGCAGCGGCGGATCGTCGAGACTCAAGCCCGGCGCGGCCTCGTCGTTGCGCAAGAGTTGCGGCCTGGGACCGATGGGTTCGGGCCGCAGGTCCACGATGCCACGCAGGTTGCGACTCTCGACATCGAACTGCGGCCATTTCTGGTCCGCCTCGGGCCCGCCATCGGGCACGCCTTCCATCGCGGCTCGCAGCGCCCGCAGGCGGCGCTCGGTGTCGTCCAGCCGCTTACGTTCCTCCGCAGTGGGATTCCTGGCCCGCCAGTATTCGATCATGGCGGTAAGGCCGCGCATCCGGCTGTCGCCGAGGCGGTCGTCCTTCCTGCGGCGTTGGGCATCCTCGTAGTGCTTCTGTGCTTCGCTGCGCAGGTCAATGGTCCCGTACCCCATGGTCCGGAACTGGAACTCCCAGTCGTCGCGCGTTGCCCGACTTGCGGGTTCTGCCTCGGCGCCCTTCGCCGAGTCTGTCTGCGCCATGGCCCGCAGCTTGGCAACATCAGCGTCATCCGACGGTGGAGCAGGCTTTGCCGCCCTCGCTGCCGGCGGCGGGACACTGGTCCGGCCCTCTGCCGCGCCGCAAGGGGCCGCCGTGGTGCCCACCCAAGCTGCCAGGGCCAAGCTCAGGGTGACGAGCACTGCTACTGAGGTTGCCCTGGTGATTGCGTTCATCTGCTTCTCCTTGCGGCTGCCGCCGCGGTTGGGGTTGTTGTTCATGCCGGTGCGTCATCATCCTGGCCGTGCTCCGTTTCCACCTCCCGCACCATCCGCCGATCACCCGGCTGATCTCCAATGCAGGCTTTACGAGCTGCCTTCCCGGTACGTTCCGTTCTTCACGAAGGCCTTACACGCGATGTCCTGAATGTCGCTCGTCAGGCCGATTGCCTCGTTTCCCCAGTAGTAGCCCGCGATGAACCCGCCGCCGCGCCCGCCAAGTTTCTCGACCAGCTCGGCCGCCTCCTGTTCAATGAGGGCCGGGTCACGCGTCTGCAGCGTCTTCTGAATGTCCACGGGGCACCAGAACGTCACTCGGCCGGCAAAGCGCTGGGCCAGATTGTCGATCCCGTGCAGTCGCGGCTGGTCGAACTGCAGGCAGTTCACGCCGCATTCGATAAGGTCTTCGATGATATCGGTCATCTTGCCGCAGGAGTGCATCCAGACGTCCATGCCGTGCTGGTGCGCCCGGCCGCAGAGAGCGGCGAACTCGGGCTTGAACACCTCGCGCCAAAGGCCCGGCGAGACCATCAGGCGATCCTGCGTGCCCCAGTCCTCAGGAAACATGATGGCGTCGGCGCCAGCATCGGCCCAGCAGTCAATGGCGCGCAGGAGCTGGTTGCGGACGATTCCGTGGAGCCGCAGGATATTGCCACGCTCGCTGAGCAGGTCGCAGAGATAATACTCGAGCTTGCGGATGTAACGGGCCACGTTGAACGTGAAGCCGGGAATGCCGCCCAGGCGGTACTTCTCCTTCTCGGTGGCGATCTGGGTGGCGGCCTGGGCGTAATCCTCGGGGCGCCCCAGGTCGGGCGCCTGGTACCAGTCCAGTTGCGACCAGTTGGTGATGGCCCCTTCGACCACTTCGCCTTTGTCGTAATCGGTCAGGCTGGCCCACACCGAACCCCAGGCATCGCGCCATCGCTTCTTCTGCCCCTCATGCGGCGGCAGTTCAGTCTCCTCGTTGGCCTTCTTCCGCGAATACCAGGCTATGTCATTGGGGTACGGCTGCGGAAGCGCCATGCCGATCCGCGGCGGGTTGCGGAAGGTCAGGACCGATCTGATGATCTGGCGCGAGTTCATGATTTCCTTTCTTTCCGGGCTCTGCCGGGGGGAATAAAACCTGGACCAGCCTTTGACATCGAAAGCTTCAGCCGCCGCGACAGACGCCGCCGACGCAGCGCCGAGACAACCACTCCGGCATTCTCTCTGCTCGTGCAACAACAAGGTCAGTATCGCAACTCGACGACGCCCGTAGCGGGACTCTCGCTTCCGCAGCGGTCCATCGCGGTGATCCGATAGTAGTAGCTCTTCCCTTCCATGGAGGAACCGTCGAAGTCGCGGAGCGGTTCCTTCTCCTTCACGTTGCTGACGTCCCCCTCCCGGAACACCGTCGTGCCTTTCGCCACGTAGGTCAGAAAACTGGACGGTCCAACGGCGAAGTCCCGCGTACGGCCACGATAGATCCTGTACCAGAAGGCATCGTCGCGATTGGCCTCCCACGTCAATCCCTGATCCTTGCTGCGAAACCCGGCCGGTGCGGCCGGGGCTTGCTGATCCGCGGAATCGTATCGAATGGCGGTGAACGGCCGGCCGGGCGCACCGGGCGGCACGACGGTCCGATTGTCGCCGTCCGTGACCTCGACGTAGTATTCCAGGCCCGTATCGCCGCCCGCCGCCGCCGGAATCAGGTCCGCGAACACGGCCTTGACCCGGCGCTGCATGGGCAGCGGGGTCCACTTCGTCTCGCCCAACTTCCGATAAAACAACGTACAGGTGACGAGTTCGTGCGCCCGGCCGTCCACCACTCGGACCTTGATTGGGACCGGTTGCCCCACGGCAACGGCCGAGGGCGGCGAGAGCAGCACGACATGCGGCGGCTGCCGGTCGCCTTTGCCCGCCAGGCAGGTTGCCGGAATGGATCGTGGAGATTCCCGGCCCTCGGCGGCGACAGCCGTTACCGCGTAGTTGTATTCACCGTCGGCAAGGTCGGTGAACGAGGTCGTCGCGACCGGCAACGGCGCGTCGTTCAACTTGGTTCCGTTCCGATAGACGTTCCATCCGGTCGCGCGCGGCTCAACGTTTCGCCAGGATAGTACGGCGCCCTGGCGCGTTCCGCGCGCCTCCAGATGCGGCGCCTTGATCGCCTGCTTCGCCTGAAGCTCCTCGATCATCTTGACGTGGCTGTCCCTGCACGCGCAGACCAGATTGCCCAGTGTGGAAACGTCCACAACCTGGTCAATTAGATTCTTGTACCATCCGCGGAACGGTCCTGGCAGATCCTCCCAGGCGATTTGGAACGGACTGCCCGGCACGCGCGAGGAACGGCTGGAATAGAGCTTGCAGACCTTCGCGATCTCGTCGAGGTCGCAGCCGGACGCCACGCTCGCCCGGAGGTGCTCCAGGCGGGCGCGGCGGTCCGGATCGCCGGTCGTTGGCAGCCGTTTGGCGATTGCCGCCAACAAGGCCGCGCGTTGTTCCCGGTCGCCCAGGAGCGGAGCGATCTCGTCGGCCGCCTCTGGACCGTAGCACCGCCTTGCGTAGTCGCGTTGGATCGCACCCTTGGGACTGTAGCGGCCCTCGTTGTCCCACGGCATCTTCGAGAGGTACGAAAGCGTCGGTCCCACCGGGCCCGCCAATCGCCAGGTCAGGCAGAAGAGTCCCGTACTGGGCGATTGACCCCTGCCGGGGTATCTCGGCAGCCGATCCAATGGATAGGCTTCGTAGCATGTCTCGTCGTATTCCGACCAGAAACAACTCCACGCCTGGCGTTTGCCGAGATCTTTGGCCCCAGTGATCGGAGCATGGATGATGTCCTCCGGCAAATGGGCCAGAACCTTGGGACTAATGCCCCCCCAGTCCATCGCTCCCAGCCGCATACCGGGCCTCTCCCGCTTTATCCGTTCGAAGGCGTGGACGAACGCCTTGATCCATTTCTCTCCGGCTGGACTGTCCTTCATTTGGCCGCGGGCGCAAAACAGCAGATAATCCAGGTGCGGATAGTCGTTCAGGAGTTGGTCCAGCCGCGCATCAATGACTTCCAGACTCGACGGATCCAGGCCCCGCGGGTACCCATTCGCCAGGGTGTTAATGTCCACGATCAGCGCCACCTGCACTCCGCGCCGGCGGGCGTGGTCGAGCAGGCGCTGGAACAGCGTGGACCCCTTGCGAAAGACCTGCTCGTTGGTCAGGCTCTCGTTGTGCAGGGCATGGAACCCGGCGTAGTCGTAATCGTCGAACAGGTCCGCGGCGCCGAACGGAAGCTGGTGTACGTTTCCGGCCGGCTTGATCCAGTGGCCGCCGCGAGCAATCGTGTGGCTGCGCACGCGCGACCAGAATCCCTGGTGGCAGAAATTGTGGAAGACGTCGTTGCCACCGTAGCCGGTGTAGTTGTGGATCACCAGCAGATTCAAACGCATCTTGGCCATCTGATCGATGACGAAGGTCCAGTCTTCCCAGGCGTAGTAATCAAAGCCCTGGGGGTAGGCATTCCAAGGCGTGATGCCCCGGACGGCGTACGCCGGCTTCTTGCGTTCATCCACCGCGACCCACTCGAACCGCTCCCGTTTTGGCGGCAGCACGTCGCCGCTGAAATAGAACCCCACGCCGTAATGATCGTCCAGCAGGCCATAGACGCCGTGGAGCGTGCCCACCTCGTCGCCCCCGGCGACCACGAGCACCGGTTGGTTGGCAACGCGGACGGTTTTGAGCACGTAGCCGCCGGCGCCAGGATCGCCTTGCGCCAGGTGAATCGTTT
>Ga0172364_10004073_pt1 | contig 11650 bp, 10 predicted proteins | sample LakKivSesite10cm_FD_114545 | JGI IMG/M metagenome (GOLD analysis project Ga0172364, IMG submission 114545) | Sediment microbial communities from Lake Kivu, Rwanda - Sediment site 10cm | ecosystem: Environmental > Aquatic > Freshwater > Lake > Sediment | place: Rwanda: Western Province, Lake... | reverse complement strand
CAGGTGTCCACGCGGTGGTAGACGGGGGTGATACCCAGGGCTTTGCGTTTCCGTCGGATGAGTAGCTCTGGTGACGAGTAATGAGTAACGAGTAACGAGTGCCCCCCGTTACCCATTACTCGTTCCTTGTTATTCGTCACCTGTTCCTCGTTAACTCGTAACAGACTCGCCAACTGCACATCGCTGAACCCGAACCGCTTCGCCTCCCGCAGCAGCTCCAACGGCAGCGTGTCCAGCGTGAAGGAGCGCAGCCGATCCTCCATCTCCACGATCTCCGCGATCTGGTGGATGAACCAGGGGTCAATCCGGGTGAGCTCGGCGATGGCCTGGGCCGACAGGCCGGACTGGAGGGCGTGGCGGATGTAGAAGATACGATCCGGGTGGGGGGTGATGAGCCGCTCGCGGAGGAGGTGGGGGTCAAACTCGTCGTGCCCGTCGGCCCCCAGCCCGTAGCGGTCCATCTCCAGGGAGCGGATGCCCTTCTGCAGCGCCTCCTTGAAGGTCCGCCCGATGGCCATCACCTCCCCCACCGACTTCATCTGGGTGGTGAGTGCCGTGTCCGCGCCGGGGAACTTCTCGAAGGCCCAGCGGGGGATCTTCACCACGACGTAGTCAATGGTGGGCTCGAAGGAGGCGGGGGTCTCGCGGGTGATGTCGTTGGGGATCTCGTCCAGCCGGTAGCCGACGGCCAGCTTGGCCGCGATCTTGGCGATGGGGAAGCCGGTGGCCTTGGAGGCCAGGGCCGAGGAGCGGGAGACGCGGGGGTTCATTTCGATCACCACCACCCGCCCCGTCTGGGGATGCACCGCGAACTGGATGTTGGAGCCGCCGGTCTCGACGCCTACGCGGCGGATGATGGCCCCCGCCATGTCACGCAGCCGCTGGTACTCCCGGTCGGTGAGGGTCTGGGCGGGTGCGACGGTGATGGAGTCGCCGGTGTGGACCCCCATGGGGTCGAAGTTCTCGATGGAGCAGATGACGACAAAGTTGTCAGCCAGGTCGCGCATCACCTCCAGCTCGAACTCCTTCCAGCCGATGACCGACGCCTCGATGAGCACCTGGTGGATGGGGCTGAGGTCCAGACCTCGTGCCACGATGGTCTGGAAATCCTCGATGTTGTAGGCGATGCCGCCCCCCGTGCCGCCCAGCGTGTAGGAGGGGCGGATGATGGCTGGGAAGCCGATCTCCTCCACAAGGGCCAGCGCCTCTCCCAGGGAGCGGGCGATCCCGCTCTGGGGCACCTCCAGGCCGATCTCCTCCATCGCCGCCTTGAACTGTTCCCGGCTCTCAGCGACCTCGATGGCCTCGAACTTGGCCCCGATCACCTCCACGCCGTGCGCCTCCAGAAACCCCGACCGGGAGAGCGCCGAGGCCAGGTTCAGGCCCGTCTGCCCGCCGACGGTGGAGAGCAGGGCGTCGGGCCGCTCCCGAAGGATGATCCGCTCCAGGGCCGCCACATTCAGCGGCTCGACGTAGGTCGCGTCGGCCATCTCCGGGTCGGTCATGATGGTGGCCGGGTTGGAGTTGACCAGCACCACCTGGTAACCCTCCTGTTTGAGGGCTTTACAGGCCTGGGTGCCGGAGTAGTCGAACTCGCACGCCTGGCCGATGACGATCGGCCCCGAGCCAATGATCAGGATCTTGTGCAGGTCAGTTCGCTTGGGCATTCGCGGTTTCGCGCTTTCAATCTAACGTGTTCCATCCAACCTTAAAGCCCATGACCGTGATCCCGACCAACTCTTCACCATTGTGGTGATAGATAACATTGCCTTCCATCTCGCTGTCGGTAGCTTGTTGAGGCTTGCGAAAGCTCATGTACAATACATCCGCCTCCTCATCATAGTCCATCCATACCCGATGCGAGATCGCTACCAGATCAGGCGAGGCTTTCATCACCTGTTCAAATGCTGCTGTCGCCATAGCACTCCCCTTTTCCACACTTTCTCCACCTTTGAGGTCAAGAAAGCAGTGATCACAAAGCCGTCCTCGCTGTTCATGCTCGCTGGAATTTCAATACCGTGATCGAATGCACCGGGAAGGTGTAGGTGAAGGTGGAGGCCGCATCCGTCACCTGCCGCTCCACCACCCTCACCTGCTCCACACCGAAATCATTCACCGCCTTGAGATCGGGCCCGTTGACCTCGTAGACTGTGGCTTGGGGCGTGGGCATGAAGTCGGTGAATTGGATCGTGGCCTCAATGTCCTCGGCGGCGTGCCGGTTGGCAACGAAGAGGGTCACCGCCTGCCCCGCCTCGTCACAGGTGGCGGAGACATCCAGATAGGGCAGTGGCATCAGCGGGGCCAGGAAGCGACGATCCTCCGGGTCGGTCTCGGCAGTGAAGGTGCCAGACTCTACCCATACGTCCAGCGAGATGGGCTGAGCGTGGGTGGCGTAGAGCTGGAGCGGCCAGTAGATGGCCTGGCGAAAGAGCCCCTGGGGACTGGTGAAGATGGGAGCGATGACGTTGACCAGTTGGGCCAGGTTGGCCATTCCCACCTTTTCCGGATGGCGCTGGAAGATGTTGAGGTAGGTGGCCACTGCCAGGGCGTCGGAGAGGCTGTAGCGCTCCTCCAGCCCAGCGGTGCGCTCGCGAAACCAGACATTCCACTCGTCGTAGGCGATGCGGATGTCGTGGGCCAGCCGTTGCTTGTACCTCACCTCCTGGATCAGCGCCCAGGTAGCCCGGATGCAGCGCTCGGCGTGATGAACCTGGGCGATGTTCAGGTAGTGCTCGTCAGAGCCGGTGTAGAGGTGGATGGAGTGGTAGTCCACGTGCGGTGCCAGGACCTCCAGCACAATCCGATCCCAGTCGTGGAGGCCATCCCAGCCGCAGCTCACCAACTGGATGGAGGGATCCACCCACTTCATCATCTTGGCCGTCTCGCGGGCGAAGAGCGCGTACTCGCGGGCCTCCTTGTGGTCGATCTGCCAGAAGCCGTACATCTCGTTGCCCAGCCCCCAATATTTCACCCCATAGGGTTCAGGGTGGCCATTTTGACGGCGCAGGTTGGTGTAGTAGGTATCGCCCGTGCCATTACAGTACTCCACCCAAGCTGCCGACTCGTCGAGCGTGCCGGTGCCCAGGTTGATGCAGATGTAGGGCTCAGCGCCGATGGCCCGGCAGTACGCGATGAACTCATCGGTGCCGTAGCGGTTGGACTCCTCGGTATGCCAGGCCAGCTCCATGCGGCGGGGACGCTGATCTTTGGGACCGATGCCATCCATCCAGTGGTAGCCGGAGACGAAATTCCCCCCGGGCCAGCGCAGCACCGGGATGCAGAGTCCCCTCACCGCCTCTAGCACATCCTTGCGGAACCCCCGCTCGTCGCTCAGAGGTGAGCCCTCCTCGTAGATGCCACCGTAGATACAGCGGCCCAGGTGTTCGGCGAAGTGGCCGTAGATGTTGTGGTCAATCCGGCCCAGCCGCCGGTCGAGGTCAATTTTGATGCGTGTCATGGTCGTCCTCCTTGTTGTCATATGTTGGTTAGGGCACCGTGACATGTCAGCTCCTCCCCACCAAGTTGGGATTTAACTATGCTAACTCTAATCCAAGAACGCCTTCTTGTCAAATCCGATAGATCACACCAAGCGTTTCAGTTCGGCGACCTGTTTTTTCTCCTTGACCAGGTCGGGGTTCTGTTTGTGCTTAACGGTACGCACCGGTCGTCGCAGCCTCCAGTCATGGGCCTTGAGATAGTTCTCCACCTGCCGTGGGGAGATGACTATCCCTGTCTGCTGGGCCAGGTAGTCGGCCAGGTTGGCGGTGGTCCAGTTGGAGAAGGGCAAGGGTCGAAGTTAGAGGATAGTTCTTGAGTACAAAGGCGCAGGACGTCTACCTACTCGCAAACACCCCCAGCCCGGCTGGCAGTATCTACAGGTAGTCAAACAGCGTGAGAATGGACGTGTAGTGGGCGTCAAGTTACGCGTCATCTATGGAGACGAGGATGAGGTACTGGAGCTCTGGGGAGCAAGCACAGCGTAGTCGAAAGGATACAGCTTACTTGTGCCCCCTTAACAACACGTAGAGCCTATCCTAAAAATCGATTCTGTGGTAGAATGATAGCATGGAAGAGATGGATTCCAAAGCGCCACCGTGAAGCCCCCTTGGAGTGCGAGGAAACTGGATCCAACCCCACCGACCGAGGGAAAGGGGGCAGCAAACGTTATCTGATCGCCTCTCCTGAAAGACCCAGGCTTGAGGATCGGGTAGCACCACAAAATGGTGTAGAGTGGGTAGAATTTGCCTTGAAGCGAGACTGGGGTAATAATCTGCCTTTGTTTGTCACCCCAGTTCCCTGAGAGATACTTCACCAATGATTTGGAAGTTCATAGAACAAGTCCCCACACCAGGGGGCTGGCCCAGACCACTCAGCGGTTGGAAGAGGAGCTTTTGCACCTCAGATTGCCGGACAAACCGCTCCCACTATTGTGTAGTGCTACCGAGGAGGTGCCCAAAACTAAAACCGAGAATAGTGTCGAAAGGACCAGACACAGAATGGCTGACCTGGAGCTCATCAAGAGCCTGCTCATTCCCCACGTGGTGGAGACGAAGATTGTCTTTCTCATCATAGATGGTGTCGGGGGCTTGCCGATAGAGGTGGGTGGTCCCACCGAACTGGAGGCCGCGCGCACCCCCAACCTGGACAGACTGGCTACCGAGGGGCTCTGCGGCCTGCACGACCCCGTGGCCCCGGGGATCACTCCCGGCAGCGGGCCGTCACATCTGGCTGTCTTCGGCTACGATCCTCTCAAGCACCTGATCGGCCGGGGCGTGCTGGAGGCAGTGGGTATTGATTTTCCCCTCACCGAACAGGACCTGGCCTGTCGGGGCAATTTCTGCACTGTGGATGAAAAGGGCTTGGTAGTTGACCGGCGGGCAGGGCGCATCCCTACCGAGAAGAACCAGGAACTGTGCGATTTGCTTCGCCGGCATGTGAACTTGCCGGGAGCGGAGATGTTTGTCGAGACGGTGAAGGACTACCGCTTCGCGCTGGTGCTGCGCGGCGATGGGCTGGCCGAGGGACTGACCGAGACCGATCCCCAGGCCCTGGGCGCGGAGCCCCTGCCGGTGCGGGCCACCCGGCCGGAGGCGGAGAGGAGCGCCCGGCTGTTGAATGACTTCATAGCCCAGGTCCGTCAGGTACTAGCCGATCAGCACCCTGCTAATATGGTGCTGCTGCGCGGCCCCTCCAAAGTGCCCACCATCCCCCCAATGCAGGAGGTCTTCGGCTTGAACCCGGCAGCCATCGCCTCTTACCCCATGTACCGAGGCCTGGCCAAGCTGGTGGGCATGGCCCCGTTGGAGGCGGGGACGACTATCTCCGACGAGTTTGACACTTTGGAGCAGGAGTGGGGAAACTACGACTTCTTCTACCTGCACGTCAAAAAGACCGACTCCTACGGAGAGGATGGGGATTTCGAGGCCAAGGTGCACCTGATCGAGGAGACGGATGAACAGGTGAAGCGATTGATGACCTTGCATCCGGATGTGGTGGTGGTGACCGGCGACCACTCTACCCCTGCCCTGCTCAAGTCCCACTCCTGGCATCCCGTGCCGGTCCTCATCTGGTCCAACTACTGCCGCGCTGACCCTACGCGGGGCTTCAATGAGACCGAGTGTGCCAGGGGTGCGCTGGGCCGCATTCCGGCTACGGATCTCATGCCCATCGCCCTGGCCAATGGACTGCGGCTGGCCAAGTATGGGGCGTAGAGCGGGCTTCAAGTCGAAACCCTCAAGCGGTCTTATCGGAAAACTCGATCGCGATATAGCGGAGGTACAAACTATGTGTGATCTACCAAGCCTACTTCAACGCTGTGAGCAAGATACTGCAAGACTGTTAAGCCAAGGTGCAGCGAACAGATTGGGAAGGTAGAGACGATTTGCAGACAATCAGGCCGAACTGATTGCTTTCGTACAGCGAGTCCTACGTGGGCCTGGTCGTAGTGAGGACATTCACCAATGCACACCGACAGATTGTTTGGCACCGACGGTATCCGGGGCGTGGCAGGCCAATGGCCCCTGATCCCCGAGTTCGTGCTGCGGTTGGGGCAGGCCATCGGCCAGGCGCTGTACAAAGACACCCCACACCCTCAGGTGGTGATCGGGCGAGACACCCGGCTCTCCGGCGCGATGCTGGAGAGCGCGCTGACGGCGGGGCTGCTGTCCACAGGCGTAGACACCCATCACCTGGGAGTGATCCCCACTCCCGCCATCGCCCACCTCACCTGCCAGTGGAGGATGCAGGCCGGCATCGTCATCTCCGCCTCCCATAACCCCTACACAGACAACGGCATCAAGCTCTTCGCCCCCGACGGTTTCAAGCTCTCGGATGCGATGGAAGCCCAGATTGAGGGCCTGGCCCGAGGGGAGGAGCCGTTGAGGGGAGCGGTGGGAGTGGAGCTGGGCCGTAGCCTTCAGCGACCGGAGGGCGAAGAGATCTACTGCCAGTTTCTACTGGACACCTGGAGGGGAGACCGGTCGCTGGAGGGAATGCGCATCCTCCTCGACTGCGCCAATGGCGCCGCCTCAGTCCTGGCCCCAAAGCTTTTCCAAGCGCTGGGCGCGGAGTGCCTGGTGCGTCATAACGCCCCCGACGGGCTCAACATCAACACCTCCTATGAGTACCTCACTCCTCACACCCTGGCCCAGGCGGTGGTGGATTATGGAGGGAACCTGGGCATCGCCTTCGACGGCGACGGCGACCGCGTGATCTTCGTGGATGAGCAGGGGAACTTCGTGAATGGCGATGGCACCCTGGCCATTTTGGCTCGGGAGATGAAGGCTGTAGGGACCTTGGCCGGGGACACGGTGGTCGCTACGGTGATGAGCAACCTGGGGCTAGAGGTCAGCCTGCGGGAGGTGGGCATCCACCTGGAGCGAACCCCGGTGGGCGACTACTATGTGACGGAGCGCATGGGGAGGGGAGGGTTCACCCTGGGGGGTGAGCAGGCGGGACACATTGTGATCTTCGGCCAAGGACACACGACCGGTGATGGGCTCTACACTGCCCTCAAGCTGTGCCAGATGCTGGTCCGCTACCGAGCGCCCCTCTCAGAACTGGCCTCCTGCATGTGCAACTTCCCCCAGGTGCTGATCAATGTGCCGGTGCGGAGCAAGCCGCCGTGGGAGGAGCTGCCGACGGTGAGAGAGCAGATGGCCAAGGCCGAGGCCCTTTTGGGCGACCAGGGCCGGATTGTGCTACGCTACTCGGGCACAGAACCGGTGGCCCGGGTGATGATGGAGGGGCCGGAACAGGGGCTGATAGAGGAATTGGCAGAGGGAATCGCCGGAGCGATCCGACGGAAATTGGGATGAGATTGCGAGATCTCCACTTTTCATGGTGGTCTAATGAACAGTTCCTGGCTCGGTGATCCAGTGGCCATAGACCGGGTACTGGCTGCAGATGATCTCCAGGTAGGCCGGTTGACCGCGGGCATTCTCGTCGAAGGCCCGCTTCAGCGCCGGGATGATCTCGGACGGTTCGGTAACGTCCTCGGCATAATAGCCTATAGCCTTGACCGCCTCGGACATATCGGCCACGGAATGGTCTAACACGTCGCAGGTATAGGGGTCGTGGCCGGGGCCCCAGAAGCCCGGTCCGTAGCCGGCAAAGCCGCCGTTGTTGATATGGACGGTGGTGACGCCGATATGGTTGCGCACCAGCGCCTCGAAGTTGCCCATCATATACCCCACGCCCGCGTCGCCGGTGATGTTCACACACTGCCGCTCCGGATAGGCCAGCTTGGCGGCTACGGTCGCCGCCAAGCCGAATCCTAGAGTGGAGACATTCCCCCAGCCCATGTAGCCGCGTGGAATACGGGCCTCGTAGACGGTGCTGGTCTGGTCACGGGTGTTGCCGGAGTCATGGGTGACGAAGGAGTTGTTCAGGTCGATGGTCTTCATGAGGTCGCCGTAGACTCGGTAGGGATTGATAGGCTTTTCATTCGACTCCATCAACGGGCGATACCTAGCCATAAACTGTTCTTTGCCCGCCCTGATCTCTTCGAGAAGTTCCTGGTTTTTCTTGACGCCGCCCCCCGTCTGCGCGGAGAGCTCCTCGATGAGAGCCTGCAGAGTGAACTTGGCGTCGCCGATGAGGGCATAGTCAACTTGGTAACCCTTATTGATGTCCAGCTCGTCCACCGTGCACTGGATGATGGTCTTGCGCTTGGCCTCAGGGATCACTTGGTGAAAGAAACGACGAGAGAGGCTGGAACCGATGGCGAAGAGCAGATCGCACTTGCGTAAGAAGTGAGACGCCAGTTCGCCGCGCACACCCACTGACAGGGGGTGGTTCTCCGGGAAGGCGCTCTTAGCCTTCAGCGTGGTCATCACAGGCACCTGAGCCATCTCGACGAACCTGAGCAGCTCATCAGTGGCATCGCCATAGAATATGCCCTCACCCACGTACAGCAGCGGGTTCTTCGCTGCCAGGAGGGCTTTGACGGCGGCCCTGACATCGTGGGGGGCAGGCGCCGATTTCCATCCCTTCACTGGTACGTAGGGGTATTCATCCTCATCGTACTCGTCCCCGCACAGGGTTCGAGGCAAGGTGACGAGGACCGGGCCGGGGCGTCCCATGCGCAGATAGGTGAAGGCCCGGCGCATGAACTCGGGCACGCGTTGGGGCTGGTCAATGTGGCCGATCCATTTGGTGATGCCCTTGAAGCCCGAAGTGATGTCGTAATGGCTTTTGGCGCTGTCGCCTATCGCCACACCCTCGGAAATGCAAAGCACGGGCGACGAGTCTTCAGAGGCCTGGGCGAGGGCGCCATAGGCTGTCTGGAGACCAGCGGGGTTCATCCCCCCCATTATTGTACACACGCCAATCTTTTTCCCGCCCGTGACCCGCGAATAGGCATCGGCCACAGCCACCGCATACCGCTCATCTCGCATCATCAACAGGCGAATGCCCTCATCACCCACTGCGTTGTTCACCCCACAGGTTGGGAAGGTGGACACCCACCCTACGCCCTCCGCTTTCAGAATCCGCGCTAATCCCTTCGCTGCCCTGATCTTCATCTTCCTCCTTTCTCTCATTTGTTAATATTGTTAAGATGTAATATTAGAGGCCCGGCGACAGCTTGTACGTACCTCACCTGCGGTAGAGCGTGTCAGCGGCTATCCTTGACCCCAAGATGGCTCGTCTCTTTTGCTCGTCGGCCAGTGCCACGAATTCACCCGCAGAGCCCAAAACGACTGCGCCTAGTCGCCGGAATTCGGTCACATTGCATCCCCCTCGCACGCATCAACTTGAAAGATGCTTCTTCATGGACCGTTGCGCCCGCTTGCCTGAGTGCCGGTCGCCCCTTGCGTCTGGGGATAGGGGCAACCTAGTTGCATCTATGTGCCCGGATGTAGTTAAAGTTGATGTCCATGCCCAGTCCTGGCTTCTGCGACACATGCACGTATCCCTGCTCATCCATCGGGTCGACAAGCTCGTTTAACCAGGGTGGCGGCTGTTCATAGTCCAGAAAGGGATGAAGCAAGCCTCGCTCGTAAAACTCTCCCGGAATACCCATCGCGCATAAGACGTGCAGGTTGCCCACGCTGCCAGAGTGCACCTCTAGCCGCACGCCGAAGGACTCACACAAGTGCACGATTTTCATCAGTGGTATGATCCCACCGACGTCATGCACTCCGCCCCGGCTAATATCGGAGGCACCGCGCACGATCCACTCAGCCCGGGTGTACATCTTGCCCTCAGCGGTCTCCGGCCCCAGGATAGGGATCGATAGCTGGTCCGCCAGCCACGCGTACGAAGATATGCTGTGCTCGTCCATCGGCTCTTCCAACCAGTAGAAGTTGAGCTTTTCCAATTCCCTTCCCAGGTACAGGGCCTCTTCTCTGCTGTAATAGTGGTACGGATCGAGCATCAGAACCATATCCTCGCCCACAGCTTCGCGAACGGCCGCACAGGCGGCGACGTCGCGTTTGGGATCCGGCGCGCCAGGTATAGGCGGTTGCCAGGTGTGAAGCTTGAAGGCCGTATATCCCCGTGCTTTACACTTAAGCGCAAATTGGGCATAGGCCTCCGATGTGTTCAAACCGCCCTCCAAATCATCGCCGCACATCGTGCTGGCGTAAGCTTTGACCTTGTCTCGGTAGCCACCCAGCAGCTTGTGTACTGGTTGGTTCAGCGTGCGCCCAGCCAGGTCCCACAGCGCCAAGTCGATCACCGATAACACGTGGTCAGATAGCGTATCCAGGTACAAACGCTGCTGTCCTTTGAGCTTTTGCCAGATCCTTTCCCGGTAGAACGGGTCCTCGCCGACGAGCATCGGTCTGACGAGATGCTGTATAACCTCTGGGTTTGTGCCGAACGCATACCCCTCACTCCCCTCATCAGTGACAATCCGAAGTAAGGTCTGCGTGGCGTCGTGTTCTGGACCAGGATGCATGTGGCCGTCAGAATCGCGGACCACCCGGGATTTGTACCCAAAGGTTTCGGTAAATACATCCACGATTTTCATCTTGCTTTGCCTCCCCACTTTGTGCGTATTCAGACCTGCTCAGCGGAGCACCTTCAGTGTTGAAGCCATCGTGGAGGCATTCTATCACGATCAGGCCTCAATGCAAATCGAATGACCGCCGACGGCCGACGGTCGACCGCTGAAACGATTACGGCGGTCGGCGGTCGCGAGAGAATGGATTTGGCACTTTTCCAATAGCGTGCTATAATATAGGCTATCCGGGCGGTTAGCTCAGTTGGCCAGAGCGCATGCTTGACATGCATGAGGTCACAGGTTCAAGTCCTGTACCGCCCACTTTCCATCGCAGATGGCATATCGCCTATTGCAGATTGGCTGGTCGGATATGAGAAAGCGGAAATTCGCCTATCAGCGGGTACGCGGCTATGCCTAAATACTCCTGCGAAGTACCTTGCCTGCCCGCAGCCTGTTAGCTGCGATCGAGCCTTGAGGATGATGAATGGATGTGTTGCGACGTATGCGACAGGCCATCTGTGAGCAAAGGTACCGCATTAGCTCGCACGCCAATGACGAAATGGCCGATGATTTTCTGGTGGCGGCTGACATTGAGAACATTATCCTCACAGGTGAAATCGCGCGCAAATTTACCCACGACCCACGTGGCACCCGGTATGAAGTGCTCGGTGATACCGTTGACTATCGCCGCGTGTATGTCGTGTGTCGCTTTCTGTTGTCAGGCGTACTGCTGATCATCACAGCCTATGTCGAGGAAGAATAATGGAGAGATAGATACGATGAAAGGTGATCAATGCGAGTTCTGTGAAGGAGAAATGAAGCAACGGCGCGTTTTGGCCCGGTTTCGCTTCAAAGGACAGACGATTTACGTCGAAAACGTGCCAGCCTGGGTGTGCAACAGGTGCGGCGAGCAGTATTTTGACGCACCGGTCTATAAACGCCTTGAGGAGATCGCCCAACAACGTGGACGAATCCAAAGGGTTATCTCCTTTCCTCTCGCGGAATTTGACATGGCTATCGCTTGATGGTGGTACAACCGGCTCGACTTTGGCCAACGACGGGAACGATAGGCGATAACTGACAAAGCGTTGACCGGGACGAGTACCCGAGATGCCAGCCACAGGGAGGAGAGGCCGCTGACTGAGAACCCCTCCGGTCTAGGGCTCGGGGAAAACCTCCCGGGAGCGGGCGCCAGAACGCCCT
>Ga0172364_10004072_pt1 | contig 11650 bp, 10 predicted proteins | sample LakKivSesite10cm_FD_114545 | JGI IMG/M metagenome (GOLD analysis project Ga0172364, IMG submission 114545) | Sediment microbial communities from Lake Kivu, Rwanda - Sediment site 10cm | ecosystem: Environmental > Aquatic > Freshwater > Lake > Sediment | place: Rwanda: Western Province, Lake... | reverse complement strand
TATCCCCTTGACTTCCGTTTTTGACTAATGGCGTCGGTTTTATTATGATATTGGCAATCCGCCCATGGCTAACCCTGATGGCTCGACGGAAGACAAAAATCTCCTGTCCTCCTGGAAGGAGATCTCGGCTTACCTTGGTCGGGACGTGAGGACGTGCCTGCGATGGGAGCGCAAATTCGGCCTCCCCATCCACAGGCTTGACCCCAAATCGGATAAATCCAGGGTTTTTGCCTACAGGGAAGAATTGGACAGATGGCTGCATCAGTCCAAGACAGGCCGCTCCCGCGGCCGAAATTATTCCCCCCGGATCCTTTTTGTTGGCGGCCTATGTTTGGCGGTCGCTGCGCTTGCATTTGTCCTGCGAGTGTTTTTCCTCGGTCGATTTTTCCTCGGACAGCCGGCCGATTTTTCTATTAAAGGCTCTGTACTGGCCGTTCTTGACAACGGCGGCCGTGTCCTGTGGCGATACGACACAGGGCTGGAGAATCTCTGCGGGGAGGAAATATACAGGAGTCGCTTCCAGTTCAGGCGGAGTGCGAGAACAGCCAGTCTGCCCTATCTTCTGATCAAGGACCTCAACCGCGATGGCCGGCATGAGGTGCTGTTCAGCCTTCAAACTCAGGATGAGATGGGAGAGGGGGTCGTCCTTTGCTTCGACCGGAACGGCCGGCCGCTGTGGCGTTTCAGAGCCGGACGCGAGATGAAGTGCGGGGACAAAACCTACTCGGGAGACTACAGAATCCATGGGCTCTTAGCCGAGGATCTTGACGGGGACGGACAGCTGGAAATCATCGTGGTCTCGGTTCAACGCCCGAGTTGGCCTTGCCAGCTTGCTCTTCTCAACCCTCAGGGAAGACTCGAGGGGGAATTCTGGAATGCGGGCTACTTCAATGATGTATGCCTTGCCGACCTCGATGACGACGGGATTAAAGAGATCATCGCCGGGGGGAGCCACAATGAGTCTGGCCGGGGTTGCCTGGCTGTATTCGCATCCCATTCGATTTCTGGCGGTTCACCGCAGGCGACATTTCCCTATCGATGTCCTGGGCTGGGACCCGGCTCGGAGTTGTTTTATATCCTTCTACCCAGAACCGACGTTGACCTGGCGGATTGCTATCCCGTCGATGCCATCATATCAGTGGACATCCTTGACAACCGGAGAATTCAGGCCAAGACCGATTTGTCCAGCCTCTTCTATCAATTCACTTTCGATTTCCGCGAGAAAGAAGTCATTTTGAGTCATGGCTTTATGCAGGCTCATGAGAAAGCCCGCCAGGAAGGCCGAATTCGAAGCCGGCTCGACAAGGAATATGAGGATCGTTTGGTCGAGGGAATCCGCTACTGGGACGGCGGTCAGTGGACGTCAGAGCCCGTTCAGAACCAGGTCCGCGAGGAAATGTAGCGACCTTTGGTCTATCAGCGTCTCAGGCGCGACGATTCCAGGCGAGCCAAGAACAGCTTGGCACCTGATGTCTCGGGGACAGCCAGGACATATTTTTGGTTGAGGGCGATTCCCTGCAACTCCTGGGTTTTATCTGGGTCCTCATTTGTTGCCATAAGGATTTTTTGGGGAACCCGGATTCCCCGGAAATGAAAGATCATGCGCCTGGGCAGAGGGCCGGACCATTCGAGAGAGATCCCATCCTTCCCTTGGCTGCAGATAAACTCGGTGACTCCCTCATCCTCGTAAAGGTTGTAGCTCGACCGGCCCTGCGGCCAGATTTCGATGATGAGTGGGTCGATGGGCTCTTGGGGAATCCGACGGTCTCGCTGCATCCGCGGGATTATTGCGCCGCCCAGAACATAGATAGGGAGGGTGTCAAGCGGGACGTGGAGGCGGAGGTTTTTTGGACCCCTGAGGAGCTCTCCCGTCCAATAGTGGAACCAGACTCCCCCGGGGAGATAAACGTCCCGCTTTCCTCCCGGATCGACGACCGGGGCAAGAAGAAGCCAAGGACCTAACATGAACTCAAAATCCTTGTCGGTGTTGTTCGGGTCATCGGGAAATGCCAGGGGCAGCGCTCTGATAACAGGAAGCCCGTGGAGTCCGGCTTCGACGGCCGCGCTGTAAATATAGGGGAAAAGCTCATACCTCATGAGGGCGTATTCCCTGACGATGGAGAGTGCCTTCTCGCCGAAGAGCCAGGGTTCGCGCGGGCTATCTCCGTGCATCCGGCTGTGCGAGCAAAGAAGCCCGAACTGCGCCCAGCGGACATAAAGCTCGGCCGGCGGAGTTCCCCGATAACCGCCGATGTCGTTTGACCAGAAAGGGAGGCCCGACATCCCGGCTGAAAGTCCGCCCCGGATTGTCGAGGCGAGGCTCTGATAATCCGCCGCCGGGTCGCCCGACCAGACGATCGGATACTGCTGGCTTCCGGCGAAGGCCGACCTCCCCCAGACGATCCCGCAACCTTTCTCTTCCTCGATGACTTCGAAGACGGCGCGGTTGTAAAGCAGGGGGTAGAGATTATGCATGGCGGCGCCTGTTTTTCCGTTTGCAAAAACGGCGTCGGCCGGGATGTTCTCGCCGAAGTCGGTTTTGAACGCATCCACGCCCATTCTGAGGAGCGGCCGGTGGAGGTCCTTGAACCAGCGGGTGGCTTCCGGGTTGGTGAAGTCGACAATGGCCACCCGGGCGTTCCAGGATTTTTTTCCGGCCGCCGGGCGGACCCGGCCGTCGGGTTTGGGGGCGAGTGAAAGGCCGTAATCGATCGTATAAATTTCGCCATCCGGCCGCCGGACGAAATAACCCTTTTCTTTTACGGCGGCATAGAGCTCGCTTTCGACAGAGATGTAAGGATGCTCCCAGAGGGAGAGTTTTAGTCCCAAGTGATGAAGGACGTCTATTAGAAGCTCAGGCCTGGGAAAAGCTTTTCGGTCCCACTGGAAGTCGCAATACATCCTCTCCCGCATCCACCAGGGGTCGATGTGAATGACATCGGCGGGAAACTCGTGCCGTTCGAGCGCGCTGATCATGCTCTGGACATCTTCCTGCGTCCGGTGCGTCCCGCCCGTCGAAAGCCAAGTTCCAAATGTCCATTTTGGAGGGACCGGGGCCCGACCGGTGAGAGTGGCGTACTGGTCCAGAATTTTTGCGGGGCTTTCGCCGCTTATGAGGTAGGCATCAAGGACGGTATCATGGAGCCGAATGATTGCTGACTGGCAGGAGGTTGCGCCCAAGTCCCAATAAATTTTTGCGCTGGAGTCGATGTAGAGTCCGTAGCCCCGGGAGCTCCAGAGAAAGGGAATATTCTTATGGGAGCGCTCACTCGTCGAGCCCAGCGCATCTTGAGTCCAGGAGACGAAGCGGCTCCCGACTTTGTCGAGGGCCGTGAACTTTTCACCCAGGCCGAAGAGGGGTTCTCCCGGCCGGAGCCGGAAAGACGCGGAGATTTCCGCAATCTGGCCTTTTCTTTGCACATAGCCGAGAGGGAGGACGAGAGGGCGGCCGAGACCGTCGATGTCGTCGGGGTTGTCAGCGAAGATTTCTTCGCCTGAAGGATTGAGAAAGCGCATCAGCCAGGGCTCGAAGCGGATTTCCAGGGCCAGGTCGCCGCCGCGCACGAGCAGCCCTTGGGCGGTTTTTCCGATTTCAAGGGCAAGGGGCGTCAGCACGGGCCTGGCCGCCACGGGTTCTCTGTATTGCGGCGCGATGCCGGGCGGGAAGAAGGTGATCCGCCAGACAGCCGGCTGCTCGGCCCGAAACATCACGACTGCCTGCTTCCGGGAAGCTGTCAAGAGCAAGAGGGTTAGGACTTCATTTTCCACCTGCCAGTCCTGAGCGCCAACAATCCAGTCAAATCCCCTGGGAGCATCTCGGGGTTTGGTGCGGTTATTCAATTTGCTTCCTCACAAAAGTGATTTCGAAAACCGATGGCCGTGGCGTTCCTGCTTCATGAGCTTTCAATGAGACGGTAGATTTCAGCCAGGTCGGTTTCCGGCCAGGAATCGTCGATAAGGCCGTTAGTGATGTCGGCGTTGATAAACAGGCCGCGGTTTGTCTTTTTCGATTTGAGGATTGCGGCAACAAAGTCGGCCATTCCCTTGAATTTAATATCCCGATGGAGGCCGACCCGGCAGGCAAGGACGACCCGATCGTTGAAATATTCGGTCACCGGAGTAAAGGGCGTTTCGCTTGCCCCGAACTCAAGCCCGCGCAGACGGCGCACCCTGGCCAGACTCGGGATCTGGTGGAGCCAGTTGCCGCAGGAGTGGATGAAGAGCCCGCCGAAGGCGTCCGCAATCTGGTTGAGGTAGGGGACGCAGAATTCGTCGTGCTCATCGGCCGAGATCATGACGCAGGCGTCGTTCGAGACGGAGACCCCGAACCCGTCCGGAATCCAGGGTTCAAAAAGGCTGGGCACGAATTCGGCGCTGGCGTTGTGGACAACCTGACGCTGGGCCTTGACCAATTCGATTGTGAATTCGGTGATCATCTGGATGAGACCGTGGACCTCCCGGGGATGAGTCTTCATGGCCGTGAAGAATTCGGTATGGCCCATGATGAGCGCCGCCGAATCCAGCGGGCCCTGGATATCGGTCAGGCGGATGGGAATTCGGCCTTCCGTTTTGTCCATAAAATGCCGGGTGTATTCGAGGATGCGCCCTGTTTCGCCCGAGAAGAGGGAAGGGCGCTGAATATCCCGGAGCTCCTTCGGACTCCGAAGGCGGAGCGGTTTTACCGAGGGAAAATTGTCCTCGTGCCAGACGACTTCGCAGCCGAAGGCGGCCGGGATGCTGACGACTCCGAAAGAGGGGCAGAGGCTGGGAACGAAGTCGCTGCGAAGCGGCATCCGGTCCTCGATCTCGGCGAGCTGGGCCCTTAGAAACTTTTCGGGGTCTAGAAGGCGCTCCCGGACCGTCTCCTCACCTTCGGTCGAGAAAAGCGCCGAACGGATCGGGCGGCCGCCCCGGACCTTTGGCCCGACATAGCCGATGAAAAACCCGGGCCGGTCATCGTTTTCCAGGCACCACAGCCGCTTGAGAAAGGCTTTGGTTTTATCAATTTGACTTAAGTCAAAATCTAGCATATTTTTTCTATGAATTCCTTTATTTGCAGCGGCCGTAGATTTCGGCCGCCTCCATCATGGCGTTGATGTTGGAGAGCGGCGAACCCGGCGGGATGTTGTTTCCGTCCTGGACGATGAAACCCCGGAGCGGGGCCAGGGCTTCGATGACCCGGCGGGTCGCTTCCCTGACTTCTTCCGGCGTGCCCGAGTGAATGAGCATCGGGTTGACGTTGCCGAGAAGGACGACTTTTCCGCCCATGATCCTGGCGATGCGGGATAGGTCCACTTCATAGCCGAACCCCTGGTACTCGTGAATGCGGAGTTCATCGACAAAAACCTCGAGCAGGTGGTCGCTGCGGCCGCACATATGAAGGCTCAGCCGTCCGTCAAAATGGAAGCGCAGCCGCTTCTCGAAAGGCAGGACGAGGTCCCGGTAGGTTTCCTCCGATAAGGAGACGGCGAGGTCATCGCTCCAGGCGAAATCGCGCGGCGTCGGGAGGTTCTCTTCTTCCCAGCAGAAATCAAGGTAGGCGATGAGCTTATCCGTGACGATGCGGAGCAGCTCCCGGACGAAATCGGGACGCTCGGCCACGGCCAGGAATATCTCCGTTTTCCCCATGAGATCGCCGGCGACACCGAAAGGCCCATCCGAGGTGTGGGTGAGACAGGCCTGTGCGCCCGGATAGAAAACGGGCCCGCCCTTGAACCGAACAGGATACTCTGGGGCGATATTGATCATGGCTCTTCGGTAGGTGATCTGCTTGGCATTGATTCCGGAATGGATGAATTCCATTTCCTCGAGCCGGCGAAGGTCGGCCTCTGTTTTTACCCAACCGGGGCCGACCCAGGGGATGTCGTCTTCCGGGAAGATGACCTCGCAGCCCAGGCTTCCGGCTTCAAAACTATTCTGGAAGTCGGTCCAGGCCCCAACCCAAGGCCCGGTGATAGAGTAGGCGTCGGTGCGGACGTTTTCGAGGAGCCATTTCTGGGCCAGGATCTGTGTCCTCAGCATGACTTCGGGGTCGGAGTAATAGTCGTGAAATTTCGTCCCGACCCGGGGAATGAGATAGCGGTGGGCGATGGCTGGCAGCACAGGGACTCGGTCGGGCTCCTCGAAGTGCCGGGCTGCCTCGAGACGTTTGCGCCGGGCCTCTATTTCCTCGACCGGAACCCCGATCTCGATTATTTCTGGCATGATTCCGGAGTCAGTCAATTTTTGGCAGGCGCTGGAGACTGGAATCGGTCCAGATGTCATACTCGTCCAGGCTCTGAGAGGAGAACTCCGAGAGGATCGCGCCTTTATCTCCCGCCTGGAACCAGTGGAGCGTGTTCGGGGGAAGTGTGTACTGGTCGCCGGGCCGGAGGATGATCTCTTTTCCGATCGTCAAGTGCGGCCGATATTTGTCAGGGATCCTGGCCCGCGGGTTTGGCGTGGGCTCTCCGGGCACATAGAGATAAACCTCGCCCCAGCGGCAACGGAAGGTCTCCTGTTTGCCGATGGAGCTTTCCCCGACGGGGGGATGCCGGTGCTCCGGGCAGATCTGGCGGGGCAGGAGGACGATCTCTTTGGCGCAGTAGCGGTCATTGTTTTCGTAGATCACAACCAGAAGGCCGACGTTTTTCAGGTCCCCAAGGCCGAAATCGGAAACCTCGATGTTCTCAGCCTCCCGAGGAGTGATGGCGATGCGGGCCCTCTTAAGCATCCGGGCCGCCTTTTTCCTGGCCTTGATGACTTCTTTGAGCTTCATATCAGAGCTCCTGTCCCAGAAGCGTTTCGATGTCCTTTCTAATGGCGAGTGACGGCTGGGCGCCCATCTTTGTCGCCGCCAGAGCAGCGGCGGCGTTGGCGAACCGGGCGGCCTCGAGAAGCGGCCTTCCCTCAGCTAGTGCGACCGCCAAGGCACCGTTAAAAGCGTCACCGGCCGCGGTCGTGTCCACAGGGATGACCTTAAAGCCCGGGACGACCTCTTTATTGTCCGGCGTGGCAACAAAAACTCCTTTGGCTCCCAGTGTCACCAGGACTGCCTTCACTCCCTTGGCAAGAAGAAAGTCCGCCGCTTTGGCCAGGTCTGATTTCTGGATGAGAGTGATTCCGGTCATAATTTCCGTTTCTGTTTCATTTGGAGTGAGGTAGTCCACGCCTTTGAGAATGTCGTCGCCCAGCGCCCGGGCCGGAGCGGGGTTGAGGATGATCGGCACACCGGCTGCCACGGCAATTTGGGCCGCCTCCCAGACCGCCTCCAGCGGCGTTTCGAGCTGCATCAGCACGATATCCGCTGAGGCAATGACTGCCTTGGCGCGACGGATATCTTCAACGGACAGGCGGGCGTTTGCGCCAGAAGCAACGGCGATGCAATTTTCACCTTCCGGCCCGACGATGATCAGGGCGACTCCCGAGGGGGCGTTTTTATCGCGAACGATGCGTTCGATGTGGATGCCGACGGCCGCAAACCCGTCCAGGGACTGACGGCCAAAAATATCATCGCCGACCCGGGCGATAAAATGGACTTCACCGCCGGCCCGGGCGGCGGCCACAGCCTGGTTGGCCCCCTTTCCGCCAGGAGCCATGAAAAACTCACCCCCCAGAACAGTCTCCCCGGGCCTGGGGATCCGGGGCGTCCGGATCACCATATCGGTGTTGGAGCTTCCGATGACCACGATTTTTCTCTTCCCGGGCGAGGCTGTCATGGCTTTGTCTGAGGTCTAGTCTTCGGACCCACGGCCGGCCAGCTTGTCCTGAATCCGGCGGAGTTCGTCCAGGGCTTCTTTATAAAGCTTGGACTTGAAGGCGAGTGTGTCGAAGTCTTTGGTCTCGTTCATCCTCTGGCGCATTTTCTCTATCCGGGCAAGAAGTTCGGCTTCACGCCGCTTCAACCTGTGATATTCAGCGCTCGTTACCCCATGCTTATTCATTTTGTTTTCCTTCTATGAAGCCGCTTGGCTCGAGTCGAGGTCAGTATAGCCGATATCGGCGCTTCGGGCAAGGCACCTTTTCTTGACGGGCCTGCGATCTTCCTGTAATATGACAATCCTTCGGGGTGGGGCTGTAGCTCAGTTGGGAGAGTGCTTGACTGGCAGTCAAGAGGTCGCCGGTTCGATCCCGGTCAGCTCCACCAGATTGTACTTCTGGTTTCTCATTGATTAGCCCCAAATCTTAGAAACATGACACGTAGACCTTGCGCGCAGGCGACCGCCCGGGGATAATAGAAAGGATCTTATTCATAAAAAAAATATCAGAAGCGCCGCTGAGGGTTAGGGCATGCGATCTTTGGGTGACTGGCTCCGGATCTCGGAGATAGGCCTCAGAACACTCGGCCGGGGAGTCCGCCTCTACACAAGAAACGGCTCCTGGAGGGCCTGGGCTCAGGTGGCCTCCTACTACCCCGGCAAGCTCCGGGGCCGGGATATTCCGCTGTCGGTCTGCCTGGCTGTTACCTACAAATGCCAGTGCGCCTGTGCCAACTGCTATGCCGCGGCGAGACAGCGGGAGAAAATCGAAGAGCTGTCGACTGCGGAGACAAAAAAGCTCATTGATGAAGTGCAGGCGGTCGGCGCGATCCATCTCAACTTCACCGGAGGCGAACCTCTTCTGCGGGAGGACCTCCTCGACCTCATCGCGCACGCCCACGCCCGCGGCTTGATCACCCGCATCTCCACCAACGGCTACCTGCTCACCCGGGAACGCGTGGCTGCATTGCGTCGAGCGGGGCTCAATCAGTGCGGAATCGCCATCGACGATGCCGATCCGAAAACCCATGATCAGCTGCGGGCCTTGCCGGGACTCTTCGAGAGGGCGATCTTGGGTTTTTGCCTGCTCCATGAGTTCGGCATCGAAAGCCGGCTCGTGACCTACGCCTGCCACGACAATATGCCGCAAGGGATGGAGCCCATATTGGATATGGCCGGGCGGCTCCGGATAAAATTGGTCCACATCAACTTCCCTTATGCTTCCGGGCTATGGGCGGAATCATCCGATGAGATGTTCTCGCGTGACGATATGGACCGCCTCCGCAAATTCCAGAGATCCATGAGATCTCCGCTCGTTCTTTTCGAGTTTCCTTCTCCAAGATCAAAGTGTCTGGTGGCCAAGAAATCGTTTGTTTATATCAGCTCCTCCGGCAATGTCACGCCATGTCCGGTTGTTCCCTACGGGCTCGGGTACGTGAGGCAGGAGTCTTTCGTTTCCATCTGGAAACGGCATACCGACCTCCTGCGTTTTGACTATCGCGGGAACTGCCCTGTGAACGAACCGGCGGGAAGAGAGGCTTTGCGCGCGCACGCCGCCTCCGTGGCCGCCAGGCATCAAGGTTAAGAATGCGGGGCGGAATACAAGTCGAGCCCGAAGAAATTTGCCGCGGCTCTGTTACGGCAGGGAATTCCAAGAAAAAAGCTTCGGCATTCTTCAAGATTCCTCTGCACCTTTCGGGCTCTATTTCTTGGGATTATACAAGAAATAATTAACCGACACTCCAAGGAGCGACAGAGCCGAGAGCCCCGCCAATATTCCCATCTTGGGTTCGCTCAAAGTTAACGCAAGGAATAAAAGAGTCGGAATGACATGAAAGAGAACATGGGAGAGTCCAAGATAGGCCCAGGGGAGCTTCTCGGTCAGTGCCGTCGTGGTCTTATGCTTTTTCGAGATGACCCGAACGTAAAAGAAAGAACCGATGATTCCGCCGAGACCAGCCAGGCCGATAAGCCAGCAGAATAAAGGCTTTTCTTTCATGAAATATAAGATATATCCGAGAACTACTAGATCGACGGTCAAGGCCACATGGGAGATGAAGCCAAGACCCTGCTCGGCTTTGCTGCTCCCCGCCACGACGGCGAATGACCGGACTCTCTCCGCACTATCGGTGTCATAATCGACGATCTGGTGAAAGAGAATCTGGACCCATTTTTCGGCCAGGATGATGACGAAGAGAAAAGGCAGAAGCCAAAAGGGGGGACGGAAGAGAGTCCAGGGGACGAGGGCGTGGAGGATGGCGGCCGAAAATGAATATGCCAATATTCCCCAGATGCCCCTCTCCTTGAAGCGAATCGGCTTCAGGGAATAGAAGGTTCCCACGAGCGCGGTGGCCGTGAAAGCGGCGAGAACGGTGGTATCCGAACCCGCCTTGATGAGAGCGATAAAACCGGAGGCCAAAAGGACCACGGGAATCAGGACGCCGGCAAGAAAATGAACGGACGTAATCCATCGCTCTTTGCCCGAACGCCGGTCGATCTCCCGGTCGGTCAGGTCGTTGATCAGGATTCCCGACAGCCCTTTGCTCAAGACCGCATAGAGAAGATAGAGAGAGAGTTGCAGCCGTGGGTCCGTGTTCAGGCGGCTTTCGGCCGTCAAAATCAGGCTCAGAGGCAGCCAGATCTGGCTCATTTTTAGGATTCCTCGGGTCTTCAGGAAAACCTGGGCAAGGGCCTCTGCTAATAAGGGACGCTTCTTCTCCATTTTAGGAGTGTCGCATCTTCTTTCAGTCAATCAGTCAGGGATCGGGGATTGCTTCAAACGGGATTTGAAATACTGACAATACGGATCAAGAGAGTGGAGACCCTCAGAGCCAAAGAGGGAGGCGTTGTTCCGGCATCCGCCTCGGCAGACGGCGCTCTCCGGGCATACGCTGCACTCGGGGATCTTCTGGTACAATGTCCTGAAACCCCGGGCTTTTTCTGAGGACCAGATGTTATCCAAGCTCTCCCGGCGAAGGTCGCCAATGATGAAGGGGTCGGAATCCTGGCAGATGCAGGCGGATACTCGGCCGTCGGTCGTGATTTTCAGGGCATATTGAGCGGCCGCGCAGTAATGCAGCCTGAGGTTTAGGATGTCTTTCCATTTCGCATAGGTCAAGGACTTTGCGAAACAGGGAATGGTGATGTCCAGCACTTTGGCCGGAGACAATGAGGCATAAACGGAGAAAAGGTCATCGGTGAGCTCCAGAAGCTCGGGGAAGGGGACAATGAGGTTTCCGTATTGATCGTCAGAAGGGACGTTCGGATAGAGGGTGTAGGAGTTGACCCCCGACTCGAAACAGAAAGTCATGATGTCCTTAATTTCCAGCTTGTTGAGTTCGGTCAGGACGCTCGAAACGACGACCCGGAGAGGGGACCTGACTGCATATTCAAGATTTTGCAGCAGCGTCTCGTGGTCCTTCCAATTGCCGCCGTTGAGGTCGGCCTGGAGTCCGGGGTTTAGCGTATCCATTGAAAACTGAATGGAACGGACTCCGCTTTCAGCCCACCCGTCGATTAGCCTCGGGCTCAACAAGGTCCCGTTTGTCGCGACCTTGGGGCCGATTCCGTGCTTGCGGAAGAGTTGAAGCGCCTCCGAGAGGTAACGATAGAGGACGGGCTCTCCTCCGGAAAGGAACCAGTCCTTCACCGACCCGGCCAGCTTTGAGTCCAACGCTTTGCCGATGAGCTCGAGCTCAAGGTGCGACAGCTGCGCCCGGAGCGCCCGGGAGTTGAAGCAATACTTGCAGCTCAGGTTGCAGCGGTTGGTGAGATCGATGAATACGGCCCGGAGCTCTCCGACCTTGGCGAATGAATCGATATGATCTCCCTTGAATCGGAACTTGATTTTTTGCGCTTTGAACCCTCGAACGGCCGCCTGATTTTATGTGTTGGCCGCCAAAAAGTCAAAGGCC
>Ga0172364_10004070_pt1 | contig 11652 bp, 9 predicted proteins | sample LakKivSesite10cm_FD_114545 | JGI IMG/M metagenome (GOLD analysis project Ga0172364, IMG submission 114545) | Sediment microbial communities from Lake Kivu, Rwanda - Sediment site 10cm | ecosystem: Environmental > Aquatic > Freshwater > Lake > Sediment | place: Rwanda: Western Province, Lake Kivu... | reverse complement strand
TCTATGCGGGGAAGCTGTACGGAAGCTACGGCAACAATGACGGGGAGGTGCTCGGCCTCTCGAGGGTCTTCAAGGAGATGAATGCCGTCGTGAGGGGCGAGTTCACGGAGGTGGAGCTTGATGGCGACCGCATGGCGGTGATCCATGGGACTTACCCCTCCGTGGTCGACGCCGTGGTTGCCTCGGCGCGGTTTCCCACAGTGGTGTCCGGCCATTCCCATATGCCGGTCATTGAGCGAAAGCCCGACGTGCTCTTGGTCAACCCCGGGGAGGCGTGTGGATATCTCTACGGCCGGGCAACAGTCGCGGTGTTGGATACAGCCGATCGTCAAGCGAAGATCCACGAGTTGCGGTGAGCTTTTCCGGACCGTTCGTGGCGTGGCGCCATGGAAAGAAAGGAGATAGTTGAGAAGTTCCTACAGAAGGGGATACTTCTGCAGCCAAGGGCCCTTGAAAAGGCCTTGAAGCTGCCGCCTGAGATAGTGGACAGGGTCATCTCCGACCTTGCGGCCCGAGGGCTGCAGGTCGCGGGGGAGGAGGACCTTGAACCACGGGCGGTGCCTGAGGAGAGGCCTCCGGCTCCAATGGTGGAGATCGTCCAGGAACCGTCCGTCCCGACCTCGGATTCAAGGACGGACTACCTGAGGTACTTCCAGAACAGGTTCGATCGTCTGGCATCACTTGTGAGGAGGAAGCCAGCCTTCGAGGCAAGTCGAACCATCGCCGAGATCAGGGCAGACGGCACAGGCCCCACGGCCGCGATCGGGATGGTGTGTGACAAGGCTGCCACTTCGGGGGGGCACATGGCCCTCATGGTCGAGGACGGCACCGGGCGGATCAGGGTCTTCGTTCCTAGGAGCGCGCCCGAAATCACCATGGCGAGGAGGCTTGTGTTGGATGAGGTAATCGGGGTCGAAGGAACCTACGACTCGGGGAAGAAGGTTCTGGTCGCCAGGGGGATCGTATCCCCGGATATCGAGGAGCAGAAGGGCGGCTTGGCGTCGCAAAGGGTCTACGCTGCCTTCCTGTCAGATCTCCACTTCGGCAGCGAGGACTTCATGACAGATGCATTCTCCGCGTTCGTGGACTGGCTGGGAGGGCGGTCCGGTGATCCCGCGCTTAGGGAGATCGGCAAGCTCACCCGATATGTTGTAATCTGCGGCGATCTAATTGAAGGAGGCAAACAGCTTCTGGAGAGGTACACGCGCCTGGCGGGGATGCTCAAGGGGATCCCGCCGGATGTCCTGATCCTGGCAATACCGGGGGAGCACGACGTCGCGGGCATGCTCGAACCCCAAACGGGCTTCTTGGACGAGGCGCTGAAGGCCTTCTCCGACCTGAGGAATTTCCGCCAGGGTGGGAACCCTTGCTTCGCGCGGCTTTCTGGCGTGGCCGTGTTGCTCTACCACGGGAGGTCCCTTGAGGACTGGGCCTCCAGCTTGGGAACGGAGGAACCCTGCGAGCTGTTGAGGGAGATCATGGTCAGGAGGCACATAGCTCCGATCTACGGGTCGGCCGTGCCGCTGGCGCCCGTGGGAAGGGACCCGTTCCTGATCGGGGAGGCGCCTCGCATCTTCCAGGCGGGGCACACCCACCGAAAATGCTCATCCAGCTACAAGGGGGTCCTGCTGCTCAGCTCTCCATCATGGAAGTCATCCGAGAGCGAGAGGGGGGCGGGCACCGTTTACGTGGTCGATCTCTCGAACCTGGAAAGCAGGGAGATCAACTTCGGCGGGTCAAAATGCCCGTGAGATCCTCGATCTTGGCTTTCTGCTCCTTGCCGGTTGCCATCTCTCGAAGCGTCACGACCCCATTGTTGAGGTCCTTCCTCCCCACTATCATGGCATACTCATGGCCAGCCCTGTTCGCGGACTCCAAGCTCCTCCTCAGCTTCCTGCCCGTGACGTCGACCACGGTCGGCACGCCGGCCCCCCTGAGACGTGAGGCGATGGCCATCGCATCCGGCAATTCCTCTTCCGTGACCGGGGAGACATATGCTTTGGGGACGGGCATCAAGTCCTTCGGGAGGAGCTTCTTGGACTCAAGTGAGATGATGAGCCTTGCGGTGCCCCCGGCGCAGCCGACCGCCGGGCAATCCCGCCCATAGATGCCGACCAGACCATCGAACCTTCCCCCGCCGAAGACCGCTCCTAGGTCCCTGTCCTCCGTGTCGTAGCACTCGAAGACGAAGCCGGTGTAGTAGTCAAGCCCCCTGACCATGCTCAGGTCAAAGACGATCTTCTCAAGGCCGATGGCGCCTTCCAGGATCCTTCCGATCCGTTCCATTCTAGCAATGGCCGGGCAGTCCTTCAGCTTGGGATGCCCCTTGAGGAACTCGCAGACCTTGTAGATCCCCCCTTTCACCGAGGAGAATTCGAAGATCTCGGCGACCTCGGGATCGCTGAGGCCTAGGCCCTTGAGCTGTTCGGACATCTCGTCCTGGGTAATCTTCCCTCTCTTGTCCATGATCCTGAGGATCTCAGCCCTGTCGATCCTTGAGTCCATCGCCGCCAGGAAGGCATCGAGGATCTGCCTATCGTTGACCAGGATCTCGTAGCTGCTCAGCCCGAGCTCGTCCATCACACGGCAGCCTAGCTCAACGACCTCTGCGTCGGCGGCCGGGTTGTCCGTCCCAAATACTTCCACATCCCACTGTTCCACAGATCGGTATCGTCCGTACTGGGGTTCATCGTACCGCCAAACGTTCGAAATGGCTGCAAGCCGGATCGGCTTAGGCCAGTTCGGGTTGCTGGCGACCATCCTAGCCATACCGACGGTCAGGTCAAAGCGCAAGCCAAGGCGACGCCCGCCCTTGTCCTCGAAGGCGTAGATCTCCTTCTCGACGGCGGGGCCAGCCTTCGCGAATATGGTCTCGATCTTCTCTATGTGCGTAGGGTCAACTAGGCTGTAGCCGAACAGGCCGAGTATGTGCCTGAGCTTTGCGTAGACATGGTCCCTCCTTGCCATTGCCTCGGGAGTTATGTCCCGCATTCCCCTCGGCGGTGTGAACTTGGTCCTGTCGTCCCCGTTCATGCCGACACCCTGGCCAGTCCGGAAGGCAAGGCGCACACGGAAGTGGATGACCGTCCGGGAAACCGTTTGATATCTGTTTCCGAGGGTCGGGCGCGGAGCCGAGCCCCGGTATCACGGCCTGAACCATGAGATCTCGTAGTAGTCGTTCTGCCTGCCTTCGAGCCCTATCTTCCGGGCCAGGTAGTAGTTGATGTCGGTTTCCCTGTCGACCACGGCTATGAGGAGGCGTAGACCTTTCCTCTCAGCCTCCCTAAGGGCGTTACCAAACTCCAGGCCGCTCATCCGCAGCGTTTCCGGTAGCGTGATGCAGAGGAAGGTGGGCTGGTCCTTGCCGGGCTCCTCAACCCCGTCCTTGGTTCTGTGGTAGAGGAGAAGATCGGCTCTCTCCGCATCACCATAGTCATCCTTTGACATGCCCGGGACGCCGAGTATGAACGTCTTCTTCACGCTCTGGGAGAGCCTGATGATCCTTCCCCACTCGCTCATGAGCATGCTGTAGGACTTTGGAAAGACGTGCAGGATGTGCTTGGAATGCACCCACTTGTCCTTTCCCGTGCCGGCTCCCGGAAAGTAGATCCTGAAATGCGCGCCGAACTTGAAGCCCGTCTTCACGATGTACCCCGACTTCCTCCAATCCTCGTAGACCTCCAACAGATCCCCCATCCCGGGATGCCTTTGCAGGGCGAACTGGAGCAGTGCCTGATATGACATCGGATCGCCGGTTGCGGCATCCACGACTTTGACAGAACTCGGGCGTTGCCCTGCGAGATAGAGCGTCTCGATCAGGTCGAGCGACAGGTTGTTGCCAGCCTTCTCCTGCTTGTACTTGCCCAGCTGTCCGATCCAGGCCTCGTAGTAAAGCTTCTCCGCGGCATCCTGGTCGAAGATCATCGACATCTCAGCTTCGCGGAACAGATAGCATGTTGTGTCCGGCACATCCGGGAGTTCGACCCGCTCGGTTGGATAGGCGGTTTGCTGCGACTTCCCGCACTTCAGCGCCTTGGGGGCCCTCCCAATCTCGACCGGGTAGACCCCCCTGTCCCTCCAATCCCGGTAGACGATGTACTTCGGCAGGATCTCCGGATCCCGGCGCACCTCCTCCAGCAAGAGTTCGCCGAACCCGATCTCCTTCTTCTCATCAAGGAGTTTGAAGTTCCTCCGCTCAACGAGGTAAAGGACCTCTATCGGCGAGAGCCCCTTTTTGTCGCCGAAGTGCTTCTCCTTCAGAAGCTCCGCACCCTCGCCGGGCTGGGGCAGGGTCCTCCCGTCCGCCCTGATCAGGATGCTTTCCGGCTCGTTTCTCTCGCATTCCTCGGTCATGAGTTAGGCAAAAAAATTTATGTTGCGCTTTAAAGATATCCCCTCGGGCAGATTGTTGGTTCCGAAAAAGCGGGATGGCAGAGGCACCGTGCAGAAGCTGGTGGCGAAGCGGGCGCCAGATCCCATGGATGCGCTGACGGATGAGAACCGCATGGTGCTGACTTTCTTCGCGTCGGAGATCGCCCGCTACCTTGAGGTTGGAATCAACAGGCGGCTGGAAGAGATCGAGTATCGCATGCGAGAGCTGAGCGGTAGCTCTGCGGGTGAGGAGGCAAAGGCCGCGAGGGACATACTGCAGCTCTTCTCCAAGTACAAGCTGTTCAGGATCCTGCGCACGCTTGCGCAGTTTGCCTCGGAGGACCGGGAGTTCACAAAGAACACTCTGATACGGGTCGCCGGGGTGGGGCAGGGATTTCGCCGCGATGGGTTGGATAGGTTGATCGACATTCTCTGTTCGAAGGGTCTCTTGCTTGAGGTTGGCAAGCGGGGAAGGGGCATGGTGTTCTGCGTGACAGGCATGGGGAAGAACTTCATACGTTTGTACATTCCGAGGACGGCCCCCTTTCTACCCGCGCCGCCTAGCGACGATGAGGGAGGGAAAACATGAGGATAGGCTTGGTGGGTGGGACCGGTGCCCTAGGCACCGGACTGGCGGCCAGATGGGGCGAGAAGCACGAGGTTTTGCTGGGTTCTCGAAGCTATGACCGGGCAAAGGCGGCGAGCGACAAGATTAAGTCGGCAATGGCCGATCTGAGGATCAAGGCCAGTGTGGACCCCTATGAGAACTACCATGCCATCGCCAAGGCCGAGGTCGTCGTTCTCTGCGTCGCCTACGAGCAGGCAATGGCCACGGTGAGGCAACTAGTAGCGGGGTTCAAGAACCAGGTGGTGATATCCCCCCTTAGCCCGATGATGCCGATCAACGATGTGTTTCAGTACATAAGGCCCAGGGAGGGGTCGGCGGCGATGCAGCTGCGCGAGTTGCTGCCGGGGGAGACTGAGCTGGTATCGGCCTTCCAAGGGCTTCCGGCATCCAAGCTGCTTGACATAAGGCGGACCATCAACTTTGACGTGCCGGTGTTCACGGATTCGGGCTCTGCCCGCAAGAAGACATTCGACTTGATCCGAGACATCAAGTACCTCAGGCCACTGAACGGAGGCCCGCTGGAGCTGGCTCACCTGGGTGAGATGATGGGGCCCCTGTGGCGGAGCATCGCCTCGCTCAACAAGATGAGGGACCCATCGTTCAAGTTCCTGGAGTAACGGGCCGGGATTCCCTCCGGAATACTTTTAACCCGAAGGTCCATTCACCTCCCGACCGAGGGGACCGACGGTGATCAAGGTCGCCAAGTTCGGCGGCACAAGCATCGGGACGCCCGCGAGGCTCCAGAGGGCCGCAAGGTCAATCCAAAAACAGGTGGCGAAGGGCGATAGACTCGTCGTCGTTGTCTCGGCGATGGGACAGAGCACCGACCAGTTCCTGGGCCTCCTGGGCGCTCTGAAGGCCAACCTCTCCGACAGGGCAGTGGATGAGATCCTGTCCATGGGGGAAAGGCTCAGCGCCAGGCTGCTCTGGGGTCTGCTGGATGCAGCGGGCATAAGGTCGGCTTTTCTCGATCCCTCCGTGCCGGAATGGCCCATAATCACGGACAGCAACTTCCGCAAAGCTAAGGTCGATCTCCAGCAGACCATGCGAAGGTGCAGGCGCTATCTTCTTCCGCTCATCAACGACGGATGCGTGCCCGTGATCTGTGGGTTCCTAGGAAGGGACCGGGAGGGGAGGACGACGACCCTCGGGAGGGGCGCGAGCGATCGGACGGCCTTCCTGCTCGGATATTGCCTGAACGCCGATGAGGTGATCATAGTCACCGACGTGGACGGCGTGATGTCGGCCGATCCCAGGGTCATCAAGGATGCAAGGCTGATCCGGTTCATCCACTTCGAAGAGCTTTGGGATCTGAGCGTGGGAGGCGCACAGGTTCTGGAATGGAAGGCTCTGAACTTCAAACTCCCCAAACAGAGGGCGAAGATCATACACTATCGCAGAGGCGATTTGGAATCTGGAGGCACTGAGATATTGGGTTCCTCAAGTTCGGATCTGGGCGTGTCGCTTCACGAACGGCCCGTGAGCTCGGTCACGGTCGTTGGCGAACGCATGAGCCAAGTGCCAGGGCTCTTGGCCCGTTTTTCCGAGGCCCTGTCGGCCGCCAGCATAAACATCGTCGGCGTAAGCACCGGCAGCTGGTCGGTCAGCTTCTTCGTGGAGAGCGACGTAAGCGAGTCCGCGGTCAAAGTCCTGCACAAGCTGATCTCCGGCAAGGGCCCGGCCAAAGCGGTGACGAGCAGCGAACGCTGTGCCATGATATCAATCACCGGCAGAAAGCTCATCTACACGCCAGGGGTCATCGCAAACGCGCTTCTGCCTCTGGGGCGAAGTAACCTAAACATCGTTGAGGTCTCAACAAGCAAGGCCGAGATCACCATATTCGTGAACTGGGCCGACCGCAATGCCGCCCTTCGCCTGATCAAGGACTCGTGTTCGAAGGTTGATCTGTCCTAGCCGGCCGTCTTTGGCGGACCGGAGATCTACAGGCGCCTTGCACGGCCGGCGGCCTCCCGGAAGCTGGTCATCCTGACCTCCCTGTACAGCCTGCGCCGAAGCATGAGCGCCCAGACCAAGACTCCGCACACAAGCGATGTTGCCGTAACCACAAGCCATTCGGAGACGTAGACCCACAGGAGCGCGTCGTCCTTGACCTGCTCGGCCACCTCCTCGGCCCTGCTCATCAGGTCCAGGGCTGACTTCGCCTCGTTCAAGGCCTGGCTTAACTCTTGGCGAAGGTAGAAGTCCGATGCCTCCCTCTGCGCCTCATCGCACTGCTGCACGACGAGCAGGATCTTCCGGGGGTTCGCCCCGAAGGTCTCCACGAAGTCCACGAGGGATGCGATGAGCATCTTGCGGAAGCCCAGGGTGGCCAGGCTGTCTCTAACCTGGTGGACCACAGTATAGTCTTGGGGGATTGCCCTCTTGGAACAGTAGAGCATCAGATTGGTGACGAAGTCGGGCAGGAACTCCCACTCAAGGAAAAGAACGCCCCCTCCCGGCGTCCAGTCGCCGGTCATGGCGAAAACCCTGCCGTTGCCCGCGTAGTCCCATGTGGAGAAGAAGGGGTTCTCCCAACCAATGTACTTGCTTCGGTCTATGGTGCTGATGGCCAGAACCTGACTTCCCTCTCTCGGTATGACCACGCTGCATGCGTAGTTCTGGAGGAAGGGAAGGTCCGGACGCCAGGGCAGGCTTCTGATGAACTCGTTCTCGGGGTCAACGATCCTCGTTGGGCCACCCTCGTAGGCCCCCCTGATCGTCGCGACGGGCAGGACATCTCCCACCGGCGTTGGGCCCCAGTCAGGGTGCTGGCCGTTGGTGCCGTAGGTCTCGTGCCCCCCGATCATGACCAGGCCAGTGCCGTGCTCCGACACGGCCCTCTTGAACCAGATGAGCTGGTCGCCGCTGAAGCTGGCAACGTTGGAATCGCTAATGATGATGACATCGTAGGTTTCGACGAGCTCCTCGTAGGTGCGGGGCATGTAGACCCGTATCGCCCTCATGATGTCCTTCAGCGAGATGCCGGCGTAGTGATCCCGGGAGGCCTGGACCGGCGTGACGCTCAGCAAGGGTTCAACCCTCATGTAGATGTAGGGGGTCTGCCCGGGGTAAGGATCTCCCGTGTACAGGACCCGCACCCTCGACGCCGTCTGGGCACTTGCTGGGCTGGCGCAGCAGGTACACATCGCGGCCAAGCCAGCCAGAAGTGCGAAACGGGGCTGCATGGAAGGACCTTGCTGGGCGGTGTCGCGACCGCTGGCCGCCGTCCGCTTAAATGTAGCCCGTCGCTACATCCGAGGGCAACCGATGCCGACCTGCCCGGGCGGTTCGCGACTGCCGGCGGTCTACAGGTAGGAGCTAGGCTCCCCTTTTGCGGACTTCTCCTTCTTGGCGATCTCCATGGCGGACCGTCTGAACCTCTTTGACACGGCCATGTAGCTCTCCAGCTCCTCCGAGGACATTGGCTGGATCTTCGACATTGCCGTTTCGAAGTGCTCGGCGGCAACCGTCGCCTTGGATAGCTGCTCCTTGTCCATCTTGCCCCCGGAGGACACATACTGCCTAATGGCTAGCATGACGGCCTCGTTGCAGATGGCTGCGATGTCGGCACCGGTGTAGTTCTCCGTCTTCTTGGCAAGCTGCTTAAGGTCCACATCCGGGGCAAGCGGCTTGCCCTTGGTGTGGATCTTCAATATCTCAAGCCTGGCCTCCTGGTCCGGGGTCGGGATGTAGATCGCTCGGTCAAACCTACCGGGCCTGAGCAGCGCTGGATCGATTATGTCGGGCCGGTTGCTGGCCGCGATCACGGTGACGTCGTTGAGGTCCTCCAGGCCGTCTATCTCCGTCAGGAACTGGCTTATGACGCGCTCCGTGACGTGAGAGTCGCCGAACATGCGCCCGCGCACAGGCACGATGGAGTCTATCTCGTCGAAGAATATGATGCACGGGGCTGCCATCTTTGCCTTTCTGAAAGTCTCCCTCACCGCCTTCTCGCTCTCGCCCACCCATTTTGAGAGGAACTCCGGCCCTTTCACGCTAATGAAGTTGGCCTCGCTCTCCGTTGCCACGGCCTTGGCCAGGAGCGTCTTGCCCGTTCCCGGGGGACCGTAGAGCAGGATCCCCTTGGGGGGCTTCGCATTCATATGCGAGAACAGGTCGCGGTACTTGAGCGGCCACTCGACCGACTCCCTCAGCTCCTGCTTGGCCTGGGCAAGGCCCCCGATGTCGGACCAGTGGATGTTGGGGATCTCCACCAGGACTTCCCTCAAAGCAGAGGGCTCCATCTCCCTGAGGGCGCAGAAGAAGTCCTCCTTCGTCACCTTCAGGCTGTCCAGGATCTCGGCCGGGATGCTTTCGGCCTCAAGATCGATCTTGGGCAAGGCCCTGCGGATCGCCCTCATTGCGGCCTCCTTTGCCAGGGACGCCAGATCGGCCCCCGTGAAGCCGTGGGTTAAGTCCGCAAGCTCCTGGAGGTCAACTCCCTCCAAGGGCATTCCCCGGGTGTGTATCATGAGTATCTCGTGCCTGCCCTTGCGATCGGGTATGCCTATCTCTATCTCCCTGTCAAACCTGCCGGGCCTTCTGAGCGCGGGATCGAGGGCATTCGGCCTGTTGGTGGCCCCTATGACCACAACCTTGCCGCGGGCCTCCAGTCCATCCATGAGGGCCAGAAGCTGGGCGACGACCCGCCTCTCAACCTCGCCCGTCACCTCCTCCCTCTTGGGGGCGATGGAGTCTATCTCGTCGATGAAGATGATGCTCGGGGCATCCTCCTGGGCTTGCTTGAAGATCTCCCTCAGGTTCTCCTCGCTCTGGCCGTAGTACTTGCTCATTATCTCGGGCCCACTGAGGCTGTGGAAGTTGGAGCTCGTCTCACCCGCCACCGCCTTTGCCAGAAGGGTCTTCCCGGTTCCGGGCGGCCCATGCAGGAGCACGCCCTTAGGTGCCTCAACGCCGAGCTTCTCGAAGAGCTCCGGGTGGCGGAGGGGGAGCTCGATCATCTCCCGAACCTTCTGGATCTCGCCCCCAAGCCCTCCGATGTCCTCGTAGGTGATCCTGGGAATTTCAACCCCCACCTGGGGGGCCGGCTTCTCGCTTATCGTAACCGTGGTGCCGTCCGTGATCATGATGGCCGGCGCGACGGGCTTCGCGGATATCACAGCCAGGTCGATCTTGTTGCCCATTATTGGCAGTTCTATGATGTCGCCCTTCGTCACGACCCTGCCCTCCAGAAGCCTGGCTATGTAGGGCTCTGCGTTGCGGATCCGCAGAGGTTCGGTCGGCGCAAAGCCGATAGACTCTGCCTCACGCGCCTCACCAAGCTTCAAGGTCACCTTCTCATCTATGCCCACGCCAGCATTCCGGCGGGTGATGGCATCCATCCTCACCGTGCCGGTACTGACGTCGTCCGGGTATCCGGGCCACGCGATCGCGTAGGTGGTCCTCTTGCCTTGGATTGAGACCACGTCTCCCGATGTGAGGTTGAGTCTATCCGCCACCTGCGGATCGATCCTCGCTATCCCCTTGCCGACGTCCCTTTGCCTTGCGTCGGCAACCCTTAGAACTGCCGAATTCTGCGGTTGCATCATTTCACAGGTTCCTCCTTTGGTAGCAGGTTCATCTCTCGGAGCCTCCTGAGGACGTTCCTGACCAACTCCTCCCTCAGGCCGAGGCTCCTTGACACGTCTGAGAGGCTGAAGTCCTCATGGGCCAGGATGTAGTGCAGCACCTCCCTCTCAACATAATCGTTGAAGAGACTCTGCATTATCTGGTTCGCCCTCCACAAATGTTCTTCCTTGTCCCGGATGAGATCGAGCATCTGTCTATCCACCATGGAGATCTGGCGGTTAATCTCGCTCAGGCTCTCCCGGAGTCTCAATAGGTCCTCGGGATTCCCGCCCGTGGCGGGGCTCCGCCTCTTCTCCTTCCCCTCGCGTTCCGGCAACGGTTCCCCGATTCTTGCCTCGAAGAGGTTCGGAGTCATGTCCAGCCTCAAGGATATGCTCCTGGCTGCGACGTAGCACTTGCGAGCCGGACCGATCCTGCTCTCCGTGCGCGTACAGCGGACGACCCCGTGCTTCTCGAGGAGGTCAAGGTGTTTCATAACGGCCTGGACGCTGAGCTTCAGCTCCTTCGAAAGCTGGAGCGGATAGTGAGGCTCGACAGCCAGCCTCCAGAGTATCCTTCGTCGCGTCGGATTCTCCAGCAGCATCAACAGGTCGTCTATCTCCTGCACCCTTTGACCTCCATGAACAAAAATCCGGGAGCCCCTTGCATTGAAGGGGCATCCCGGCACTACTCGATCTGGATCTTCTTCCCCTTCCTGGCGGGCCCGGACTTCTCAAGGATGACCTCGAGGACTCCGTTGTTGTACTTGGCCTTCGCCGAGTCGGGCCTCACTGCAACTGGAAGATCTATGTCCTTGAAGTACTTCCTCTTCTCAGTATCCACTCTGATTCCGAGGGTCTTCTCGGTAGTATCCAAGCTGATTTCGTCCTTCTCGACTCCAGGCATTTCGGCCGTCACTATGACTTCCTTGTCGGTCTCCTGCACGTCAACGAGTGGCTCCCTTCCGCTTGGGAGGCCTTCCCTAGTTCCAGACGTCAATCCCTTCACGTTGCCGAATTCCTCGATGTGGGGGACCCCATCCGGTCCCATGCGCATCGACCATCCGTACACATACGGTCCGCCTT
>Ga0172364_10004069_pt1 | contig 11652 bp, 11 predicted proteins | sample LakKivSesite10cm_FD_114545 | JGI IMG/M metagenome (GOLD analysis project Ga0172364, IMG submission 114545) | Sediment microbial communities from Lake Kivu, Rwanda - Sediment site 10cm | ecosystem: Environmental > Aquatic > Freshwater > Lake > Sediment | place: Rwanda: Western Province, Lake... | reverse complement strand
CCTTCTTCTCTAAGGCCCTTGTAATCCCCGCAGTCAACGCGGTCTTACCATGGTCCACATGACCAATCGTCCCAATATTCACATGCGGCTTAGTTCGCTCAAACTTTGCCTTTGCCATAAAAAATTCCTCCTCTATGACAATCATTGGCAATCATTTAAATGGTTAACAGGCTAAATTTTATTTGTATCATTCAACCAGATACCATTTAACAATTTAACCAAATCTTCGTCAGCCTGGAGCCGGAATCGAACCGGCGACCTCCTCCTTACCAAGGAGGTGCTCTAACCGACTGAGCTATCCAGGCAATTTTGCTGGATAACTTTTATTTTCTCAAAAAAAAATACAGACTTTAATTATATTTAAAAATTAGATTCTGTCAATAGTATTGTGCGAATGAATACACACATCGTTACCAGCCCTTGACTTTTTAGATCATTCCAATATAATAGTAAAATAGTCTGTTTTAAATACAGACTAAAGGGAAAATTTTACTAAAATGTAGTGAAAATGATATCAGGTTGCTAGAATATCAGAAGATAGGATATCAGCCATATTTAGTCTTGCAATCTGCTATCCTGATAGCCTCTACCTGATAATCATTACATACATGCGGCGGGGGTAGCTCAATGGTAGAGTCACGGCCTTCCAAGCCGTTGGTTGCGGGTTCGAATCCCGTCCCCCGCTTATTAGGAAACAGAGAAGCTGTCCTAAAAATTTTCCCCATTGATGGGGAGGATTAAGGCAGGGTAAAAGGAGGTTAGATGCCTGCTCGACATAAAATTTTAATACTATCTATTCTTGTTATGATATTTTGTGGTGGGGGCAAGGAACAAAAAATTACAATTCAAAAATCTGAAGAAAAAGTTGTGCCTGCTACAAAATCGGTCTTAATAATTATCGCTCCTAAGGATTTTAGGGATGAAGAATTTAAAGAGCCTTATGATTTGTTAACTACATCCGGAATAAAAGTAATAATTGCTTCAACTGATACATTACCCGCAAAGGGTATGCTTGGAACAGTAGTAAAACCCCAGATACTTTTATCGCAGGTAATTCCTGATAGTTTTAATGCATTGGTTATTGTTGGTGGGACTGGTTGTAAGGTGCTCTGGGATGATACAATGCTTCACACAATTGTGCAGAATTTTGAACAGAATCATAAAACAATTGCGGCAATCTGTATTGCACCGGTTGTCTTGGCACGCGCAGGAGTATTAAAGAATAAAAAGGCAACAGTGTATCCCGGGGTTGCTGGTGAGATTAAACCGCATTGTGCTGAATATACTGCAATGGATGTGGAGATCAGTGGAAATACTATTACCGGTTCTGGTCCACAGGCAGCGAAAGATTTTGCAAAGGCAATTCTTGAGGTACTTTCAAAGTGAAGGCAGTACTACAAAGAGTAAAAAGGGCAGAGGTAAAGGTCGGAGAAAAGATTATTTCTGAGATCGGGGAGGGGTTATTGATTCTGTTGGGGATTAAAAAAGAAGATAGTGAAGAACAGTCAAGGTATCTGGCGCAGACCTGCGCAAACTTGAGAATCTTTGAAGACGAGAATGGGAAATTCAATCTTTCCTTGAAAGACATCGGTGGCGAGGCACTTGTAGTATCACAATTTACCCTGCTCGCTGATACAAGCCGTGGCCGCAGGCCATCATTTACTGATGCTGAAGAACCCGCAAAGGCGAAAGAACTTTATGAAGATTTTATTAATGCGCTTAGAAACAGTGGCGTTCCAACAAAGTCAGGAATATTCGGTGAACGAATGCTCGTTAGTTTAGAGAACAACGGTCCGGTCACAATAATCCTGGAGCCCTGATGGTATTACAATCTTTTAGTATGCCTTTCTGGCTTCTGTGGAACTTCGATCAGACAAAGGGAGATTTAGCCTGGATGTTGAACTGGGATTTTAACCGAGCGAAGCGAGGTTTTTATGTATAGTATGACCGGCATTGGTCGTACCAGTGGTGAGATAAAAAATCCACCAATAAAATTTGATGTGGAGATAAGGTCGTATAATCACCGGTTTCTTGATATTTCGTTGAAATTACCAAGTTCATTTAATCCGTTTGAGGATGAGATGAAAAAGACCTTACAGGAAAACATCTGTCGTGGCCATATTGTTGTAGTAGTTCAGCAGGATAGGGAGATTTTAGGAAACAGATTTGAAGTTGATAAAGAACTGCTTGATGCATATCTTACGGTTGCACGAGAAATAAAGAAAAAATATAAGGTTACCGGTACAATCGATATAAATACCCTGCTTGCTATTCCGGGATTGATCAGGATAAGTCAGAGCCAGACTGATACAAAATTAATATTTAAAAATTTTATGCCTATTTTTAACCGGGCGCTTGACGCAATGCTCAGGGCAAAAAAACAGGAGGGTGAGCATACACAAAAAGAAATTGAAACCTTACTTAATGTGATTGACCAGGAACTTGAGAAAATTAAAATATTGATTCCTGAAAGAAATGAATACTACAAAAAGCATCTAAATGAATTGACAAAAATTTCTAACGGGAATTTGGACCAGGCAAGATTATATCAGGAGATGCTTTATATTGCTGATAGAACCGATGTTTCAGAAGAGTATGTGAGGCTATTGGGACATATCAAATTATTCAAAGAAGCGTTGGAGAATGAGAAGTATCCGGGTCGGCGTTTGAATTTCTTATTACAGGAGATGCAAAGAGAGGCAAATACGCTTAGCGTCAAGGCGAACTATCTGAAAATCAGTGAGGCAGTGGTCAATATAAAAGAGGCGATTGAGAAGATACGCGAACAGGTGCAAAACATTGAGTAAGAAAGTTAAACTAATCGTTATTTCAGGGCCATCAGGTGTAGGTAAGACAACAATCTGCAATGAAATAGTCTGCCAGCGTAAAGATATAGTCTATTCTATATCCGCGACATCAAGGCACAGGAGAAAGGGTGAAAAAAATGGCCGGGAGTATTTTTTTCTCACTGAAGATAAGTTCAAGCGCTGGATTAAAGAAGATAGATTTGCCGAATATGCAATTGTCCACGGCAATTATTATGGTACACCCAAGGAATTTCTTAAGGAAAATCTAAAAAAAGGCTGCAATGTTTTAATGGATATTGATGTCCAGGGTGCAAAAAAATTAATGTCCAAGTATCCGGATGGAATTTATATATTTGTTATGCCACCTGATTTTGAAGAACTCAAAAATAGGCTATTAAAAAGAAATACCGATGATAAAAAGGTGATTGCAGAGCGTCTGGAGAATGCGAATAAAGAATTAAAGTACATAAATGATTATAAATATGTGGTAAAAAATGTCTGTCTTGAAGAAACAGTAGCAGAGATTCTCAGGATAGTTGATAAAGAAACGACTGGTAAATGTAGAAATATGATTTGGGCAAGGCTATAATTTTCGCCCTAGATAGATAATATTAAATGGCAAAAAAGACTAAAGAAATAACAACCGACGAGATTATCTTTCTGGGTACTGGCGGTGCGCGGTTTGTTATTGCCAAACAACTCCGGGCTACTGGTGGAATATTTTTCAGGATTGGTGGCAAAAACATACTTGTTGACCCCGGCCCTGAATCTTACTACAGATTTTTGAATTACATTCCGAAATTTAATCCTGAAAAGATTGATGCAATAATCTTGACCCACAAGCACATTGACCATTCGGCTGATATCAATGTCTATCTTGATGTAATAACCCAGGGTGGATTTAAGAAAAATGGCTTACTTGTTGCACCGGGCGATGTGTTTGGCGATGCAGGGGTGATTTTCAAATATCTGTTGGAATTTCTTAAGAAAATCGAAATCATTAAACCAAATTTTGAACTGAAAATTGACAATGTCGAAATAAAATTCCCAATAAGGCACGACCACCGTGTTGAGACATACGGGTTTAAGTTAATGTATGATAATTATACTATTTCATATATCACTGATACAAGGTTTTTCCCGGAATTGATCTCTGCATATAAGGCAGATATTATCATTATGAATCTTATAAAATTATCTCCATCAGAGATTGACCATCTTTCAGTCCAGGATTGTGGAGAAATAATTAAAGGTATTAAACCAAAGGTTGCAATCATTACCCATTTTGGTATGACCATCATTCGTGCTGGTCCCTGGAATATTGCACGGCAATTAACAGAAAAGACCGGCATCACGGTCCTTGCTGCTGAAGATGGCAAACATTATGAAATAGAAAAATTATTATCATATTAGGTTTTAATACTTATCCGCTTAATTCACCTGAAATACAAATCCTCCTATATCCCCCTTTTTTAATAGGAGAATGAAATGGGGTCAAATCTTCTTTACATTCTACATTAATGCCCTTGTAGAATATTTTATTGACGATTTTTAGAAAATGGGATTGCCACGCCCCTCGATAAACTCGGGACTCGCAATGACAGAAAAAGAAAACGCACGCAATATATTTTATAATTGCACCATTGCACATATTTAAATATGCACAATTATCATTATTAGACATTGAGATGAATTTGGGTCAGAACTTCACATCGAAGAAAAAATCCATTGCAGATAATGACAATAATTAATTTGATACAACAAATCTTTTCGTTATCTTTTCTAAACCGGTAACGATGTGTGTATGCATTCGCAAACAGGTATTGACAAACATTAAACTATAGATATAATTTATTACATGGATGGTTTTAGTCTGGCGATATTATTTGTTATCAGAACTTGGTATTTTGAGCCAATTCCTAATGCTGGTGGCAGAATTGCGCTTGATGTAGATACCTGCGGCAAACCTGCAATCGGATATTGGAGGAATGATACCATTTACTATGCACCACGTGTAAGTATGGGTGATTCCTTTGCATGGCCTGCCGAGATTGTTGACACAACCCCCCTCGGTCCATTTGTTTATCATACAAATTTTGCGGTGGGCAAGAATTATAAACCACACATCGTCTATCATAAATGGCGTCATTATCCTGATTATCTGGATGTTTATTATGCCACAAAGGATTCTTTAGATATCTGGTCTTCGGTAATGCTCGATTCATTTGCCGTTGGCCCCCAGGATATTGATACTGATTCATTAGATTATCCTCATATTGTTTATTTTGGTAATAGTTTATTACATGCATACTGGAATGGTTCAAGTTGGGTAAAAGAAAATATGGATGACGATTATGGGCTTATCTCAATAAAAATAGATAGGAATGATACATTACATGTTGGGTTGGGTGCTCCTATTACTATTAATGATACTCGGCAGGGTTGGGTTGGTTATGGACACAAAGATTCAATTGGCTGGCATTTTGAATATATGCATCAATACGATGTTCGTGACCCTGTAGGTATTGATATTGATACAAGCAATAACCCACATTTATCATTTGAGGTCTTTTCGAGCAGTTGTTATCACTTAGTTAAAATAAACGATTCTTGGCTCAGTGAGGACCTTACGGGCTATGGTTTTTTCGGTTCTTTGATCGCGATAAATAACACAATGGTTCATTTACTAGGTACGGACGGCTCAGGAAGTGTAGTTCGACATATCTGGAAATCGGATAGTGTATGGTTCACTGAGGATATTCATACAGGTAGTCCAAGGGATTTTGCCATTGATAAGGAGGGATATTTACATTGCCTGCTCGTTGACAATGCAATGGTCATCTACGGCACTAACCGACCACAAGTAGGAGTATCGGCGAAGGTAGAGAAAGTATTGTCGACACTATTTACCGATGTCATCTGCCGATTTCCAATGAAAATTTCATTTCGTCATAATGATGTAATTACGGAAATCAATATCATAAACATATATGGTCGGCTCGTAAAAAAAATAGTCCACTTTCCTGATGATAGATATGTATTATGGAATGGCTTAGATATTCATAATCGGGAAATAGGGGACGGTGTATATTTTATTGTCCTGAAGGGCAGTCACAACATCTGGATACAAAAATTCATCGTTGTTCGCTGAGCCAAAACTTCATTTTATGTAGCCCCTCCTTTTTGTTTGCTGTTGATTTCCTGCCGTGGTTTCACTTTTATAAAAAGTTTGGGTACAAACCGCCCTGTTATAATTCTTGAAAAGACCGAAAAAATTCTCTAAGCCGCTTTTACTCCTTTTCAGCTGACCGGTAGCGATGTGTGTTCACCTGAATCCTGCGTGAAAAATTAAATATATTGATTAGCGATCTATTTCTGATAAAATTTGTTTTAGGATTTCAGCTTTTCTCTTCCGGGTGTATTTCTTTTTGTTTTTATGAACCCTTGTTGGCTTATGCGGCACACGTACTTTATAATGTGGTCTAATTTTTATCTTCTCCTTCATAAAATTATTATAGTCATTTTTGGAAATGTTTGCAAGAGGACATTTACAGGTTTATAGCATAAATAAAAACGGACTGTCCTGAAAAGTGGAGGGTGGACTATTTCTATGAGAGTATGGTAATTAACTTTAATCTTGCGTAGGGAATAAAATAAAACCTTACTTAAAATTTTGATTAACAATTGTATGCTTGATATTTGAAATAAGGCGAATATAATAAACTGATGGCGCTTTTAGTTTTGTTTTTAACTCAGCTAGATTTTTCTGGCTATATTGAGACCAGGCCCTATATTGCTTGGAATGATTCAATAAATATCTTTGGTTATAACCGGGGCTGGCTGGAATTGAAACATGATGGCACCAATTACGGAACACAGGTCAGTCTTGATTGCCTTGTGCCATACGATACGATAGGTTTTGCTTACTTAACTGAAAAGCTTAATATCTCAAGATTGGCACTCTGGCTGGGTACAGATAGATTAAGAATTTCTGCGGGCAAACAGAGGTTATACTGGGGCGTTGGCAGGGTATTCAGACCTCTTGATGTTTTTAATCCGGTCAATTTTCTTGAACCCAGGTATGAGAGACCGGGTTCCAATGCCTTTTTAGGTGATCTTTCAATCAGCAGGCTGTCAAACATCCGCTTGATATATGTGCCTCAATTCAATCTAAAAAAATCTTTTATGGGTTTGCGACTGGGCACTAATTTTTTAAAAAATGATATTGGCTTTAATATTATGCACAAGCCATTGCCAAGAAAGAGTATCATGGGTATGGAGATTACTGGTGACCAAATTATCGGCTATTGGTGTGAAGCGAGTTATACCGTAGAAGATACCGCACACTATGCCCAAGCAAGCATTGGTCTTGATTACACATTTCCGTTTATGATTTATAGTATGCTGGATTTTTTTTATGATGAAAGCGGTGAAGACAATCCCTCAAATTATGATTATACAAAAATCATAACCAGAGAAAGGACGACCCTTGGCAAGCAGTATCTCTATTTGAGTATCGGCTTAGTACATAGCCCTTTTTTCGAGCCATCACTTAATAGCATAATTAATCTCAATGATAAAGGTTTTATTGCAATCCCACAGGTTACTTATTCAATTACGGATAATGTAGAGATGGTTTCTGGTTTCAATTTTTTTATTGGCTCAGAGACAAGCGAATTCAGAAATCTCGTGGCATTTGATGGTCAATTTTACATCTGGCTAAAGGTTTATTTTTAGGCATATGAAAATCCTGCCTATTGTCAAGGCAGGTTTGGGTATTTATCTTATATGAGGAGGTTACTTGATTCAGACCATTGATTTATACAAAGATTATAGGGTTGGCAAGGTCTCTGTTCCCGCCTTGAGAGGTATAGATTTAAAGATTGAAAATGGCGAGTTTATTGCTATTGCCGGGCCTTCTGGTTCTGGTAAAACGACCCTGATGAATATAATTGGCTGCCTTGATGTACCGACAAAAGGCACGGTTATGTTAGACAGTACCAACATAGGACAGCTCACCTCAAAAGAGAAGGCAGTATTACGAAAAAAAGAGATTGGCTTTGTGTTCCAGACATTTAATTTAATTCCGGTGCTAACTGCCTATGAAAATGTAGAAATTCCATTAATCTTATTGAACATACCACCAGAGGAGAGAAAAGACCGGGTTATTGCAATTTTGAGAGAGGTCAGTCTTGGTGAACATATAAATCGAAAACCAAATGAGATGAGCGGCGGACAACAACAGCGGGTCGCGATTGCCCGGGCATTAATAAAAAATCCAAGCATGGTCCTCGCTGATGAGCCCACTGCAAACCTTGATTCCGCGACCGCAAAAGAGATATTATCCTTGATGAAGGAGCTCAATAAAAAGCTGAAAACGACATTTATCTTTTCTACACATGATACCCTGGTTATTGATTTTGCCGAGAGGGTTGTATACCTGAGGGATGGCAAGATTGCAGGGGAACAGAGAAAATGAAGATAATAAATCTTGCCTGGCGCAATGTTTTTCGGCATACAAGGAGAACAATAATCACTGCCGTGGCTATTTCTGTAGGACTTGCCGCGATGATTTATCTGGATACAATGATGAACGGTGTGGACAAAATGGCATCGAGAAATATCATTGATTTTGAGACAAGCCATCTTGAAATCTTTGCTCGAGGTTATTATAAAGAAGAAAATTTCTATTCACTTGATACAATTATCGAAAACCCGAATTTCGTCATTGATGAGTTGAGTAAGGTCAGGGGAATAGCCGTAGTTACACCGCGGATAAAATTCCAGAGTCGTATCAGTAATGGCATTGATGAACTGCTGGTTTTAGGCATTGGCATAGATATCGAAAAAGAAAAAGAGGTCTTTGAAACCGCAAAATCGCTGGTGAAAGGCAATTACCTGAAAGGTGAGGATGATATTCTCATTGGCGAACACCTGGCAAAGGATATGAACCTCGAGGTCGGTTCATATCTAACCGTTATTACCAGGGATCGTAACGGAACTTACAATGCCTATGATTTTACAGTTGCTGGTTTGATTAATACTGGACATCCGCTGTTTGACCGGAATGCCGTGATTATGTCCATCAAAACTGTCCAGCCGTTATTGGCAATGCAGGGAAGCGTAACCGAATTATGCATAAAAATCAAGAATGAAAATAAAATAGTATCATTAAAAGAAGAGATTGCAAACAAGGTCGGAAGCGCATACGAGGTCTTTACCTATAAAGAACTAAGCGCCAGCATTTTTGAAATATCAGGATTAAAAAGAACCGTTCAGTTCTTGCTCGCACTTGTGGTTGTTATTATTGCCGCCGTAGGTATTGTTAATACCATGCTTATGGCAGTAATGGAGCGTATCCCAGAAATAGGGACATTAAAGGCGATGGGGTTCAGCAATAATGATATCGTAAAGATGTTTGTTTACGAAGGTGGCATTATCGGCATTTTTGGTAGTTTTGTCGGTTGTGTTTTAGGATTTCTTTTATCTTTACACCTATCAACATATGGTTTGGATTTAAGCAGCAGATTCGAAAGCATAAATATTGCCTACCCGATAAAATTTATCATAAAAGGTAGCATCAATTACATAACTATTGTTAATGTTTTCATTTTTGGTATCGCAGTTTCGTTATTAGTTATGTTCTGGCCCGTAAGAAAGGCGACAAAGCTGGAACCAGTAGAGGCATTGAGGTATGTATGAAACAATTACTTAAACTTACATACCGAAACTTTTTCCGCAACAAAAGGCGTAGCATTATCTCAGGGATAAGTGTGGCAATTGCCATCGCCTTGATCATATTTGCCCAGAGTTATACCCGGGGCATAACGCATAATATCAGCGACAATATCGTCCGATTACTTACCGGGCACATCCGGATTACCACCAGAGAATATGAAAGGCGTGAACGACTCATCCCTTTATCCGAGGCAATAGAATTAACACCACAGTTCTACGAGACGCTGAAAGATAAAGACATTTTATACATTTCACCCAGAATAAAATTTGGCGTATTACTGGGCAGGGACGAATTAAGTATCCCCGCATTGGGTTATGCAATTGACCCTGAAAAAGAATTAAAGGTCTCTGGCTTGCAAAAAAGGATTGTTGAGGGTTCATATCTTGATAAAGAAGGCAATTCAACGATAATTGGTAAACACCTGGCTGAGCGTTTAAATCTAAAGGTCGGCGATACCCTGACAATCCTTACACGCACCGCATATGACTCGCCTGCCGGCGTAAACTTGGTTATCAAAGGAATATTTTCAACCGGCATTGGCGGTGTGGATCGCAGTCTGTTTTATATTCCTTTGAAGACAGGGCAGGAATTGCTCGACCTTAATGACCGGGCGACCGAGATTGTTATTACTATAAAGCGACCAGAAAGGGCAGTTTTGCTCGCACAACATATCAGGCCGCGATTTAATAATTATTCAGTTGTGCCCTTCCAATATAATCCTTTGCTGAGTTATTTGAATGCCTTTGGTATTGCCCAGCGCTTCATTTATGTAATAATCTTGATTGTCGCTTGCTCAACAATTGCCAATACAATGATAATGGTTGTCTTTGAGAGAACGAGAGAAATTGGTATGATGAAGGCAATGGGTATGACTAATCTTATGGTCGTCGGACTACTCATCATAGAAGCGGGCATGATCGGCGCTGTTGGCAGTTTCATTGGAACCTGCTTTGGTTCGGCAATGAGCTATTTTCTGAAATATCAGGGAATTGATATTACTATGATTTCTTCGACATCTTCTGTAGATATGCCCTATGGACCGATCATTTATTTTGCACCGACACCGTTCGTTGTTTTTAGCAGTTTTGTGATCGGGCTTATTGCTACAATTGTCGTTGCCCTTTTACCGATTAGTCGGATCACAAAATTAGTGCCGGCAAAGGCATTGAGGTCAATATGAGAACCCAGATTATACAGATTAAATTTATGATTGCCTTTGCTATGATTTGCACGCTGCTTTTTGCCCAGACCGGAAATGAAATCATTGAGCGTGTTGATAATAATATGGTGGTAAAGACAGTAAGTTATCATGCCCGAATGCGCATCAGCCTCGGCAGTGTAGTAAGGGAAAAAGAGTTTTTCGGTTATACTCAGGGCCGGGAATTTGCTTATTTAGAATTTAGTGCACCCGCACGAGATAAAAGAACGAGATTTTTGAAGATTGGTAAAGAGATGTGGCTATATCTGCCATCTCTGGAAAAGGCAACCAAGATTGCCGGGCACATGCTCAGGCAGAGTCTGATGGGCAGTGATTTTTCCTATGACGATATAACTGAAAATGAAAAACTGCATGACCTGTATGACATTGAGATTATTGGTAAAGACACATTCTCAGGTGAAAACTGTTTCGTTTTAGAACTTACTGCAAAGGTTAGCGAGGTTAATTATTATAAGAGAAAAATGTGGGTTGATGCTGATAATTACATCCCTTTACATGTGGAATTATATGCCAAAAGCGGAAAACTTATGAAGGAAATTTCTGTCAGCGAATTCAAGAAAATCGAAGGCCATAATTTCCCGACCAGTATCAAAATGGTCAATAAACTACGAAAAGATACCTATACTGAGATGATTATGGAGGATGTTGAACTTGATACTGAGATTCCTGCAAAGGTCTTTACAAAATCTTATTTAGAAAGAAAGTAGCAAAGACCCCCTCATCTTCTTCTAAACTGGTAACGATGTGTGTTCACGCTGGCTTTAACCCTTGACAATTTAGAAATTTTTGTTATAATTATAATAAAGAAAACGGCGAAGGCAAGAAAGGGTAGAAAAGGAGGTCAAGATGAAGGAGTTAAGAATCTTTTCACTCATTGTAATCCCGGT
>Ga0172364_10004066_pt1 | contig 11654 bp, 8 predicted proteins | sample LakKivSesite10cm_FD_114545 | JGI IMG/M metagenome (GOLD analysis project Ga0172364, IMG submission 114545) | Sediment microbial communities from Lake Kivu, Rwanda - Sediment site 10cm | ecosystem: Environmental > Aquatic > Freshwater > Lake > Sediment | place: Rwanda: Western Province, Lake Kivu... | reverse complement strand
GGCCCAACAAGAACGGCCAACCCTAACACAAGCAGGGAAATCGTTTTCTTCATGAGTCACCTCCCGTCGAAATTCGATTCGATAAATATGCCATGACCGGAGCAATCATTCAAGCCGCCTTCGCCGCGCCTTGACAAAGCGAAGGGATATCGACGAATATTTGGGGGCGATGCCCCATTCGGTTCCGCTTATCGAAACCTCAAACCTCCAGGATTACGAAAAGGCGATTGCCGCAGGCCTCGCCGACCTCGCTGGCCGCAACATCATCGCCCGAATATGGAAAAGGGACTGGACCGTGTGGCAGAACGACCCCGCCGAAATCCGCAACCGCCTGGGCTGGCTCGTCTCTCCGTGCGCGATGCGAAGACGCCTCGGAGGAATCAAGTCTTATGCCCAAAGAATCCGAACGAGCGGATATGACCGGGCTCTCGTCTTGGGTATGGGCGGCTCCAGCCTCGCTCCGCTCGTCCTCGCCGAAGTCTTCCCGACAAGGGCCGGCTATCTCGACCTGGGCGTCCTGGACCTGACCGACCCCGAGGCCGTGCTCGGCTGGCAGAAAAAGCTCAACCCCGAGAGGACGGTGTTTATCGTCAGCTCAAAGTCGGGGACGACGGTCGAAACGGACTCTTTCTTCCGGTATTTCTGGAACTGGTCGACTGAACGCCTCGGCACCCAGAAAACCAGCGAGCGCTTCGCCGCCATCACCGACCCCGGCAGTCCGCTTGAAGAACACGGCCGGCGGCTCGGATTCAGAGCTGTTTTTTTGGGCGATCCGGAGATCGGCGGTCGCTTCTCGGCCCTGTCGGCCTTCTCGCTCGTCCCAGCCGCTCTCAAGGGGATTCGAGTGGAAAACCTTCTGGAGACCGCAGTCTCAATGTCCGTCCAATGCCGCCGCGAGCCGGACCTCATGGGGAATCCGGGCGCCCTTTTGGGCACAATCCTCGGAGTCCTGGCGGAAAGGGGCCGCGATAAATTGACTTTTCTTATCTCCCCGCGGCTTCGGAGCTTCGGACTTTGGCTCGAACAGCTCATAGCTGAAAGCACAGGGAAAGAGGGCAAAGGGATCGTTCCCGTTGATAACGAGAGAGTCGGTCCCGTTGAGGTCTACGGAAACGACCGCCTGTTCGTTCGAATCCGGGGAGGAAGTGAGACCGAGGGCGATGCCGCTGTGCAGCGTCTCAAAAAGGCCGGCTTCCCGCTTGTCTCGTTCATCCTGCCCACCCCTTTGCATCTCGGAAGCCAGTTCTTCCTTTGGGAGTTCGCCACCGCCGTGGCCGGGCATTTTCTGGGAATCAATCCCTTCAATCAGCCGGATGTGGATTCCGCCAAAAAAAGAACCCAGGAATTTGTCCATTTCTACCTCGAGCACGGTTCCCTGCCCGAGGAAAAACCCGATTTCCGGAAGAATGGCCTCGGCCTTTATTCGGACATCAAAGCGTCCTCATTTGTCCGGGCCTTGGACAGCTTTCTTTCGTCCGCCTCTCCTGGAGACTACCTGGCCATTCAGGCATTTCTTGCTCCAACGGGGGAGACGGAAGCGGCTCTTCAGAGCCTCCGACGTTTCCTTCGCCGCCGGACGCGCCTGGCTACGACTGTCGGCTATGGCCCCCGTTTCCTGCACTCGACCGGGCAGCTCCATAAGGGCGATCGGGGTAACGGCCTGTTCATCCAAGTCACCACGGACGACCGGCGCGACGCGGCCATTCCCGACTCACCGGGCGTGGCCGGCTCGTCAATCTCTTTCGGAGTCCTCAAGGCCGCCCAGGCCCGGGGCGACTTTGAAACCCTTAAAGCAAGGGGACGCCGCATCATCCGGATCCACCTGGGAAGCAACGCGGCTGCTGGCCTCAGGCAGTTGCTGGAAATATGGAAATAGTTGGAGAGCAGGGCTCATGACCTCTAAGGAACGCGTTCTCGCCAGTCTCAACCATCGTGAGCCCGATGCGGTTCCTGTTGATTTTGGGTCAACGGCCGTAACCGGCATCCATGTCAACGCCCTGGCCGGCCTGCGCGAGTATTACGGCCTGGAGAAGCGGCCCATCCGGGTGCATGAGCCTTACCAGATGCTCGGCCTCATCGACGAAGACCTCCAAGAAATCATGGGCATCGATGTCGAAGGAATCCCTGCTCCGGAGACCATGTTCGGCTTCAGAAACGAGAACTGGAAGCCTTACCGCCTGGACAGTGGGCTTGAGGTGCTTGTCTCCGAGCATTTCCGGACGACCAAAGAGCCAAACGGAGACACCGTGATTTACCCAAAGGGCGACCTGTCCGCGCCGCCGAGCGGCCGGATGCCAAAGAACGGCTTCTTCTTTGATGCCATTATCCGCCAGGAGCCGATTGACGAAGCCGCACTCAATCCGGAGGATAACCTCGAAGAGTTCAACCCGATTTCGCTCCAGGACCTCGACTATTTCGCGGCCGAAGCCGGACGGGCTTGGGCAACGGGAAGAGCGGTTGTCGCGACCTTCGGCGGCCTGGCCTTCGGCGATATAGCCCTCATTCCGGCGCCGTTCCTCAAACATCCCAAGGGCATCCGGGATGTCGAGGAATGGTATATCTCCACCCTCACCCGGCAGGGCTACATCCATCGCGTCTTCGAGAAGCAGACCGAAATCGCCCTCCGGAACCTGGAAAAAATCAAGGCGGCGGTCGGAAGCCGTGTAGATGTCGTGTTCGTCTGCGGAACTGATTTCGGCACGCAGCAATCCCTGTTCTGCTCAAAAGACAATTTCCGCAAGCTCTACTTCCCCTACTACAAAATGGTCAACGACTGGATCCATGCAAACACCCAGTGGAAAACGTTCAAACATTCCTGCGGGGCGGTCGAACCGCTCATCGAGTCATTCATCAAGGCCGGGTTCGATATTCTCAATCCAGTCCAGGTCACGGCTGCGGGCATGGACGCGGCGCACCTCAAGAGAACTTATGGGGATCGCATCGTTTTCTGGGGCGGCGGCGTCGACACCCAGACGACTTTTGCCTTCGGGACGCCCGCCCAGGTGCGCGAGCAGGTCCTCCGGCGGATGGACATCCTGGCTCCCGGCGGCGGGTTCATCTTTAACGCCGTCCACAATATCCAGGCGACCACACCGGTGGAGAACATTGCCGCTATGATTGACGCCGTTAAAGAATTTAACGGACAAAAGTGATAGATAATGGATCCATGAAAAATCCAAAGGTTCCGATTGCGGTTTTAGCCGGAATGGCGCTGCTGCTGTCGTGCGGTGGGCTGAGGCGAGGCCCCTCCATCATCATCTCTCCACAGGCGTCGGCACTCGAAGAGCTGGCCGCGAAAGAAGTCCAGCGTTACCTCTACCTGCGCACCGGGCAACTTGTCCCCATCGAGTTGCGGGCCGCAGCCGCCCAGGCCAGAAACGATGCCTTTGTCATCATGGAGAAAGGCCGGTTTTCCGCCTCCGGTTTCGTCGCGCCCGAGCTCAAGCAAAAGCTCGAGGATTTGGGACCCGAGGAATACCTCCTGAAATCCTTTTCTCACCGAAGAAACAGTGTCCTCCTCGTGGCCGGAGGCGACGAAATCGGCACTCTCTACGGAGCCTACCGCCTGGCCGAAAAACTGGGCGTCCGCTTCTACCTCCACGGCGATACTATTCCCGATGCCCCGATTGAGCTGGCCATCCCGGACATCGACGAAGCCGGAAAGCCGCTCTTCCGCCTCCGCGGCATCCATCCTTTTCATGATTTCCCTGAAGGCCCGGACTGGTGGAATGTCGACGACTACAAGGCCGTCCTCGGCCAGCTTCCCAAGCTGAGGATGAACTTCTTCGGACTTCACACTTACCCTGAGGGGCGCCCCAATGCGGAACCCACCGTATGGATCGGACTTTCCGAAGATATCCGGCCCGACGGGACGGTGAGCTTCAGCTATCCCTCGAGCTATCAAAACACCTTACGCGGGAACTGGGGCTACGAGGCCACCCGGACGAGCGACTTTCATTTCGGGGCCTCTGAGCTCTTTGAAAGCGACGCCTTCGGGCCGGAGGTCATGCGAGAGTTGATGCCCGAACCGAAGACTCCGGAAGAGTCGAACACGGTCTTTAACCGGACCGCGGCCATGCTTCGAGATGCCTTCACGCTGGCCCGCAGATTGGGAGTGAAGACCTGCCTAGGAACTGAGATGCCGCTTGCCATCCCGGCCTTAGTTAAAAAGCGCCTTGAAGAAAAGGCCTCGACCCTCAGAGTCCGGCCGTTATTCGGGAAGTCTATAAGGGGGTCTTCAACCGTATCAAACAGGCTTACCCCCTCGACTATTACTGGCTCTGGACGGACGAGAACTGGACCTGGAACGACGCCGATGAAAAGGCTATTGCGGCTGTCGTAGATGACGCCCTGACGGCCGTCGCGGCGGCGGCTGAGGTTCAGGTCCCTTTTGCCCTTGCGACCTGCGGCTGGGTGCTCGGACCGCCGGGTGAGCGGACGCTATTCGACCGCCTTCTGCCCAAGCAAGTGGCCGCAAGTTGCATCAACCGAGAGGTCGGGAAAGCTCCGGTTGACCCGATGTTCGGCCGGATCCGAAACCGTGCCAAGTGGGCGATTCCCTGGCTTGAGGACGATCCGGCCTTGACCTCACCCCAGCTCTGGGCCGGACGCATGCGCAAGGACGCGGTCGACGCCCTAGCCTACGGTTGCGACGGCCTTCTGGGCATCCACTGGCGGACCCGCGGCCTTTCTCCAAATATTGGCGCGCTGGCCAGAGCCGCTTGGAGCCACGAGCCGTGGGGAAACTCTCTCTCCCCCATGAAAGACGAGGGCCCCCAGAACGGCATCTATGTCGCATTGGACGAGTGGCCGATCTCGGGCACTCAGGAAGAGGCTGTCTATCGAGATATTCGCGACCGCGTATCCGGCTACAGGCTGAAGCTCCCAAACGGGAAATATGATGTTGTCTTGAAGTTTTGCGAGGGAGAGATCAAGGAAAAGGGACGCCGGGTTTTTGATATCTCAATCCAGGGCCAGAAGGTCGCTGAGAAAGTGGACATCTTCGGCCGGGTCGGCCTCAACCGCGCCCTGGATTTGATTTTTCGGGGAATCACCGTTGAAACCGGGTCGCTCGAAATCGACTTCATCGATCGCATTCACTATCCTTCGATCGCAGGCCTCGTTATTACAGGAGAGGGAGTTTCCAGAAAAATCAACTGCGGAGGCGGAGCAGTCGGAGACTACGAAGCGGACTGGCCGGAGACGCCTCGTTATGCTCCGACGACCGACTTCTATGAGGACTGGGCTCGGTGCGAATTCGGCCCAGAGGTTGCCGAGGCCGCGGCCGCGATCTTCGCCCGCATCGACGGGCACCTCCCCCAGCTTAACATCTGGACAGGGCCAGGGGGGATAAGACCGGACCCTCGTCCCTGGGACGATGTTCGCAAGGAGTATGCATTCGTCGACGAGCTGGCCGCGCTTGCATCCCGCATTGCCGGCAAGGGAGACGCCGCCCGATTCGCCTACTGGCTGGCCACCTTTTCTTATATGCGGGAGATGGCCCGGCTTGAATGTCTCTGGGCGGAGTTCAACTTTGCCCTTGAGGAGCTCCGGAAACACACCGAGAAAGCGGTCCGGGCCGAAGCGGCCGAGCGGACACTTCTTCCGATCCGGCAAAAGATGGTCCGCAGTCTCAAGGATCTCTACCGCCATCTGCTGGCGACAGTCAGCACTCCCGGGGAACTCGGGACCGTGGCCAATTGGGAACAGCACCTCCTGCCCGCGTTAATACATCGGCCGGGCGCCGAGCTCCGGGCGATACTGGGAAAAGAACTCCCGGCCTCGGCCAAGCTTCCTCGGGACTACGATGGTCCCCTGCGGGTGATTGTCCCCACTGTCCGGTCGGTCCTCGCCCTCGGAGAGAACTTCAGTCTCCGGGTCATCATATTGACCAAAGAGCGGCCGACCGAAGCCGCTTTCTACTGGCGAGAATTGGGCCGAGGGGAGTATAAGGCTTGCCCGCTCCAAAACGTAGCCCGCGGGGTCTTCAAAGCCGTGTGCCCCGATAGAGACAAAAGCCTGGAATATTATGTCCGGGTAAAAACGAACAGCGAGGAAATCTATTTCCCGCCGACAGCCCCCTCAATCAACCAGACTGTCGTCAGGGTCCGATAGATCCGTCTCAGTAAAGGCCGGCGAAAAGAACATCCGCGTGGAAGAGCTCGCGGGTTTTGCGCCGGACCTTGAGGTCGACCGTATCCTTGATATTCAGGTAGAACCAAAACTTATCAAAAAGATTGAGCTTCTTGATGTAATAATTGGCGAATTCGGTGATGCTGTCGACCAGGATCTTGCCGATTTCTTTTCCTTTTTCATCCGACACGACGATCGTCGTGCCAACCAGCTTACCGTAGACTTTGGCCCTTTCCTTACCCTCCCAGTCGTCGCTTTTGTCCACCCGGGTGATGGCAAGTGCCGGGAAATCGACCCGATCGTGCGTGCGCAAATGGTTCTCAAGCTTGACCTCTTCGGTCCGGGTGAAGACGGTTTCATATTGTCCCGCGGCGTTCTTGACCTCAATGGTGTCGGCGACGAATACCGAAGGTTCTTCCTTATACATGGCGCCCTTGACTCTCACTTCCTTGCCGTTTAAGAAGGCCGCATCCTGACCCTGGATCTGGCCCTGAACATAAATGTCATATCCTCTGGCGGCGGGAAGATAGAAATATCTGCCCAATCCCAACATGGCTGTCCCCTCGAACTCGTTGGCCGAAGGAGCTGCGGCTTGCTCCTGAGCGCTTTCCTGGGCCATGACTGCGCCAAGAGCAGCGACAGCAAATGCCAAAGTGAATAGGGTTACGTGCAAGACTTTGTGAGCCCTCATCGGTCGTACCTCCAGACTGGAATCAAGCTCGTATTTTATACCACTGAAAAAAGCAAAAGTAAAGCAAATAGAGGCTCGGCGTATAAGCTCGCTTATCCCCCTTTGAGGGGCCTTGACCGATCGCCTTCGGATGGACTTTTGCGTCTATACTCCTCACCTCTGAATCCTGGAGAAAAAAGGAAAAAGACCCCCTACCGTTTTAGTCTTCCGGAGGATGCTTGGTAGGGGAACGAAATGAAGGCTAATTCTTTCGCCTGACGCCGCCGCTCGACCCGCTGCGCGAGACCGATGACGAGTGAGAGGAAACAGACCGGGACCCGGACGAAGAGCTCGGAGCAGAACGGGAAAAAGACGGTGACGAAAAACGGAAGCTTCCGGACGAGGAGGAGGACTTGGGAGCCGAAAAGATGGACTTGGAGGAAGGCATGGAGTAGGACCTGGATCCCGAGGAGTAGCTTGGAAAACTACGGGAGATAGAGGGGGACGAATATCCGAAACTCCTGGGCACAGGAGAGGACTTTGGCGCCGAAAAAATGGAGCGGTAAGACGACCCGAAATAGGACTTCGAACCAGAGGCGTAACCTGAAGAGGGGCGGGAAATTACGGGAGAGGAGCCGTAGCTCCGGACCGGGCTCCGACCGTAGGAAGTCCCGTAGCGGCTGATGCTCGAGCTCGGCGAATAGATCCTGGGCGCCGCGCCGCGTTCGCTGGTCCTAAAGCGATCCACTGAGGAGACCCTCGACGAGGGAGAATACGAACGCACAGTCGAGGGAGAAGACGATTCTTTGCCTATCAATCTGGAATCGGAGGGACGGATTTGCCGCGTCTTACTCGAACTCCCCGATGAAACCCGCGAATCTTGGCCGGACAATCGCTCTCCGGAGACCAGCCGGCCCTTATTGACAGAAGAGCCGCCCGTCCGTGAAAGTGACTTCGTCGTTGGAGCGGCTTGGTTCTTTCCGAGGGTGGACGGCCGGATTTGAGGCTGCACCGATACGGTTTTGGAGGGAGCTATTTTCTGCAGGTCGGAGCTCCGGAGAACCGGCTTGACATCGGGCTGTCGGGCCTGCAGAGTGATATTGCCGAGCCGGCTTGCCTCCGTCCGGCTCAGGGCGATTTTTGAGATGTTGCGGTTCTGGAGCTGGTCTCTCCGGATGACGGTCAGCGCGTGCGACCCGCCCGGATAATAGCCCCAATGATGGCGGTCATAGAAATAGTTTCCGACAAGGACGCAGGGATAGTTGTACCAGCTGAGCGGGCACCAGCCGCAGTAATCATAGCCCCAATACCAGTGAACCCAGGCCGGACCCCAGGCATGGTGGGGGATCCAATACCAGCCGAGGCCGAGCCGCCAGCCCCAGCGGCCGTAATGATAGACGGTCCATCCCCACGGTTCATAGGGGATCCAGGTCCAGCCGCACAGCGGATACCAGTTCCAGTAGCCATAATAATACGGTCTCCAATCCACATAGGAATGAACGTAGGGAACCCAAACATAGCCGAAAGGCCTCTCATAGACCCAATAGCCGTTGTCCGCCAGCTCGCTCTCATAATCATCGAGCTCGGAAGGCAGATAGCGCTTAGAAACGGGCCGCGCCAGGACGGCATCCCGGTCTTCGTTCCAGTTGTCGAAATCGTCCCTTCCGTAGGAGAGTTTCAGTCGGTCTGCAAGCCGGCCGTTTGTGGCCACAAGTCTTTCCCGGCCGCCGACGAGTTCCGAGCCTCCCTCGCCCGCCGCCTCGACCGAGCCTTCAAGGACTGAGAGTTCAGTTTCTCCGTCGCTCCGCGCGTCGAAACGATAAAGGCCCTCTTCCAGGACATAGAATGAGGCATCCGGGGTGTGAACCTCAAAAGTCTTTTCCTCCTGGAGCTCACTGATGCGAAGGTAGATATTGCCGCTTAGAAGATGAAGCCGGACGCGATCGTCATCGCGACGAGGCAGGTTGGAGAACTCGACCAGGGTGTCGTTATCGGCGCGAAGATAGTTCCTTCTACCGAAGCCGACCTCCGCCCGGCCGTTTTTCGTCTCCAGTCGATCACCCTCGACAATAACCAAATTGGCGATACCCGCTTCCGACCCAAGGTCGCCGGCCCTTTGGACGACGACATCCCCCTTGACATAGGTCATGCGGATAAAACTCCCGCTATAGTGATCTTCCTCTTGGGCAAAAGCCGGGAGAGACAAAACGGCCAGGGCCGTAACCAGAAGGACTGTCTTTTTCATCTCCGTTCTCCTTCCACTCCACACTAATGCAATCCCTGTGCCAATCAGTTTTCCCCTGAAATCGAGGCTCAAACCGCCCCAAATTGTCCTGTATTCAGGACAGGTGAACATCAGGGCAGTCATCGCTTTCATGCTCAGCAAATCCACGATGCGGATTTCTCAATTCACCAAAGGCGAGGAAGCGTCCCTTCTAAAGCCCTCCGCAGCGCAGCGGGCACGGCTTGCGGACGGACTCTCCCGAGTCTATATTTCCCAGGCTTCAAGGCCCGTCGCAGATAGGGAGGCCGGAAGAGGCCGGATGCCATTTCCCAGTCTGACAATCGCCCGGAGCATCTTCCTCTTGAGGCCATCATCTGGGCTGGCCAGGATGGTCATCGAGCCGCCTTTTCCGCCGGCACCGTTGACTTTCCAGCCCGAAGCTTCAAACTTTCTGGCCACGGCGGCGACCGCATCGGCTCGAGACGAGACAAGCTCTTTGCAAAGGTGCCTCTGGCATTCGGTATTCTCCACCATCACCGCCCCAAGAGCCGCCAAATCTCCTTCAAGAAGCGCCGTCTTGGCCAAGGCTGGAAGCTCTTTCAGCCTTTCAAGAGTCTTCCACTCGGCCCCTCCCCCCCTGAGGCGAGCAATCACCCGTTCATGGATGGCCGAGGAGAGATGAGGCTTCCCTAGGTAGATCAGGCAGAGCCGGCGGTTGAGCTCTTCCCAGATCCATGGATCAAGGTCCAACCTTTCCACCCGGCTATGGGGATAGCGGTACATATGAATAAAACACACCCCCCCATAAGCCGCGCAAATTTGATCCTGAACCCCGCTCTGCTGGCTGAGGTCCTCGGTCTCGACCCGGTGGGCCAGGGAAATAATGTCTTTGAGCACGATTTCGCCCTCGTTGAGATAACTCAGCGCTCCGAGCAAAGCCACAGAGACCGCCGCTGAAGTCCCAGCGGAAATTCCGGCCGGCACGGGCGAGTAAAGGTTGACTTCGAGCTTGAGAGCCTCTGCGGGCCGAAGCCGGGCGATGAGGGATTGGAGGAGAGGATGCGGAGATGCGGCCGGGCGGTCAGGGTTGATCCAAAAACTCTGGCCGTAGTTCTCAGTATGGAGAAGAACCCTCTTTTTTCTACGCTCCCTGTTTTCGAAGACCTTAACCTGGACCTCGACTGGCGGAGCGATGGCCATGTTCAGAACCCAGCCTTCGCGGGCAAACCAGGTGTCCGTCCAGCCGCCGATATCATTGACCCGCAGAGGGGCCCGAGCATGAATCAGCTTGGGAAGACGGTCTTCGCGCTTTCTCATCGGCCCACTTTGGCTCAGGATTCCCGACGGTAGCGGAGCTGGTCCAAGGCAACCGCAACAATAATAATCAGCCCGATAATAATTTCCTGGATGTAGTTGGGCCAGCCCATCATGGTGCAGCCGTTCCGGAGGAAGGCCATGATGAAGACACCGATCATCGAGCCCAGAACGCTGCCCTGCCCGCCACTCAGGCTCCCTCCGCCGATGACGACGGCAGCGATGATATCAAGCTCCAGACCGACGGCGACGGTTGGGTCGCCGACGGTCAGCCGCGAAAATTCCATCACCCCGCTCAGCCCGCAGAACAGCCCGGCCAGGGTGTAGATAACTGTCTTGGTGAGTTTCGTCCGGACTCCACAGAGACGCGCCGCGGCTTCATTTGACCCGATGGCGAAGACGTGACGGCCGAAAACAGTCGTGCGGAGCACGACGGCCGCGGCCGCGGCCAGGACGATCATCAACCATACCCCGGGGGCCATCAGAAGCCAGGAGGGCCGGGGACTGCGAGCCATTAGCTCGTTTACCCAGGTGATCGGGGCATCAATCTTCTGGTTTCCGGCCATCCACTTGGCCACACCCCGGGCGATGCCTAACATCCCCAGGGTGATGATGAACGGAACCAGTCTGAGGCGGGTGATGAGCGCACCGTTGATGAAACCGATCAGACCGCCCGTAAGTACGCCCAGAAGGACTCCGATCCACGGGGAAAGGCCCGCGTTTATCGCATAAGCAACGACGCAGCTCGAAAGGGCGATGTTCGAAGCCGCCGAAAGGTCGATCCCCCCGCTGATGATGATGAAGGTCATGCCCAGGGCCCCCAGGGCGACAATCACGGATTGGGTCGCCACGCTTTTAAAGTTCCCCAGCCGCAGAAACCGCTCCTGAACCTGCGGGAGAAGGGAAAAAATGAGAATGACGAGCACAAGACCGATAAACGGGCCCAGAAAATTCACCAACAGGCGAATCCGTTGCGGCCCTCCCTTCGGTTCATCCATCATTGAGGTCCTTTCCCTCTCCCGGCGGCCTTCCCGTTGTCGCAGCCGCCAGGAGAGCTTCCTCATTCCATTCCCGGGCTGGCCTGGTCTCCACGAGCCTGCCGCGGTGGAAAACGGCGATCCGGTCACAGACACCGAGCAACTCGGGAAAATAAGAGCTGACGAAAAGAATGGACTTGCCCTTCGCGGCCAGCTCTCCCATGGTCTCATAAATTTGCGACTTGCTGACGATGTCGATTCCGCGCGTGGGCTCGTCCAGAAGGAAGACTTCGGCGTTCTGATGGAGAAGCCGGGCCAGAGCGACCTTCTGCTGATT
>Ga0172364_10004064_pt1 | contig 11655 bp, 10 predicted proteins | sample LakKivSesite10cm_FD_114545 | JGI IMG/M metagenome (GOLD analysis project Ga0172364, IMG submission 114545) | Sediment microbial communities from Lake Kivu, Rwanda - Sediment site 10cm | ecosystem: Environmental > Aquatic > Freshwater > Lake > Sediment | place: Rwanda: Western Province, Lake... | reverse complement strand
TCTGGCTCCAGAGAAAAGAAAGAGCGTCTGATTGAAGCGCTCTTAAGCCAAGCTCTGCCTATTGAAGCCAAATACTTGATCAAGATTTTCATCGGTGAAATGCGGACGGGTTTCCATGAAGGATTAATGGAACAAGCTGTCTCAAAAGCTTTTGAAGTTCCACTGGAAATTGTGCAGAAGGCAAGCATGATCTTGGGCGACATAGGAGAAGTTGCCGCCATCGCCAAAACGGAAGGCAAAAGCCGATTGCTAAAAATCACCTTTGAAGTTTTCAGACCTGTCAGACTAATGCTTGCTCAAATGGCAAACGATGTTGACGAAGCCCTAAAGGAGCACGGCGGCAAAACAGCCTTTGAGTATAAATACGACGGAGCAAGAGTACAGATTCACAAGCTCAACGATGATGTGAAGATTTTCAGCCGAAGGTTAACGGATGTAACTGATAGCTTGCCGGAGATAGTTGAAACAGTAAGGAGAAACGTTAAGGCAAAAGAAGCAATTCTGGAAGGCGAGGTCATAGCTGTTGACCGCTTTGGATGTCCCATTGCTTTTCAGCATTTGATGCGGAGATTCAAGAGGGTCCACGAAATAAAGGGTACGGCTGAGAAGATTCCCGTGAAACTCTACGTTTTTGATATTCTATACCTTAACGGCGAAAGTCTGATTTCATCGCCTTATCTGCAGAGGAGAAAAATTTTGGCCGACAACGTCGGGGAGATCCAGTTAACAAAACAGATTGTAACTGACAAGAAACAAGAAGCAGAAAAGTTTCTGAACCAAGCCATAGACGCGGGACACGAAGGACTAATGGCCAAAAGACCTGGCAGCTTCTACACGCCAGGGATTCGGGGAAAACGCTGGCTTAAGATAAAGCCCGTTCTGGAACCATTAGATTTAATCATCGTGGCAGCCGAATATGGCTATGGTCGAAGACACGACTGGCTTTCAGACTATTACTTGGCAGCACGCGATTCTGAAACTGGGGAGTTTTTGATCGTGGGAAAAACGTTTAAAGGTTTGACAGATGCAGAAATCATTGAAATGACTAAACGGCTTAAGGAATTAGTTATAACGGGAGAGCCTAGAAGAGTGACCGTTGTTCCAAAAATAGTCGTTGAAGTAACTTATAATGAAATTCAAAAAAGCCCGAAATACAAGTGCGGCATGGCCCTACGTTTTGCGAGGATAAACCGCATAAGAATGGACAAAAACCCAGAGGACGCAGATACCATAGAGAGGATGAGGGAAATTTATGAAAGCCAGTTTGCGAAAAAGGCCAGATATAAAGCTGACTCGCAGCAATTTTAGACAAGGAGAAACCATAGATGTTTGAGGAAAAGAAAAAAGCATTAGCTTCTGAATTTTACAGTCGCCAAGTCATCCTGAAAGAGTTGGGACTGAAAGGACAAAGAAAACTTGCAAAGTCAAAGGTTGCCATCGTGGGCCTCGGCGGACTGGGCACCGTGTCATCCCTCTATCTGGCTCTTGCCGGAGTTGGACGCCTACGTTTGATAGACCAGGACACTGTCGAAATACAGAATTTACACAGACAAATATTGTACAGCGTAGGGGATTTGAATTATCCAAAGGTGGAAATTGCGGCTAAAAGGCTGGAAAAGCTTAACCCGCTTTTGAAAGCCGAACCTATCCCGGAGAATTTGAACGTAAAGAACGTTGAAAACCTTCTAATAGGAATGGATTGTGTCGTCGACGGTTTAGACAACATGCGAACTCGGTATTTGGTTAACAGAGTGTGCGCGAAGTTAGAGATTCCGTATGTCTTTGGAGCGGCAATAGGAATTGAGGGAAACCTTTCAGTTTTTGCTCCACCTGAAACGCCATGTTTAGAATGCGTCTTACCGAACATTGATGACAGCGATTTGATGACGTGCAACGTTCGCGGAGTGCTTGGGGCCACGCCGGGAATCGTCGGAACCATGCAGGCCATGGAAACCATAAAAGTCCTTACGGGAATCGGTACGACCCTGAAAGGTAAACTCATGATTTGCGATTTCAACGATATGTACTTTACGACAATAGACGTTTCCAAAAGGGAAAACTGCCCGGTTTGCCGAGGCACCGCAGTTTCAACTGAAATAGGAGAAAAACTCGTTTGGCTATGCGGAAGAAAAACGGCAAACATAAACCCGGAAAAACCGTTAAAACTGGACCTCGACGAAGCCTATGAATCGATCAAACAGAACTTTAACGTTCGTGTAAAATCCCAACTTGCAGTAATATTTGACTATAGAAACTTGGAAGTTAGCTTATTCAATGGCGGACGCATGCTGATAAAGAACGTTGACAGCGAAGAGTCAGCCTTGCAGGCTTACAGAGAAATTCTCCAGAAACTGAGAATAAGTCAATAACGTTTATTAACGGTGTAATGAAGATTTCATGTGCCGGGGTGGCCGAACCGTTCAGGCGGTGGCCTGCAGAGCCGCTGTATGTGGGTTCAACTCCCACCCCCGGCTTTTAGGAGAACCCCGTACTCTGAGAGTTTTGTGAAAGACGACGAATTTCGCAGTCGCCAAAAGCCCTTTCTCGTTTTTTTCGCATTCTATGGGGTGAAGTACGCGTGAGGAAGTCTTTGTCCCCTTATATGTAGGTTGAACCTGCCGTTCGGTATCACATTCTTTAGAGTCTGGGAGATTTCGTCTAGAATTGTTGTGGACATCTTGCCGACCTATCGGAATTCTTAGTTTCTTGTGAAGAGGCAGAAAAAAATTTCAGCTGATTGGAACAAAGGCGCTGAAGTTGGTTTTCGGACTTTGCTGCTGGTTCTGTTGGTTATGTACATGTGAGAGTATTTGGAATCTGCTTTTCATGGCGAGCGATTCCGAAAGCCTTATGCGTCTATTATGTATGTTGTAAAGAAGGAGGCGAAAATTCTGAACTCAAACGAGGAATTGATAGATTTTTTGAAGAAACAGATAACCATCGAAAACGAGATTGTCGACTCTTTAAACAGCGGCCTAGTTGAAATAAGGAATCCGCCTGTCAAGGGGGTCTTGAAAGGCATATCGTTGGACTCAGTCAAACATGCGGAGCTTTACAGTTCAGCGGTTACTCTTTTGACAAACGTGTCACAGGCTTTAACCCAAGAAAATCTGGACAAACAGAAAGCGCTCGTGGAAAAGCACATACAAATGGAGGCTGAACTGATCGAAAAACTGGACAAGGTTTTGCCCACCATCGAAAACAAGAAAGTCAGCCTTTTGCTGAACGCGATACTGGCAGATGAAAAGAGACATCATGAATTGCTGAGGATGGTTCTCGAAATAATTGTTCGCGGCGAAACCATAACCGAAGAGGACTGGTGGGAGCTACTGTGGAAAAACGTCCCATTTCACGGAGCCCCTGGAGGCTAGAAAGCACCCATCGCTTTTTCACCGCTTTCAGCAAACGTAGACAATTCTCGTGGATGAACGTTTCGTGACTGAAAACAAGAAAGGCTTAATTGACTCTAAGGAGCTATTCAACTAGGCGCAAAAAAGCATGGTTAGAATAGTAGTTGACTACGCAAAATGTGATGATGGCGTTGACAAAATCTGCGTGGAAGTTTGTCCTGTTTCAGTTTTTCGAAGTGGAAAGTCGGGGAAGCCAAAAATTGTGAATGAAAAAGACTGTATTATGTGCAGAGCCTGTCAAGTCAACTGTCCGTCTCAGGCGATAGAAATCGTAACTAACTTTTGAAGAGAACTCTCAGCAATTCACCTTTCTTGTTTCTTATTTCCACGGTTAGGTTGTGTTCAGCCATTCTTGTGGCGCATTTTATGCACGGATCGTAAGCCCGTATCACCATTTCTATTCTGTTCAACAGACCTGGTTTCATTTCTCCTTGATGTATAAACTCCGTTGCTGCATCCTTTAAGTTAATGTTGATGGCGGCGTTGTTCAGCTGGGTTGGTATTATCAGCTTCAAGCGTTTCAATCGTCCGTTTCTGTCCAATAGATATTCGTGGGCAAGGGTTCCCCTTGGAGCTTCAACGACGCCAACACCTGTGCCACCTCTAGGTTTGACCCCAACTCTGGTGTTTGTTCTAGTCAGAGTAGGATCGTCCAGAAGTTCCTTCGCTCTTTCGCAAGCGTACAAAAGGTCTATGAGGCGAGCGTAATCGAAGAGCAGAGTTGCACGGGCTGGACTTCCGAATTTTCGTTTGAACTCTGCTAATTCTTCATTTGCGAGTTCTGTTGAAATCTTGTTGTTAACGTTCATTCTCGCCGTTGGACCAGTTTGAACTATTCCTCTTGGCCATCCCATTGTTTTAAGATAAGCGAATTTTGCATACGTCCATTCATAGGTTTTTTCTTCAACGTGATTCATGTAATCTCGCGGCTCAAATTTGGACACAGTCCCTCCTTGAGGGTTTATAACGCGAATATTTCCGCCGTAGAATTCAACAGTTTCATCACTCGTTAGAGCTAAGTAACAAGTTCTAATGTCTCCAGCCTTCTTGAAATCTGTCCATCGCTGGTCGAAGAGCTCCTTTCCAAGGATAACTGCATCTTTCACGATATCAATAGCATCACGAGCGATTTGTCGCAGTGCTTCTCGCTCCCTCTCTTTGAGCGAATTAATCAAGCCGCCTGGTATTACAGAGACGACATGCACCTCTCGCTTACCAATAACTTCCAAGATTTTGGCTGCAAAGCTTCTCAAAGCTACGGCTTTTCTGCCTATTTCGGGGTTGTCGCGCATGACTTGAAAAGCGTTTCTCTTCGAAGCTTCTTCCTCAAGCGAAAACCAGAAATCCGGCAGTATCAAGAAGAAATAGACTAGGGAATGATTACTGATTATTTGGCCCATAAGCAGTAGTTCGCGAAGTTTTCTCGCGGTCTCGGTTATTTCCGTTTCATAGATGCTTTCTATGGCCTTAACAGAGGCCATTATGTGGGCAGTAGAGCATACACCGCACAGTCGTGAAATTATGAAGGGAAGCCTTTCAGCCTCCATTCCTCTCAGAAAATAGTCGAAACCTCTGATTTCGGTAGCATAGAAAAAGGCATCTGAAACATTTCCGAAATCATCAAGTATCAGCGTGACTCTCCCATGTCCTTCAATTCTAGTAGTCGGGGAGATCGTTATCTCTCTTTTAAGACTCAAATAACCCTCTCCCTAGCCTTGAAACGCTCAAACTTTGAAAAAATAAAAGTGTGAAAGACGAACGGGTTACGATAAAGCTCCTCCCTCACTTTTTCTTCTGGAATGTTGGTTCGCTTTGATATCACCTGAATAAGGAACGAATACATGTCCCTTGACCTGTACATCAAAGAGTCCGGCGGGCCTCTACATCCGAAACAGGTAAAACCCGCCCGTGGACATGGTGCGCCACAGCCTTCGCGGGTGAGAGAGCCTAGGCAAACGAAGCCTTGGCTTACTAGGCACAATTGCGGGTCAGCTTCTTTTTCATATATTCCGTAGAGGTGATCAAGTTTCGCCGCGACTATTCTTCGGTGGCACTCTGTGCAGACCACTGATTCATGGCGCGTGGGTTGTTTGCCGCTCACAATGCTTTTCAACGTGTGCACTATCAAGAAAGGCATCGGCGGACACCCAGGAATGTAATAGTCAACGTCAACGATGTCACATATCGGATGCATCAGATCTTCCAGTTCCGGAAGCTTGCTTGAATCGGCAAGAGAATATTCCTTTTCTAAAATCTTCTTGAGAGAGAACAAATCGCCCAAACTCGTTACTCCGCCGTGGGTTGCACATATTCCCAAAGCAACGACAATTCGCGACTTAGCTCGCACTTCTCTAATGAAAGACTCGTCTTCTTTGGTTCTCACTCCACCTTCAACGATTGCCAAATCCACTGTCGGGACCTCTTTCAAATCAACGAAGGTAGGCGAGTAAATTACTTCAAAATCTCCAGAAAGAATCTCAAGTAGAGCTTCGCCCGCGTTCAAGAAAGATGATACGCAGCCGGCGCAGCACGTTAAAGAAACTATGCTGACTTTCACAGTATCCCAACCCTTACGCTATTACATAAAGAATTAGTTTACGAATTATGAATGATCTTCCTTAAATTTCTATGCGGCCTCCGTAGCTGACATTAATAAAGACAATTCTATGATACCTGCTAATAATCAGCGAATCTGCAGACTTGTAAAAGAATCTTACGATAACTGCCTTTCAATATTTTTATCTGCTATGCTAGTTGCTGCTCTTTTCGGTTTTTTGTCGATGGGTCTTGTAGCAGTAACACGGGCGTTTCTCTGCCGTTCGCAATTTGCGCAGAGGTTTCTAGAGTTTCTTTAACCAAATTGTCTATCTCGCGCAGTATCGCAGCTAGCTGCATACCTTTCACGGTTAGAACGTAGTGTTTTAGGATTTTCCTTGTGAAAACCAATTTCTTTCCTTTCAGTCTCCTTAGATACATATAGGTTCTTCTCAGGGAAATTCTGCTTTTCTCCGCAAGTTTTCTAGCTGAAATTCCTTTTTCAGGAACATTCTCGTAAACGTGTCTTTCAGTTGGGGAGAACGTTTCCTTGTTTGGGTCTCTCTTTGTCTTGAAGAAAAACACGTAGTCTCTTTCTTTTTGTGTTTCTATCAATCTTGTTCTCTTGAGTCTGTTCAGAACTCGCGAAACCCTTTTTGCTGAAACGAGTTTCTTTAATTCTCCAAAAGTCTTTGGTCCTGTTAATAGTAGCTTGAGAATTGTTTCTTCATAACACTCGGAGTTAGATGGTAAGATCTTCTCTAATTCTTGGAAGCTCCTTATTAATCCACAGACTTTACAGCCAAATGTTGTCGTGTAATACTGATTTTGCGTCTCGGTGGCGAGTCCAACCTGAAGCAACGGACTTATGTATTCCTTGACTATCGTATTTTGGCTGTGCTGATAGCCATGATGTCTAAGCTCTTGCTGTAGTTTGCTCACTGGGTTGCGGCCTTCAGAGATTGCTTTCAGAATATGTATTCTGGTCCCGTTCTTCAGCGTGTTTAGCAAATCCTTCATAAAGTCTGGATTTTCCATTGTATCGCGTAATTTTCTGAGCTCGTTTTTCAATTTCCAAATATTGCATCTTGTTACACATTCAAGGGGAGTTAAGGGCTTACAATTGTCGCACTCTTGTTCCAACGTTTTTAGCACCTCTGTAAAGTTGCGTTGCTTTTGTTCGCCCTTAGGGACCGCTGGGGAGTTTTCCGTTTTCATGCCCTTCGTATTCCTTTGCTTTGACGTGTGTCTTGACGGGAGGGAGGAGATAGGTGATAAGATCAGTGTAGAAATCGGTTCTGGAGCGTGTGCCCGTCATGACATACGTCATAAAGCTATGACATACGTCATCTTTATATACCTTTCCCACAGAAATAGGGAGAGCGGTGTGGATTTTGCTAACTCCATGCGAGGTAGCGGTAAAGACAATTATCCCCGCGATAAGAGCATTAGCGGCTAAAGAACTTTTAGAAAAATATGACATGAAACAAAACGAGGTAGCAAAAATCCTAGGAATATCCCAGTCCGCAGTGAGCAAATATACCAAAAAAATCAGGGGGCACGTGATAGAAATCGGCAGCATAGAAGAAATAGAAAAACCCCTAAAAGAGATGATAGCAGTGCTTGTCAAAGGAACAAATCAGAGGGCCGAAGCTTTCAATTTTTTCTGCCAAACCTGCACGATTATCCGTGAAAAGAGGTTGATGTGCGAATTTTGCTACAAGACGGATCCAAAAATCGACATAAACAAATGCAGTTTTTGCTCGTCAAATTCCGATTCAAAAAGTGATAAATAAGACAAAACCGTCCATTTAGACTGCTTAAAATTTATTAAAACGATTGATTGAATATTGGTGAGGCGAGAAAATTGTCTTCGTATGATGAAAAATCCGTTCTCGACATACTAGAAAGAGTCAGCAAAAGTGTCGTTAACATAAGCACAGTAAAACTCGTCCATAACATATTTTACCAGGCGGTTCCAATTGCAGGGATGGGTTCTGGCACGATAATTGATTCCAAAGGCTACATACTAACAAACAACCATGTGGTCGGAGGCTCAGAAAAAATAACTGCGACCCTATGGAACAACGAAGTCCTAGAAGGAACCATAGAGGGCTCCTGTTCCATGCACGACATTGCGGTTGTAAAAGTAAAAAGAAAGGACCTTCAAGCCGCAGAACTTGGAGACTCAGACAAACTGAGGACTGGGCAAAGAGTGTACGCCATAGGCAACCCCTTTGGATTAGCAGGAGGTCCGACGGTAACTTCAGGGGTTATCAGCGCAAAAAACAGGACAATAGAATCTCAAAGGGGCCTCATAGAAAATCTTGTCCAGACAGATGCTGCCATAAACCCAGGAAACAGTGGTGGCCCTCTGGTAGATCTTGAAGGAAAAGTAGTTGCCATAAATACTGCGATAATACCATATGCACAAGGAATAGGATTCGCAATTCCCATAAACTCAGCGAAAACATGCACGACAGGAATAGTGACAGAAGGAATACCCAGAAGACCATGGCTCGGAATAATAGGGCTAAGCCTAACTGATGAAATAGCCCGCTACTACGGCCTACCCGTAAAACGCGGAGTACTCGTCACAAAAATTGCAGAAAGAAGCCCAGCTGAAGACGCGGGAATAGCTGCAGGCGACATAATTTTGGAACTTGACAACGTAGAGATAAAAAGCATTGAGGACCTAGTCAAGGAAATTCACAACAGAAAGATCGGAGACAAAGTCAGAATAATTGCCCTTCGAGAAGGCAGAGAGCATTTCTTTGAACTTAAACTGAGCGGGATGCCCTAACCTTTTTCGTTCTGTCCACAAATCTCTTGCGGAAAAAACAAAATATTTCGGCTCCAAGCCCTAAAGCAAGCAGAGTGCGGAGCGTGCAACAAAAATACCAGTTGCAGAACAAAAAACAAGAACCAAACCCAACCTTTCAATATTGGCTCTGATTTCCTTCATATTGGCTTTCGTAATTGCTAGAACGTTCAGCAGTTTCTATCCAGACATTGCTCTGGAAATCAGTGGATTCCATATTCACCATTTCTGGTATGGTTTAGCCATGCTCGCCACAGGCGGCTGGCTAGGCATCAGCATCTAGAGTGACCGAGTCAATAGACTAGCAGCAGTTCTTTATGGCGCCGGAGGTGGACTCATTGGAGACGAAGTCGGGCTTTTGCTGACTTTCAGGAGTTACTATGCAGAGATTAGTTATACTGTTGTGATCACTTTTTTGGCTTTGGCGTCTGTCCTAATCTTGTTGCATAGGTATTCAAAAATTATAGGCACTGAATTCACGGAGTTTCTACGAAGCAACGCGAGTCTCCACGTGGGCGTTTTTCTCGCGACGGTCTCGATAGCTTTCGTATTCGAAACTGGTCACCCCATAGTAATCTCCATTTTCAGCGCTTTCGCCATGTTGGGCGGAATCATAATTTTAGCATACTTCATTCAGCGAATAAGGATGAAACGATAGCTGATGTTGTCTCCTAGAAATGCTTAATACAGTCTCAATTTACTCTCAAGACAAGTTAAGAATGTGGTCACTATGGAAAATGCAGTAGGCATTAAATGCAGCTAACTAGGACAAATAGGTTTCACAATCAGGCGCTTTGACAGTTGTTTATTTTTGGCATGAGCAGTGTCCGTGGTGTGCGAGGCTTAGCCCGATTTTTGAAGAGATAACAGCAGAATACCCTAGGAGGGTGAAATTTGCCAAGTTGAATATTCTCGAAACGCGGTCCAATCAGGAAATGGCGGCTAATCTCGGGGTTATGAGTACGCCGACATTAATGTTTTTATGCAGCGGAAGACCTCTGATGCAGGTTGTTGGGTTCATGTCCAAAGAAGATTTGGAAAATGCATTAGGCGAGATGTTGGGCAAATACCGGAAATGCATTAGGCAAAGCACTGATTTGCGAAGCTATATTGTCTGAACCTTTATATTAGGCGAATAGTTTTGATTTATTTTGGTGACTTGTTTTGGCGAAAATTTTGATGTTAGTTGAAAGAGGGTTCGAAGACTCGGAGTTTATTTATCCCTACTACAGGTTTCAGGAAGAAGGATACGAAGTTGAAATTGTAGGTCCAAAGGCCAACGAAACTTATTGTGGCGAATACGGTGTGCCGATGAAGGCTGATCTCTCACCAGAAGAAGTGAAAATTGAAGATTACGATGCCGTGGTTATACCGGGTGGAAGAGGCCCTGACAGAATGCGAATAAACAAAGGTTTAGTCAGCATAGTCAAGAAAGCCTACGAAAAAGGAAAAGTGATCGCTGCTGTATGCCACGGACCTCAGATGCTGATTGAAGCTGACATAGTTAGAGGAAAGAAGGCAACGTCTTGGCCGTCTGTGTCCACAGACCTCAAGAATGCTGGAGCTATGTACGTAGATGCGCCCGTTGTAGTTGATGGAAACATCGTGACTTCACGTAAGCCAGCAGACTTGCCGCAGTTCTGCCGAGAAGCAATAAAACTCTTGAAGAAATGACCGATATTTTCCCACTCTTTTTCTTGCAGAGCTTAATCTTGGGCTTACGTGAATGGTGTTGAGACTTGAACCAGAGTGACACTAGGAAAATCTTAACGAAATACAGAAACGTCGCCATAGTAGGCCTATCTAGGGACCCTTCTGAAGACAGTTACAGGGTTGGCGAATATCTGAAAAAACATGGTTTTCACATCGTCCCAATTAATCCTTCTGCAGACGAGATTTTGGGTGAGAAAAGTTACAAAAGTCTTCTTGGTATGCCAACCAAAGTTCAAAAAACCATAGAGGTTGTTGACATTTTTAGGCCGTCCGAAGAAGTACCGCCTATCGTTGAGCAAGCGATTCGTTTAAAAAAGATGTATGGAAGACCTTACGTAGTCTGGATGCAACTTGGAATAGTGAATGAGCAATCAGCCGCCACCGCAAGAAAAGCTGGCATAACAATCATAATGAACAAGTGTATGATGCAAGAACACAGCCGTTTGTTTCAATCTTGACATAGCCTTAAAAAGAAAAGCAGTTTTTCTTCCTATGCCACTCCACCTAGCAGTAATGATGCAAGAACTGCAATGGCAATGATGGCGACTGTTTCAGACGTCGTGATTTTCCAATTCACCCGTGTTTTCTTAGAGCGGTAACGAACTAGGAAGACGCCTACGACTGTGCCGACTATAGCCAGAGATAAGATCATGTTCAGAGGACTCGGCAATGCTAGGTAAGCTATTATGGGCATGCTGCCTGCCAAGAACGTCGTTATACCACAGATTACAGCTGCGTAGATATTTGATCTATTTATTTCCTTATGTAAGAGAGTAAATAACTTCTTTACAAGCAGGAGCGATTTGTCTCGCTCCTTTTTGTCTGGGATGTCGCTGAGACCGTAATTTATTAAAGTCTGCAGAGTTGTTGTATCCGCCAAATCTTCAGTGATACCGCCCAGCAGAAAACTGGAGAAATTTGTTATGGCCACAGCCGTCAACGTCAAAAAAGCGGCGAAAATGGCTGTTCTAATGCTCAACCCAGCTATGAAAGCGGAAAGAATAACAACCAGGCCGGTTATTGACCCGTCAACCAGGCCTGCCACAACTTCGAGAATAGGCTCTTTCTTCAAAAGTGGACTTTCCCATTCCTTACCTAACCTAATCCCCTGCTCCGTCAACTGGACTTCGTTGTTCGCGTCGATGATGAGGCGTTCGACGCTCATTTCTTTCAATG